>Ga0207433_10001237_pt1 | contig 55619 bp, 56 predicted proteins | sample YelNatPaOPGAMG01_FD_187559 | JGI IMG/M metagenome (GOLD analysis project Ga0207433, IMG submission 187559) | Hot spring thermophilic microbial communities from Obsidian Pool, Yellowstone National Park, USA - OP-RAMG-01 (SPAdes) (version 3) | ecosystem: Environmental > Aquatic > Thermal springs...
CTCGTATCTGAGTTCGCTTAGCCGCCTTCTCAGTTGCCTCCCTGAACTTTTCACTGCTCCAGTATTTACCTTTAAGAAATCTTTCTGGTTTTTCCATAGTTATAAATAATTATAGACCCTTCATTGGCTGCTGCAAAGACTGGGAAGAGTTTAGGAGGTTCTTAGTCCTAGGGGAAAATGAATGACCCCGATCTCTATATGTAAACACCTTATGCTACTAAAAGAGGTGTAATTTATTAATCGTAAGTCTTTGGAGAGAATCTCAATAAAACTCATAGACCTTTTTATAAATCGCCAGCAGAATAGAAACTGAGTTTGCCAATAAAATTTGTCAATAAAAATAGACAACTTAAGCTTCCTTTCTTGTTGGCTAGAAAAGAAATTTGTGCTACAATTTTTAAAAGGAGGTTTTGGGGAAAATCTTGGGCCTGTAGCTCAGTTGGTTAGAGCGTATGCATGGCATGCATAAGGTCGCGGGTTCGAATCCCGCCAGGTCCACCAGTCTTTTAAAAACATTTAATATTTAAAAATCAGTTCAAATGTCTTCAGAAACTTTTCCCCACCACGAGATATTTAACAAAAAACGACCTGAAACTAGACAAAATATTGAAATTCAACAAGGGGATGCTGAGGTTTTTATTGATGAAGAAATTTATCAAGGTCTTGTCGATTATTGCCGGAGAGTATTGAAGGACAAAGAAGAAGGTAAAATACCTGAAAACAGAAACGCAAAAGCTTTTGGAGTAATAATTGGAAAAAAACACAAAGGCTATATAGAAGTAAGTGATATAATACCCCTGACTAGAGATTTAAGACAGGTAGAACCCTATAAAAGCTATATGGATGAAATGGTTGCTAAATATGCTAAACCCTGCCCATATTGTCACATTGAGGATAGAGGATGGTATGCAGATCCAAAGGAAGTCTTGGAAGTAGAGAGAAAGACAAGTCAAAAGGGTGACATTTTAGGATTTTTCCATATGCATAGCTGTCCAGTGCCAAACATAGAGATGAGCCAAGTTCACATGCTAGACATTGCTCTTGTTAGCGAAAATGCGCCAGGATATGCAACAGTAATTATTGATATGACAAGCAGAACACCAAAATTAAGATGGTTTATTATTGACGAGAAGAAAAATGTCTATGAGTGTCCTATAAAAATTACAAAAAAACAAAACGAAGGATTAGAAGAGGGAGAGAAATAAAAGTTTGATCTTGTTTAATACGTTGAAAAATTTAATAGAAACTCTAAAAAGCTTTATTATCTATAAGGAGAAGTCTTGTTTAGAGAAAGTAGAGGCAATAAGCAAATAGAATATGCCCAAAACTACGAAGCAAGAACAGTAAAATATTCGGAGCTTACAGGTAGTGCTTCTTTTGATAATTGGGGAGTGGTTCTAACCAAAGAAGGAAGATGGTGTAATTTTTATACTGACGCCAAATTAATTAAGGAATTGTTCACTCGTCCTTGTCTGGATCTTAAAAAAAATAAACTTCTGATTGCTGATTTAGGGGGCTCAGAAGGGATGGTGGTAGACAAAGTACGCCATCAGTTAAAAGAAGAAGGAATAGAGGTTGTGCCGGTCAATCTTGATATCTCTAAGAAAGTTTATGAGGGTAGGAAGAAATTTCCTCAAGTTCATCACATTGTAGCAAATATTTTAGAGACACCCCTCAAAGAAAGCTCTGTAGATGTAGGGATTGCGCGTCTGGTACTTCAATATTTCCCGCGAGAAAAACAACCAGAATTATTAAAGGAGATTTATCGTATTCTTCAAGTGGGCGGAAAAGCAATTTTTCTTTGGCCTGGTTGGCCAAGCAATAAAGAAAACAACTCCAAAGTTTCAGAAGTTACGAGCAATTTTGAAGCAAAAATTCAGGTTGCTTTAGGAAACTTTTCCTCAATAGAAGAAGCACTGACCAGCAGACATCTTACTCCAAGCTGGGAATTTGCGCAAATGGCCAAAGAAGTTGGTTTTGAAGTCCAAAAACTAGAAAGATTACCCATAGAAACAGGAATTAATGGTACTGCATGGGTAGGACGTTTCTGTGTGGGGCTTGACGAAAAAGAAGCTCAGAAAAAACAGTTGCTTATTGATCAAATTATTAGGGAGGAACAAGAAAGGGGCGGCGAAGGTGTAATAGATTTTTTTCAAAAAGAAGGTAAAATCTACTATCACCAGCCTTATCTCTATGCCTTACTAAGAAGATAAAAAGAAAAAGCCGCCCGCAAGGGCGGCTTGGGTGAAATATCTACATCTACTCGTAATCCTTTAGTGCTGCTTCTAAGAGTTTATCGGTCTGGAACTCTAGTCTCTCGTCACGCAAGACGATCTCTCTTTGCCCGTCATCCAATCTCCTCAGAACTAGGAGAAGGCGACGGTAAAGAGAAGAATCGTTTTTTATCATTGCCATTTCTCCAAAAATGTGGAGAGCACGGTTGGCAACATGACTGCTCTGAATCTCCTCCAAAAGATCAAGGGTATCTTGGAGAAGCTCTTCTCCATAAACCTCAGCAATTATACCGAGGTATTGCTCGTTTAAGCCGGGATATTTTTCCCTGAGCCTGTTGATTCTTTCACCGTACTTCGACAAAATCCTTTCTCCAACTGTCTGCTGCCCCGCGTAGGTGGTTTCCAACCGGGCCATCTGTCGAGCCAGGGCCTCAATAAACGGCCTTGCTCCCTCGGGAAACTGGGAGGCAAAGGCGCTTAATCCCTGGCTATCTACCAATAGTCTCTCACTAAAAGACAACTGCTGCTCTGACTCGGTGTAAATTTCTACTAGGGGTACGCGAATCGTCCTTTCCCAAGGGCTGCCACTATAACTACCCCCACTTGTAATAGTTACTACTACTTCCGAGTCGTCAACATCGATATTCTTGATATACAGATAGTCTTTGGTCGCCATTGTATCAATCAGCACTCTGGCTTGGATCTGATTCCCAGAGCGCCAAACAAGATAGACTATGTCAAACCCGTAAGAAACTCCGTCTTCTATGGAGCTCCGGATAACCGCTATATCACGCCGAGCCTGAGGATAAACAGGTTCATATATAAACCTGTACCCCAGAGAAGGCGCAATAGACTCTATGTAGGCTTTTGCGTCCTCCGGCAATAGCTCTCCTCCCTGGCGCTTCTTCTCATCCTCAGCGGTCTTCTCTTCTGCTAACCTTCTTTTTTCCTTTATATTTTCAAGCTCTCTCTGCCACTCCTCCTGTCGCTTTTCATAAGCCTTTTTGACAAAGCCGTCAAAGCGGGTACCTTGAAGCTCCACTTCAGGAAAGAGTGCGGGGATTGCATACTGATCTACAGGCACTCCAGCTTCAATAAGCACATCATGATCCTTTGGTCGATACCGCTTAGGATCAGCCACAACCTTAGATTCGGCGATCCTAAAAGCAAGAGACAAAAGAATCATTTCCTCCTTGCTTAAGTTCTCCTGCCTGTACTCGTGAGGCAAATCTCGTATTAGAAACTCCAGGAGCCAGTGCCCTGAACATAACTCGTCCACTTCCTCGTCTGCAAGCCCTACTTTTCTCAAAACTACCTTTTCATACTTATAGAAGGTCTTGCTAAGGAGATGGGAGATCAGTTTAGCATCACCCTTGCACATCGCTTCGTACGATATGCTTGAGACATGGCTAAATTCGTAGTACTCAATGGTCCCTTCAGGATCGTCAATCCTGAAATACGGACGGTTAAAATCGTGGTGATGAAAAACAGCAATCGGTTTGTTTTTCATCACCATAATGCCGTAAGCCCTAAACAATTCAGAAATCTCACTACGACTGGTAGAAACTCCGTGCCTGCTTGATATCCATAGAAAATCCTCTCCTACAACTGGATCAAACTGCGGCTTGGCATTGTCGATTACAGCCACAGTATATTTCCGGGCAGGTTCTACATTCAGAGCAGCCACCAAACCTTTCAGATCCAAACAAAACATTTTCTTACCTCCTTCAGATGTAAGGTGCAAAAGTTAGAAAAGCTGTAGTCGCTTCTCTAACTTGTAATAAAGGTAATATAATATTTTATATTTTCTGTCAATATTTTATTTAATAAAAATTTTAATAAAAATAAAGCTATTTTGTCTAAAATATGGGTATCTTTTCGAAATTATGTTCTTTTTATTCTAAACTTTCTAACCTAATCGCAGAAACCGGACAGTTCTTTTCTGCTTCTTTTAAATTTTCAGAGAGTTCTACTTCTTGCTTTTTGACTTCTGATAAGCCTGTTTCGCCTAAAGCAAAAATTTCGGGTAGCAACCTTTGACACAAACCGCAACCAATACATTTATTTTTATCCACAAAAACTTTAACTTTCATCTTTTTTAGTCTAACAAAAAAACAGAAGTTGGCAAATAAAATTTAGGATTAAGATTTAAAGATTAAAGACCCGCAAAGCCTAAAAGAAATTTTCTATTTATATCTTGACCTCAAAATAGCTGAAAAGCAAAGTTTATTACTTTCGAAAAGATTTCTCTTAGTTTTCTTATTAAGATGGATTTCAGATTTTTGGCAACTTGACAGAAACTACCACATATAGATAATAAGCTTGGAAAAACTTGTACCTTAAAAAGGAGGAAGACTATGGCAGGTTTATTTGCAGTTAGCATGAAGTCTAAAAATAATGAAGAATTTCTAGAGACTCTCTTTTGGGGCACCTTCTATCTTCAACATCTGGGCGAAGAATACTGCGGCCTAGCCTCATTTTCAGATGAAAACGGGCTCAAAATTCGTACCCATCGGGGTTTATTTGAACCAAGCTTTAAGGAGGACAAAAGGGGGTTAGAAGGAAGAGCAGGCATTGGCTATTGCGGATCCACTCGTGAACCTCTACTTATTGATGCACGGCTTGGCCAAATTGCCCTTTGTTTTTCTGGGAATATTCAGAATCTTTCCCAAATCTTACAAGAACTTAAGGAAGAGGGCCATATCTTAGAAAGAAGCGATGACGTAGAAGTAGTTGCTCATCTACTCTTTAGGGGCGAAAACCTTGTCTTAGGTCTCAAAAGTCTGCCAGAAAGATTAAAGGGAAGCTTTAATCTTTTAATATTGGCAGACGACGGTACTATCTATGCCTTTCGCTCACCTGATGGTCGCTGGCCGCTAATTATAGGCGGTAATGAAAAGATGCTAGTAGTCTCTTCTGAATCAGGAGGGTTTTACAACTTAGGCCTTCGTCACTACTTTGATTTAAAAGCAGGCGAGCTAGCGGTAATTAAGGAAGGTGAAATTAATACCATAAAAAAACTTTCAACCGTTAAACCGCAAATATGTAGCTTTCTCTGGGTCTATACTGCTTTTCCTAACGCTGTCTTTGAAGGGGTGCCTGCCTCTTTAGTTCGCAAAAGACTGGGCGGTTTCTTGGCAGAAGCTGATTTTAGAAAGGGTTTTGTTCCTGATATTGTGGCACCTATACCTGATTCAGGCAAATTCCACGCGCAAGGCTATCAGCAAAAAATGGTTGAGCTTTGCCTAAAGCAGGGACTTAAAACCGCCCCCCTCTATGAGGAAGTACTACTCAAATATCCCTATGCTGGCCGCAGTTTTACTCCTTCTGACCCCAGCATAAGAGAGGAACGGGCCAGGATCAAAATCCTAACTAGTAGCGAAAGATTTGAGGGCGCCACTTTGGTAGTCAGTGACGACTCACTGGTAAGAGGCACCCAAACACGTTCTGAAACCGTACCTAAATTACGTTCAATGGGTTTTCGCAAGATTTGTTTAAGAATCTCCTTTCCGGAAATTAAAAGCCACTGTCCCTGGGGGAAAACTACCCGCAGAGAAGAAATTTTTGCTAGCAAAATACCTTCACTAAAAGGGAAGATTAGCTTCTTAGGTGTAGATGACTTAAGATATAACGACATCCAGGCTTTAGTAGAGGCAATCGGGATTAATAAAGAAAACCTCTGTTTAGATTGTCTTTTCTAAAAAATCACAAAAACTGAAGTTGAAAAACAACTTCAGTTTTTGTTTAAAATGGCGTATTTATAGGACAACGACAAAAAAATTATTATCTTATAAAAAGATTTCCGTTTCAATCTGAAATTTTTAATTGTTGACTTTTATTTATCTTCTTGTAATCTTTTAGAATAAGAAGCTTTGCACTTTAAGGAGGTAGAAAAAATGGAAATGTTGGTTACGGTAAGATATCCGCTTTCCTATTCCCTTGTAGGAATGAAGAAATTGCCCACTCTGGCCGAAAAATTAAAAGAAAAACTACAAGGAAAGAAAATTCTTATTCTTTCTTCATCTTTAGTAGAAGCCAAAAACTGCGCACAAGCCATTGCTGAAAGTTTAAAGGCGCCTCTTCTAGAATTCAATGAGTTTAATGTTGATGACTACTATTATGGACCTGACTCCCGTTTAAGAAAAGCCATAGATAGAGTGAAAGGCTTTACCGACAATTATGAAGTTATTGTAGTAATAACTCAACAAGCCACCACCTCAGGACTGATTGAGGGGTTTGCTTATGAAGTTTTAGGTATACCTGACTTAAATTGCGAAGAAGCCATTTTTTCTTCTGCGAATATTTTGAACCTAAGAGAAAAAAGTCTTATTACTCTCTTTCCTATCGTAAATAATAAAATATTTTTCTAATTTGAGCTCTACGTTGAAAAATCAAGGTAGAGCTTTTTTAAGAAATGCTAAAGAAATCTTTTTGACCGGCTCTTATAAAAAGAGGCGTCTTGGGGTTTTTAAAAATAAAATAAGGATCTTTAATTTTTTCACCGTTAACACTGACTGCACCCTGCAAGATAAGCCTTCTTGCTTCACTTTTAGAATTCCTGACTCCTAACGCAAAAACAAGATCTAGGAGAGTAAATTTTTCCTTATTTATACCCAGATCAGAAAAAGTTTTTTTTAGGTAAATTTTTTTCTTAATATCCTCTTCTTCAAATTGTCTATAAAAATATTCTTCTGAATCTTTGGCGGCTTTTTTGTCATAAAACTGACAAACGATCTGAAAAGCTAGCTCCTTCTTAATTAAGAAAGGATTAACATTTTTTTGAAGACGAGCAAGAAGCTCTCTTTTTTTAGCTTTCGGAAGGTCGCAAACCAGCTTTAAATAATCCGGTATAAGACTATCAGGAATAGCCAAGATTTTAGCATAAATATCTTTCGGCTCTTCAGTAATAGCAATATAGTTATTCAAAGATTTACTCATCTTATTTACACCATCAATACCGATCAAAAGAGGAGTAGTAATAATTACCTGGGCCGATTCAGCAAAAGCCTCTTGCAGACTGCGACCCATTTGCATATTAAAAAGCTGATCACTCCCTCCAATTTCTACATCGGCTTTTAGGTAATAAGAGTCATAAGCCTGCATCAGAGGATAAATAAGTTCATGCATGGCAATGGGAAAACCGCCGTTAAATCTCTGTTTAAAATCATCACGAGCAAGAATTTCAGAAAGATTGAATTTAGCAAGAATTTTAATAAAGTTTTCAAGAGAAATTTTACTCAACCACGTAGAATTAAAAACCACTTCGATCTTTGAGGTATCTAAAACCCTTCCTAATTGTTCTACATAAGTTTGCGCGTTTCTTTGAATTTCCTGATGGGTAAGTGGTGGTCGCGTCTTATCTCTGCCTGAGGGATCTCCTATCATTGCCGTAAAATCGCCTACAACTAAAAAAATCTTGGCTCCAATTTTTAAAAATTTTCTTAAAACCCTTAAAACAACATAATGACCAAGATGAATATCTGGTTTGGTAGGATCCAGACCCAACTTAACTCTCAGCGGCCTTTTTTCTTTTTTCGCGAGCGCAATTTTAGCAGAAAGCCCTCCTTTAGGAATTTCTAAGTCAATATTCTCAAGTTCTTCAATAAAACTCATAGTTATAAATTAACAAAGACTCTTTGCTCTGACAATCTGTAGTAAAAACCTAGGCTTTTTTTAAAGAAAAATAAAAAGTAGAACCTTTATTTAAACCAGGACTTTCAAACCAAAACTTGCCATCCATAAGACTTAGATATTTTTTTACTAGATATAATCCTAACCCAGAGCCACTAATACTGGTAATCAAAGAACTCTCTACTCTATAAAATTTTTCACCAATAAATTTCTGCTTTTCCAGGGGTATACCTATACCGGTATCGCGTACCCAGAAAATCAATCTTTCTCTATCCTCTCTTACTCCTAAATCTATTTCGCCAGCCTTTGTATACTTAACAGCATTAGAAAGAAGATTCACTAAGATTTCCTGAAATTTATCAGCATTTGTACGCACCTTTGGTAAAGATGGAGGCAGGTGAAGAATAAGCTTCAGTCCCTTACGCCTTGCCTCCTCTGCATATTCCCTACCAACCTCTTTTATTATTGGCAGTACATCTATTGAGGTTACCTCTATTTGAAGTCTACCTTGTTCAATTCGAGAAACATTTAAAAGTTCAGCTACAATTTTAGAAAGAATTTCGGCGTGATGATATGTTCGCTTAAGATACTCTTTGGCTTTTTTATCAACCTTACCAAAACCCTCATAAAGAAGCATATGAAGATAACCTTTTATGATGGCAATTGGTGAATTAAGTTCATGAGAGGCGGCAGATAAAAATTCGGTTTTTAGTCTATCCATCTCCCTTAAACGCTCGTTGGACCTTTGAAGTTCTTCACTTAACTTGCGAATCTCTTTAGCTCTTTGAATTTCTTTGTTTACTGAATAGACAAGTCTATAACTACCATAAGAAGCTAAAATAAAGATGCCCAACTTAAACAAAATTTCTACAAGCGTTCTTGAATAAAATATGTCTATAAACAGAGCCAAGACTACAATTACTGCCATCACCTCTGTGGCCAACATCCTTAAATCAAAAAAACGCCCCTTAAGAATAGCATTAGCTGTTATACCTGTTAAAATTATGGTTGAATAATTTCCAAACTTATAATAGATATCTAGACCCGTAATTTTAGGCAAAACAATTCCAGAAATAAGACTTAGAACAATAATTGTTAAGAGACCTATAAAAAAGGCATAGATTTCCTTTTTTTCCTCTTTTTTTAAAAGTCTGAAGGATTTTATAAAATTAACCAAGGCCATAAAGACCATTATTAAACCCAAAGGTAAAAGTAATAAGTAGTAAAAGGGCCCATAATTAATATTAAAACTAATCTCTTTGAGGGTAATATCTTTTACTACAAGCGGAGTAAAAAGAGTAATTATTATTAAGATAACAAGTACCAAAGTAAGAACTTTAGAAAAATTTGAAAGAGTGGCAAATCTAAAACTCTCGGAAAAAAGGAGAATAAAAAAAGCAAAGACAAATCCAAATATGATTGCCAATCTACTAAAAATTAATGACATAAAAGGAAAATCTGAAGGAAATAACTCTGAGAGGTAAGCAAAAACAAGCCAAAAGGCTATTGATAGTGCCAGACCTAAAAACGAGAAATGCCTTAGTGAAGAGAACTTACTCAAATAGACGCGTAAACCAAAATAGATATTTAAGAAAAAGACTAAAGAGACAATCGTGGCATCAAAAGTTCCTACCCCCAAATATCCTCCTTTTTTATTAGTTTTGAATAAGCTTGGGTTTTATTCTCTTTGCATCTTCCAAAAATGGTCCCTGGGCAAAAGTATAAATCTTTACTTTGGGTGTAGCGATTTCTTTATTAATTTCATAGGCGTCTTTAAAATCAAAATTGCTATTAATAAGATAATTAAGAATCTTTTGGGAATATTGTTTTTCTAGTTCTGCCAACTCTTCTTTAGAAAGATTAACTGAGGGTTTTAGTTGAAGATATACCATAAACTGAGGAGCATTGCTATCTTCTTGCCTATCGCTTATTTTAAAACTCAAAATTCTCTCATCACGGTTAATAAGTGGCTGAAGACTTTGAGGGGCAATTTTGGCCCCAAAAAGGGCAATAGCCCAATCTTTTCTGCCTGTCAAAGTCAAAAAGGGCCAATTAAAGATTGGTTTATAAAAGCCCTCTTTATCCAACTCATCTTCTATAGCAATCTTGTGGCGCTGCAAAATTTCCATCAAGGTAGAAAAAGAGAAACAATATCCTAAATCATGGGTATTATAACGAATAAGCGGCATGTAGCCATTTTTTGATACTACTATCTCTCCTCCTATAGATTCTGCCCAACTAGCAGTAGGATTAAATTGAAAAAGCGAACCCAATGAATCCTTGTTGCCAAAAATTGCCTTGGAAAGAGTAGGTTTTTTAATTGTTAAAAGCTTTATCATTCTTGCCAAAGGTGTAACAAAGCCAGGTGCTCCTATCTCGGTACCTCCATAGGATTCAAAGATTGTTGAAAGCCTCTGTTTCTTGCTAGCAACTTTCTCTGTTATGTATTCGTACAGTGCTGCATCCAACATTTCGCCACCGGTAGCAATCTTTATATTAAAACTCTTCCAATCAAGACCCCTTCTATCCCCCTCGTCTAAAATAAGCTTTAAAAGTGTCGGATAAGCAGCAATCCAGTTTATCTCAAAGTACTTACCAATCTTCTCTAAAATATCAACTACTCTTTCCGGATCAGCGCCGGGTGTAAGTAAGCTAAAGGTCTTATATTTATCACAAATCTTTTTCAAAACAAAAGTACCAAAACTACCGCCTGTCCAGATTCCCATAGCAAAGGCATTAATAAAAAGCACTCTTCTTGGAGGCGAACATATATCCCAAAAATAATCAAAAATTGCTGCCATTCCAGCTGGAAAAAGTTCAAAATCCTCGCGGGAAGAGAGATGATATATTGGCTTTCCTGTGCTACCCCCACTCATTGAAAGTACATAAGTCTGACGAATATCTAAAGAGACCATCTTGTCAAGAGGATAGGTCTGTAGATAGTTTTTTTTGTCTATAATAGGTACGTATTTTTTAAACTCTTCAATGGTTTTTATTTTTTCGTGGTCTTTAACACCGTGTTTTTTTAAAAAGTCTTTGTAGGCCGGTACTTTTTCGGCAGCAAAGTGAAAATTGGCAAGCACGCTTTTTTCTCCTTGCCTTTTCCAGAATTCCGCTGAAGGAGCACTCATAAACCAAATTGCCCTTTTAGGGCTAGCGGTCAAAAACTTTTGAATTGCCTTTGCCAGTTTATTCACTTTTTTATTAGAAGCGGCTGATTACTTAGTTAAAAGTATATCAACTTAAAGAGAAAAAATACAAGGCCGGGGAGCAACACTTATTTTTTCTCCTTTAAGCCACTTTATAAGCAAATTTATACATAAAATAGAGGTTAAATAAGTAGTAAGAGCAATCTGGGGGGAGGGTAATGTTCCTTGTAAGATTTCCTTACCGTAGCGCTGGTTAATAATTTCTAGTTCGCTAGGTAATCTACCCAATGTGGCGTTTATTAAGCGTAAATAAAACTCATTGCCGAAAAATCTCCCCCCCACGGTAGACTCTAAAGAAAAAGAGTCTTTAGTAAAGACCAATACAAAGCTAGTAAATCCAAGATTGAGAGGAAAAAACAGAAGCTTACCCTCTTTTTGAGCAATTTTATTAATCTGATACACTATTTCAGTAGGATCTGCACTGTTTATAACAACATCGCTTTCTTTAATCAGCGCTTTTGCCTTGCTTTTATCTTCTAAAAATTCTGAAACCACCTTTATCTTAGCTGAAGGATTTATTTCAAGAATCTTTCTCTTTAATACTTTTGCTTTATTTTTACCAAGATCGCAAATACTAAAAGCTTGTCGGTTGAGATTACTTGCTTCTACTCTATCTCCATCACAAAGAATAAAGTTTTGACAACCCAGCCTTGCGGCAAGTATTGCTATCTGGCTACTCAGGCCGCATCCAATTAAAAGAATTCTTAAATTTTTAATCTTCCTTTGAATCTCTTTAGGAATTAGGGCAAAGTTTCTAGAAATCAGAAGTAAATAAGGATCATAAGAATAAGCACGCTTAAAACTTAATAACAAAAAGGCTAGTATTATACCTTCTAGCAAAACAGTGATTAACCTCAGCCACAAAGGATATTTCAAAAGTAGCAAAAATAAATAACCAAAAAATGACAACAAAATAAAAAAATATAACAAAGAGTAAAACAAAAACCTACTTTTTGCAAAAGCTGCTGCCCTTTTAAGAAATAGAAAAAAGATACCAGAAGTCAGAAAAACAAAAATAATAATATAAATTAGTAATTTGTCAAATAACATAGCAAATATTATATTACATATTTTTGGAAAAAATCAAGGAGAATAAATAAAAATCTCGCTTCTCATGAAAGAAGCGAGATCAAGGGTTAGCTGGCAGGATTTCAAAATGACCTGTCTCGAGGTTCACAAATGAATCGTAAAGCAATTGACAGTGATTACAGTAGAATTGGATGCGAATAAGAAATTTGTCGAGTGGCATCCGCTGACAATTACGCGGATCAGAAATTTCCATTAGAATGCCTTTGTCTGTCCAGATATACTGACTTATTTCATGCTCTTTACCAACTAAAGCTGGCAATTTTTCTACAAAATATATCTGAAAGAGACGAGATATGTAAAAAATCTCATCTTCTGTCAGACACCTTATATGACTGAAAAATAATTTCAAATCCAAAATAGACCTGGGAAAATTACAAAAAAGCGCCACCCTTTCACCTGCTAAGATCTTTTCTCCGCAGATAAAACATAGCTGTTCTTGGGAATTTTTGCAGTAGGCGCTAAGAAAAACAGGGCCGCAACTCTCTAGTCTATGCGGCTGTTCTAGAATTCTTTTTTCTTGGCCGTAAAAATTTGCACCTTCCATTATCTTACTCCTTTTGGATTGTAAAGGTGCATTGGCTGTTTTCTTTAGTTAAGCACAAATCTTTAAAAAAATTAAGGACTTAAAAATTTTTGATATTATAAGTTTTAGTGAAAAAGATTTTATTAAATTTGGGAATTCTAATAGCCAGCTTCTTTTGCTTGCTATGGTTTTGGCAAAATCTTTTTTCTAAAGCTGATATCAATGAAACAGTTCCGGTTAAAAACCTAGAAGAAGAAAGAGTGCCAATTTTTTACCTGAAGGCTTTTATTGAAAAAAATACTAAAGACCAGCCAGAGCTTGCTTATATAGAAATAAATTTTGCTAAACAATTAGAAATTTTAGGTTGTAATTTTATTAATTTTTCCGAAGATTCTTTAAAGATAGAGGAAAGAAATGACCAGGATGTGGTGATCAATGCTAATTTACCTTTTTATTTCGAGAAAAGTCCAGATTATAACGAAATTAGCAAACCCGCAGGAACAATTTACCTACCTCTTTTAGATAACGGTAATCCCAAAAAGGTTTTTTATATTTATTTTTCTTCTAAAAAAGTAGACCAGACTAATAAAAAAAGCGACCTAAGATCACTTATAAAAGAGATTTCTAATGATCCCAATATAAACCTTGAGGATTTAAAGAAAAAAGCCTTAGAGATTATCAAATTTTTCCCTGAACCCAAAGATGCTCCTCAATTTGAGAGCTTTCGAGGGATTTATTATTTCTCTCAAGGTGCGGACTTTGAGAACGATGGCTATAAACAAAAGCTTAGAACTCTAAAAGATTTAGGCTTAAATGCTATTCTTATTTGGGTGACCAGCTTAGATATGACAAAAAGCCTTGATCCTGGAAAATATCCAGAACTCCAAGAAAACTACAATGCGGAAAAATTGACCAAACTTATCTCCGAGGCTAGAAATCTTGGCATGCGCGTTTACTATTGGTATTCGCCTCACGGTTATAAAAATCCTCAAAAAGAAAAAGCTATTGAATTACTGGAACATCCTGAATGGACTTGGAAGGATCGAAACTTAAATGACTACTCTAAAATTGGACCATTTACTGCATATGGTATTGATATGGCTATCCCTGAAGCAAGGCAATACGAGGTAGAGTTAATTACTCGTTTCTTCTCTAAATTTCCTGTCAACGGTTTGATTGTGGAGGAACCTTACTATTATGGGGATCTTTCTTACAGTGATACTTTTAGACAAATTGTAAAAGAAAACTTTGGCTTTGATCCTTTAGATAAAAGTATAGATGCTAAAAAGCAAGCCGAAGCTATGCGGGCGGTTAGAGAGAAAAGTATGAAAGCTCTGATGAAAGAGATTAAAGAAGCTTTTTCAAAAAATTTTCCTACAGCAGAAATCTTAATAAATGCTCCACGGGGAGAAGTGATTCCTTCCGGCAGTGGGATTAACGTACCTGATTGGATTGCCGAAAATCTTTTTGATCATTACTCACCAATGATTTATGATACTGTTTTTTCCGGATTTTTAATGGACGCAAAAAGAAACCTTCAAGCTTTTTCCTCTTATAAAAACATCTTCGCAGGGGTAGCTTTTTTATGGAGTGGTTATAACGATAAAATTTTAAATCCAGCTCTTATTAACGAATTAGATTATATTGAAAAATCACCATTTTCCGGTTTTATTCTCTTTGCCTCTACCCATATTTTCCTCTCTGAAGATTACAAAAATCAGGCAAAAAATATTCTTAATTCCGCTCCCAAAATCAAGAAAACTCTAAACGGTCTAGTGGTAAAAGGTAAGGTTTTAAACAAAGAAGGTAAACCAATTTCAGGTGCTACGCTTAAAATAGATGAGAATAACGTCTGGATGGATAAAAACGGAAATTATGTATACTATCTTTTACCAGGCAAACATCGTTTTGAAGTAAAAACTAAAGAAACTACTCTCCTAACCCTGGAAGAAATAATTAACACTCGTCGTGAACTCAACTTAACAGTAGATGACTCTAAAATCCGATTACCAAAAATAGAAGCTGAGGTGCAAATTAATAAAGAAGGCGCGCTTACAAAAATTATTGGCGACAATACTAATCAACCTAGAGCCGCAAATACTCCTTCGCCTAAATATTCTCCACCAATTCCTATTCCAAGCCCATCTATAACCTTGCCCACAAACGCTCCTAAAGCTTCTGCTTCTTTAGAGATTCGACAATCTTCCGGACTGATTTTCAATTTCCTTAACAGAAAGGCTGTCTCTTTAACCCTGACGGGTGGAGAAAGCTTAAAGACCGGCGATCTTATAAAAATTAATCTTTTAAACTCTTCGCCCAAAAAAACTTATGTACGTTTATCTCTCTATCTATATAAGAAAACAAATAAAGGACAAAAACTTGCCAAGATTGTCAATTTTAGACCTGTAGCAATTAGTGGTAAAAAAGAAAAAACTATCACTTATAAACTGCCAGGCAATTTAAACAACATAAAAATAATTAGAGTAGAAAACACCTATAAAAACCGCGTCTTTCTTAAAAGACTTAATTTACTTATTTACTAGAAATCAACGAGAGCGAGAATAAAGACCCACAAGCAAAGCTTGAGCAACAATATGACCATCCATTGCTTTTACTAAATCGGCTTTTTTGGCAGAAGCTGGCAAATTCAGTTCACTGTCTAAAGCATAGAGCTTAAACTGATAATGATGGACCCCTGAGGGTGGACACGGCCCACCGTAAGTGTTTCTACCAAAATCATTGACACCTTGAACTGCCGAAGAAGGAAGGTTACTTGCATCTATTTCGGAGATGTTTGCCGGTAAATTCCAGACTAACCAGTGAACAAAATCTCCGGAAGGCGCATCGGAATCGTCAACAATTAAAACCAGCGTTTTGGCATTGGTAGGAATTTCGGAGACCTTAAGAATAGGAGCTATATCTTCGCCATCACAGGTATACTTTGCGGGAATATAACCATTATGTTGAAAAACTTCTGAAGTAAGTTGCATATTACCTCCTTGAATATTAACTTTAGGCTCTCCTTTATTTTTATTTTTTTCTAAGGAGGGAAAACCAAAAAGTAAGGCAATTCCTATAAGAATCACTAATATCCAAAAAAGTTTCTTCATTCTCGCCTAATACTTATTTTAATTATAACAAATCTCTTTTTAAGAGATTGAAAAAGCATAAAACAATGTTAAAGTAATAATTTCTAGAGGCTTCTTATAGAATCCCTAAGTTAGCACCAATACACCGTCTTTAATAATAGCAACCGTTTTCTCAAAGTGGGCTGATTTTGAACCATCTTTGGTTACCACTGCATGATCTTCAGTAAAAATCACCTGGCTACTCCCGCTATTCAGCATTGGCTCGATTGCTAAAACCAAACCGGGTTTTAAAATAAGATCGTCCTGTTTTCGATAGTAGTTAGCCACATTTGGCTCCTCGTGAACTGCATAACCTACACCATGACCAACCAGATCTTTTACTACCGAAAAACCCTCATTTTTGGCTATCTCTTCTATTACTCTTCCAATAGTATTAAGTGGCAAACCAGGCGCCAACGAAGCAATTGCTTTATCTAAAGCTTTTTCTGTAACCTTAATGAGCCTTTCATCCTCTCGACTCACTCTCCCCACAGGCACAGTTACAGCCATATCCGTATAAAGACCTTTGTAGAAAAAACCTACATCAATACTTACTATTTGACCTTCTCTAAAAGGGGTTTTTGATGGTACCCCGTGAACCACAACGTTATCTACTGAAACACAAATAGCCGCCGGAAAGTTATTATAATTTAGAAACGAAGGTTCGCCACCAGCTTTTTTAATAAGAACCAAAGCCACTTCATTAAGTTTTTCACCCGTCATGCCAGGTTTAACAAGAGAGGCCAGTTTATACACTATCTCTGCCAATTTTTTGCCCCCTTCTTTTAAAAGAGCGATTTCTGATTCTGACTTATAAGTAATCACAATAAACCTCGCTCAAAAAGACTCTTTTCTATAAGACTAGCCACCTTAGGAATTGAAAAACTGCCATCAATTTCAATATATCGATCCTGTTTCTGATAATAGGTTTTTATTTTAGGAATCATTCTTTGAAATATAAAGAGTCGCTTTTTCAGGCTCTCCAAGGAATCATCGCTTCTTTTTACTAATTTAACTTTGTGAGTAGGGCAAAGATTTTCTTTATAACCTTTTTTACGAGGATAAAAAATCTCCTCGTCTTTAGGGCAAATTTTTCTTTTTAACAACCTGGCAATTGCTTCTTCTTGGCTGAGATGAATATATATTAAAATCGGCGCTTCTCTGTTAAGACTTTTTAACAGTTCATCCAGCCATTTTGCCTGAGATACCATTCTAGGAATACCATCAAAAATGATTCTTTTTTTCAAAAGTAAATGCAGCCGTGCCTTTACTTCTTTCCTAATAAGATGCTCAGGAGCCAGCTGGCCTGCTTCTATGCGAAGACGAGTCTCTTTGTCTTTTTTGGAAAGCTCTCGGGCGATTTCGCCGGTAGAAAGAACTTCTGCTGCGATTTTTTCGGCTAACAATTGTGCTTGGGTACTCTTCCCAGATCCCTGGGGACCAATGATAATAATATCAGGTTTCATCATCTTTATGATAAACAAAAAATAATTTGCAAAGAAAGGGTAAGAATATTAATTTAACAGGGTTCTCAGTTTTAGAATTGAAAAGAGAGTTATTTGAATTTTGATTTTTTTAAAAATAACCAATATGCTACACTAAAAGAAATGTCACATCTACATATTCCTGATGGGGTTTTACCTTTTTATTATATTCTTTTTTCGGCAATTCTCTTTTTTATTTTAGGAATTGCAATTTTTAGAAAACCAGAAAAAAATTATAAAAAACTCCCTCTTCTTGGGTTTCTATCTGCCTTAATGTTAGTAACAATGAGTCTGGAAATTGCGCCCATCCTTTATCACATTAATCTTACTGTTCCAGCAGGCATAATTTTGGGACCTGCTTTAAGCTTTCTTGCAGCCTTTATAGTTAATCTCTTACTCTCTCTATTTGGCCACGGCGGAATCTCTACTATATTTCTAAATAGTCTAATCCTCTCTCTGGAGACTTCTATAGCCTGGTTGTTATTCAAAAAAATCTTCAAAAATTTGCCCGTTTTCTTGCGCGGATTGCTTACAAGCATTATTGTTCTTTATCTAGGCACAGCCATTACTTTTGTAATTACCCTTCAAGCAGGAAAAAGGGTTGCAAAAAATCAAATAACTTTTGATCATAAAGAAGAATTAGAAATGCTTAGTTTTGACGAAAAAAGACTGGCTTTCTTATTTTTCGGACTGGGCAGTGTGGGAGTTTTTTTAGAAAGCCTTCTCTCTAGTTTTCTCCTCGCCTATATTGCCAAGGTAAAATCGGAGGTTTTAGATTAAAATGCTTATTGCCGATCTTGATTATTTTGCTCATAAAAATAATCCTTCACTGAAACCATCTGCAGTGGTTTTTAGACTTGTTCTCTTTTTAATAACCACCATTCTTGTTCTTTCAACAAAAAGTCTTCCTTTGCTTATTACTATTTATGGTTTTTTAATTTTAGTTATTCTTTTCTGTAAAGTACCCTTGAGACTTACTCTTTTTCCTTCTTTTTTGCCGCTAGTTTTTCTCCTCTTCTTTCTTTTAAGTTTCCGTTCACTGAATATTCTTTTGGCGCTAACCATTATCTTAAAAGCTTTAACACTTTCTCTCTCAACGCTTGTACTTCTGGTATTTACCTCCGTGTATAGAATTCTTGCGGTCCTTGCTGATTTTCTTCCGCCTCTTTTGGTAAGCAGTCTTTGGCTTACTTACAAATCGCTTTTTATCCTTAATAAAAACCTAGTAAGCCTGCTTGCAGCTTGGCATTTTCGCGGAGGGTTATCAATCAAAAAACCACTCTCTAGCCTTAAAAATCTGGGTTTTGGTTTAGGTTTCTTGTTAATTAAATCATTAGATATGGCCGAAAAAGAGTATGAAGCCTTAATGCTGAGGGGTTACAATGGCCGAATCTACTTCTGAAAGAATTGTTGAATTTTCCTGCATCAAACATACTTATTTTGATAAAACTAGTATTAGTATTTGCGGTCTCCACTTTCAGGTAATAAGAGGCACGAAAGTAGCCCTACTGGGTCCTAATGGTTGTGGTAAAACCACCTTATTAAAACATATCTTAGGACTTATTCATTCAAAAGAGGGCGATATTAAAGTTTTTGGCGTCAACCCGGCAAAAGATTTTGCAAAAATAAGAGCCAAAATAGGAGTAGTTTTGCAAGATGTTGATGAGCAACTGATTGGTCCGACGGTCTTTGATGATATTGCTTTTAACCTCCGCAATCTGGGATTTAAGGAACCACAAGTAAGAGAAAAGGTTAATAAGATTATTGCCGAATTTAACCTTTTGGCCATCAAAGATAAAATGGTTTATTATCTATCGGGAGGAGAAAAAAAGAAGGTTGCTATTGCAGGTGCCCTTGTTCATGAACCTGAACTTCTGGTATTAGACGAACCTTTTGAAAATCTGGATTATCTTTCAAGTCACCAAATTGCTGATTACCTAATTCAGTTGAATAAAAAGAAGAAAACAAGCATTGTTTTTGCTCTTCATGATTTACACCTTCTTTCTCAGATTGCTGATTTTATTTATTTTATGTATCCTGGAGGTAAAATTGGCCTTTATGGACCCGCAAAAGAAGTTCTAGAAAAAGTAAAGCTAGAAGATTACCAACTAGAAAAACATCATATTTAAAGAGACTAGAATGCTTTGGAATAGACTTAAAAAACCTATTATTGCTTTGGCGCCAATGTTTGGCGTTACTGACGCAGTTTTTCGGAAGATAGCTAAGCGATACGGAGCTGACTTGGTTTTTAGTGAAATGCTGGTAGCAGATAGTTTAGTGTATGCTATAAAACATAAAAATTTAGCCCTTAAGAAAAAACTATTTCAAAGATTAGAGTTTAGCAACGAAGAAAGACCAATTGTTTTTCAAATAGCTGGCAATGAGCCAGAGATTTTGAAGGAAGCAACTTCTATTTTAATAGAAAACTTTCAGCCTGATGGCATAGATCTTAACTTTGCTTGTCCGGCTAAATCCGCTCAACGTGGTTTTTACGGAGGTTTTTTACTGAAAGAGCCTCAAAGAATTATAGAAATAGTAAGAACTCTCCGAAAGACTTTTTCTTTACCTCTCTCTTTAAAAATCCGTGTTGGCGTAGAAGAAGAAAAAGAGATTTTCCAATTACTTAAGTCTCTAGAAGAGGCAGGTTTAGATGCCCTCTCGGTTCACGGACGGACCTTAAAGCAAGGTCATGAAGGCGAGGCTAACTGGCAGATTATTTATCAATGCGCAGAAAGGCTAAAAATCCCTGTTTTGGGTTCGGGTGGAATGTTAAATGCACAATCTGTCTGCAAGTTTTTAGAGAACAAAAAAGTGGCCGGTGTGCTTATTGCCAGAGGTGCTATTGGTCATCCGCAAATTTTTAGAGAAGTAAAAGCGCTTCTTGAAAATAAACCCCTGCCTAAAATTTCCCCAATCAAAGTCTTAGAAGAGCATGCCCAACTCGCCTGGCAACTAAAAGAGAGGGTAGGCCTTATTGAACTAAGAAAACATCTTAAAGGTTATCTTCTGGGGATTCCCAATGGCAAGAAAATTCGACTACAGCTTATGAAATGCGAAAGGCTGCCAGAGTTTTTAGAGATTCTCAATAGAGAAATTATCTTTTCCAAATTTTAACTCCAAAAATATTTTTATAACCAAGGCTGGTTTCTCTTGTATTTTTCAGGTAAATATTTGATTTTAATAAAAAATATGCGATATTAAATTTAGCACCTGAAAAATCTCAAATAAGGAGAGGAAAAAATGAAAGCTACGGAAACCTATCAGAGCAACCTTCAAAGAAGAATAGCCTGGGCTATAGGTTTCGTACTCCTAATTGTATTAATTGTTGGGGTTTTATATCCCATCCTTGAAGAAAGCACCTGGTCTTTTGACTCTTTTAGTTTTAAAATTGCTAATCCATCTTCAAAAACAGACTCCTCTCCTTTGGCTTTAGAGACTAGCAGTAATACCTACGACCACGAATCAACGGAGGCAAGCTATTTCTCTTTATCTAACCCTCTTGAGCCAGAAGCTAACATTAGAAAATTGTTTCAAGCTATTTACCAAGGAGACAATGCTACAGCCGACAGCTGTTTTACTCAAGAAGTTAAAATAGGCGCTGGCATACTCTACCAGATAGAGTTTCAAGATAGACTACTTCAACTGCCGAAACAATATGATCAGTGGCAGATAGCCGAGAACGAGATCACGGGCAATACCGCAAAAATCAAAGTAAAACTTTTTTCAAAAAACAACCCTTCTCTCAAACTTATATATCAATTCGTCCTATATAAACAAGCAGACGATTGGAAAATTGGCGAATTGCCTGATAGCTATATAGAGTAATATGATTACTTTGTCCGCACAGGCTTTCAATAAGCTGTGCGGATTTTTTAAATTCCTTTAAACAAGAGTTTAACTAGATGAACACTAAATTAAAGATTGAATTAAAAGCTCTTTGCTCTTCTTTTTTGCTTTTACCACTAGACAAAAATTTACTAAACATCTAAAATCTTAATGAAGAAGATATGAATCCAAATAAGGATAAACCAAAAATTCTTATCGTAGACGATGATGAGGCTTTTATAGAAATGTACAAAGATGTTTTTATCTCTCGCGGTTTTGAAGTTTTAAAAGCCAGCGACGGAGAAGAAGCACTCTCTATCGCTATTGAGGAGGAACCAGATGTAATTCTTTTAGATATAATGATGCCTAAAATTAATGGTTTTAATGTTTTAGATATTATAAAAGCTACACCCAAAACTTCCCATATTCCGGTAGTAGTAATCACCGCCTTCATCAAAGAGGATTATCAAGAACATGCGCTAAGATCAGGAGCCGCACAATTTCTCTCTAAAGCCGAAACTACACCTGACAAACTAGTTGCCACAATTGAAAGGGTTATAGGCTATAAAAAGTTTTAGTATTTTTCGTAAGTGTGGGTAATAATTTGAGCTCGCAAGGCTCTTAAGGTTTCAATAATTACTGAGACTACAATTAAGATGCCGGTGCCACCGATAGTAAAAACATTAGACCCGGTAAATTGCTGAATTATGGCCGGAAGCACCGCAATTAGACCTAAGAAGATAGCACCGGCAAGAGTGATTCTGTTGATAATTTTACCAAGATACTCTTCTGTCTCTAGGCCTGGTCTAATTCCTGGAATAAAACCAGACTGCTTTTGAAGATTTTCGGCAATTTTTTTCGGTTGAAAAACCACAGAAGTGTAAAAAAAGGTAAAAAGAAAGACTAACACAAAGTAAATTGCGGGATACCAAAAAGAACTAGGATTGGCCACTTCTTGGAGGAAAAAAGCTACTTTTCTCAGCCAGTAAGAACGGGCGTTAGTTAAAAATTGTGCCAAGAAACTAGGAAAAATCATTAAAGAGATAGCAAAGATAATAGGAATAACACCAGCCGAATTTACTCGAATAGGTAGAGTACTTTGAACTGAGCTGGTAAATCCTCTTCGTAACCCTCTAGCGTAAGTGACGGGAATATTACGAATCCCTTCATTAATAAAAACCACCGCCGCCAGTACTGCTAAAGCCAAAAGTCCGAAGAATAAAGTCTGAAAAATCGCTTTACTATCAAGCATACTTAATCGCAGACTGCCAGCATTAAAATCTATCCCCGCAAAAGCCAAGGCTTGGGCAACTTGCATCGGTAAGCGAGAAATAATTCCCAAAGTAATCAACAAAGAGATCCCATTGCCTATTCCTCGTTCTGAAATAATCTCGCCTAACCACATAAGAAAAATAGTCCCTGCTACTGAGCTGGCAATTATTAAAAACAGATTAAAGCCCGTGGGCATAGGAATAATATTCTGACTTCTGAGTAAAGCCAGTGTAGCATAAGATTGTAAAGCCGCTAGCGGCACAGTAGCAAGGCGCGTATACTGATTAATCTTCTGACGCCCGTGCTCGCCTTCTTTTTGTAAAGCCTCTAGCGAAGGAATTACATAGGTCAACAATTGAAAAATAATAGAAGCAGTAATATAAGGTCCTACACCTAGCATCACCACCGAAAGTTTGGCGATGGAACCCCCGGAAAAAAGATCTAAAAGACCAAACAACTGACTCCCAGTGATTCGGTCTAGCGCTTCCTTGGAAATACCAGGTAAAGGTACATGAGCAAAAATTCTGGCAGTAAAAAGAAGAAGAACTGTCAGAAGAATTTTATTTCTTAGATCAGGCAAACTGAAAACAAGCCTGATTTTTGTCCACATAGTTAACTTTGCTTATCTTTACTTAATCTATCCGCAAGCTTCTTAGAAAGAAGAACGCCTTCGAATTGGAATCTCTTTTCTCCAAAACCCACAATTTTAACAACCTCTTTTTTAGAATCAATTAAACCTGCCGAGAAGAGGAGATCCGGGGTAATTTTGCTGCCTTCGGTAAATTTTTTTTCGAGGGTTTTATAACTAATAGCTCGAGGTTTTTGCTTAAGTGAACGAAAACCACCTACTTTAGGCAATCTCTGTACCAAGGGAGTCTGCCCACCTTCAAATCTCTTAGGCATATCCACCGATTTCCTTGCCTTCTGACCTTTCGTCCCCCTCCCTGCGGTTTTGCCATGACCAGCACTAATACCTCTGCCTACACGTTTTTTTCTTTGTGGTTTAATTTTGGGTTTAAGCTCATTAAGTTTCATTGCTTACTTACCCTTTCTCTTAATTTAATTTTTAGTCTTTTGGGAAGCTACTACCTCCTTTTTTAACTCCTCTGTTTGATTCTCTGCTTCTTGAAAAACTTCTTTCAGTAAAGGCTGGGATGTTGGCTTTAGTTTCTGGAGCGCCAGAAGAGTAGCTTTAACCATATTATTCTTATTGGTAGAACCAAAGCTTTTGCAAACAATATTTTTTATACCTGCCAGCTCCACCACTGTTCGAACTGGACCGCCTGCGATTATTGAGGTACCTGGTCGGGCTGGTTTCAAAATAAGCTTTACTCCCCCATATTTAATAGTTAAACTATGGGGAATAGTATCGTTAACAATGGGCACTGAGATCAATCTTTTTGCTGCCAAGGCTCGCGCCTGAGCCACAGCCATAGCTACATCCTGACCTTTTCCCAAGGCAGCACCTACTTTTCCTTGATGATCGCCAACTACTACTAAAGCCCGAAATTTAATACGCCGGCCGCCCGCCACCACTCTGGCTACTCGATCAACGGCAATAACCCTTTCCTCTAATTCGTTTTTAGCTTGTTCTGCACTCATATCTTTATTCCTTTCTCCCTTAATGCTTCTACAAACGCTTTTATTCTGCCATGATAAGGATAACCACTTCTATCAAAAACCGCCTCTTTTATGTTTTTCTGTAAAAGAATCTCCGCAAATTTCTTCCCTAAATCTTGAGCCCCTTTTACTGTTTTTTCTCCAGAAGCAGCTGCAAGAGTATGCCCTTTGGTATCATCAATTGCCTGAACATAAATATACTTATTTGATTTAAAAATGGTAATCCGTGGACGATTAAGCATACCAAAAATTTTGGCGCGGCTACGCTTTTTTCGAAGTAGGGTTCTTCTTTTGATTTTTTCTTGTCCAGTCATTTCTAAATCTCCTTTACTTTGCTCCTACAGCCTTACCGGCCTTACCGGCTTTTCTACGAATCTGTTCGCCTAAATATCTAATCCCTTTACCTTTATAAGGCTCTGGAGGTCTTAATTTGCGAATCCTACTAGCAGTATCGCCAACAAGAGTTTTGTTGGTGCCAAAAACTGTAATCACGTTTTTTTCCACCTTAAATTTGATTCCTGGTGGTGGAGAAAAAGTGATAGGATGGGAAAAACCTAAAGAAAGCTCAAGTCGCTCACCTGAAAGACCTGCTCGAAAACCAATCCCCACAAGCTCTAACTTTTTTTCAAAACCTTTACTAACTCCCTCTACAGCGTTGGCAATAAGCATTCTAAATAAACCATGATGTGCCCTGGCTTCTCGTGAATTGCTAGTAGGTTTAACGATAACTTTATTCTCTTGTAATTCTGCCTTTACAAGATTAGAAAGAGTAACTTTTTCTATACCTAAGCTACCCTGAACCTCAACCTCTTTGCCAGAGATCTTGACGGTTACACCTTCGGGTAAAATTATCGGTTTTTTACCAACTCTGCTTAGTTTCATCTCTATGCCACCATCATCAAATATTCACCCCCCAGCTTCCTCCGTTTAGCTTGAACATGAGTCATAATCCCTTGAGGGGTAGAAATGATTGCTAAACCTCTACCTGAAAGAGGAGGATAAAGTTCCTTATAGCCTAAATAAATGCGAGCGCCAGGTTTAGAGACTCTTTTTAAAACTTCAAAAGGCTTTTCGTTGTTTAAGTGAAGAATTAAAAACTTCTTTTTGCCCTCGCTAATTGTTTCAATCTCTGATAAATAGCCTAACCTTTTTAGGATTTTGACTATATTGAAAATTTGCTTAGAAAAAATTACCCGCACCTTATTTTTATTTACACTCTGGGCGTTTTTTAGTCTAACAATTAAATCAGCAATAGGATCGTTTACCATGATGCCTTCCTTACACCTGGAATTTCACCTTTACTTGCTAATTCTCTAAAACATATTCTACAAAGGCCAAATCGCCGTAGAAAACCTCGGGGTCTGCCACACTTAAAACAGCGATTCTTCTTTCGGGTAGAAAATTTTGGTGGTTTTGAATCTTTGACAATCTTACTAACTTTAGCCATTTTTATTAAATTAAATATAAATATACTTCTACTTAAAATAAAGTAGATTTACAGTTTTTCTTGAAAGTTATTATAGCTAAATCTCATTAATCCCTCAACCCTTAAATGGAATACCAAGCATCTGAAAAAACTCTTTAGCCAACTCCCGATTCTTAGCCTGACAAACAATACTAATCTCTAAACCGTGGCTTACATTTAAACCCGAAAGGGTTACTTCCGGAAAGATGGACAAATCTTTAATACCAATATGAAGGTTGCCAAAGTTATCAATAGCGCTCTCTTTGATACCTCGAAAATCTCTGATTCTGGGCATAGCAGTAGTAATTAATCTTTCTAAAAAGTCAAACATCCTTTTTCCTCGCAGGGTGACTTTATATCCTACGGGGTGACCCTTACGAATCTTAAAACTAGCCACCGCTTTTTTAGCCTTGCAGACCAAAGGTTTCTGGCCTGAAATTGCCATCAATGCTTTCTCTAAATCTTCAGCAAGTTTAGGATTATCTTTAAGTCTGCCGGCACCCACGTTTATAACAATTTTCTTAATTCTGGGCACTTCAAAAATATTCTTGAGCCCTTTAGACTCTTTTAATTGTTTTTGAACCTCGATATATCTTTCTTTAATAGCCATCTTTAGAAAGGAGAATTACATTTTTTACAAAATCGCTTTTTTTGCTCACCTTCATAGCCAATTTTTACTCTGGTGGGTTTTTTACAAGCAGGACAGACCGGCATCACGTTAGAAATATGAATGGAAGCTAGTTTATTAATAATTCCACCGCGAGGATCTTTAAGGCTGGGTTTTTGACTAACTTTAGCTATAGCTACCCCTTCTACTTTCACCCTATTTTTTGACTTCAAAATTTCCACCACCTTGCCGGTTTTTCCGACGTCCTTACCTGCAATAACAAAAACAGTATCACCAACTTTAATCCTTTGCATTATAACACCTCCGGTGCTAAAGAAATAATTTTTTGAAAACCTTTATCTCTTAACTCTCTAGCTACGGGGCCAAAAATGCGTGTGCCTCTTAAAGATTTATCTTTATTGATAATCACCACCGCATTATCATCAAAACGAATATAACTACCGTCAGGACGTCTTAAAGGTTTCTTTTGACGAACAATGACAGCTAACACTACTTCCTTCTTCTTAACCGAAGCATAAGGCTGAGCATCTTTTACAGTAGCAGTGATAATATCACCTATTTGGGCGCTTTTTGCTTTTGTGTTGCCAACCACAGAAATAAAGCGCACCACTTTCGCACCTGAATTATCAGCTACCTTTATCCAAGATCCGGGTTGCAGCATAATTACTCCTCTCCTCTCTCTAACACTTCAACAACTCGCCAACTTTTTCTTTTGCTAATTTTACGTCCTTCTTCAATAACTACTTTGCTGCCAAGGGGTAGTTTTTCTTCACAATGAACAAGAATACGCCTGGTTTTTAGTACCGGCTTTTTATACAAAGGATGTGGTTTTTTAGTCTCAATTTTTACCACTAAGGTTTTTTGCATTTTATTAGAAACTACTTCTCCTATTTTCCGCTTTCTAGCCATTGCTCTTCTCCTTAAGTTTCTCTCTTAAGCGTTTATTTAGTTCTGTAAGAATTCTGGCAATATTCCGTCTGTATTTTCTAATAAGATGAACTTGCTTACTCCTTCCTAATAAAATCTCCAGGCGAATTTTAAAAAGCGCCTCTTTGGTTTCTTTTAATTTGCTTAATAATTCTTCGTTAGATAAGGAGACAAAATCTTCTTCCTTCTTCATTCTTCCTCCGTCACTTCTGCAGCTGTATTACTCTTACTGACAAACTTACATTTAATAGGCAATTTATGTGAAGCAAGCCGTAGTGCTTCTTCTGCTATTTTAAAAGGAACTCCTGTAATCTCAAAAATGATTCGCCCCGGTCTTACCACTGCTACAAAATGATCCACTGCGCCCTTACCCGAACCCATAGGCGTTTCATCCGGGGTCTTGGTTACGGGTTTGTCTGGAAAAATCCTAATCCAAACCTGTCCGCCCCTTTTTATATACCGAGTAATGGCTCTACGCGCCGCTTCTATCTGACGAGAAGAAATCCAACCCCTTTCTAAAGCCTTCAATCCATACTCACCAAAATTAAGTTCTGCCCCGCGAAAATCATAACCGGGCATCTTGTTTCTTTGCTGTTTTCGATATTTTAGCTTCTTGGGAATTAACATGATTGTAATTTAGAATAACCTTTTTTAGAACTTTTTGCAATAAACTATGTTAGCTTTTCTTCCGGTTTTGGCTTCTGGCTAGCTGTTTCACCAAAATATAGCCAGACTTTTACCCCTAAAGTCCCATAAATAGTTTGGGCTTCGGCAAATCCGTAATCTACCTTGCTTCTTATAGTAGTAAGGGGAACTCTGCCATAAGAAAGCTTTTCACTGCGGGCAATCTCTGCTCCCGAAATCCGTCCTGCAACCTCTATCTTTATACCCTTTACCTTAGCAGCGATTGCCCGATCAATAGCCAGTTTCATTGCTCTACGCGGTACTACCCTCTTTTCAATTTGCTCTTTAATAAAGTCTGCTAATAGTTGCGCGTTGGCATCAGGATTTTTGATTTCTACCACATCAATCTTCACCTTTCCGCCAGTAATCTTTTCAACCATTTTCTTAATTTCTACCGTACCTGCACCTTTTCGACCAATAAGAATGCCCGGTCTTGCAGTGTAAATTATCACCGTAATATCCGTTGCTTCCCTTTCAATATCAATACGAGCAATGGCCGCTTCTTTAAAACGCTTTTTTATTGCTTTTCTAATTTGATAATCTTCTTTAAGAAATTGGGCTAAATTTTTTACTTTAAACCAGCGGGAACGCCACTCCTCTTGCAATCCCAAACGAAAACTTATTGGATTTACTTTTTGGCCCATATTACTCCTTTTGCTCCTTTTCTTTTAACGTTTCTGAATTGGATTTTACCTTTTTGGTCTTTAAAACCGATCCTTTTTTAGTTTTTTCCTGCGTTAATGCTTTTTTATTAGAAGATTTGCTTTCTTTTTTCGCAGCAGATTCTAAAGAAACTTCATCGCTGACAATCATAGTAATATGACTTAAGCGATGCTTGTATAAAGAAACTCTTCCACGGCTTTCTATACGTCTACGTTTATAAGCTGGACCATCATCGACAAAAAAGTTCTTTACATAAAGCTTCTCATTGGCACCTCTTTCTTCAGCTAAAGTCTTTGCCTGTTTAGCAAGGTTAACTATTAAACTTGCTGCTTTTTTACGAATAAAGGGCAGCTTGGACAAAACTTCTTCTAAAAGCTTGCCTTTGACAAAATAAGCAAGTGGTCGAACTTTTCTGGGAGAGATTCTGGCAAATCTATGAACAACCTTGACTTCCATTATTTTGCCTCCTTAGCTTTGGCAGCAGCTTCTTGTTCGCGCGCCATTCGGCCACCATGTTTAATAAACTTCCGTGTAGGCGCAAATTCTCCTAGTTTATGACCCACCATTTCTTCGGTAATAAAAACAGGGACAAAACCTTTACCGTTATGCACCTGAACAGTATGGCCAACCATTATAGGAAAGATGGTTGAACGCCTCGACCAGGTTTTTATGGTAAGCTTTTCCCCTGGTTTAGCCTTTTCAAACTTCTTTAGAAGCTTTGGATCAATATAAGGACCTTTTTTGAGCGACCTACCCATCTTACTTCCTCCTACTAAGGATTAGCTTATCAGAAGCCTTAGGACGACGAGTCTTTCGACCCAAAGCTGGTGCACCCCAGGGGGTTTTGGGATGCTTAAGACCAATTGGCGCGACACCTTCTCCGCCCCCGTGAGGATGATCAACCGGATTCATTGCTTTCCCGCGAACCGTAGGCCTTCTTCCCATATGCCGCATTCTACCGGCTTTGCCAATCCTTACATTTGACCACTCTTCTCTACCTACAGCTCCTACCGTAGCCCGACATTCAGCCAAAACTTTTCTTATTTCACCAGAAGGCAGTTTGATAGTGGCATATTTATCTTCCAAACCCAGCAAAACACCACTTTCTCCGGCGCTACGAATAAGTGCACCCCCTTTACCAGGGGTTATTTCCAAATTATGAATAACTGTACCTACAGGCATATTTTTCAACATCATATGATTACCTACTGCTATTTTGGCCTTATCTGCAGAAATCACCTTATCACCTACTTTTAGACCTTGAGGAGCAAGAATATAGGCTTTTAAGTTATCATTATATTTTACCAGGGCAATATTGGCACTACGATTCGGATCATACTCTATTCTTTCAACAACCCCTTCAATGTCTCTAATACTTCTTTTAAAATCGATTTTTCTTAGAAATCTCTTCTCACCTCCGCCTCTATGTCTTACTGTAATTTTACCCTGATTGTTTCTTCCTGCTTTTTGTTTTTTAGGCAACCTTAAAGATTTCGGTGGTTCTGCTTTTTTTGCTATCTCTAAATCTTTCAGCACCGAAATTTTACGTCTACCAGGAGTAAGGGGTTTTAAAACAGTAATTGGCATTTTTTTCTCCTATTCTTTTGAGAATATATCTATTTTTTGATTTTTTTTCAAAGTGACAACCGCTTTTTTATAAGCCTTTGTAAAATAAGGATATATGCCACTTTTCCTTCTTATATTTTTCTTTTTACCTTTTATGTTAATAATAGTCACATGTTCAACATTAACATTATAAAGTCTCTCAATCTCTTTCTTTATCTCTGGTTTTGTTGCGTCTTTAGCGACCCAAAAGCTATAGCGATTTTTCTCCGCTTCTAGTTGGGTTTTTTCGGTAATGTATGGACCTTTTATGATCATCTTTAATTACCTTTAAACTTTTTCTAAAGTTTTTTCTTCTTTGACTTCCTTAGAACTAATTAAATCTTTACCTAAAATGATTGTTAAGAACTTTAAAAAAGCAGTTTTGGTAAAGACTATTTTTTCAAAAGTGAAAAGGTCAGTAAAATTAAGATTTAAGGGCTCCACAAGCTTAACATCGGCCAAATTGCGAGCAGCAAGTTTTAACTCTGGTTGAGGCCGATCCACAACTAAAAGCAGACTGGCTACTTCTTTAAGGGGCAAGATTAACTTAAGAAAATCTTTTGTCTTATGACTTTTTACTTTGAAATCCTCTACAATAAATAATCTTTTCTCTTTCATTACGGTAATAAGTCCCATCAACATAGCTTTGCGCCGCTCTTTTTTATTCATCTTCTGATGCGGATTTTTCAGATTAGTAGGACCAAAAACTACGCCACCGCCTCGCCACTGAGGTGCTCTAATCGAACCCTGCCTGGCTCTACCTGTGCCTTTCTGACGCCAAGGTTTTCTGCCTCCTCCGGAAACCTCTCCTCTGGTTTTAGTCTTTGCTAAAGCTAGTTTGCTAGCTGCTTGCAAATATAACCAATACCGATGCATTAAATGGATATCCGGTTCAATTTCAAGATCAGCCGGCAAGTTCATCTCGCCAACTTTTTCTTTTGCCCAATTGTAAATAACTGTCTTGACCATTTTATGCCTTACGAATTACTACACAACTGCCATTGGCTCCGGGAATAGCTCCTTTTATAAGAAGGCATTTTTTTTCAGGATCTACATCTACCACATAACTTACAAGAGTCACCTTCTCCCCTCCCATCCGACCAGGTAATTTTTTGCCTTTAAAAACGTGTTGAGGAAACATAGAACCAATTGAGCCAGGAGCACGGTGATGATCTGAACCGTGCGATTCAGGTCCTCTTTTAAAACCGTGTCTTTTGATGACTCCCTGGAAGCCTTTGCCCTTGGAGATACCTGTGATTTTGACCTTATCGCCAGGGGTAAAGGCTTCTGGCGTAATCTTATCCCCAAGTTTAATATCTTTAATATCATCAGTTTTAAATTCGCGAAGTATTTCTGCGCTATCTAAACCAGCCTTTTGGAGATGTCCACGAAGCGGTTTATTTACTCTCTTCTTACTACCCGCAGCCACCTGAATAGCATTATAACCATCCTTTTCTTCGCTTTTTATTTGCGAAACAGTGCAATCCAAACAAGTCACCAAGGTTACTGGTATTGCCTTACCATCCTTGTTGAAAATTTGGGTCATACCTATTTTTTTACCAATAATAAAAGGAATCATTTTAGACTAAAATAAAGCAGTCCTTTTTAAGTTTATTGAAAGGGACTTAATAAAAGGTTAGCTAATTTTTCCAAGTAAGTCAAATTTTATAAAACGGGTCAATTAATTTTAAAGAAATTTTCTTTCAAGGAATATCAAAAGCGCCTGCTCTTAAAGCAGGCGCTCTTTAAAAAGTTATTTTTCCCCAATAAAAACCGTTTTACTTGGTAGCTGTAATTGTAACTCCTAATTCAGCCTTTGGCGCTGAAACCGTAACTCTGTTGTTTGCATCCTTAGAAATTGTATAACCTGTGCCGTTGGCTGCTGTACCACCTTGAGGATCAATGGGTATGCTAGGAATATACCTACCCGAAGAAGTAATCACTGAAAGATCTACAAGCCCGGTACAATCAGAAGCCCCAGTTTTACAAATCTCTGTGGGGGTGTTGGGAATTGTATCTGGCAGATTACCATTGTTATCAATAGCATACTGCCACACAGCGTTTAAAATTGTATCTACCGCACTGCTTCTATTGGCATTCCGCGTTTGGGCCAATTGCCTTGCCGGGTTAATTGCCACAATCACAATCCCTGCCAGAATACCTATTGCGGCAACTACTAAAAGAATTTCTAGTAATGTGAAGCCTTTTTTATGAACTGCTCTCATTATTACTCCTCCTTTTTGTTAATTAAACCTGACCCTTTCTATATGATTATTTTAGCAATTTTTCGACCCTGTCAATAGTTATTTTTTCACAAACCGGCTCATTTTGTATACTTGAATTTATTCATTATTTTGTTATTGTAAAAAAAAATGGATCTTTCTAGACTAGAGTTCTCTCTTCCCCCAAGTCTCATTGCCCAAAAACCTCTTTTTAAAAAAGGAGAGGCAAGGTTAATGGTAGTCAATAGAAAAACGGGAGATATTATTCATAGTAAATTTGGGCTTTTAAAAGATTTTCTTGTTTTTGGAGACCTTTTAGTGTTAAACAATGTAAAAGTTAAAAGGTGTAAAATTTCCGCCAACAAACAAACAGGAGGAAGCGTTGAATTAACTTTTCTCTCCGAAAACATAGCCATTGCCAAAGGCAGATTAAAACCGGGAAACATTTTGAAATTTGCAAACTTTCAAGCAGAAGTAAAAGAAAAACTTCAAGAGACACCAGCAATTTTTCGGTTAGAAATACAACCGCCGCTTAGCGAAAAAGATTTGCAAAAATATGCTGAAATTCCTCTGCCGCCTTATATCAAAGGTAAGGTAGACGAAAGAGATTATCAAACCGTTTATGCTCGCAAGCCCGCTGCCTTGGCTGCTCCCACCGCAGGACTACATTTTAGTAAAAGACACTTAAAAAGTCTCAGAAAATTAGGAATTGTAACCGCTTATCTAACCTTAAATGTAGGCCTGGGAACTTTCTTGCCAATAAGAACTCAAAAAGTAGAGGATCACAAAATGTTTAGCGAAGACTTTGAAATCCCGGCAAGAACTGCTCAGCTAGTTAATGAAAATAAACTTTTAAAAAGAAGGGTGATTGCTGTGGGCACCACAACTGTCCGGGCTTTAGAGACAGCAGCTGTCTGGGAGAACGATCGTTACCTTCTAAAACCTGGAAGTTCGCGGACCGATTTATTTATTCTGCCGGGCTATCAGTTTAAAATTGTTGATGCCTTGATTACCAATTTTCATCTTCCCAAAAGCACTCTTTTGGCGTTAGTTTTTGCTTTTGCTGGTGAGGAATTAATCAAAAAGGCCTACAGGGAAGCAATAAAGCTTGGCTATCGTTTTTACTCTTTTGGGGACGCTATGCTAATCATTTAGAGCATAAAAAACCTAAAAACCTAAGTAAAACCTTTTTTAAAAGCTTAGGCAATTTTCTAAAAGGTTCTTTAACTTTAAAAATTAATCTTCCTCAATAATCACGTCTTCGCGATAGCGATGAATTTTTACGCCACTAAAGCCAGGTCCTTTTTCTGTTAGAGTTTTTTCTTTTTTAGAATTTAAAGAATCGCTAGCAGAGGTTTGCGTTTCTTCTTTTTTTGTCTGCGCTAAAGAAGTTTTAGTCTCTTCTTTTGTAGATAAAGAGCCTTTTGGTTGTAGAAACTGCTCTTTTTTAAGAACGGCTACGCTAGCAATTTTGTTTCCCTCTTCTAATTTAATCAGTCGCACGCCCCTTGCCTGTCTACTTAAACGTCGAATATTAGCTACGGGGATGCGAATAGTCTGGCCCAAAAAAGTAGTAATAAGGCAACTGTCCGAATCAGAGGTGGTAATTTGCATATCTGCCACCAAACCCGTCTTTTCATTTAATCCAATAAGTTTTATGCCCCTGCCATCTCGTCTCTGCAACCGAAACATTGAAAGTGGCGTTCTTTTCCCGTAGCCTTTCTCAGTAATTACTAAAACATCGCTCTCTTTCTGTAGACTGGCTGGTAAAGTATCTACGGCTACCAAAACTTCACCCTCTTCCAGTTTCATACCTCGAACTCCACTGGCTGAACGACCCAGTGGCCGTAATTCTGACTCAGGAAACAAAATTGCCTGCCCCTTATTACTAGCTGCAAACAGCCAATCTCCTCCCTCTGTCACTTTGACCCAGCGAAGCAAATCTCCTGCTTTTAACTTGAGAGCAATAAGGCCCCGTCTCTTGCAATTTTGAAATGCTAATATTTCGGTCTTTTTAAAAATTCCTTTTTTACTTGCCATTAAAAGATAATGTCCCCTCTCAAGGGTTCTTTTATCTAAAGCTACCACAGCGGTTATTTTTTCTTCAGGTGCAAGATTAATAAAGTTCACAAGTGCTTGACCCTTTGCTTGTCTCAAACCTAAAGGAATCTCATAAACCTTGGTTCTAAAAACCCGACCGAAATTACTAAAAAAGAGAATATCATCATGGGTAGAAGCTATTAAAACTTCATCTACCCGATCTTCGGCTTTTGTGCTGATACCTATCACTCCTTTACCACCTCTCGCTTGTTGTCTAAAAGAGTTTAAAGGTGTTCTTTTTATATAATTTTTTTCTGTTACCACAATCACCATCTCTTCATCCGGAATCAAATCCTCGGCGGCAAATTTCTGCAGAGTCTCAGCGCGCACTTCGGTTCTGCGTTCGTCTTTGTATTTATTTTTTATCTCCAGAATCTCTTCCTTTATAATTTTGGTTACCTCGCTAGGATCTGCAAGAATCTTTTCGTAATTTGCTATCTCTGTCTTCTTATTTGCAATCTCTTCTTCCACCTTCTCCCTTTCCAGTCTTGCAAGCGCTGAGAGACGCATTTCTAAGATGGCCTCTGCCTGTAACGAGGAGAGCTTAAAATTGCTGATTAAAAACTGCTTGGCGGCTTCCCGGTTCTCGGAATTTCTTATGCCCTCTATTACCTCATCAATATTGTCCAAAGCAGTTTTTAAACCTTCCAAAATATGTAATCGCTCTCTGGCTTTTTTAAGCAAGAAACTTGTCCGTCGAACAATTACCTCACGCCGATGTTCGAGATAAGCCAATAATAGATCTTTAAGAGTAAAAACCCTGGGCTCAAGCTCCTTGGTAAGAGCGAGCATATTGACATAGAAAATTGTTTGCAAAGGGGTGTGTTCGTAAAGACTGTTAAGAATTTTATGGACATAAGCATTAGCTTTCAGTTCTATCACCACCCTAATACCATGGCGATCAGATTCATCACGAACATCACTTATTCCTTCGATTTTTCTCTCTTTAACAAGCTCGGCAATCTTTTGAACCAATTGAGCTTTATTGACCAAAAAAGGAATTTCAGAAATGATAATTCTTTGTGTGCGACCTTTTTCTTCTATCTCGGCTCTACCTCTGATAACAATTCTCCCTTTGCCTAAACCATAAGCATTTTTAATCTCATCAGGATTAAAGATAATGCCACCGGTAGGAAAATCCGGGCCTTTAATAAACTGCATGATTTCTAAAAGCTCTGCCTCGGGTTTATCACAAAGCAGAATAAGGGCGTCACAGACTTCACTTAAATTATGCGGCGGAATATTGGTAGCCATACCCACAGCAATCCCCATTGAACCATTCAGAATAAGTTGAGGTATTTTTGCGGGTAAAACTTTTGGTTCGCTACGAGTATTATCATAGTTAGGCTGAAAATCAACTGTCTCTTTGTCAATATCGGCCAACATTTCCTCAGCAATGGCAGTCATTCTAGCCTCGGTATAGCGCATTTGGGCCGGTGGATCGCCATCTATAGAGCCAAAGTTACCTTGACCGTCTACTAAAGGATAGCGCAGCGAAAAATCCTGCGCCATATGCACCAACGTAGGATAAATTACCTGTTCGCCATGAGGATGGTAATTACCTGAAGTGTCACCAGCAATTTTGGCGCATTTGCGATGCTTGGCACGATGCGTTAATCCTAAATCATGCATCGCTACTAAAATTCGCCGCTGGGAAGGTTTTAAACCATCGCGCACATCAGGTAAAGCCCGAGAGGCAATAACAGACATTGCATAATCCAAATAGGATCTCTGCATCTCCTCCTCAATCAGCCTTATCTGGAGATTGCCTATGTTGCGATAATCAATTGGTTTAGGTTCTTTTTCTCTTTTCATATGCTAAAAAATTAGATATCAAGGTTTTCTACTTGCCTGGCGTGGGTCTGAATCCAGTTTTTTCGCGGTCCTACCTGATCACCCATAAGCATACTAAAAATCTCATCTGCTCGCATAGCATCCTCAATTTTTACCTGAACCAGTGTGCGCTTTTCCGGGTTTAGAGTAGTCTCCCAAAGCTGCTCCGGATTCATCTCGCCCAAACCTTTGTAGCGCTGTACCAATACTTTACCCTCCTTTCCTTCCCCGCTTTCAGCGGTTGTTTGCGAAGACTTATCGCTAACTCCAAGAGAGGCTAAAATTTTCTCTTTCTCGGCATCATTGAGAGCATAAAACCTCTGACTACCCTTTTGAATAAGATAGAGAGGTGGTTGGGCAATGTAAACATAGCCTTTCTCAATAAGCTCTGGATAATGGCGATAAAAGAACGTAAGCACCAATGTTCTTATATGCGACCCGTCTACATCTGAATCAGTCATAATAATAATGCGATGATAACGCAACTTAGAAATATCTTTAGAATCACTAATGCCTGCTCCCAAAGCTTGAATCAGATTTTTTATTTCCTCTGAAGCTAGAACTTTATCAAAACTAGCTTTTTCTACGTTCAGAATCTTGCCTCGAAGAGGAAGAACTGCCTGAAATCGACGATCGCGACCAGCCTTAGCGCTCCCACCGGCGCTATCTCCTTCAACAATGTAAAGCTCAGAAAAAGCAGGGTTTTTCTCACTGCAATCAGCTAATTTCCCGGGCAGAGAACCTACTTCTAGCGCTCCTTTTCTTAAAACTGTTTCTCTAGCCGCATGAGCCGCCACCCTAGCTTTGGCTGCCAAGAGAATTTTTTCAGTGATGATCTTGGCTTCTTTAGGATTTTCCTCTAAAAAATAAGCAAATTCCTGAGAAAGTGTAGACTCTACCTTTGATCTAACCTCTGGGTTGCCTAGCTTTGCCTTTGTCTGTCCCTCAAATTGGGGATTTTTAAGCCTGACCGAGACTACTGCCACTAATCCTTCCCGCACATCTTCACCGGTAATCTGAGATCCAGCATCTTTATTGGAATTCTGTTTTTTTATGTAATCAGTAACAGCTCTGGTTAAAGCACTGCGAAATCCGGCTAAATGGGTTCCTCCTTCGATGGTGTAAATATTATTTGCAAATGAGTAAACGTGCTCATTATAATCATCAACGTAGACTAAAGCGCATTCTATAAAGATGCTATCTGTTTGTCTTTCCACATAAAAAGGTTTATCAAAAAGCATTCCTTTAGAGATTGCCAAATGTTTCACATAAGAAGCCAGTCCGCCCTCAAAATAAAAAGCATAAAATTCTTCTTCCTCTTGTCTCTCATCTTTAAGAATGATGGTAATACCTTTGGTTAGATAAGCTTGTTGACGAGCATGATTTAAAACTGTTTGCCAATCTAGTTTCAGATTGCCAAAAATCTCTTTGTCTGGTAAAAAGGTTACTCGTGTACCTGTCACCACTTGTGACTGCCAAAAATCATTTTTATCTATTTCTGATCTCACTACCTCAGTCTGAGGAACGCCACGGCTATAAGTCTGTTGAAAGTGGCTATTTTCTCTAATTACTTCAGCTACAAAGAATTCTGAAAGAGCATTGACCACCGAGATACCCACGCCATGCAAACCTCCAGAAACCTTATAAGTTTCGCCTGTAAACTTTCCGCCGGCATGTAAAGTGGTCATTACTGTTTCTAATGCCGATTTTTTAGTTTGGGGATGAATATCAACAGGAATACCTCTTCCATCGTCCGCTACGCTTAAAGAGCCATCTTTTTTAAAAGTAATCCAAATTCTCTTAGCGTAACCAGCTAGAGCTTCATCGATAGCATTATCAAAAGCCTCCCAAACAAGATGATGAAGTCCTTCCGGACCAGTGCCTCCAATATACATACCGGGACGCAGACGGACTGGTTCAAGGCCTTCAAGAACCGTTATCTGTTTAGCTGTATAATTATTTTCTTGCATGCTTCTAGTATAGCAAGAAAAAGCTTCTAAGTCATCCTTTTAAATGAAGAAAAGGGTTAAAAAGTTTAGAAAAATCGCTTCAAAAAATGCTGCCATTTCTCAAAATCCGCACCTTTGCGAATAAGCAAAGGCGGTTTCTGGCGAAGATCAACAATTGTAGAAGCTTGCTCTTCTTTTTTATTCTGCCAATCAAGATAAAGGACGCTTGCCGCAAAGTATTTTTTAGCTTCAGAAAGAGTTTTAGCCGGAGGTAAAGACTCAGGATTCGCACTGGGAGCTACTAGTGGTCCTGAAAGAGTAATCATCTGTCTAAGTCTCTGATCCGCAGGTATCCGAAAAACCAAAGAATTGCTTCCTCGATGGAGATATTCAAACCGTGGACTTCTGCATTCTAAAATAACACTAATCCGCGCTGGCCAAAGTTCTGAAAGCAACTCACGCTGCCAAGATTTGAGGTCTATTTCAAAATCTTTCAAAGAGAGAAGGCTATCAATCAGAATAATCATCGGTTTTTGAGGATTACGTTTTCTAAGTTTATAAATCCTGGCAACAGTACCGGGATTTAGGGCGGACCCAAGTAAACCGGGTAGCGTATCTGTATCGGCAACTACCAACAAACCCTCTTTGAGCAAAAGTGCAGCCTTTTGCCAAGCAAGCTCTCTACTGCCTTTGTAACCAGCTATTAAAAAATCACTACGCACCACCCGATGGCAAGGCACTCTAAGATCTTTATTTTGCGCCAAAACCCTGGCTACTGCTCGATAAGCCCGGGGACTGCCAACAGCTGCTGCTACTTCTTTGTAAGTTAATACTTTCCCCTTGGGAATTTTTTTGACAAAGTTTAAAACCTCCTCACGAAACATTACTATAATCTCTAAAGATTAAACCTTAAAGATTAACAAAAAACCTGCCTATTACAGTATTATCAAATTATCTAACTTAAATTAATCTAGAAGCTCAAGTAAAAAGCTTCAAGAATGAGCTTGTTTAACGACTAATTTAAGACTGGTTTACGACTGACTAAATCTAAAACTACTAAGAATAGTTTCGAAGGCTTTATACCAGCTTTGACTTAACGCATCGGTCTTGCCTGCTACCAGATCTTCATAGAAAGCTTTTTGGTCCTTCCAGATCTTTGCATCACCACAATTTTCTTTAGAAACAGTGAAGTATTTGGGATTATTTTTTACTATATCAGAATCAGGCTGATATGCTAATTTAAGAACAATCCGATAATCATTTTTATAAATAAGCGCTATCTGAGTAAACTGAACATCGCAGACCTCATTGCCGGCAAGAATCATAAATTTCTTAGCTAAAGCGGAGGGAATCTTAACCACTTTTAAAGATCCCTCCAAAGGCCAATCTATCAAAACCGAGGGGTCACCTTTGGCTAAAGCCTCTTTATCCTGAAATGCTGTCTCTTTATCCCATCCAGCGGGTAAATCCTCTATTTCGTTTATCTTCTGAACAGTTACGGAAAGAATATTGCCTTTATTCTCTTTGCTTGCAGAATCTGTTGATTTAACTACTTTTACATCTCTTGGATACTGGAAGCTAAAACCAGAAACTGTATCCCTGTAGGTAAGAAGATTACTGGCAGTAGTTTGGGGAGTTGCCTCTTCTTCTAAAAAGCCAGGGGTTGGGCTTTTAGGTATAGGGCTAGATTCTAAGGTAGGAGTAGCCTGGGTTTCAAGTTGAGTAATTCTTGCTCGGTAATTATTACTCATTAGAAAGAAATAAATCAAACCTGCAATAGCAGCCAAAGCAACTATAGTGACAATAATTGAATATGTGCGCATTTTCCCTCCTTGTGATTTATTTTTGCTTAAATTTATTTTTTCTAACTCTAAAGAAATTGTCAAACCTCTCTTAACTGTAAAACTCTTTGCAATATTGCCACAGAGAACTATTCTGAAAATTTACCTCTGACAATTTTTTAACCTATAATATGACAGTTTACAAAACAACAAGCAATTTTAGAAAAGTTGAAAACTTAAAGCAAATTACCTATAATAAAACTCAGGATTTATGCACCCGTAGCTCAATTGGTAGAGCTGCTCGCTCTTAACGAGATGGTTGCAGGTTCGAGTCCTGCCGGGTGCACCAAAAAATCAAAAATTTAGGGAGTCCTCTCGATTTATTTAGGGATTAAATTATATATTCATATTAAGAATTTCCCAGTCAACTTTTATTTTTTGAAAAATAAAAGCCCTTCCTAAAAAGCCAATTTAAGTCTCCTTAAAGAATCTTCCCCCAAGCTTTCTAAAGAAAGCGGCTTTTTGTTTTTTAAGAACTTTATAATCCTCTCTATTGACAAAAAATTTTTTTTTATTTTAAAATAACACACACTGCAAAAATCAAAGAACAAAAAAGGAGGTTTAAGAAATGTACCTTGAAAAAGCCCAGAGACTAATTAATGAACTGCGAGCAGGGACTCGCTACTATCAAAGGAAAATCAAAAAGCTCTATGAAGCTCTCTCGGAAGCAGGAGTAGGTCTTGAAAGCATCGGTACTTCAGAAGAAGAGCTGGGACAGCTTGCAAAGAAAGGCTCTAAGTTGGCGGCAGAGGCTTTCCTAAAAAGTCTCCGCCAAAGCAGCAATTTACATGAATTTGATCAAAGATATAAGACACTTCTGTTAGAAATGAAAAAAGGAGGTCTTGAGTTGACTGACATCGGAAGCAGCAAAGAAGAGATCTGGCAGTTAGAAAGAGAGTTTCTAATAAACTCTGCCAGAGAATATCTTGAAAGACTAAAACAGCCTTCTTTTGATCTGGTTGATCACTACAGCTTACTTATTAGTAAGCTGCAAAGAGGTATCACCCTTGACATGATAGGAGTAAGCGAAGAGGAGTTGGACGAAATCATCTCTTCGCGGTGCAAAGGAAGACTGAAAAACGTTTTTGATTCATTGAGAAGCCAACCAGGAGATCCTCCTTCTGGCTTCTTTTTGAGAGCTTTGCTTAAAGAAATTTGTCTCAAAATGTACTTCAGCCTCAGATATCCTGGCAGACGCAGCAGATTCACCAGGAAAGAAAGGGCTCTCTGGGATCTTAAAATTCTCCGTAAAGGTACTACGGATCCCGTAGACTTCTTGAACCGGTTATTTTACAATCTCTTCATGGGGGAGTTGACCCTTGAAGAGATTGGCACCAATAAGGAGGAACTTCTCAACCTTCTCAGAAGAAACTTGGCTCTTGCAATTGAAGATCTTTTGTACAAGTTCCGCAACGGACTAAGGCACCCGAGTTTCTTGACCAAAAAGATAAAATATTACCTCCAAATTGGAGGTTTCACTCTTGAGGATTTCTCCTCAAGTGAAGAAGAACTTGAGGAGTTGACTAGGAGATATTACATAGAAGAAACCGAATTTCTTGAAATGATTGGCGCCCAAAACCAAAGCGTCGCTCGGCTTTTAGAGGCACAATAACAATTTAAAAAATACCCCCGCAAATTTATTTTGCGGGGGTATTGTGTAAGATTATGAAAATTTGGAAATTTTGGGTTTTATTTCATTATTATTTTTTATTTCAGGTGTTTATTTTCTTATTTTATTGACTAATTCCAAAATAATCTTAAATTTTTTAAAGACAGCCTTTATAAGTTTTGCTAAAATCTAAAACAAGTCTCTAGAATAAGTTATAAATAATCCGGCTTAAAGAAACACTTCAGTGGACAAATTTATTAAAAAATTATTGAGGGCCTGGTGGCGCAATCTTATCTATGATCCAAAATCTCCACCGAAATTGATTAAAAAAAGAATTGTAGCTATTGGCGGCGGCACCGGTTTAAGCAATCTTCTGCGGGGACTTCGAGATCATTGTGAAAATATCACCGCAGTTGTAACAATGACTGACGATGGCGCTTCTTCAGGAAGACTCAGAAAAGAATTCAATGTCTTACCACCTGGCGACATTCGCAAATGTTTACTAGCTCTCTCACGGGAAGAACCACTCCTTACAAAACTTTTTAGCTATCGTTTTAAAGAAAAAGAAAAAAATGAAATAGGCGGCCACAGTCTTGGTAATCTATTTTTAACCGCTCTAGCAGACATTGCTGGTAGCTTTGAAGAGGGAGTCAAGCTAGCCAGCCACCTTCTAAACACCCAAGGCGAAGTCCTGCCTGTGGCTACTGAAACTGTTGAGCTGGTAGCCGAAACAATTGATAACAAAACCATTGTGGGAGAATCACAAATTGTCAAAAGTGGTTATCTGCCTTATAAGGCAAACCTAAAACTCTCAAGATCAATAAAAGCTAACCCGTGGGTTATCAAATCAATTATGAATGCGGAAATAATTATTATTGGCCCCGGCTCTCTTTTTACCAGCATTATTCCTAATTTCTTAGTTCCAGAAGTGGCCAAGGCTGTAAGAAAAAGCCCCGCTCCTAAAATCTATATTCTCAATGTCTCTACAGAAAAAGGCGAAACCGAAGGGCTAAGCGGCGAAGAACACCTTACAATCATCTCTTCTTATCTTCAGAGTCAACCGGACTACTGTCTTGTTTCAGACAGACTTCTGCTTAATGAAAAAGAGGGCGTTTTAGGCAATATAAAAAATATCAACATTAAAAGAAAAAGACTTGGTAGAACCAAAATTATAAAAGCAGATGTTTTAGATGAAAAAAATCCACTTTACCATCACCCTGAAAAACTGGCAAAAGCCATTGTTGGTTTTATACATAAACTTTAAAAAAACAACACCTCTTCTCTTTACTTTTAAGAAAAATACAGTAACAAAGACAAAAAACCTAAGCTTTCTATACAAAAGACTCTCTTTACTAAAGAATTCGTAAATAATTATTAGGAAAGAAAACTTAGAAAGCTGGCAGTTTGCGTTAAAAACCGTCTTATTTTTTAATATATTTAAGACTAAAATTGTCTATACTTTCTTTAAAGATTGATAAGATTAATAAAATAGCAAATTTCGTGCTCAAAAGAGAACCGTCCCCTGGAACTGGAATAATATTGATTTTTTACAAAGAGAATTGTAAAATAGAAGTGGTTTGCAACTAAAAAACCGAAACCTCTCTAAACCTCTGTTTAGAGAGAAACAAGGAGGAAAGAATGAGACAGCGGAAATGGCTGGTTGGTATAGGTATTCTTCTTCTACTGCTGGCTTTATTTGCTGTCAAGTCAGCAAGTGGCCAGCAGATTAAGCCTCTTTCTGTCACCGCTTCCGGCCGGGTAGTTGGTGATCTAAACGGTGATAATACGCTGGACTTAAGAGATGTCCAGCTTTCTCTCAGGGTAGCCTTAGGGCTGGAGACGCTTCCTCCAGAAAAGGTCTTCTTGGGTGACTTAAGACCAAGAAGTATCTGGGGAGGCCCCCTAGGAGATGGCAAAATCACCGTGGCTGACACTGCTGCCCTGCTTATGCTGGCACTAGATCTTATCAAGGTAGAGCCAGCCTGGAAGGTGGTGGTAGAGGAAGAAAGAGGCATTCGCCTGGCACTGGAAGAGCCCACTGGTTACGACTATCAGCATTACCGAATCATCAAGGAAGACGGCCAGTGGAAGATTGCCTTTGCCTATAACCGCTGGGACCTTAAGGGCAACCCTCTGCCATTTGGCCAGAGTGTTTATGGAGTCTTTCCTGATGGTACACCTATCTATGACAGAATCGAGCTGACTTACCCGGATACTGGTGACAAGTTCCGTGCATCTCTAGACTATGCAATAGGACTAGAGCATCTGCTGGATGGTATAAAGAAGAATCCTGCCAACGAGGGAATGCTTCAAGAGTTGGAAGGTGCCCGCTTTATCCTGGGCAATGGCTATAGCGGCACTTTCCTCTGCGCTGTCTTGAAGAACGGTAGCATCAAGACTTTCTGGATAGATCCTTATGATGTACTTTTTATTTCCTATGGCCCCCTGGTGGAAATGCCTGATGGTAATGTCATAAACATCCTAGATACAGAGGGCGGTCTACGTATGCATTTTTACTCCTTCAAACCCGACTACTGGGGAGTATTCCCTAAACCCAGAGAGGTGGCTATCAAGTCAACACTTCAAAGAATCACTCTGGGACCACAAGGGTATGTCTTTGATGCTTCGCTGGCAGGAGATAAAATTATAGGGATTTATAGGGTACGCAACAACTCCATCCTTCCTGACACTCTAAAAGTCCCTATCTTTGACTTCCAGCCAAGACCCCAGAAAGTCCGGTTTGAAGAGCAGCAGTACAGCGATTTTATCCTGGTCTTTGAGCCAGATAGCCAGAAGATAAGCCTGACAGACTTTCGATCCACGCTTGTTAAAGAAAGAGAGAAAGATGCATTAATAGTTCTTGACGGACCTGTTCTTATCCCGAAGGGGTTAGACGAAAGTCTGCTGGGCTTGCGTAAAGGCGAGTTTCTTATCGGCTGTGACTACTCTGTTTATAGCCCCAAGGTCGTAGAAGCAGAGGTGATTGACTCCTATCTCTATCCCGCTCACCTAGAGGAGAAGCTGGTAGAGGTAGCTCAATAAAAGACAAAAGGGCGCTCTTTTGGCAGAAAAAGAGTTGCCCTTTTTCTTTTTAAAGACCCACCTCTTGCTCATAAATAGAGAGGGTATTTTCAACAGGGTTGACAGGAGTGAGGGCTTTTCGGCTAATGCGTTTTTGAAGAGGTTTTCTTACCTTGCCATAATGACCAATACTTTCAATAACAATCTCACCAGAATCAATCTTGATTTGGGAAGAAGGAATATCTTGTCTTTCATAAACATTAGCTCTTTTGTCTTCTTTAAAACCTGTATACCCCACAAGCACATACCAGAGCCCGCGGCAGCGAGCTACCAGGGTGATGGTTGAGGGCGCAAGATACTTTTGAAAGTCATATTTTTTAACATCTTCTCCTTCTATTCCACCTTTTGCCAACACCCGAGAGTCTTGGAGTGGCAATGGCACAGCCCTTTGCACTTTGTCATAAGCAGAGCCTCTATTAAAAATCGGTGGCGTTCCAGTTACAAATTTTTTTAAATCATCTAAAGACTTATAATTTATTAGATTTAAGGTCTTAAAAATATCTCTTTGCTCAAAGATATAGAGTTCACGTTTGTCTTCTGTGTCATTACCATAACTATTCTTTATGTTAAGATCATGCTTATACTGAAAGCCCCAGCCAAAGGGAGCAACTTTTTTACTTAAAATATCTTTGTAGTACTCAGAATCGCTCTGGGTCTGGGTAAATTGTTCACTCAGGGCCCTTGCCTGGGAGGAGAGATTACAGGTCCTTCCTTCATCGTCAGAAGAGCCAAACCAAAGGTCTACATACTTGACCTGGCGAAATTTATCAGGATCGGTATTTGACTTACTGGGATCATAAACCGCACTATCCGGAAACATCTTAATAGGCACTGCCTCATCCTTGGCAAGATATTTTGCCTGCCAACCATCATTATTCTGTTTAATAAAGTCAGCAAATTTAATCTTACTCTCGGTGCCATCAATTTTGCCATCTTTGATTGCCTCCCAGGCTGCATCTGATGGCACATTGCCTACTACCGGCTCTCTAAAATAAACCTTGATATCAAAATAGATATCCTCAGGTTTGTAATCTGCATTGCGACCCCTAAGGTAATCACTCTGGCCATTTTTACCATCATCACAGGCTAGAAAAAAGGGTTTGGAGACTTTGTCCTGGGTGAGATTAAATCTTAAATAGAGGTTAGATTGAGAATAGGGAATAGCCTGGGAGACGAGGAATTTTTTCAGCTCTCCTTTGTCTAAGCTATCCCCAGTTTTAAATTTCTCTACAATTTGAGGACAGAGAGGAGTAAAAGAGTAGTTAGAGCCTTGATAAGTAGATATGTATTGATCTAAATAACCAAGGGCCCTCTCAGCTGTGCGTATCCCTGTATACTTATCAAAGGGTAGAACCTCTCCTAAATAGGGCGTCTCAGTCTCTTTATTGTAATAAACCCAAAAGTCTCCTACATCTAGACCTGCTTGAGCAGCTAAGGTGGCGATATTTCCCTCTTCTACTGTGGTAGTGGTTTCATAATGAAGATTAGTAAGCTGAATAATGCTTACACCAAAAAGACCCAGTACAGCGCCAATTAACAAAACCGTAATAAGGGCTGAACCCCTCGCTTTTCTTTGCATCTTAATTTAAATTCTATAAGTTTTAGCAAACGATGTAAAGCCTTAAAGCCCGCCAAAAAGCCAGCCAGAAAAACTTTTCTTTAAGAGACAAAGCCTCCAAAAACTGCTAAAAAATAAGAGTTTTACGCTAAAAACTTTTTATTTCTGACTAGGCTCTTCTACCAAAAACACAAAAAGAGAAAAAATCAAACATAATCTATGCTTGACAAGAGAATCTGAGCGATAGAAAATAGGAAGCAGGATAATCTCCTCAGAGATTTATTCAAAGAGCTTTAGATCGAGGGTCAAAATCTAAAAAGAAAGGAGGTGAGAAAAATGGAGGCATATTGTGTAAAGTGCAGAGCCAAGAAAGAGATCAAGGGCGCACATAATATCACCCTCAAGAACGGTAGACCAGCAGTTCAGGGAAGTTGTCCCACCTGCGGAACCAAGTTGACTCGTATTGGCGGTTCAATCTAAGATTCAAAGAAAATCACTAAAAGAGCAAATACGCCCGCTTCTTGCAAAATAGAACGGGCGTATTTGCTCTTAGAAAGAGGGGTTTCTCTAAAGAGAGAAATACCCAAAGGGAAAGAAAGTCAATTGACTTTTTGAGAAAAAAATTGCTAAAATGGGCTGATGTCTAACATTAGAGTAGTTGGAGCTCGGGTTCATAATCTAAAAAACATCACGGTAGAGATTCCCCGCGACAAGCTCACAGTAATTACCGGCATTTCGGGCTCGGGGAAATCTAGCTTAGCCTTTGACACCATCTATGCTGAGGGGCAAAGGCGCTATGTAGAAAGCCTCTCTTCCTATGCCAGACAATTTTTAGGCGTGATGGAGAAGCCTGATGTAGACTACATAGAAGGACTTTCGCCAGCTATCTCCATTGACCAGCGCTCTGCCTCAAAAAATCCCCGCTCCACAGTAGGCACTGTTACCGAGATCTATGACTATTTAAGACTGCTCTTTGCCCGCATCGGCAAACCCCACTGCCCCATCGATGGCCAACCCATAGAGAAACTCTCTCGCACCCAAATTGCTACCCGCATCATTCAAGAAGCCCAAAGTTATCTAGAAGAGCAAAGAAGAAGGCTGGGAAGAAAAGATATTGACCTAAAATTAGCCTTGCTTGCGCCGATGGTCATAGACAAAAAAGGTGAACATAAAGGAATTCTGGAAGGCATTTACAAAGCCGGTTTCGCGCGTGTGCGCATAGATAAAACAATAATGCCTATAGAGGAAGCGCTGGAGACTGAGTTGGATAAGCAGAAGAAACATAATATTGAGGTAGTGGTTGATCGTCTGATTTTTGGCGACAAATTTTTAGAAGATGATCGCTTAAGATTAGTGGACTCTTTAGAGAAAGCCCTGGATCTTTCAAAAGGGCTGGTCTATCTCTTAGACTACGAAAAAAATCTTCTGTTTGCCTCTTACTCGGAAAATTTTGCCTGCCCACGCCACCCCGAGATTACTTTAAAAGAGATTGAGCCAAGAATCTTCTCTTTTAACTCGCCCCACGGCGCCTGCCCTATCTGTCAGGGTTTGGGTAAAAAACTAGAGATTGACCCTGATTTGCTCATCCCTAACAAAATGCTGACCTTTAACGAGGGCGCCATCCGCGCCTGGTCGCGCAACATCAATCCCAATGCCTGGTACTACCGAATCATAGAAGCAGTAGCCAATCGCCACAACATTGATTTAGACCAACCCATTGAGGAGATGCCCAAAGAGCGCTTGGATATCCTTCTTTACGGAACAGGCAACGAGCTCTATCATTTTGGACCCTATACCACAACCTATGAAGGTATCATTCCCAATCTTACCCGTCGCTATCATGAGACCGACTCAGATTTTATTCGCGAGGAATTGGAGAAATATATGGTAGAGGTGCTCTGTCCAGCCTGTCGGGGTAGGAGACTCAAAAATGAGGTTTTGGGCATTCTGGTGAACAAAAAGAATATCGCCGAAGTCTGCGCGCTCTCTATTGGCGAGGCGAAAAAGTTTTTTGAAAACCTTAAGCTCTCGGCCTCTGAAGAAAAAATCGCCCGGCTGATTATCAAAGAGATTAAGGAAAGATTGCAATTTCTGATTGATGTGGGTCTTTCTTATTTAACCATTGACAGATCTACAGCCTCTCTCTCGGGCGGCGAAGCCCAAAGGATCAGACTGGCTACCCAGATTGGCTCTTCACTGGTGGGCGTGCTCTATGTTTTGGACGAACCTTCCATAGGCCTGCATCAGCATGACCATCAAAAGCTTTTACTCTCCTTAAAAAGACTACGTGATCTTGGCAATACCGTAATTGTAGTAGAGCATGACCGCGAAACAATGCTGGCAGCCGATTACCTGATTGACATTGGCCCTGGCGCAGGCAAGGCTGGCGGTAAGGTAGTAGCTGTTGGCCCACCCCAAGAGTTTGCAGAAGACAAAAGGCCAGGGCTTACCGCAGATTATCTTTCTGGCAAGGCTTCCATCCCTCTGCCTGCCGCTCGCCGACCCCTTACTGATAAATTCCTGCTAATCAAGGGGGCAAGGGAGCATAACCTTAAAAATCTTACTGTCAAAATTCCCCTGGGGGTATTTGTCTGCATTGCTGGTGTCTCTGGCTCAGGCAAGTCTACGCTTATCATTGACATCTTAGCCTCAGCCTTAAAAAACCATTTTTACAAGACTCATGATCCTGTGGGTGCCTGTAATGGCATTGAAGGCATCAATTTGATTGACAAAATGATAAACATTGACCAATCGCCAATTGGCAGAACGCCTCGCTCTAATCCAGCTACTTATACAGGCGTCTTTACCTTTATTCGCGAACTTTTTGCCTCTACGCCAGAAGCCCGCGCCCGTGGTTATAACGAGGGCCGTTTCTCCTTTAATGTCAAAGGTGGCCGCTGCGAAGCTTGCCAGGGTGAAGGCCAGATCAAAATCGAGATGCACTTTTTACCAGATATTTACATTACCTGCGAAGAATGCAAAGGCAAACGCTACAACCCCGAGGCGCTTACCATCTTTTGGCGCGGCAAAAACATCGCTGATGTCTTAGAGATGACGGCTGACGAGGCGCTGAGGTTCTTTGCCAGCCATCCTCAGATTAAAAACAAATTACAGGCACTCTCGGATGTAGGCTTGGATTATATTCACCTTGGCCAACCCGCCACTACCCTTTCAGGCGGTGAGGCTCAGCGGGTTAAGCTAGCTACTGAACTCTCCAAAAAAGCCACCGGCAAAACCCTCTACATCTTAGACGAGCCTACTACCGGTCTTCATTTTGAAGATATAAAACGCTTGCTTAAGGTCCTGCATCGCCTGGTAAGTTACGGCAATACCGTGATTGTCATTGAACATAATCTTGATGTTCTAAAAAACGCTGACTGGTTGATTGATTTGGGCCCAGAAGGTGGAGAAAAGGGTGGCTACATAGTGGCCGAAGGCGCTCCCGAAGAAGTAGCAAACAACCCCCATAGCCTTACCGGCAAATATCTAAAACCGCTGCTAAAATGAGTTATGTAATTGGTATTGATGAAGTTGGCCGAGGCGCCTGGGCTGGTCCCTTAGTGGGCGCAGTGATAGTAGCAAAAAAAGAGAGTTTCTGGCAGCTTTTGAAAAAAGGACTTGCCGACTCCAAGAATCTAACACCCCTGGCGCGCAAAAATATGCTGCCAGAAATCTATGCTTTGGCAAAAGTCGCCTCTATAGAGGTGGTGGAAGTAGAGGTGATCAATAAATCAGGGATAGCTTTTGCCAACCGGCTTCTTTTTAGTAATCTGGCCAAGAAAATCTTACATCTGCCCGGCAGCATCTTCGTGGACGGAAAAATAAACTTTGACTGCCCACGAGAGTATCAGTTAGTAATTGATGGCGACAGCCAGGTACCGGTAATTATGGCAGCATCGATAGTGGCTAAGGTCTATAGAGATACTCTTATGGAAAAACTTGCTAAAGAGTTTCCTGTTTATGGCTTTCACCTGCATAAAGGCTATGGCACAAAACTGCACAGGGAGGCTTTACTCAAATATGGTATCTGTCCTCTACATCGCTTAAACTTTCGGCCCATAAAAGAGCTTTTGGAATCATAAAAGATCACTAGGATTGCGCAGAACCGAAAGAGACTTTTCTGCTTGCAAAGCCTTCAAGACCTCAATTAATTGAGGCGATAATCTTTTTACTTTCAAAACAAGATGAACGCGATATTTAGAGGCAATTTTATTAAAAAAGCAGGAAGAAGGCCCAAGAATTTCTAGCTCCTTCTCAGAAAGTCCTTTTGTCTCTACCTGAAGCTTTTTGAGGGCACTTTGGGCAATCATAAATGCTTTCTCTTGATTTTTGTGCTTAACAAGCAGACGGACAATCTCGCAAAAAGGCGGAAAATTCTCTTTTTTGCGCAGAAAAAGCTCTTTTTTGGCAAAAGCTTCGTAATCTTGATGGCAAACCGCCTGAATTACCGGATGTTCTGGGCTTCTTGTCTGAATTATGGCAAAACCCTTCTTTCTTCGACCTGCTCGGCCGATAACTTGCGAAAGGAGCATATGGGTCTCTTCACTGGCTTTATAATCTGGAAAAAAGAGAGAAAGATCGGCATCAACAACTCCTACCAAATCCACATCTGGAATATCCCAACCCTTGGCAATCATCCGAGTACCGATAAGAATCTCGCACTGATGCTTCCTAAAGGTTCTATAGATCTCTTCAATATCTTTGCGCTTTAAAATATCGCGGTCAGCCCGACAGATTTTTGCAGAGGGAAAAAGTTTTTCTACCTCTAAAGCTAATCTCTCTACACCAAACCTTTTTGGTAGAAAGTTAATTTTCTTACAGAGGGGACAAACCTTGGGCAACTTTTTCTTAAGCCCACAGTGATGACAGAGCAAAGTATCGCCCTCAAGGTGATAGACCAAAGGCAAATCGCAGCGCGGACAGAGAATGGCATTGCCGCACTCTACACAGAAAATCCCGGAGACTTCGCCGCGACGGTCTAAAAAAAGAACTGCTTGCCGACCTCTTTCTAGCACAGCTCTGAGATAATCTCTAAGCGTTGGGGAAAGCAAACTCTTTGTGCCCCTGATATCTACCACTATAACCTTTGGCAACTCGCCGAGGAAACGCTTGCGCAGTCTATGCAACTTAATGTCTCCTCGCAGGGCTTTGGCATAGGTAATAAGGCTGGGCGTGGCTGAGCCAAAAATGGTAGTAAGAGAGGGATTGGTTTTTGTTAAAAAATAGGCAAGATCACGGGCGTCGTAATAGGGAGACTGCTCCTGTTTATAAGAAGCATCCTGTTCTTCGTCTATTACCAAAAGACCTAAAGATTGAAAAGGAAGCAGAATGGCGCTTCGCGAGCCTACCACTAGCCTTATCTTTCCCTTTTTCACTCCCCACCAAACCCCTACCCGTTCTTTCTTCTTAAGACGAGAATGATAACGAAAGACAGGGACCTTCAGTTTTTTCTGAAACCAAAGGTAGGTCTGGGGAGTAAGAGCAATCTCGGGCACTAAAATAAGCACCTGTTTGCCCGCCTTAAGCGCCTCGTAAGCCTTTCTGATATAAATCTCGGTCTTGCCTGCGCCGGTGACACCCAAAAGTAGATTTGCTCCCGGGCCAATATTTTGAAAGACTGCTTGTTGTGACGGGGTAAGTTCTGGAAAAGCAATCTTTTGAAGTTCTAAAGAGGGATAACTCTTCTCTTTCATAAATCCAGCAGGCAAAAGACTAAAGAGCGCCTCGGCAAGGCTGACAAAATATCTTGAGGAGATAAAATGGGCAAACCTAAACTCCCTCTCGCCCAAAACCGGCTCTGGGGAGAGTAGTTTAATTATGCTTTTTGCAGACTTAAGCTCCCTGCCAGGACCTAGCACAATTGCCACTTTTTGGCTATTTTTAAAAGGAACTACCACTAGCATGCCCCTCTTGGCCGCAGGCAGAGAATCGGGCCAGTGGTAAGTAAAGTTTTTCTTTACGTTTAATTTGACAATAACATCTACATAGTTTTTCATGGCAAATTATTTTTTCGGCTTAAAACCTACAGAAGATTCCTTGCTTAAAATTTTAGATTATTCCTCTGAGTTAAAAAATCTTTTTACTCATGCTGATTTTAGTTTTACCGATAAAAACAATCTCCATCTTACACTTTTATTTTTAGGAAAGCTAAAAGATGAGCAAGTAAAAAGTGCTAAAAATATCTTAAGAGAGCTTTTCTCTGTGAAGAAAAACCCTCCTTTTTCTTCTTTAAACCAAAAAGCACTGGTCTCTTCTGCTGTAAAAAATTTAGCTTCTTCCTACTCTAGCAACAACCTCTTTACAGAGTTTTTGGAAGCTCTTTATTTAGGGGAACCGCCTCGTCTGGTTTGCCTAAGCGGTAAAGCCTCTTTTGCTATTTTAAACTTAAAGAGGTTGCTTGAAAAAGAGGCAATGGAGAAAAATCTACTCCTGGAAGGAAGGGCAAAGAAAAATTTTCTGCCCCATATTACTCTTCTCCGTTTCCCTCCCACAAAAAAGACTTTACCTCCTCTACCGAAGCTCTCACCATTTACCTGTTCTTTTGAGGCGCCAGCACTCTTTACCCGGCAAGAACAAGAAAATGGCTACTATTACCTAAAAGTCTAAATCAAGGAAAGATTTAAAGATGTCTGCAGATTTCTATGTCGCAATCATCGGCAAACCCAATGTCGGCAAATCAACACTTTTTAATAGGCTAGCCAGGGACAGAATGGCGATTGTTGCTAAAGAGCCTCACACCACCCGCGACCGCAAAATCGCTGAGGTCTTTTCTGCTGATAAAAAATTCTTTCTTATGGATACTGCCGGCATAATCTCTAATTGGGCATCGGATAGCCTTGCTCAAAATACCCAAAAACAGATCGAGATAGCACTAAAAACAGCAGATCTTGTTCTCTTTATGGTAGATGCAAAAGAGGGTCTAGATAAAGAGGATGAAAAAATTGCCAAAATACTCCATCGACTTCCCAAAAGTAAAAAAATAATCCTTGTTGCCAACAAGGCTGAAGGCGTTCCCAAAACCGATTTTTATGACTTGGGCTTCGGTCAACCGCTCTTCATCTCTGCTCTTCATAATTTGAACATTAACTCTCTGCTTGCAAAGATCTCTCAAGAAGTACCAGTCTCTAAAGAGACTCCTAGAAAGGAGAAGGAGATAAAGATAGCCACCATCGGAAGACCAAATGTTGGCAAATCCGCTCTTGTAAACAGCCTTTTAGGAGAAGAAAGGGTAATCGTCTCTGAAACGCCTGGCACTACCAGAGACAGTATAGATGTTTTCTTAGAGTTTAAAGGTTTCAAAATCCATCTAGTAGATACTGCAGGTCTGGTACGCAAAAGAAAGATTGAAGACAAAACAGTCTATTTTGCCATTTTAAGAACCCTGGAGACTTTAAAGAAATCCGAAATCGCTGTTCTTCTTTTGGACGCTGAGACAGGTGTGACTACTTTTGACAAATATCTGGGAGGTCTTCTTACCGATCTCTTGAAGGGAGTAATAATAGCCGTCAATAAATGGGATTTAATTACCAAGGGCAAGGTTTTTTTGACAGAAAAACCAGCAACTAACAAAAAGGAAGAAAAGATGCAAATGGCAAGCTGGCTTTATTATCTTCAAAAAGAACTTACCCACTTAAACTTTGCACCTGTAGTTTTTATTTCTGCCCTAAAAAAACTCAATCTTAATTTTCTCCTCGAACAAATTCTGCAAGTATCTCAAAATAGACCCCGCCTTCTTTCAGAGGAGGAGGTTCTCTATCTAAACAAAAACCTCCATAAACAGCATCCTAATCTACCGTTGGATTTAATTCTTAAGCAAGACCCCCAAAATCCCCAAATTTTTCTGGCATTCTCTAGGGCAAAAATTACGACTTCTCAAAAGAGATTTCTAACCAATTTCCTTATCAACAACCTTTGCTGGCCAGGCTGGCCACTGCAGATTGTCCTCGCTAAACCCTCAAAATCTAAACCTCGACGCGGTTAAATTTTGAGGATTTATTTATTCTTTTCAAAGAGAGATAGGGCGTATTCTTTCAGCGCTGAATGTTGCCAGGCCTGATTGACGACTAAATTGCGCTCTGCCACCGTTGTATTTGAATGCTTTTGCTCGTAAAACACCCTTGTGTCTGAATCATCACGGCTGGGCGAAAACTGCACGTTGACCAAAGGCACTGTCTCTAGACCCTGCTTTTGATTGGCCGGTTTCTCTACAACAACAATTATAGAAAGTTTACCCCTTACAGTAGCTTCTGTCTCAATAGTCCTTCTTTTTGATTCCTGCTTCTTTATTATTGTTTTGAACGAAACAGGAATACCCTCTGTTTTCCAAACATATTCGCCAGGTTGCATTTCTCCATAAACTGTTTGGGCTGATTTATTTTCCACAAAGGTAAGAGGGATTGGCTCTGAAGGTAGCTGCAAAGAACCCTCAACCACATTAAAGCCATCATTCGCTCCATACTTCCCCTCTTGGAATTTTTTTATTACCGTTTCTTGAGCTTGGATTGAGGCTCTTAAAATCTCTTTAAGACTCTCACTGGTAGAGGGCTTCTCAAGCAAGCGCTTGTCACTCTCAAGATGGCTGTCAAGATTATCTAAAGAAAGCTTAGGCACCAAAAGCCTTAAATACATCTGACCATCTTCCATAGAAAGTTTGCCCGCAAAACTAATAGCCACGTCTTCCCCTGCAAGCTCTAAACTCTGAACATCAACTGCTCTTGCAAAAAGAAGGGAGTTCTTTAGTTCCGAAAGAATTTTCTCTATTTCTTCATTTGTTAAGTTATCGGTTTTTTCGACAGTTTTCCGTCTATTTGCACCATTTAAAATGCTATCTATTAAATCTGAGGGAAAATTTGAAGAAACCTCATATTTAAGATCCTCCACGTCCCTTATCCTACCCCCAGTGACTATAGATCCAAGTACTCCTATAACCTTCCCAAATGTTATTTGGGATTTCTTTTTCTCTTTATCCGGAGACGCAGAAGTATCGAGTACCTTAATCAACCCGTAAAAATCGCCCACCTCTCGATTGAGGTTTACTGCCTCAATGGTTTCGGCTTTACTAGTGGTTTCTGAAACTTTCTCTTTCCAGGGATTGGTCTCTTTAGGAGGTTCGGCCGGATAAGCAAATCTTTCGCCTGGTTTATCACGCCAACCCACAGGCATAATAGTAGCTGTGGCTAGCGGGTCATTTTCGTCTTTAAAGGCAAGCTCCTTTAAATCCGCGGCTTTCAAATCATTGTTTAGACTACCCTCAATAAGAGGTTTCTTATTTTGAGGAGGATTTTTCCAGATTAAGGCATAACTTATGTTATCCGCATTGGCCTTGTAGCGATATACCCAATGCGTTTTTTCTCCCGGGGTTTGGGTGCCAGACTGTGGCGGTGCAGTAGTCACTGAATTGGGTTGGGAAACATTTGTGGAAGACCCCTGAGAAGCCCCA
>Ga0207433_10001244_pt1 | contig 55534 bp, 53 predicted proteins | sample YelNatPaOPGAMG01_FD_187559 | JGI IMG/M metagenome (GOLD analysis project Ga0207433, IMG submission 187559) | Hot spring thermophilic microbial communities from Obsidian Pool, Yellowstone National Park, USA - OP-RAMG-01 (SPAdes) (version 3) | ecosystem: Environmental > Aquatic > Thermal springs...
GGCTTGGCACTTTTCATTGTCAAAAATTATGTTAAAGCTCACGGAGGAAAAATTGAAGCAAAGAGTGAAGGGAGAGGAAAAGGAACCACTTTCATCGTTACCTTGCCCGTTATCACGGAATTATAAAAAAATAATTAATCTAAATTGTGCCTTAAGGACAGTTTTGTTTTCTATTTAAAAAAATTTTAAAATGAAAAAATTTAAATAATTAGATTAGAGGAAAATTTATTATTAAAACAAAAAACCTGAAAATGAAAAATTAATTAAGATATTGTTTTTATCATGTAAGTTTCTTTTAATTTATATCCTAATTTTCTCCAATATTCTCTTGCACCTACCCCAGAAATTGCAGCAATTTTTTTTAAATTAAATTCATTTTTAGCAATTTTTTCGGCTTCTTTTATTAATTTTTTCCCCAATCCTCGATGCTGAGGGGCCACTTTTCTCTCTGAAATCGGAACCATTTCGCCAAAAGTTTGAATTTCTCTAATTAAGGCTGAATTTTCCAAGACCGAAAGAAAATGCCTTTTCCCTTCAAAAATTTGAGAGGGGATTCTCAATCTTAAATAACTAAAAAGTTTTGTTCTATTTTTATTTTCAAAACTCAGAAATATTTCTTTTCCCTCAGAGGCCAAATAATCTTCTCTAAAAAGATAAATTTTTTCTTTTGGGTCATATTTTCTCCTTACTTCTCTACATCTGATACAATGACATCTCAAATTTTTATTTTCCATTTCTTTTTTCACTACTTCTCTTAAGTTTGAAATTTTGCAACCTGAAATAATTTTTTGAGCGGGAATATCTCTAAAAACTCTTGTCACTCTTACCCACCAAGGAAGGGATTTTTTAATTTCGATTAAAAGTTTGATTAATTCTTTTTCAGAATAACTTTTATATTCTCTTTTTTGCCAAATTTTATAAAGCTGACTGTTCTTTGTTACTACGGTTGGGTAAATTTTTAACCAATCTGGTTTGAAATTTTCGTTTGAAAAGACAATTTTAAAGGCCTCCAAATCTTTTTTAAAATTTGAACCATAAAGATTTGGCATTAGGTGATACAAAACTTTAAAACCCGCATCCTTTAATAATTTAGTAGCCAAAACTATATCTTTTACCAAAAAATTAGTTTTGTTTTTTTCTAAAATTTCATCAAAAACGGTTTGAACCCCCAACTCCACTAAGGTTATCCCTAAAATTCTTAACCATTTAATTTCCTTTTCTGAAATATAATCGGGTCTGGTTTCTACGGAAATTCCTACTATTCTGTTTTTTGTCTTTTCGTTTCTTTTTTGAGCCCCTTTTAATTCCTTGATTAAACTTTCCAAGTTTAAATATTTAAAATTTTGAATTTTTCTTTTTTCTTCATTTGCCGCTTTAAAGCATTCTTTAACAAAGAAAGCCTGATATTTTTTTTCATAAAAACTAAACGTACCCCCTATAATTCTAAGTTCTATTTTATCCGTAGGATGGCCTGCAATTTTTAAATCTTCTATTCTTTTTTTAACTTGTAAAAAGGGTTCAAAATTAAGTTTTTTCGCTCTCTCTGCAGCCGGTTCCCCTTCTAAATAACTTTTTGGAAAATTTTTTTCTGTGGGGCAAAATATACAAGTACCGGGGCAGGGGAAAGGTTTGGTTAAAACCGAGACATTAACAATACCAGAAACCGACCTTATTGGTTTTTTCTTTAAAAATTTCTCTAAAAAATGATGCTTTTTTACCTTTTTTTTACGTAAAAGCTCTTGATACCACTTTAAAATTTCAAAGTTGCTTAAAATTTTAATCTTAAACTTTTGAGAAATTTCTTTTTTAGCTCTTTCCAAATTCTCTTTTGATTTTATCTTAAATTTTAATATTTCCTTTAAAATTTTCTCTTTCATATTTCTTTAAATAAATTTAAAATAAAAAAGAAAAATTTTCAAAATCCTAAAAAGAAAAAACTTGACTTTATTTTTTAATATATGTTAAAATTACATATTTAAAGAAAAAAGGTCGATTTTTGCAAAATTTATACATTTTTAAAATCTTATGGAACAAAAATACGAAGGATTTTGCGTAAAGTGCAAAAAGAAAGTTGAAATAAAAAATCCCCAAGAAACAGAAATTAAAGGAAAGGGAGGAACAACAAGAAGAGCAGTTACTGGAGTTTGCCCAGTTTGCGGAACGAAAATTTTCAAGATTTTGGGTAAAAAATAGGCTCTTATCTTTATTCTTGGAGTTCTTTTTTAACCAAAGAATCTGCCAAGTTATTTTGATTTCGGGGAACTAGAACAAAGGAGACTTTTTTGAAGTCAAGTTTTTGATTCCAAAGCTCTATAAAAAAAGGCTTTATTTTTTCGTCTAAAATTTTGAATTTACCGTTCATTTGGTTGACAAGAAGCTGGGAATCTGATCTAATTTCAACTTCTGTTTCCTTTGCTATTTTTTTTCCAAAAAGAGATTTGAATTTTGAAAGAGCAAAAATAGCCGCTGAATACTCAGCTTCGTTATTAGTTTTTTGACCTATTTTTTGAGAAAAAGTTCTAACCACTTCTTTTTTCTCATTACACAAGACAACGCCTATGGCGGCAGGGCCTGGATTCCCGACTGCTCCTCCATCTATATAAAAGATAACTTTTTTCATTTATTTTTTAAATTAGAGATTAAACAGGCTTTAAAATTCGCCAAGTTTTCTTTTAAAAGCCTAAAACCTCCGGCTTGAGGATGACCCCCAAAAGAAATTAGAAATTCTTGACATTTTTTCATTAATTCAACTAAATTAAATTTTTCTGGAGCGCGGGCAGAACCCACCGCTTCTTTTTCATTAATTTTGTAGATAAAAGCTGGTTTTTTATAGTTTTGGGTTAAATAAGAGGCAACAGATGCAATCAAAGAATAGTCAAAATTTTCACCTCCTGCAAAAATAATTTCTTCTGCGAAATTAAAATTTTCCTCAATTTTTTTAATTGTTTCTTTCAATTTTTCTCTTCTTTCTTCGTGTTTTTTTATTAATGTTTGGAAAATTTTCATTGCTTCTTCTTTTGAGGAAACGGTAAACAATCTAAAAATTTCTTCAACTTCCTTTTGAGAATATCTCACTCCCAAAATTGAGATTACCTTCGAAATTTCATAAGGAATGTTAAAAAATTCTTTTATCGCTAAAAAGGCTGGTCTCCAAGATTCTTTCATAGAGAGGAGTCCTTCATCAGTCAAAATTTTATTTTCTTTTTCTTGAGGCATCATATCCGCTAAGGTAGCCAAAGCTACCAACTCTAAAAAACTTTTTCTTGAAGCCCCTCCCATTTTATCCTCAAGCATTTTTTCTAAAAGTTTAAAAACCAAGCCCGCGCATGAAAAATGTTTAAAGTAATATTTATCACTTTTTTGTTTAGGATCTAAAATTAAATCAGCCTCGGGTAGCTTATCTAAAACCTCATGATGGTCGATAACGATAACTTCAAAACCCATTTCTTTTGCTTTTTTTATTTCCTCAAAGCTTGAAATTCCAAAATCAAGGGTAATTAATAAAGCAGGGGCGTATTTTTTAAATTTTTCCAAAGCCTTAAAAGAAAGGCCGTAACCCTCATTTTCTCTGTCTGGAAAATAAAAATCAGCAATTTTTCCTCCCAAACTCAAAACTCCTTCTTTTAGTAAAATTACAGAACAGATTCCGTCCAAATCACAATCTCCGGTGACAACAATTTTTTCTTTATTTTCTATTGCTTTTTTTATTCGCTGAGCAACTTCAGTTAAATTTTTTATTTCTTCACTCATAGTATTCTAAAGCTTCCAATCCTGGAAGTTTTTCTCCTGATAAAAAGTTTAGCATCGCCCCTCCGCCAGTGGAAGCAAAAGAAAATTTTTCTGTAATTTTGAGTTTATTTGTAAATTCAATCGTTTCGCCCCCACCGATCAAAGAAAAAGCCGAAGATTCCAAAATTGCTAGGGCGAGTTTCGTCGTTCCTTTTGAGTATTTTTCTTCTTCAATTTTCCCAAAAGGACCGTTCCAAAAAATGGTTTTTGCAGATTTTATTTTTTCTTTGAAAATTTCTAATGTTTTTTCTCCAATGTCTTTCTTTTCGTTTACACTGTCCACGGGTGATAAAATTTTTTCTTTATTTTTAATCTCAATTTGAGATTTCGTTAACTCATCCCAAATCAGGTGATTTACTAAAATCCAGTCTGCAATTTCTGAAAATTTTTTTACCAAAGGAGCTTTGTCTTTTATTTTTTTCCCGCCAATTAAACAAACTAAGGGTTTTTGGTAATTTTTTAAAAAATTTTCTAGATTTTCAAGCTCTTTTTTGAGCTGAAAACCAACAAAACTTGGCAAAAGTTTGGGCAACAAATAAACAGAGGCGTGTTTTCTATGACAAACTGAAAAAGCTTCGTTAACATAAAATTCTCCCAGTTTTGCTAAACTTTTTGCAAAATCAAGGTCGCACTTTTCTTCTCCGGGATAAAACCTAATGTTTTCCAAAAGTAAAACCTCTCCTTCTTTCATCGAAAAAATTTCCTTTTCGACTTTTTCTCCGATAGCTTCTTTTAATTTTTTTACTTTTTGGTTTAAAAATTCCTCTAATTTTTTTGCCACAGGGTCCAAATTCAACTCTTTTATTCTTTTTCCTTCTGGGTCTCCAAAATGGGAAATTAAAATTACTTTTGCTTTTTTTTCAATCAGAAAATTTATCGTTTCTAGTGCTTTCAAAATTCTAAAATCATCCAAAACCTTTCCTTTTTCAACCGGAACGTTAAAATCACATCTCACTAAAACTCTTTTTCCTTCAAAGTGTCCTTGCTCAAGTGTTTTCATTGTTGTTTTCTTTCAATGTTTTCTTTAACGTTTCTTTGAGCTGAGAATTATTTTTATCAGATTTTTTAATTTTTTTCAAGCATGATTTGCAATAAACAGGTCTTTTTTCATCTGGCAAAAAAGGAACTTTTATATTTTTCCCACAAACAGAACAAACCGCATCAAAAAACTCTTGGATTTTTGAACCTCCTGAGGCTGGCTGATTTTCGATCCATTTTTCTATTTTTTGCTCTATTATTTTTCTATGAACGGCGTATTTTTCTCTTGAAAGCTTAATTATTTTTTCACTTTCGGTTTTTTCTGGAATTTTTGGTGGAGGAGGAAAAATCGCAGAAAAAGGTTCGGTAGCAATTCCGTCTACCAGCAGTTTTACAAAAGCATTATATTTTGGTAATTCTACTAAATCTTTGGCAGAAACCTTTGGATGGAATTCTTTTTCCAAAAACAATGCATCTTCGGGTCCCACTCTAAAAATGATCATTGTGCCTACGTTTCCAAAAATGGCATCTCTTACCTTGGTCGATTTTCCCAAGGGCGTCATTTCATCTAGCTGGGCTAAATATTGATGGGCTAAAATTAAAGAAAGTCGGTATTTTCTCGCTTCAGACAAAATGGTTACAAAAGCTTCTGTGGCAAAATTTTGAAACTCATCGATATACAAAAAGAAATCTTTTCTTTCTTCTTCTGGGATTTCTACTCTAGACATTGTTGCAATTTGAATTGTGGTAACCAACAAAGCACCCAATAAATTCGAATTTTCTTCTCCAATCTTTCCTTTAGAAAGGTTTGCCAAAAGAATCTTTCTTTCATCCATAATTTTTCTCATATTTAACTTTGTTTTTAATTGTCCTACGATGTTTCTGATTAAAGGGTTTGAAATAAATTGGCCAACTTTATTTTGAATGGCAGCGGTAGCTTCAATTTCGTATTTTTGACTGTACTTTGCAAACTCTTTCGTCCAAAAAGCTTTCACTACTGGATCTTTCAATCTTTCTACCACTTTTTTTCTATAATCTGGGTCGGCCAACATTCTGTTGATAGCCAAAATGGTGGAACTTGGGATTTCCAACAAGGCTAAGATAGTGTTGTGTAAAATGTATTCCATTCTCGCTGACCAAACATCGGGCCAAATTTTTTTGAAAACAGCGAGCAAACTTGAAGCCACAATATGTCGGTATTCTGGAGAAGGAGGTTTTTCCATAACATTAAAAGAAACTGGAAAATCAATGTCCGCTGGATTAAAATAGACAACATCGTTTACTCTCCAAGAAGGAATGAGCTTCAATAAAGTTTCCACCGCTTCACCATGCGGGTCTAAAAACCCAATTCCTCTTCCTGCCAAAATGTCTTGCAAAGCCATGTTTAACAAAAGAGAGCTTTTTCCGCATCCTGTTTTTCCCAAAATATAAATATGTCTCCTTCTATCATCGAGCTTTATTCCAAATTTTTTATATTCTTGCCGAAAAGTAGTATAGCCTAAAAATAAAATATCTTTTTCTTCGTTCATAAATTTAAATTAAAAAACAAAAGGTGGCGCTGTTTTTTTTGAAACAACTTTTGGAAGTCCAGGTAAGTTTGAAACCAAAGGAAAGTGAAAAATTGTTGCCAATTCTTCGGAACAGAGTACTATTGTTCCTTTTTTCCATTTTCCAGGTCCTTTTGGATAAAAACCAAAATCTATTAAATGAACAGGTTCTCCTCTTATCCCACCCATCGATAAGTTTGGAGATAACCTTGATAAATATTCTCTTAAATTCCTTCTTTTTCTTACATAATTTCTTCTATCTATTAACCAATGAAAGATTTTTGTTCTTTTTGGTCCAAAAAACACCAGTCCGTTTATCTTATGACTAAAAATTTGGAAATAATCCCTTCCTATTAAAAAGTTTGCTTTATTGTAGGGTTCGTCTTTTTTATAAAGATGGACTATTCTAATCCAGGATAAAAAACATTTTTTAGAGCTTTTCATTTGAAGAGCTTTTAAAGTTTCTTTTTCTTGTGGGGTGAGCATCGTTTCTGGATAAAACTCTTTTTTTTCTTGGGGCGCAGATGGGCGAGCTCTCGGTCCTCCTAAAAGTTCTTTTAAAATGTCTATTAAAAAATCAATTTCTCTTAAAATTGGGTTTCTTTCTACCGTTGGTTTTTTTCCTTTTCCCAAAGCTTCAATTTCTTTTTTTGCTTCACCAAAGAAAATTCCATCGCTTTCGGCGATAGGAGTGAAACCAATTTGCAGCCAATATTGTTCTCCAGATTGAAGGTTGGTTAATTTTTCTAACAATATTGTGACAGGATCGATCCTTTTTTCTTCGATTACCCTTTTTTCTTCTGCGGGAACCTCCCAAAACATTGAGTAGGTTCTTATTGGATAAATTTCATTGTTTAAAAAAGTGAACTCTTCAGAATAAAGGTCCCATTTTTTGTTAGGAACGTTTTGGGGTACTTTTAATGTATAATCTTCAGCCTCTAAAATTTCCATTTCTGGAAATTGTGAATAAAAAGTGCTTTTTACCCGGCCTATGGCAGATTTTTCACACCAAAAATAATAATGAACCTTGCCTCCAAAGCTTACTACTTCAATCGTCGCCCTTCCTTTTATCAAATCTATCGACGGAATTCCTTCAGTCCATTTTTCTTTCCAATTCGGTCTCAAATAAAACAAACCCCACATGAGATCGTATACAGATTCCATTATTTTGAAGGGTTTTTTGATTTCTGGTGGGGGTACAAGCTCCAAAAGAGCATAACTTTTTTTTGAGCCCAAGTAATCTTCTATCCATTCCATATAAAAAAACAAATACACATACATGAAAAATAAAACCCAAAAAAACCAAACCCAACTTTTAAAATAAAAAGAACCCAAATACAAAACCAAAACGAACCATTCCCAATAACTCTCAAGCCATTTTTTAAGTATGAATCTTGTTAAAATAATTAAGGGCAAAAACCAAACTAAATTGATTAATGGGGGTTTTAAGGTTTGTAAAAATGAATTTAAAATTTCCATAGTGTTGAGAAAATTTCTGAAATTTGATTAACGCTCCAAAAAATCAAATCTTTTAAAAATCCTTTTGTAGTTAAAATCCCCAAGACACCTCCAAGTAAAAACAAAAAAGAATGAAAAAGGACAACAAAAAAAGCAATTTCTTTTGCTTTTTCTGGATGGGGGTCCTTTGCCCAACTAAAAGAAATTAAAAACAAAGCTAGAGAATAGATAAAATAAGAGAAAAAAAGTAAAAAAATGGTATTTTTCAAAGAAAGAAAAAAACTTAACAAAAGAAAGACCCAAAAAGTCCATTTTAAAGTTTCGTTTCCTACGGTATCTAAACTTGTCATATTTCTTCTACGGTATACTTTCCCTCAGGATTTTTTTTGAATTCTTTGCGAATAAGTGCTGCAAACACGGTTGAAGGCTTTACTAATTTATGCTTTTTTATTTCCTCTAAAATTTCTTCTTTACTTAAAGGTTTTCTTTTTTCTTTTAAAATTTTAATCAAAACATCCTTTGTTGTTCCATTATAGATTCCCCATTCTTTCAATCCATAAATTCCCCTTCCCATTAAAACAAAATCGTCATGTTTAATTAAAGCATTATGCAAAGTTCTTTCCTCTTTTATTTGACAAAGCTTTGCTAATTCTCTAAAGTGCAAGGGTTTCTGAATCTTTTTTAAAATTAAATAGGCTTTGTCTCGAGCAGTTTTTGGAGAAATTTCTGGCCAAATTTTTAAACCAAAAACCCCTTCTCTTTCCCCGATTACTCTCGAAATTTTTAAGTATTCTTTCAAAACTCCTTCTTTCTCTTTAAAAATTTGTGCGATTTCTTTTAAAATTAAAGTTTTCTTTTCTTTTTCAAAAATTTTTTCTAACTGAGAAAGAAATTTTTTTACCTTTTCTTTCACTTCTTTGTTTGTTACCCAAAAACTAAAATAATTTTTAGTTTTTTTTACTCTTTCAAAGCGCGGGTCAAAATACAATAAAAAGACTACTTCTTTCCCTTTTTCTGATTTAATTTCATCTTCAATCTTTGCTCCTCCTTGTGAATTTATTTCTTCAAACAATGGATTCAAAACTTTTGGGTCAAAAACATCTTTTGTTTTTTTAATAATTTTTTCAATGATTTGTCTTACTCTTTCTCTTGAAATTTTATATTTTTCTCCAATTTCTTCTAAACTTTTTTCTTTCTCTTTTCCAAATCCAAATCTCAAAGAAACAATATCTCTTTCTTTTTCATTAATTTTCGAGAAAATTTTTTCTAAAACTTTTTCAGTTTCTTTCATAATTTTTGAGATTTTACTAAATTTTCAATTTTCTGTCAATGTTTATTTTTCTGTTTTTGACTTAAAAAAATTATTTTTGCGGAAGGGGTGGGATTCGAACCCACGAGGGGAAAATCCCCACGGCGTCTCCAGCGCCGCGCACTCGTCCACTATGCGACCCTTCCATGTCGTCTCGCCTTCGCTCGGCGACCCATAAGGGAGAGACCTTCGGTTTCTCCCTCTGGCGCTTCGTTATTTCGCAAGGCGAAATCAACTTAGCTGCTACCTTTCTTCCAATTTCTTTTTTGTTTTATGACATTTTCGCAAAATTGCTCGCTTTCGGCTCGCTTCGCAACCCATAGGTCCCCCAGATATACATTTTGGGGGTTCCCTATCAGCCCTCTTTCATCTTCTAAACTTTCCAACTTCTAATTTCTTATTAAAAATTTACCAAAAGTTAAAATTTAATTCAATTTTTAGATTTAGAGTTGACTTTTTCAATTTTAACTGATAGAATTAAAAATTCATGAGTTTTAGAGAAAAAATTGAAGCAATTTCTCAAAAAGAAAAAGAAATCGAAAAACCAGAAGAAATTATTTCTCAACACGAAAAAGGAAAACTAACTCCGAGAGAAAGGCTCTCTCTTTTATTCGATTCTGGAACCTTTTTTGAGTTGGACAAGTTTGCGGAATCAAGAGAAAAGAATCTGGGAATGGAAAAAAAGAAAGTTTTAGGAGATGCGGTAATTTGTGGGTTTGGAAAAATAGAAGGAAGGCAAGTTTTTGTTTTTTCTCAAGATTTTTCAAAAATCGGAGGAACTCTGGGAGAAGCTCACGCAAAAAAGATCACCAGGGTATATCAATTAGCGAGAAAAACGGGCTCTCCCATAATCGGAATTTACGATTCTGGAGGAGCAAGGGTTCAAGAGGGAATTTTAAGCTTGGAAGGTTACGGAGCCATTTTTAGAGAACAAGTTTTGAGTTCTGGGGTAATTCCTCAAATTTCTTTGGTTTTAGGACCCTCTGCAGGCGGGGCTTGTTATGCTCCAGGGCTTTCTGATTTTGTGTTTATGGTTGAAAAGGTTTCTTACATGTTCATTACCGGACCCGAAGTAATAAAAAAGGTTTTGGGCGAAGAAATTTCCTTTGAAGATTTGGGAGGAGCAAGAGTTCAAAGTGAAAAATCCGGGGTTTGTCATTTTAGATTTGAGAATGAAGAAAATTGTTTTTTAGGAGTAAAAAAACTCTTAAGTTATTTACCTCAAAACTATTTAGAAGAACCTTCTTTCAAGAAGGGATTGATTTCTGAATTTTTAGAAAAAGAAGAGAGTAACATTTTGGAAATTTTGCCAGAAGAAAAAGAAAAAACTTATGACATGAGAGAAATAATTTCTGAAATTTTTGACAGAAATTCTTTTTTTGAAGTTTCTCCAGAATTTGCACCAAATTCTATCGTAGGGTTTGCAAGGTTGGGAGGAAAAGCGGTAGGAATTGTTGCCAACCAACCAAAAATTTTAGCTGGAACTTTAGACATTTCAGCCTCAGATAAAATTTCAAGGTTCGTTAGATTTTGCGATTGTTTCAACATTCCCATAATTTCTTTGGTAGATTGTCCCGGCTACTTGCCAGGAAAGGACCAAGAACACCAAGGAATTATTAGGCACGGGGCAAAAATACTTTATGCTTTTGCGGAAGCGCAAGTGCCAAAAATTGCTTTGATTTTAAGAAAAGCTTTTGGCGGAGCTTACATTGCTTTAGCATCCAAAAATTTAGGTTTTGATTTTACGTTTGCTTTTCCTTTCAGTCAAATTGGAGTTTTGGGACCAGAGCAAGCAGTGAAAATTATTTTTAAAAAAGAAATTGCAGAAAATCCTCAAATAGAAAAAGAAAAAATTTTAGAATTAGAAAAATTACAATCAGCTTTTGAAGCGGCAAAATTGGGAATTTTAGAAATAATTACTGAACCAAAGTATACCAGAAAAGTTTTATCAGAAGCTTTAGAAAGCTTAAAAGATAAGGTCGAACAAAAAATCAAAAGAAAACACGGAAATATACCTTTGTGAAAGAGATTTTATACTTTTTAGTTTCTTATTTGATAGGAGCCATTCCTTTTTCTTTTTTGTTGCCAAAAATTTTTTTGAAAAAGAATGTTTTTGAAATAGGTTACAAAAAAGCTTCAGCCTCGAACGTAATTTTAAACATAAACAAGAAAATTGGAATTTTGGCCGCTATTTTAGATTTGATAAAAGGGATTTTAATTGGAATTTTAAGTTCGGCGCTTTCTTTGCCTTTGTTTAAAGCTCTTTGTGGAGTTTTTGGAGTATTGGGACACAATTGGTCAATTTTTTTGAAAGGAGGAGGGGGAAGAGGAATTGCGGTTTTTGTAGGGTTTGCGGCCTTTTTGAATTGGAAAATTTTTTGTTTTTCGCTTTTGCCTTCCCTTTTTTTGATCTTGATTTTTAATTCTCCTATTGCTACTATTTTTATGATTTTGATTTTGGCTTTAATTTCTTTTTATTTCGGAGAAAAAGCTATTTTTTTCTTTTCTTTAATCTCTCTTTTTCTTATTTTTTTAAAAAGGTTAAGTCCGATCAAAGAAATTTCTTTTTCAAAATTAGAATTAATTAAAAACAGGTTGCTTTATGATAGAGATGAAGCTGCAGAATTTCTATGGAAAAAATTAATTTCAAAGAAATAAAAAAAATAATAAGTCAAATTTCGAAAAAGAAAAACCTTCCAGAAGAAAAGATAAAAGAGGCTTTTGAACAAGCTTTATCCTATGCGTGGAAAAAAGAAATGAAAGCGAAAAAAGAAAAGATTGAGGCTAAAGTAGATTGGGGAAAAGAAAAGATAAGCTTTTTTAAAAAGTTGCAGGTTGTAGAAAAGGTAGAGCAGCCAGAAAAAGAAATTTCTCTGGAAGACGCAAAAAAAATAAAAAAGGATGCAAAAGTAGGAGATGAAATTTCGGTTGAGGTTAAAAGTGTTCAAGATTTTGGAAGGATTTCGGCGCAGACCGCAAAACAAGTTTTTTTACAAAAGTTAAGAGAAATAGAGAAAGAAATAGTGTTTCAAGAATTTAAAGAAAAAGAAGGAAAAGTAGTTTCGGGTATAGTGCAAAAGGTAGGGGAAAGAGTGGTTTATTTTGATTTGGGAATGGCTGTTGGAATTTTACCCAAATCAGAACAAATACCAAACGAATTTTATCCTTTAGGACAAAGAATGCGACTTTATGTTTTAGAGGTGAAACAAACTCCCAAGGGAGCTGAAATTTTACTTTCAAGAAAGCATCCAAAATTATTGTCACGACTTTTAGAATTAGAGGTTCCAGAAATAGCCCAAGGACAAATTGAGATAAAAGCTTGCGTTAGAGAGCCAGGGTCGAGAAGCAAAGTAGCGGTTCAATCTAAGGTTGAGGGGTTAGATCCTGTAGGAGCTTGTGTTGGTCAAAGAGGAACTAGAATTCAAGCAGTAATGCAAGAGCTTGGTGGAGAGAAAATAGATGTTATTACTTATTCAGACGACCCCAAAGAATACATTGCGAACTCTCTTTCTCCAGCAAAAGTTTTAAGAGTGGAAATTTTACCCAAAAACGTGGCTTTGGCCTTAGTTTCCAAAGATCAGCTTTCTTTAACAATAGGGAGGGATGGCCAGAATGTGAGGTTGGCTGCAAAATTAACAAACTGGAAAATAGAAGTTAAGGCGTTGGAAGAAAGCGAAAAGGAAGAAGAAGTCATTGAAGAAATGAAAAAAGAAATTGAAGAAAAAACAGAAGAAGAACTCAAACAAAATCTTGAAAGTTAATTTTATTTTTTATAAAATACTAAAAAAGGTTGAATGCTTTTAAATTAAAAATGGGCGTTTTAATTCCAACTGTTATTGAAAAAACTTCTTTAGGGGAGAGGGCTTACGACATTTATTCTCGTCTTTTGAAAGAAAGAATTATATTTTTAGGAGGACCGATTACTGATCAATTGGCAAATTCTATCATCGCTCAACTTTTGTTTTTAGCAGCGAAAGATCCACAAAAAGAAATTCAATTTTACATTAATTCTCCGGGAGGGTCAGTGACCGCGGGGTTGGCAATTTACGATACGATGCAATACGTGAAACCTCCCATTTCTACAGTTTGCGTTGGAATGGCGGCTTCAATGGCGGCAGTACTTTTGGCTACCGGAACAAAAGGAAAAAGATACGCCCTTCCAAATTCTGAGATGATGCTCCATCAAGTAATGGGAGGCGTGACCGGAGAAGCAGTAGAGATTGAAATTACCGCAAAGCAAATTTTAAAAATAAAAGAAAAAATAAACAAAATTTTAGCAAAGCATACCGGTCAACCCATTGAAAAAATTGAAAAAGATACCGACAGAGATTTTTATCTTTCAGCGCTAGAAGCAAAAGAGTATGGATTGATTGATGAAGTGATTCAGCCTTCAAAAAAATAATAAAATGATAAAAAAATTTTTCAACTCAAAAAACCATGAACTTTCAATCAATTTTTTTGACAATTTTGTCTTTCGTTTTTGGTGGGCTTTTAGTTTACTTTCTTAGAACAAAAAAAGAAAAAGAGCTCTTGGAAACTGAAAAAAAAGCTCTTGAAGAAAAAGAGCGTATTTTAAAGAGAAAAGAAAGGGCTATTTTTGGGAAAAAACAAGAAATAGAAAGGACAGAATTAGAGTTAAAAGAAAAAGAAAACGAGCTTTTAACAGAAAAAAAGAAACTTTTTGAAAAAGAAAGAGAAATTGCAGAAAAAGAAAAAGAAATTCAAAAAAAGCTTGAAGAAATTTCAAAAATTGATAAAGAAGAAGCGAAAAAGAAAATTTTGTCTGAGGTTGAAAAAGAGCTTCAAAAAGAAATTTTAGAATGGAATTTGAAGATTGAAAAAGAGAAAGAAGAAAATTATTTGAAAAAAGCCAGAGAAATTTTAGTTTCGGTAATGCAAAGGTTGGCTCTGCCCGTAGTTCAAGAAACCTCTACCACAGCTTATTTTTTGCCAAACGCTGATTTTCGCGGAAAGATAATCGGAAAGGAAGGTAGAAACATTCGTGCTTTTGAAAGATTGACCGGGGTTGAATTGATTTTAGATGAAGAAACTCCAGAATTAATTACAATTTCTTGCTTTGACCCTGTAAGGAGAGAAATTGCAAAAATTGCTTTGGATAAGTTAATAAAAGATGGAAGGATTCAGCCCGCAAAAATCGAAGAAAAAGTAAAAGAAGCTGAAAAAGAAATCGAAGAAAAAATAAAAGAAACGGGAGAGTCCGCGCTTTTGGAGTTGGGAATAGTAGGAATAGATCCTAATTTAACAAAGCTTTTGGGGAGATTAAAATTTCGAGGCTCTTTTGGCCAAAACGTTCTCCTTCATTCTTTAGAAGTGGCTCATTTGGCAGAAATGTTGGCTTCAGAATTGGGGGCCGATCCAAAGGTGGCAAAAATTGCAGGTTTATTTCACGACATTGGAAAATCAATAGACCATCAAATTGAGGGTTCTCACGTTCAAATTGGAATGAAAATTTTAGAAAAATTTGGGATAGACAAAAAAATAATTTCTGCAATGAAATCTCATCATGGAGAATTTCCTCCAGAAAACATAGAGGCTGTTTTGGTTCAGATTGCAGACCAAATTTCAGGAGCAAGGCCTGGAGCAAGAAAAGAAACAGTTCAAGAGTACATAAAAAGATTGGAAGATTTAGAAAAAATTGCTTTATCTTTTCATGGAGTGGAAAAAGCTTTTGCCGTGGAAGGTGGTAGAGAGTTAAGAGTAATTGTGAAAGCAGAGGAAGTTGACGATTTTAAAGCTCAAAAAATGGCAAAAGAAATTGCAAGAAGAATAGAAGAAGAAGTGAAATATCCTGGAGTAATAAAAGTTCAAATAATTAGAGAATTTAGAATAATAGAGTACGCAAAATGAGAATTTTTTTAGTCGGAAATTGGAAATTAAACCCCGAAACTTTTTCAAAAGCCAAAAGGCTTTTTTTGGGTATAAAAAAAGAACTCAAAAAAAATCCAGAAATTTTAAAAAAAGAAGAAATTATTTTGTGTCCTCCTTTTTTATACCTTTCAGAAATAAAAAATTTAATTTTAAAATCTCAACTCAAAATTTATTTGGGAGCTCAAAATTGTTTTTATGAAGAAAAAGGAGCATTTACGGGTGAAATTTCGCCCAAAATGCTTAAATCTTTGGGGATAAAATTTGTAATTTTGGGCCATTCAGAGAGGAGAAAAATTTTTGGAGAAACTGATGAAATAGTCAACAAAAAACTTTTAGCAGCTTTAAAAGAAAAATTAATTCCGATTTTGTGTGTTGGAGAAACAAAAAAAGAAGCTGAAAGCAGAAAGATGGAAGATGGAAGAATGAAAGAGATTGAGAGGCAATTGAAAAACGCTCTAAAGGGAATTCCCGATTCTTTGTTTCAGCGTCAAAATTCCTTGTTGGTTGCTTACGAGCCCGTTTGGGCGATTGGGACAAAAAATCCTTGCGACCCAGAATCTGCAAAAGAAGTTTTATTGTTTTTAAAAAAAATTTTGAAAAAAACTCCAATTTTGTATGGCGGGAGCGTCAATTCAAAAAATGCAAAAGATTACATTAAAGTAGGTTTTGAAGGTCTTTTGGTTGGCGGTGCTTCCTTGGATGCCAAAGAATTTTTAAAAATTACAAAAGAAGTGTATCCGAAAGATTAAAAGTCATCACTTTTAAAATTGAAAAAAAATTTTTTTTAAATTAAAATTAGAAAATGAGAGTTGTTTCTGGAATTAGACCCTCTGGGGGCATTCATATAGGAAATTATTTGGGTGCAATAAAACAGTGGATTGAGTTGCAAGAAAAACACGAATGCTTTTTTTTCGTGGCAGATTTGCATGCCATTACTACTTCTTTTAACCCCGAAATTTTAAGAAAAGAAATTTTAGAGACTGTCGTTTCTTATTTGGCCTTGGGTTTGAATCCAGAAAAAGCGATTTTGTTTGTTCAATCTCAAATTCCAGAACCCACAGAACTATCTTGGATTTTTGGATGTTTAACTCCTTTGGGAGAACTGAAAAGAATGACCCAATTCAAAGAAAAAGCAAAAGAACAAAAAGAAGTGAAAGCAGGATTATTAAATTATCCTCTTTTGATGGCAGCCGACATTTTACTTTATAAGGCTGACTTGGTACCAGTGGGGAAAGACCAATTGCAACACGTTGAACTTACAAGAAACATTGCGAAAATTTTTAATAAAAAATTCGGAGAAACTTTCGTGATACCAAAAGCCATTTTGTCAAAAGGTGAAAAAATAATGTCTTTGCAAAACCCCAAAAAGAAAATGTCAAAATCAGGAGACGAAAGAGAATGCATATTTTTATTCGAAGAACCAAAAAAAATTTTAGAAAAAATAAAAAAAGCAGTGACAGATTCTGGTAAAGAAATAAAATATGACCCAAAAAGAAAGCCTGGCATTTCCAATTTGATAAAAATTTACTCTCTTTTTTCAGGAAAAGAACCAAAAGAAATCGAGAAAGAGTTCAGAAGAAAAAATTATTATGAATTTAAATTAAAGTTAGGAGAACTTTTAATAGAAAAACTTTCTTATTTTAGGAAAAAGAAAGAAGAGTTTTCAAAAAGAGAAATTTTTGTTAAAGAAATTTTGGAAAGGGGGAGAAAAAAAGCAAAAGAAATAGCACAAAAAACGGTCGAAAAGGTGAGACAAAAAATTGGTTTGAATTTCTTAAAATGAAAAAAATTTCATTTGAAAAAACTTTAAAAAGAATAGGGGAAAGAGTAAAGGTTTTGGGTTGGGTTCATTCAATCAGAGAGCACAAAAATTTTGTTTTTTTAGATTTGAGGGATGAAAAAGATTGGATGTTACAAGTTGTTTTAGAAAAAAAATTGGTAGAAGGAATAAATTTGGAAGACGTAGTAGAGGTTGAAGGAGAAGTTTTGAAAAGGCCAGAAGGTATGACAAACCCCAAAATTGAAACAGGAGAAATTGAAATTAAAGGAGAAAAAATAAGATTTTTATCTAAATCTAAAATTTTACCTTTTGATTTAAAAGAAATTAATCTTTCTTTGCCAGAGTATTTGAATTGGTTTCCAGTAGTTTTAAAAAATGAAAAAGTTAAAGCCATTTTTAAAATTCAAGAAAAAATTATCGAAGGTTTTAGGGAAAGTGCAAAAAAATTGGGACTTTTCGAGTTTCATTCTCCAATTTTGTGCGCTTTTTCTTCTGAAGGAGGGGCAGAGGTTTTTAAAGTTGATTATTTTTCAAAAGAGGCCTTTTTAGCCCAATCACCTCAACTTTACAAACAAATTTTAGTTTCATCTTTTGGGAAAGTTTTTTGTGTCACTAAAGCTTTTAGAGCAGAACCTTCTTTAACTTCACGCCATATTTGTGAATTTATTTCTTTAGATTGCGAAGTCGGTTTTATAGAAAGTTTAGAAGAGCTACTTTCTGTTTGTGAAAAAATTTTAAAGGGGATGTTTAAAAAATTAGAAAAAGAGGCGAAAAAAGAATTAAATTTATTAAAAATTGAATTGCCAAAAGTTCCCAAAAAAATTCCAAGAATAAAACTTTTTGAAGCTGGAAAAATGATTTTTAATCAAGAAAATTTAGATGATTTGGACCCAGAAAAAGAACAAAAAATTGGTCAATTTTTTAAAGAGAAAGAAAATTCAGATTTTGTTTTTGTGACTCATTTTCCTACTTTAAAAAGGCCATTTTATACTTTACCAGACCCCAAAAATCCAGAATATTCCTTAAGTTTTGACCTTTTGTTCGATGGTTTAGAAATTGTGAGCGGAAGTTTAAGAATTCACAAATTTGAAAACCTTTTGGATTCTTTAAAAAAGAGAAATTTAGATCCTAAAAATTTTCAATACTATCTTTCAGCTTTCGAATACGGAATGCCACCTCACGGAGGTTTCGCTTTTGGCTTGGAAAGGCTTACAAAGCAGGTTTTAAAATTAAAAAACGTAAGAGAAGCAACTCTGTTTGTAAGAGATTTGAAAAGGATTGATTTGCCATTAAAAGAGGAAGAAAAAGAGGATGAAAAAGAGTGACAAAATTTTTTTATCAATTTTTATTTCTTTCTTTTTTCTCGGTGGTATTTTTTGGTGGCAAAAAAAATTAGAAGGTTTTTTTTTAAATTTTATTATCAACGAACCTTTGGAAAATGTTCCCAAAGTGGAAATTAAAGAGTTAAAAAGGCCCGAGATTAAAGCAGACGCAGTTTTTTCGCTTTTGATTTTGAATTCTGGAAAAGAAAAAATCCTTTTTAAAAAAAACGAAAACGAAATTTTGCCCATCGCTTCTTTGAGTAAATTAATGACTGCCTTGGTGCTTTTTGAAGAAAATATAGATCTTTCAGAAAAAATTGAGTTTAAGGGACAAAAAGTTTCTTTAAAAGAGCTACTAGAAAGAATGTTATATTTTTCTGATAACAATATTGCCGAGTTTTTAGCACAAAATTTTGGAAAAGAAAATTTTATTGAAAAAATGGAAAATTTAGCAAAAAAACTTTCTTTATTTAATACTCATTTTTCAAATCCCACCGGTTTGGACCCTGAGAATTTAACTTTTTCAAGCTCAACAAAAGATTTTTTTAATTATTCTACAGCCAAAGAGATGGCAATTTTGGCAAAATATATTTTAAAAGAAAAACCTCAAATTTTTGAATTGACAAACAAGGATTTTAAATTTGATCTTTTGCCAGGACAAAAAATAGTGGGATTAAAAACAGGTTATACAGAAGAAGCGGGGGGGTGTCTTTTACTCGTATTTTCTGATGAAAGAGGGAATTATTTTATAAACGTGATTTTGGGGGCAAGGAATAAAAACAAAAGGCTTGAAGAAATGCAAAAATTAATAAATTGGATTAATAAAAAATGATGATAGATTATTCTTTTTCTGTAGCCAAAACTTTGTTTTTTTCAGGAATTTGTGCTTTTTTGTCTTTAGTTTTCGCTCCTGTTTTAATTAAATTTTTAGAAAAAATTAATTTTAGAAAAAAGAAAGCAAGAGAAAAAAGTATTTCAGGAGAAAAAGCTGAAATTTTTAATTCTTTGCACAAAGAAAGGGAAGTTTCTGTAGTTAGGGGCGGGGGAATTTTAATTTGGCTTTCTGTAACCTTTGTAATATTTTTTAGTCATTTTTTAGCAAACACAACTCAAATTTGGTGGATAAAAAAATTAGATTTTTTATCAAGAAAAGAAACTTGGCTTCCTCTTTTTGCCTTAATTTCTGCCTCCCTTATCGGTCTTTTAGACGATTATTTAACCGTGAGAAACAAAGGAACTTATATTGGAGGAGGGTTGGGTTTTTGGCGAAGGTTTTTTGTGGTATCTTTGATAGGTCTTGTAGGCGGACTTTGGTTTTACTATAAATTGAATTGGACTACAATTCACGTACCTTTACTTTTTAATTTTCCAGGAGGCGTCGATTTTGACATTGGATTTTTTATTATTCCTCTTTTCATTTTAGTAACTTTAGCTTGTTGGGCAGGAGGAGTGGTAGATGGACTCGATGGTTTGGCAGGCGGAATTTTCGCCTCTTTGTTTGGTGGTTTTGCAATCTTGGCTTTTTTACACGATAAAATAGATTTGGCTACCTTTTCGGCTTCAATTTGTGGGAGTTTATTAGCTTTTTTGTGGTATAATGTTCCTCCAGCCAGATTTTACATGGGAGAAACAGGGTCTATGGGATTGACAGTTACTTTGGCCGTTTTAGCTTTTTTAACAGATTCTGTTTTAGTTTTACCTTTGATGGCAGGGATTTTAGTGATTGAGGTTTTTTCTGTGATACTTCAGCTTCTTTCAAAAAAATTTTTAAAAAGAAAAATTTGGTTTTCTACTCCCATTCACCATCATTTTGAAGCCAAAGGTTGGCCACCCTATCAAATTACAATGCGCTTTTGGATTTTAAGTTTAGTTTTTGTGATTCTAGGGGTAGTCATTAGGATTTTGAAATAAATTAAAAAATTTGTTAAAATTAAATATTATGGCAGCAGAAATTAACAAATCAGAAATTATAAAAAAATTCAAAATACACGACAAAGACACAGGGTCGAGCCACGTTCAAGTAGCCCTGCTCACTCAAAAAATCAGAACTTTGCTTTTTCACTTGAAGGAACACAAAAAAGACCTTCACTCAAAAAGAGGTCTTTTGAAATTGATTTCAAAAAGAAAAAAATTACTCAAATATTTGAAAGAAAACTACCCCAAAGATTATCAAAAGTTGATTGAAGAACTCAAAATCAAAGGATGAAAAATGAAAATTTTGAAAAATTTTTAGATCAGAGAGTTGCTATTTTTATTGATACTAACAATCTTTATCATTGTGCAAAAAATTTATTCAACAGAAAAATTAATTTTAAAAATTTTGTAAAAGAAGCATTGAGGAAAAGAAAACTGGTAAGAGCGATTGCATACGTGATTACTACAAAGAGTCAAGAAGAAAAGAGTTTTTTGGAAGCCTTAGAAAAGATTGGAATCGAAACCAAAAAAAAGGAGCTCTTGGAATATCCTGGTGGAATAAAGAAAGCAAACTGGGACGTAGGGCTTGCCGTCGATGCAATAAAAATTTCTCCTTTTGTTGATGTAGTAGTTTTGGGATCTGGAGACGGAGATTTTGTAGACTTGTGCGAGTATTTAAAAAATCACGGAAAAAAAGTAGAAATAATTAGTTTTTCGAGTACCACTTCGTCAAAATTAAAACAAGTGGCAGATTACTTTTTAGACATGGAGAAATTTCCGAGAAAGTTTTTGTTATAAAAAACAATGAAAAAAATTACAGAAGAAATTGAAATTTTTGGAAAAAAAATTGTAGTTGAAATTGGAGATTTAGTGCCCCAAGCTCAAGGGTCAGTTTTTGTGAAGGTAGGCGGAACAGAAATTTTAGCTGCGGTTTTGATGGGAAAAACAGAAAAAGAAGAAATGGGGTTTTTCCCTTTGACCGTGGAGTACGAAGAAAGATATTATGCCGCAGGAAAAATAAAAGGACCAAGGTTTATAAAAAGAGAAGGAAGGCCGTCTGATAAAGCAATTTGTAACGCAAGGATGATAGACAGAGCCTTAAGACCGCTTTTTCCAGAAGAATTAAAAAGAGAAGTTCAAATAATCGTAACCGTTTTGAGTTGGGACGGCGAAAACGACCCTGACGTTTTAGGACTTTTGGGTTCCTCTTTAGCTGTTTCTTTGTCTGAAATTCCTTTTTTGGGTCCTGTTTCGGTGGTGAGAGTGGGTGAGAGAGAAGGAAATTTTGTTTTATTTCCGAGTTATCAAGAAAGGGAAAGTTCAAATTTTGATGTGGTTTTCAGCGGAATCAAAAAAGAAAAATTTTTATTGAACATGATAGAAACAGGGTATTTGGAAGCCCCTGAAGATAAAATTTTAAAAGCTTTTGATTTTGCGGTTCCTTTCTTGGAAAAGTTAGTTGAATTTCAAGAATATCTCCGAAAAAAATACGGAAAAGAAAAAATTAAATTAGAAAAAGAACCACAAGATTTAGAGTTAGAGTTTGCAATTAAAGAAGAATTTGAAGATAAGGTCAGAAAAAGCTTGGAAGGAAAAGATAAAATAGAAAGAGCTGAATTTTTGGAAGAATTAAACAATCAACTTTTGGAATTCTTAAAAATTAAGTTTCCAGAAAGAATTTCAAAAGGTTTAAAAACTTTCAAAGAGCTTTACAAGAAAATTTTAAGAGAGAACGTTTTAGAGAGAAACCTTAGACCCGACGGAAGAGGATCGGAGGAATTAAGAAAAATTGAGATTGAAACAGGAATTTTACCACGAACTCACGGTTCTGCTTTGTTTTCAAAGGGTTTAACAAAGGTTCTCTCTATTTTAACTTTAGGAGGACCAAACGACGTTCAACTTTTAGAAGGGATGGAAATTTCTGGAAAAAAAAGATTTTTGCATCATTACAATTTTCCTTCATATTGTAGCGGTGAAATAAGACATTTGAAAGGACCTTCAAGAAGGGAAATTGGCCATGGAATTTTAGCAGAAAAGGCTTTGCTTCCAGTAATTCCTTCGTTTGAAGAATTTCCTTACACAATCAGAGTAGTAAGCGAAGTTTTAAGTTCTAATGGTTCAACTTCAATGGGATCCACTTGTGCCGCTTGTTTAGCTTTAATGGATGGAGGAGTGCCCATTAAAAAAACGGTTGCAGGGGTGGGGTTGGGAATGGTAGGAAAGAAAATTTTGGTTGACATTCAAGGACCGGAAGATTTTTTTGGTGAAATGGATTTTAAAATTGCCGGAACCAAAAATTATGTTACCGCCTTGCAAATGGATGTTAAAATTTTAGGAATTGAAAGAGAAATTTTTAAAGAATGTTTGGAAAAAGGAAAAAAGGCAAGAATGGAGGTTTTAGAAAAAATGGAAAAAGTTTTACCAAAACCAAAACAACTTTCAGAATTTGCCCCCAAAGTTTTATCTTTAAAAATCAATCCTGAAAAAATTCGTGATGTAATAGGACCCGGAGGAAGGGTGATTACAGGAATAATTTCAAAGTTTGGGGTGACGATTGATATTGAGGAAGACGGGAAAATTTATATTTCAGGAGAAAAAAAAGAAAACGCGGAAAAAGCCTTACAGATGATAAAAGAAATTACAAAAGAAGTAAAAGTGGGGGAAGTATTCGAAGGAACGGTAAAAAGATTGCTGAACTTTGGTATAATTTTTGAAATCTTTCCAGGCCAAGAAGCGCTTTTGCACGCATCAAAAATAAGAGGAGTTAACAAAAAAGATTACGCAAAAATTTTTAAAATTGGAAAAAGTTTTTTGGTGAGAGTTGACTCAATCGATGAGTTTGGTAGAATTAATTTAGAGCTCGTTAACCTTTCTTGTTTGGAGTCGTTTGAGTAAGGTTCAAAAATAAAAAAACAAAATAAAAAATTTTTATGGGGGAGATTAAAAAAGACGAAGAAATAAAAAAAGAGGAAATTTTAAATTTAAAGAAAATTTTAACTGGAACAAAGAAAAAGAAAAAATCAGAACAAGAAAAGAAAAAATACGAAGAAATTTTAAAACAAAAAGAGAAAGAAAAAGAGGAAAAGGAAAAAGAAAAAATAGAAGAAAAGATAGAGGAGAAAAAAGAAGAAAAAGAGGAAAAAGATGAAATTACAAAAGTTCAGGTGAGAAGTGACGAAGAAATTCAGCAAAAAATAGTTCAAAAAAGAAAAGCAATTGAGGAAGAAGAAGCAGAAGAAAGAAGAAGAATTAAAGAAAGATGGTTGGAATTAGAAAAAGAAAAAGAAGTTTTAGAGAAAAAGAAAAATGAGCTTTTAAAAGCTTTGGTGAAATTAGAAGAAGAAAGAATTCCTTTTGATAACAAGAAGAATGAATTATTAGCTCAAAAACAAAAAATTGAAAAAGAAATTTTAGAGCCTTTAATGGCAGAAGAAATTGAAATTGAAAAAAAGAAAATGGAGATTGAAGAATTAGAAAGAAGGGCTGAAATTTTAGAGGAAAAAAGAAAGTATGAAAAAATGAGATGGGAAACAGAGGAAAAGAGAAGAGAAATTGAAAAAGAAAAATGGGAAAAAGAAAAAGGAGTTTTAGAGATAGAAGAACAATTAAGAGATATCGAATTTAACCTAGCAAAATTTGACGAAGAAAAAGAAAAAATTTTGAGAGAAAAAGAAGGTATAGAAGCTTCCTTAGATAAGATTACTTCAGAAAAAGAATATTTGAATTTGTTAGAAATTTTAAGCGAAACGAAAAAGGAAAGAAAAAATCTCGAATCAGAAAGAGGTGAACTGGTTGCGGAAAAAATGAGGCTGGAAGATGAGTTAGCAAAAATTAAAAAGAGAGAAAAAGAAATTGAAGAAGAAATTAAAGCTTTAGAAGAGGAAGAAAAATTAGCAGAAACTATTACAAAGAAAATGGACGCGGAAAAAGAAAGATGGAAAACAGAGGACCAAAGAAAAGAGACAGAAAAAATAAGATGGGAAATTGAAGATCAATTGAAAAAAATTGAAGCGAAATTAAAAGCTTCAGAAGTAGCTTATCGTGAAATTGTGAGAAAAGAAGAAAGGTTAGAATACGAAATTGCCGAATCAAGAAAAAAAATAGAACAATGAAAAAAGAAGATTTGGAAAAATTTAAAAAAAAATTAGAAGGAGAGAAAAAGAAAATAATAGAAGAGTTAAATTCTTTTGCGACCAAAGAACCTCAAAGAGAAAATTGGAACGCAAACTTTCCTGAGTTTGACGGAGGTTCGGCCAGAGAAGAGGATGTGGACGAAGTTGAAGAATATACTACTTTATTGTCTCTTGAAATTTCTTTAGAGAAAAAGTTAAAAGAAATAAATTCTGCTTTAGAAAAAATCGAAAAAGGCACTTTTGGAATTTGTGAAAAATGTAAAGGAGAAATCGAAATTAAAAGATTAAAATCCAATCCCACGGAAAGATATTGCAAAAATTGTGCAAAATAAATGCCCGTTAAAATTTTTTCTGCCGCCTATTTTGGACTTCAATCTCAAATAATTGAAATTGAAGTTAAAACCTCTTTCGGTTTAAAATATTTTGAAATTATTGGGCTTCCTGATAAAGCGGTTCAAGAATCAAAAGAAAGAGTAATTTCTGCGATAGAAAGCTCAGGGTTTTTGTCACCCCACAAAAAACCAAAAAGAGTTTTAGTGTCCTTGGCTCCTGCAGATTTGAAAAAAGAGGGTTCTTTGTACGACCTTCCGATTGCTTTGGGATATTTGCTTTCTGAAGGAGAAATTCATTTTAACCCAAAAGGAAAATTAATTTTTGGAGAGTTGGGGTTGGATGGAAGTTTGAAAAAAATTAAAGGGGCGATTTTGTTTTCAATTTTAGCCAAAGAAAAAGGATTTTCTGAAATAATTTTACCAAAAGAAAACGAGTTAGAGGCTTCAGTGATTGAAGGATTGAAAGTTATTGGAGTTTCTAATCTAAAAGAAGCCATAGATTATTTGGAAGGAAAAAAGAAAATTGAACCAAAAAAAATTAATTTAGAAAATTTGCTTCTCTCTCCAAAATTTGAAATCGATTTTTCTCAGATTAAAGGACAAAAAATTGCAAAAAGAGCCTTGGAAATTTCAACGGCCGGAGGTCACAACGTTTTGATGGTAGGTCCTCCTGGAGCAGGGAAAAGTTTGTTGGCGCGTTCTCTGACTTCAATTTTGCCGCCGCTTTCTTTTGAGGAGATTTTGGAAGTGTCAAAAATTTACAGTTTAGCGGGTTTACTTTCAGAAGAAAAACCATTGATTTTAGATCCACCCTTTAGAGCTCCCCATCACACCGTTTCAGAAGTAGCTTTAATCGGAGGAGGGAATCCAGCAAGGCCAGGTGAAATTTCCCTAGCTCATCGAGGGGTTTTGTTTTTAGATGAGTTTCCAGAATTCCATCGAGATGTTTTAGAATCTTTAAGACAACCTTTAGAAGAAAAGAAAGTTACCATCTTGAGAGCAAAATTTTCAGTCACCTTACCTTGCGCTTTTACTTTAATTTGTGCTTCTAACCCTTGTCCTTGTGGGAACTTCGGAGATCCCGAAAAAATTTGTAAATGTTCTCCTTCCCAAATTAAAAAATATCAAAGAAAACTTTCAGGTCCGATAGTTGACAGAATAGACCTTTTAATAGAGGTTCCAAGTTTGAGGTTCGAGGAAATCGTAGGCCCTTCTTTAGAGAACGTTGAAGAAATCAGGGAAAAGATAAAATTAGCAAGAAAAATTCAAAAAGAAAGATTGGGGAAAACAAACTCAGAGATGGACGTTTCTGAAATTGAAAAATACTGTCAAATAGATGAAAAATCAAAAATTTTATTAAAAAAAGCAGTAGACCAAAAAAAATTGTCAATGAGGGGTTATCATCGAGTTTTGAAAGTAGCAAGAACGATTGCGGACCTAGAAGGAAAAGAAAAAATTTTATTTGACCACGTCGCAGAAGCTTTAAGTTTTAGAGTAAAAGAATTTTCTTTCTTGGAAATTTAAAAGCTCAAAAGCTCCCTTTTTAGCTTTTTTCTTGACAAACAATTTTGAATTTTTGATAAAATAAGTGGGGGAACTAAATTTAGAAAAAGACAGTATTTTTAAGGTGGCCTAAACTTTCAAAAAGAAAGGCAAAAATGGAATGAGCAAACAAAAAATCTTTTAAATGATGCGGTTAAAGAATCAATCCTATGGAAATTTTTGAAACAATTCTTTTTTTAAGTATTTTTTTCAATTTTCTTTTGTCTCTTTTTGTATATTTAAAAGATCCGAAAAAGAAAATTAATCAGTTATTTGGAGTTTCGGGGTTGATCACGGGAGTGTGGATTTTTTCTAATTTAATGATGGGAATTCGAAAAAGTCTTTTTTGGCTAAAGAGTACTTATGCTTTTGGTGCTTTGGTTCCGTTGAGCGCACTTTTTTGGATTTTGGAATTTTGTCAAAAAAAAATAGAAAGACGAAAAATGCTCCTTCTTTCTACACTGGGAATTTTCTTTTTTATAATTTCTTATTTTAATAAACTTTTTATCGTTAACGTAGAGAAAGTGTACTTGGGTGGATTTGAAGGGAAAACTGGTTCCTTCTTCATTTTTTATTGGTTTTATATTGGCGGGATATTAGCCATTATTTTTTTTACTCTTTTTTCTCAATATTTCAAAAGTAAAGGAATCCAAAAATTTCAAATAGGTTATGTAATATTAGGTTCAATTTTTTATGGGGGTACGGCGATTGCTGTCAACATCGTTTTACCTTTATTTGGAATTTATAAATTTCTTCCTCTAGACAGCCCAAGCTCTCTTTTATTTTTGTTTTTTACTACTCTTGCTATTACAAAATACCATCTTTTTGGAATTCGAATTATTTTAACTGAAATTTTAGTAGGGGTAATGGGAGTTATTTTATTTTTGCAGATAATTTTTGCTCAAAATTTGCGATGGAGAATTTCTACTCTTTTAAATTCTCTTTTGTTTTTAATTTTTGCTTTTTACCTTTTAAAATCAATTCACGAAGAAGAAAAGAGAAGGGAAGAGGCCGAGAGGTTGGTGCAAAAGGAAAGGGAATTGACTCAAATGTTAGAGGAAAAAATAAAAGAAAAAACGAGAGAACTTGAGGAATCAAAAACCATTCTCGAAATCAAAGTTGCCGCAAGAACCAGAGAACTAAGAGAACTTGCTGCAAGTTTGGATCAACAAGTCAAAGAAAAAACAAAAGAACTTCAAGAAAAAGTGAATGAGCTAGAAACATCCAATAGATTAATGGTGGGGAGAGAACTAAAAATGGTAGAGTTGAAGGAAGAAATTAAAAGATTAAGAGAGGAATTGGAAAAATATAAAAAGCGAAATTAATTTTAAAAATACCGCTCCATTCAAAGAATTATTTTAAAAGAGTTGATAGGGAAGATTGAAAAAAAGAAAGAAATTTTTCAGAGGTTTTCAAGAAAGGAAGGGGAAAATGAGCGAAAGATAAAATTTTTATTTTGCGAAGGGGTTTTTTGCTCCAATGACGCTAAAGTGCAAATGACAACCTGTTGAAATTCCAGCCCCAGGACTTCCTGGGAGGCCGCCATTGTACCCTATGACTTGTCCTTGATAAACATTTTCTCCTTCTTTTACTGAAATTTTTTGCAAGTGTCCATAAACTGTAATGATGTTGTTTTGATGTAAAATTTTAACCGTATTTCCTCCTCCTCCATTCCATCCGTATTTTGCAAAAATTACTTTACCTGCTGCTACAGCTAAAACCGGGTCTCCGCATCTATGGTTTGAAAAATCGATGGCGTTATACCAATGAAGTCCCTGTGTAATGTTGCAGGGTGGCAATGGACAAACGAAGGATAAAGGCAAAGGAGACGATGCGAAATTTTGTTCTTGTTGGAAGCCTCCTTTTTCATTTACAAGTTTTATTTTTCCTTTTTTTCCCTTTGGTGTTTCTTCTAAAGAAGGAATTTTAGCCCCAGGAACAAGAATAATGTCTCCGATTGAAATTTCATCTTCCTGAATTTGATTGAAAGTTAAAATTTCATTCTTTTCGATTCCAAAATATTTTGCAATTTTTTCAACATTGTCTCCTTCTTTAACTTGATACAATATTCCGTCTACTGGCAAAATAATTAAAGAATCTCCTTCTTTTAACTTTTGATTTTGCCTGAGATTGTTTGCATAAAGAATGGTTTCTGGAGAAATTCCAAAATTTTGAGCTAAAGAATAAACACTATCTCCCTCTTTGACTTGATAATAAAAAGGCTCTCTTTTTTGGCTCTGAGAAAAAGAGGAAAAAGTTCGGAAATTATTAAAGGTTAAAGGGGCTTTACTTGTTAAAATTCCTTCTTTTGAAATATCAAAATACCCCCTTTTTTCTTCAGATCCACTTAAAAATAAAGATTCAGATTTAACTTCGCTTTTTGAAACTCCTCCTTCTTGAGACAAAAAAATTAAAAATAAAAACAAAAATAGCCACTTTTTTTTGCTACTCATTACTTTAAATGATATCAAAATTAAAAATTAAAGTCAAACGCGGAGGGTGCAGGATTCGAACCTGCAAGGAGGAAATCCTCCACGGCATTTCGAGTGCCGCGCGTTGCCATTCCGCCAACCCTCCAAAAATTGCAAAAATTTTAGCAAAAATTTAAAAAAAATTGTATAATTAAAATTAAAAATATGGAAAATTTAACAGAAAAAATTGTTTCTTTTTGCAAAAGAAGAGGTTTTGTGTTTTTGTCTTCTGAAATTTACGGGGGTTTTTCTTCTTGTTACGATTACGGTCCTTTGGGAGTTGAAATGAAAAATAACATTAAAAAGCTTTGGTGGGATGAAATGACCAAAAACCACGAAAACATTGTGGGTCTGGATGCTGCAATTTTGATGTCGCCGAAGGTTTGGCAAGCCTCAGGGCACTTGAACGCGGGGTTTGCAGACGTTTTGATTGAGTGCAAAAGCTGTCACAAAAGATTTAGAGAAGATGAGTTAAAAGAAAAAAAGTGTCCAGAATGTGGAGGAGATTTAACTGAGCCCAGAAAATTCAACTTAATGATGAAAACTTTTGTGGGTCCCGTAGAAGATAAAGCTTCCACGTCTTATTTGAGAGCAGAAACTTGCCAAGGAATCTATGTTAATTTTAAAAATGTTTTAAATTCAATGAGATTAAAAATTCCTTTTGGGATTTGTCAAATTGGAAAAGCTTTTCGGAACGAAATTACTCCGAGAGATTTTTTGTATAGAATGAGAGAATTCGAACAAATGGAAATGCAATGGTTTTGCCACCCAAAAGAAGCGGATAAATTTTTTGAATTTTGGTTAAAAGAGAGATTAAAATGGCTTCAATCTATCGGTTTAAAAAAAGAAAATTTGAGAATTTTTGAAGTTCCAGAAAAAGAAAGGGCTCACTATGCAAGGCGTCAAGTTGATATTGAATACAAATTTCCTTTTGGTTGGAAAGAAATTGAAGGAGTTCACAATCGTGGAGATTGGGATTTATCTAATCATTCAAAACATTCTGGAGAAGATTTAAAGTATTTTGACGACCAAACTAAAGAAAAATTTTTTCCTTTCGTTATTGAAACTTCGATTGGAGTCGATAGGTTGTTTTTTGCTTTGCTTTGTTGTGCTTTTGAAGAAATCGAAGGAGGAAGGACAATAACTACAAAATCCACAAAAGAAGTTGAAATTTTACTAAAATTAGACAAAAAAGTGGCTCCCTTGAAAGTAGCAGTTTTACCTTTAGTAAAAAATAAACCTGAATTAGTTCAAAAATCTAAAGAGATTTATCAAATGTTAAAAACCCATTTTGTTTGTCAATACGATGAAACAGGTTCTATTGGAAGAAGATATAGAAGGCAAGATGAAATCGGAACTCCATTTTGTGTTACGGTAGATTTTGATACTTTAAAAGAGGGAACGGTGACAGTTAGAGACAGAGACACGATGAAACAAGAAAGGGTAAAAATTGAAGGTTTACTCAATTATATAAAAGAAAAATTAAACTGAATTTTTTTATTTTGCAATTTTCACTTTTGCAGGCCTAATTACTTTTCCGTTCAATTTATATCCTTTTTGGACTTCTTTTATTACTGTTCCCGTCTCAAACTCGTCGGTTTCTACTTCTTCGACTACTTCATGTTCTAATAGATTTAATTTTTGATTTTCTGTTTTTATTTCTTCTAATCCTAATTTTTTCCAGAATTCCAAAATTTGTTTTCTAATTTGTAAAAATCCTTCAATTTTTGGGTCTCTTTCGTTTTCTACATTTTTTTTCGCAATTTCAAAGTTATCCAAAATTGGCAGAAACTCCAAAATTAACTTTTCTTTTTTTCTTTCAAAAAATTCCTCAAGCCTTTTTTCTTCTTCCATTCTATAGTTCAAAAAATCTGCTCTTTCTCTTTGCCATCCTTTTAAATACTCTTTTTGTAATTTTTCTGTTTCTTCTAGTTTTTTCTTTAATTCCTCAATTTCTTTTTTAAGTTTTTCAAGTTCTTTTTCTAAATTTTGATTTTTTTGTTCCATAATTTTTTTTAATCTCCAATAAACGTTGCTCCAATTGCCCCTCCAAACCTTTCCAAATTTGAAAATAAAATTTTACTTTTGTAGCTTTTTGAAATTATAAATTTTTTTACTGTTTCTTTCATTTCTTTTTCAAAAAATTTTCTTGCAATTGTGATTCCTCCACCCAAAATTATAGCTTGTGGGTCAAAAATATGAATTGAATTGACAATTCCAAATCCCAAATTCCTTCCCAGTTCTTTAAAAACTTCAATCGCTCTTTTTTCTCCTTTTTCAGCTAAAATTTTAGTTTCAAAACTATTTTTTTTCAATTTTCTTTTTAAAAATTTATCGCTTGCCAAATCCTCAAAATCCAATTTTTTCCCAATATCTAAAAAAATATGACCTATTTCTCCAGCTCCGCCCTGTTTCCCCAAAATTAATTCTCCGTTGAAAAAAATTGCTCCTCCAATTCCAGAGCCCAAGGCAAGAAAAATAAAATAATCAAAATTTTTAGCTTTTCCCATAAATTTTTCTCCTAAAGCAAAGCAATTGGCATCGTTTTCAACAAAAACTTTCCTTTTTAGCTTCTTTTCTATTATTTTTTTAACATTCGTTCCCTCCAAGAGAGAAAGGTTTGGGGCCCTTACCAATTTTTCTCTTTTTTTATCTAAAATTCCAGCAACACCTATTCCCACTTTTTCTAAATTCATTTTTTGAGAAAAGTTTTTATAAATTTTTTCAACCAACTTAAAAATTTCTTTCTTTTCCTTCGGCAAGTCAAAAACTTCCTTTTTTAAAATTTTTTCTTTTTCTCTCAAAACTACTTTCAAAGAAGAACTTCCAACGTCTATCCCCAAGATTGCCATGTTAAATAAATTATAACTCAATCAAAAAATAGTGTTTTTTCCCTTTTTTGACCACAAAATATTTTCCATAAAGAGCCTCGTTTTTCGAGAATTTTTTTTCTACGCTTGAAATTAATTCTCCGTTAATAGAGATTCCTCCTTGTTGAACCAACCTTTTGGCTTCGCTTTTTGAAGGTACTACTTTCCCTTCTTTCAAAAGTTCTAAAATCGAAACCTCCTTTTCTTTTAAAGAAATTTTTTGAGAAGGAACGTTAAAAAAGGCCTCTTTTATTTCTTCTTCTTTCAAACTTTTAACCTTTCCATAAAACAAAATTTCAGAAATTTTTTCCACTCTTTCTAGCTCTTTTTTTCCGTGAACAATTTCAGTTACTTTTTGAGCCAAAATTTTTTGTGCCAATCTTTTTTGGGGATTTTTAAAGTGTTCTTTTTCTATTTCTAAAATTTCTTCTTTTGATAAAAAAGTAAAGCGCTTCAAAAGCAAAACTACATCTTCATCGGCTACATTAATTAAGTACTGATAAAATTGATAAGGCAAGGTTAAATTTTTGTCTAAATAAATCGCTCCTCTCTCTGTTTTTCCAAATTTTTTTCCAGATTTTGTTAAAAGCAAGGGTAAAGTTAATCCAAAAACTTCTTTTTTGTGGATTTTTTTTATTAAATCTATTCCACAAACGATGTTTCCCCATTGATCCGAACCTCCGATTTGAAGTTCGCAACTTTCTTTTTCAAAAAGTTTTAAAAAATCGATCGCTTGCAAAATCATATAAGAAAATTCACAAAAAGAAATCCCCGTGGCTGAAATTCTTGATTTTACCGATTCTTTGTTCATCATTTCGCTTACTTGAAAGTATTTTCCATAGTCTCTTAAAAAAGAAATGGTGTTAATTTGAGAGAGCCACTCGAAATTATCATAAATTTTAACTTCTCCCAAAATTGACCTAATTTGTTTTGAAATTTTTTCTTTGTTTTGTTCTATTTTTTCTTTCAATTGAAGTTCCCTTTCTTTTTCTTTTCCGCTCGGATCTCCAATTAAAGCAGTTCCGCCCCCTATTATCACCAAAGGTTTGTGCCCAAGGTTTTGAAATCTTTTTAAACTCAAAATCACAAGCAAACTCCCCAAATGCAAAGAAGGAGCGGTGGGGTCAAAACCAGCATAAAGCGTTATTTTTTCTTTTTCCAATTTTTTCCTTAATTCCTTTTCATTCGTTACTTGATTAATCAGCTCTCTGAATTTGAAGTCTTCAAAAATTGTTTCCATAATTTCAATTTTAATCTAAATTATTACTCTTTTGCAAAATCACAATTTTTATTCGAGCACTTAATTTTTTTATTTTCTTTTACTAAAAGAGAACCACATTTTGAACAAAATTCGCCGGTTGGTTCTGCCCACAAGGCAAAATCGCATTTTGGCCAACTTGAGCACCCCCAAAAAACCTTTCCTTTTTTACTTTTTCTTTTTATTAATTCCCCACTTTTGCATTTTGGACATGAAATTTGGGTTGAGTTTTCTAAGTCAAAAGTATATTTACATTTTGGATAATTTGAACAAGCCAAAAACCTTCCATATTTTGAAACCCTCACCACTAATTGAGAACCGCATTTTGGACATTTTTTGTCAGTTTTTTCTAGGACTTTCACAGCGTTTATTTCTTTGTTCTTTTTGTTTAAAAGAGTGTTGAAAGGTTCATAAAATTCTTTTAAGGTTTGAACCCAGTTTTTTTCTCCGTTTGCGATTTTATCCAAATCATCTTCCATCTTTGCAGTAAAATTTATATTAACGATCTCTGGAAAATGTTTTGTTAAAAGATCGCTTACCAAAATTCCAACCGCAGTTGGATAGAACCTCTTTTTTTCATCTTTTTTTACGTAATTTCTTTGTTGAATTGTGGCCAAAATTGGAGCGTAAGTTGAGGGCCTTCCGATTCCATATTTTTCAAGTTCTTTGATTAAACTGGCTTCAGTGTATCTGGGCGGGGGTTGGGTGAAGTGCTGCGAAGGCAAAATTTTTAAAACTTCCAAAATTTCTCCCTTTTTCAATTCCGGCAACTCCTCTTCTTCAAATTTCATTGGATAAACCTTCAAAAATCCATCGAATTTTAAAATTTGCCCTTTTGCTAAAAATCCATAATTTTTCGCCAAAATTTCAACCTCCGTTTTGTCAAAGATTGCTTGAGACATTTGGCAAGCCAAAAACCTTCTCCAGATTAACTCATAAAGTTTTAATTGCTGGGGGGTTAATTTTTCAGACAAAATTTCTGGAGTTTTTTCGACGTTCGTAGGTCTTATTGCTTCGTGCGCTTCTTGTGCCACTTTAGATTTTGTTTTGTAAACTCTTTTTTCGTAATAATTTTTTCCAAAGTTTTTCAAAACAAACTCCTCTGCCATTTTTAAAGCTAATTCTGACAAATTTAAAGAATCGGTTCGCATGTAAGTAATATAACCCATTTCATAGAGTTGTTGTGCCACTTGCATCGTTTTTTCTGCGGGCCAAGAAAATTTTTGCCAAGCCGTTTGTTGCATCGTCGAAGTGGTAAAAGGTTCTGGAGGGTTCCTTTTTGATTCTTTTCTTTCAACTTTTGAAACCTCAAAGTTTATTCCCTTTAAATCATCAACAATCTTTTTTGCTTCCTTTTCGTTCTTTATCGCAAATTGATCAAGTTTTTTTCCGTCTTTTTTAACTAACAATGCCTTAAATTCGTTTTGAGCTTTGAGCTTTGAGTTTTGAGTTTTCAATATTGCTTCTATCGTCCAATATTCTTTCGGTTTAAAATTATGAATTTCTTTTTCCCTTTCAACGATCAATCTCAAAGCTACTGACTGAACCCTTCCAGCGGAAAGTCCTTTTGCCACTTTTCTCCAGAGTAGGGGAGAAAGTTTATAACCAACAATTCTGTCTAAAATCCTTCTTGCTTGCTGAGCAAAAACCAAGTTCATATCAATTTTTCTTGGATTTTCCAAGGCCTCCTTTATTGCGTTTTCTGTAATTTCATGAAAAGTAATTCTCCAATAAGGTTTTTTCTTTCCCAGTTTCAAAAGATAAGCTAAATGATAAGCAATCGCTTCTCCCTCTCTATCAGGATCAGTACTCAAAATCACTATTTTTGCTTTTTTTGCTTCCTTTTCAATTTCTTTTATTCTTTCTTTTGCTTTGGGAATAACTACATACGTTGGTTCAAAATCGTTTTTGATATCCACTCCAAACTTATGTTCTGGCAAGTCCCTCACATGACCAAAAGAAGCGACAATTTTAAAATCTTTGCCCAAAAACTTGGAAATGGTTTTAGCTTTAGTTGGACTTTCAACTATGACTAAATTCATATTTGACCAAAAATGTATTTTAAATTATTCATAAAAAAATTCATAGATCACTATTCTTTTTTATTAGCGAATTATAGCATAAACTTGTCCTCCCAAATTTTTTATTTTCCCTTCAATCTCCAAAATTGAAAGAGTTGACACTACTTTCGATGGTGAAAGTTTTGTTTTTTCAATTATTTTTTCAACATCCAACGCCCCCTCTTTCAAAACTTCCAAAATCAAACTTTCCTCCAGCGTTTTTCCTTTAATTTCTTTTTTTTCTAATTTTAGCTTTTCCATTCCCAATTCTTCCAAAATATCTTTTGCGCTTTCTACCAACCTTGCTCCATTTTTTATCAAAAAATGGCACCCTCTTGATGTTTGAGAAAAAATAGAACCTGGAATTGCAAAAATTTTTCTTTTTTGTTCTTTGGCATAGTTTGCAGTGATTAAGGCTCCGGATTGCATTCTTGCTTCAACAACCAAAACGCCAAGACACAGACCAGAAATTATTCTGTTTCTTTGAGGGAAAGTATATTTTGTTCCATGGGTTTGAGGTTCGAGTTCAGAAACTATCGCCCCCTTGCATTCTAAAATTTTGTCTATTAATTTCAAATTTGATTTTGGATAAATCGACCCTCTATCAAGGCCCGTTCCCAAAACCGCAATCGTTCTTGCATTCCTTTCTATTGTTGCTTTGTGAACTATTGTGTCAATCCCAGGGGCAAACCCAGAAACTATTGTCAAGCCTGCTTCTATCAATTCCGACGCAATCTTGTAAGCGACTTCTTTTCCATAGTTTGAGCACCTTCTTGTTCCCACGATCGCAAAACAATTTTCTTTTGGAAAAATTTCTCCTAAAAAATAAAGTTTTTTTGGCGGGTTTTTAATTTTTTTCAATAGTTGAGGATAATTTTTATCTTCAAGGTTGATTTCTTTAATTTCATTCATTGTCTTTTAATGAAGATAATTCGTCTATTTTTGTTTTGATAAAAAAAGGATTTTCAATTTTTTCCAAGACGATTTCAGGACCAGGGGACCCTGCAGTATCTATTGAAATTTTTCCACAATCAAACAAAGTTTTTTCCCAAAAATTCTGACTTACAGAAATATCCGTAATTTTTGAATAAGGAATGCTTGTTAAATTTACGCTCAACCATCCCCTTTTTGCTAAAAATCTTTTGTTGGTCAGGGCAAATTGGTTTGATTTTGTTAAATAAAAGGGTATAAAAAGAGAAACTATGAAAAATAAAAAAGAAATAAATAATAATAAATATCCCAAAAGTTCAAAAAACAAAAATTTCGATTTTAAACAAAAAAGGGATATAAAAAGCAAAACGAAAGAATACCCCAACCACTGAGAACGTAAAAAGGCTAAATATTTTTTTGCTAAAGAAAATTCAAAAATTATTTTTTCCTCTTCACTTAAATATTTTTTCCAATTTGAATCCATTTTTTTAAAGAATTTTTTAGCCCAGGAGAAATTTTAATTTTAAATTTTATCAAATTTTTAAATTTTTTGACTCTCTTTTGAACCCTCTTTAGATTTTTGAAAAATTTTTTATGTCTCCTTTATCATTATAATTTCTGAGATTAATTTTCCTTTGTATTCAATTTGTTTTGGGATTTTAGCCACCCTTTTAAATCCTAATTTTTTATAAAGGTTTTGGGCAATTTTGTTATTTTCGTATACAGAGAGGCGAAAAATTTTGGGTTTTAATTTCTTTTTTGCCAACTTGAGAACTTCACTTAACAAAAATTTACCCAATCCAATGCCTCGATATTCTTTCCTTATACTAATTCCAATTTCTCCAACATGAGATTCTCTTTCGGTTTTTAAATGACAGCTACAAGTTCCAACGATTTTTCCTTTATCTTGAGCTAAAAAATAAATCCTCCTTTTTTTCTCAATTTCTTTTAATGCGTTTTTTAACCATTCTTTTTCTTCTTTTAACGTTTTTTTCTGTTTGAACAAAATCATCGCTTCCTCTTCAATTAAAGAATTAATGTAATCTAAAAAATCTTTTACCTTCTTTAAATCGGATTTATTCATTTCTCTTACTTTTAATTTTTTCCCGTTAAAATTTTTTATCATTTTTCGAAAATTGGACCGTGTCCTGGGTAAATTTTCATTCCTTTTTTGATGATTTTTTCCAGCTTTCCAAGAGAATTTTTTAAATCTTTTTCAGAACCTCCTGGCAAATCCGTCCTTCCGTATCCATCTTCAAAAATTGTGTCTCCGCTAAAAATAAAATCTCTTCCCAAAATACAAATTGATCCTTTTGTATGTCCGGGAGTATGCAAAATTTTCAAATATTCATTTCCGATTCGTAGTTCTTCGCCTCCGTCCAAAAATTGGTCGACTTCAAATTTTATAAAATTTTTCTCTCCCTTGTGAATTAAAATTTTAGCCCCAGTTTTCTCTTTTATTTTTTGAATCGCCAAAGTGTGGTCCCAATGATAATGGGTTAAAATTATATAATTTAATTTTTTGCTTCCCAACTCCTTTAAAATTTTTTCAGGTTCTGCCCCAGGGTCGATCAAAATTGCTTCATTTTCAGATACCAAAAGATAACAATTTGTCAACAAAGGACCCACCACAATTCTTTTTATTTCCATATTTTCTCATTATATCAAATTTTTTTATAATAGAAGATAGGAGTTGAAACATTATGCCTGCCAACCTACCTCCACAATTTTTTGAACTTCAACAAAAATTAAATCAAACAAAAGACCTTCAAGAAAAGATTGAGATTTTGGAAGAAATGTTAGCAATCTGTCCAAAGCACAAGGGAACCGAAAGAGTTCAAGAAGAGATAAAAAAGAAAATCGCAAAATTAAAAAGAGAAAGGCCAAAAAAAACAAAAAAAGAAGAAATTTATTTTGTGAAGAAAGAAGGAGCGGGCCAAGTTTTAATTTTGGGACCTTCAAACGCAGGGAAAACTTCTTTGGTAAATTTTCTTTGTGATACAGATTTTAAAGTAGCAGATTACCCTTTTACTACAAGTTTGCCCACTCCTGGAATGATGCGTTATGAGAATTTATTAATTCAGATCGTTGACACACCCCCCTTGACTCAAGAATTTAAACCGGGTTGGTTGAAAAATTTAGCAAAACAAGCGGATTTGGTTTTAGTTTTAATAGATTTGTCGCAAGAGCCAAAAGAAAATTTAAAAGAAATAATGGAAATTTTAAAAGAATGGAGAATAAACAAAGAGAAAATTTTAATTTTGGGGAACAAATTAGATTTGGAGCAGGGGAGGGAGAATTTTGAAAATTTAAAAGAGAAATTTGAAATTCTTGGGATTTCGACAAAAGAAAAAATTAACACAGAAAATTTAAAAGAAAAAATTTTCAAAACTTTAAAAGTAATTAGAGTTTATACCAAAGAACCCAAAAAAGGAGTTGATTTTGAAAACCCCTTTGTTTTGAAGGAAGGTACAAGATTGATAGATTTTGTGGAAGAAATTAAAAAAGAATGGGTAGAGAAATTTAAAGGAGCAAAACTTTATGATAAAAATTTAAAAAATTTTAAAATCGTTGGTAGAGATTATCTTTTGAAAGACGGAGATGTTGTTGAAATTAAAATTTAAAAATGGAAAAGAAAATTTTTGCCATTTTACACAACATTAGAAGTTGTTACAACGTGGGAGCAATTTTTAGAAGTGCAGATTGTGTAAGAATAGAAAAAATTTATTTGACGGGGTACACCCCAACGCCAATAACTAACCCTGAAAAAATAAAAAAAACTGCTTTGGGAGCAGAAGGTTTTATTAAATGGGAAAAAGAAAAAGACCTGGGTAAATTGATGAATAAATTAAAAAAAGAAAGAGTAAAAGTTGTTGCTTTAGAAACGATGGAAAGTGCCACTCCCTTTTTTAAATTCAAACCAAAATTTCCTCTGGCAATTTTAGTTGGTAACGAAAAAAGAGGCTTGGACAAAAGAATTTTGAAAAAATCAGATTTTGTAGTAAAAATTCCAATGTTTGGGAAGAAAGAATCTTTGAACGTTGCCGTGGCTTTTTCAATTTTCGCTTACTTTGTGAAAATTAAATCTTTAAAATTAATTTAGGATTTTTTGGTTTTGGCAGCCTGGCTTTTATCCTTTTTGATTCCTTTTTAATTCCCAAACTTTCTCTTTCAATAATGTGAATTACTTTTAAAATTTTTTTAATTTTTGAAAAATGCACGTTTTGTGGAGATGTTTTGCTGAAATTAAGAAAGAGTATTTCTCTCAAAAATTTTTCTAAGCTTTCTTATTTTTTTTCGGTGAGCAGGGAAGTAACTTTTATTTTAAAATTCTTACTATCCCATTGTTTGAAATAAAAAAATAGATAAGTAGTGGGCGAGGGAGGGATCGAACCTCCGACCTCATGCTTGTGATGCACGCGCTCTGCCACTGAGCTACTCGCCCTTGCCGTTCATCTCTTTTCACCAGAAAATATTCTCGTAGAAGGCTTTTTCTGATATCTTGAGCTCAGTTTTCCTGCCTTGCCACCCTTCCCAAAACATTTTCGGGGTGAATTTGTTGTTACTTTAATTTTATAAAAAAATTTGACCTTGCGTCAAATGATTTAAAAATTGATTTTTTGAAAAGAAAGTTTAAAATTAAATAATGAAGCTTTCGATAATCGTTCCCACTTTAAACGAAGAAAAATATTTGCCTATTTTAATTTCTCAATTAAAAAAGCAAACTTTTCAGGATTTTGAAATTATCGTTTCTGATGGAGGTTCTAGTGATAAAACGAGAGAAATAGCCCAAAGCTTTGGATGCAAAGTAGTCGAAGGAGGTTTGCCCGCTAAAGCAAGGAACGAAGGCGCAAAAGTGGCCAAGGGTGAACTTTTTTTGTTTTTAGACGCAGACAACATTTATTTACCAGAGGATTTTTTAGAGAAGGCGATTAAAGAATTTGAAAGAAGGAATTTGGGAGTGGCAGGTTTTCCTTTATACGTTGCAGGAAATTTTGTTGACAAAGTAGTTTATTTTTTGTATAATCTTTGGGTAAAGATAACTCAAAATTTTTTGCCCTTAACTTGCAACGTAATTTTGACAAAAAAAGAAATTTTTGAGAAAATTGGAGGGTTTGATGAAGAAGTTTTTGTGGGAGAAGACCACGAGTTTGCTCAAAGAGCAAGCAAAATTTCAAAATTTGGATTTATTGAAAAAGCAGGAAAAGTGATTACCTCAGCAAGAAGGTTAGAAAAAGAGGGGAGGTTTAAAGCTTATTTAAAATATATTTGGGCAGGAGTCCATTTTTATCTTTTTGGACCTCCAAAAAGGAAGATTTTCAATTACGATTTTAATTTAGGCCCTTCAAAAAATTTTGAAAAAGAGTTAAAAATACAAAATATGGGAAAAGAAAAATTACCAGCTCCAGAATTTCAGTTGGAATATCCAAAATTAAAAGCCGGGTCTTTTCGAGGAAAATTTTCAAAACTAATTTTAATTATTATTGGTCTTTTTGTTGGTTTGACTTTTGCTCTGACTACTTATTATTTTTTGGAATCTAAAAATTATTTTTTATCGTTTTCTTTTGAAGGGTTGGAGCAAAAATTAAAAGAGTGGCAAGAAAAAGTTTTTCCACCCAAAGTTTCTCAACCGAAAATAGCGACCACAACCGAACCTGAAACACCCTCTTTTGATTTTCGTTCAGAACCGTTCGTTCCTATTGTAAAGTTAGCCGACCCGGCGGTGGTGAGCGTTATCGTGACAAAAGATGTTCCCAAATTAGAGCTTTATTATGAGAATCCTTTCAAGGAATTTGAGGAATTTTTTGGTACTCCTTTTGAGTTTAAATTTGAGATTCCACAATACAAAGTTAAAGGTTATGAGAAAAAAGAAATTGGAGGAGGGACTGCTTTTTTTGTAGATCCGAGCGGATTTTTATTAACCAACGCTCATGTAGTTTCAGATGAGAAAGCAGATTATACTGTTTTTACAAATGACGGAAAGAAATATCCGGCAAAAGTTTTAGGGAGAGACCCTCTAAAAGATTTGGCAATTTTGAAAGTTGAAGGAGAAAAATTTCCTTATTTAAAATTAGGAGATTCCGACAAAGTTGAAATTGGACAAATTGTTGTTGCCATAGGAAATGCTCTTGGCGAATTTAGAAACACCGTTTCAGTAGGAGTAATTTCTGGTTTGAGTAGAAAAGTAACTGCCCAGGGGGGCGGAGTAATTGAAACAATGGAAAATGTTATCCAAACAGATGCTGCTTTAAATCCAGGGAATTCAGGAGGGCCCCTTTTAAATATGAAGGGTGAAGTGATAGGAGTTAATTTTGCTATTGCTCAGGGAGCACAAAACATTGGTTTTTCAATTCCTATCAATTGGGCGAAGAAAATGATCGAACAAGTAAAAACAACAGGAAAACTTTCTTTTCCCTTTTTGGGAGTGAGGTATACGTTAGTTAACGAGAGCATCCAAAAAATCTATAATTTGCCAGTAGATTATGGAGCCTTAATTCAGGGAGGGTCTGAAGAAGAACCAGCGATTATTCCCGGTTCGCCAGCAGAAAAAGCCGGTTTAAAAGAAGGCGATATTATTTTAGAGGTGAACGGAGAAAAAATTACCCAAGAAAATTCTTTGATTAAAATTCTTTCCAAATATCAACCCCAAGAAAAAGTTACGCTTTTAATTTTAAGAAACGGGAAAAAAATTGAAAAAGAAGTTATTCTGGCCGAGAGACAGTTTTAAAATTTTTTCTGATTTTTCTAATTTTTATGGATAAAACCTCTCAAAAAAAGAAACAATTTTCAAAATTTTACGATAAATACGTAAGCCAAATTTATCGTTTTTTATTTTTGAGGACTTCTTCGAAAGAAATTGCCGAAGATTTAACTTCTCAGGTTTTTTTAAAAGCTTGGGAGTTTTTTTTAAATAATGAGATTTTTGACCCCAGAGCTTTTTTTTATCAAACAGCCAGAAATTTAGTCACGGATTACTTTCGCCAAAAAAACAAAAACCCAATTTCTTTAGAAAACCTTCCAGAGGTTTCAGACCCCAGAATTTCGGTAGAAGAAAAAATAATTTACGATTTGGAATTGGAAAAAATTTTTCTTACTCTTTCCAAACTAAAACCAGAATATCAGGAAGCAATCTTGTTAAGATATGTTGAAGGACTTTCTCCAAAAGAAATCGCAAAAATTTTAGAAAAGCCAGAAGGGGCAACAAGAGTTTTAATTTCAAGAGCTTTGACGGCTTTGAAGGAAAAAGTAAATAAAAATGAACTTGTATAAAGAGATTATGACGGGAGCGGGGAAATTATTTTTGATTTTGAAAATTTTATTAAATTTTTAGAGAAAATTTTGAAAATAAAAATCTCAAAAAACAATCACTCATTAAATATTTTTATACCAAAAGATAAAAAAGTTTATACTTTAACTCTGTTGATTTGAGGAATTTGGGACGAAATCAGAAATTAAAATTTTTTGGCTGTTAATTAACTCTTGATGCTTTGATTTTTGCCCTTGGTTTTTAAAAATAAAAACGAAACCAGAGAAAATTTCAAAGAAATTTAAAAAGAAAATAAAAATCAACTGATTAAAATTTTAACGAAATTAAGATTAAAAAATTCTTAAAAACAAAATTTAATATTTCGAGGGTTTGACAAAAATTTTTTAAAAATTTAAAATTTTCTATGGAAAAGTTAAAAGAGAAAAAAGTGTTAATTTTTAGTTCAACTTTTCTTTTAATTTTAATTTTCTTTTTGTTGATTTTTGGATTTTACTTTCTTAAGGTCAAAAAAAGAGAGAAAAAAGAAATCTCAACACCTCAAAAGGAAGAAACAGAAATAGAAAGACAACTAAAAGAAATTGAAAAACTGAAAAAAGAAAACCCTCCAACTACAAAATCAGTGAAAGAACAATTAAAAGAGATTGAAGAATTGAGAAAAAAATCAAAACCTTCTCAAAAAACACCCCAAGAGCAATTAAAAGAAGTTGAAAAATTAAGAGAACAACAAAAATAAAGGTCGCAAAAAAGATAAAGAGATGAAAGAAAAAACCAAAAAAGTATTAATCCAATCTTTACCAGTAATTTTGATTTCTCTCTTGATGATGGCAGTTTTAATTTATGCTTGGCAAGAACCATCACAGTCTCCACCTCAAGAAAACGTTTTTGCTCCAATAGATGTGGGAGATAAATATCAATCCAAATCAGGCGCCTTGGGAGTTGGAGGGATTATTTATGGATATTCTAACGCCTTCTTTGATGGTAACGTTGGCATCGGAACGACAACGACAAGAGCAAAACTTCATATAAAAGCAACTGATACAACGACCGCTCCTTTTCGGGTTGATGCGGTTGTAGAGCCTTTTCCTGGTTGGAAGTATCGAATACCAATAACAATTGATCACTCTTCTGGCACCGAGGACCTATCTGATTATCAAATTTTAGTAACTCTAGATACATCCAGCATAATTAGCGCTGGAAAGATGAAGAATGGTTGCGGAGATATAAGGTTTACTGATTCAGATGGGAAAACATTATTACCTTACTGGTTAGAGTCTGGATGCAATAGTACCTCCACAAGAATTTGGATAAGAATTCCATCCATTCCAAAAAGCTCAACAAAAACAATTTATCTTTATTATGGAAATCCATACGCAACTTCAGAAAGTAAAATGTGGTATAATGTGAGCCATCTTAATCTCAACGATGGAGTTTTCAATTATAATGGCACCCTTGGTAAGGGATATTCAAGAGAAATGTTCCATAGATTGGGAGTAGATGTTGGAACTTACCATGTCTGTATTTTAAAAACCAATGGAAATGTATATTGCTATGGGCGGCTTGAAAACTATGGTACCGATACCTGGGCCACGGGTACCGATACCATAGTTTATAATAATATTCTTCAGAATGATACCCGTACTATAGAAGTATCAGCCATAGTTTATAATGGTACCGATAGTATAGAAGTATCGGCTGGGTACGACCATACTTGTATCTTAAAAGGTAATGGAAAAGTAGATTGTGAAGGAGGAGACCCAACGTCGACGAGCCAATACCAATACTCAAATGACTATGATGGAGATGCCACAGAAACATCTGCTGGGTACCAGCATACCTGCATTTTAAAATCTGATGGAACTGTATATTGTTATGGCTATCGCTTTAATGATAATAACGTTACATCTGTGTTTAATGATAATAACGGTACATCTGTGTATAGTAGCACTATAGATCCTGCTATAGGAATATCTTCTGATGGAAATGCTTATCATGTTTGTTTTTTAACATCCTCGGGAAAGGTACTTTGTGCTGGAACAATTAGTCATAGTCAAGCAACATCAACCCTTTATACTGCTAACCCACCTGCTATAGGAGTATCTACAGGAGACTATAATACCTGTGTTTTAAAATCTGATGGAAACGTAGCTTGTTATGGGTGGAACTTTAGTGGAGACGACATATATACTGGTAGAAATGCCATAGGAGTAGCCGTTGGACAATATCATGCTTGTGTTTTAAATTCCGAGGGAAATGTATTTTGCAAAATGAGTACTTCCAGCGATGTCCGCGGTCAAGCAATAATTTATGATGGTAGAGATGCCATAGGAGTAGCTGCTGCACATGACACAACCTGTATTTTAAAAGCTAATGGAAATGTAGATTGTTATGGATTGCAGTATTTTTCTTATCCTTCTTCTGCTTCTTCCACTGGTATGGATGACATTCGTTTATCTTACCAAGGTGCCAAAAATCCATTCCGTAAATACGCTTTTCCAGAACCAAAAATAAGTCTTGGAAATGAGCAATTTCTACTATCACTACTCCAAACAGTATTTTACATTGATAAAACTGGTAACGTCGGTATCGGGACAACGACACCTCAATATGCTTTGGGAGTAGTGGGGGATATTTATGCAACAGGGAGGATTTTATATCCTTCGGATATAAGATTGAAGGAAAATGTGAGCGAAATAAAAGATGCTTTAGAGAAAATCTTAAAACTCCAAGGCGTTAACTTTTATTGGAAAGGAAGCGGTGAAAAAAGTATAGGGTTGATAGCTCAAGAGGTAGAAAAGATATTTCCTGAAGTGATAAACACGGATAATTCAGGAATGAAATCCATAGATTATAGAAGGCTAACTGCAGTTTTGATTGAGGGAATAAAAGAACAACAAAAGGAGATTGATTCACTAAAACAAGAAGTTGAAAAATTAAGAGAACAACAAAAATAAAGGTCGCAAAAAAGATAAAGAGATGAAAGAAAAAACCAAAAAAGTATTAATCCAATCTTTACCAGTAATTTTGATTTCTCTCTTGACGATGGCAGTTTTAATTTATGCTTGGCAAGAACCATCACAGTCTCCACCTCAAGGAAACGTTTTTGCTCCAATAAATGTGGGAGATACCCCTCAATTCAAATCAGGCGCCTTGGGAGTTGGAGGGATTATTTATGGATATTCTGATGCCTTCTTTGATGGTAACGTTGGCATCGGAACGACAACGACAGAAGCAAAACTTCATATAAAAGCAACTAATACAACGACCGCTCCTTTTCGGGTTGATAATGCGACTAATAGCTCAAGGTTTTACATTCAGCCTGGAACTGGCAACGTCGGTATCGGGACAACGACACCTAACCATACTTTGGAAGTAGTGGGCGAAATTTCTGCAGGGAGGATTTTATCTCCTTCGGATATAAGATTGAAGGAAAATGTTAGCGAAATAAAAGATGCTTTAGAGAAAATCTTAAAACTCCAAGGCGTTAACTTTTATTGGAAAGGAAGCGGTGAAAAAAGTATAGGGTTGATAGCCCAAGAGGTAGAAAAGATATTTCCTGAAGTGATAAACACGGATAATTCAGGAATGAAATCCATAGATTATGGAAGGCTAACTGCAGTTTTGATTGAGGGAATAAAAGAACAACAAAAGGAGATTGATTCACTAAAACAAGAAGTTGAAAAATTAAAAGCTCAAATCAAGGGTCAATGATGGACCGAAAGGTTGAAAAAATAAAAAAATAAAAATAAAATGCGAAAAATTAAAATATTTTTATCATTTTTGCTTTTTGCGTTTTTGATTTTTGGAAGGGTAAATGCAGGACCAGAGCTCAAGGTTTTAGGTTGGGCCTGGTCAGAAAATGTCGGATGGATTTCTTTCAATTGCTACAACTATTATAACGGGTTTTTGGAAGATCATTGTTCAAGTTCAAATTACGGAGTAAATCTCGATCTTTCAACAGGGCTTCTTTCTGGATATGCTTGGGTTGGTGGTGGAGAAGCCGGAGGCGATGCTACTGCAACGATTGGCTGGATTAGTTTTAATACCTCTTCTTTAGTTGGTTGTCCAGATGGAAATTGTGTTGCTAAAGTAAATACTACTACTGGTGAGGTTTCTGGTTGGGCAAGGGCTTGTTCCGTCTTTCGGTCAGGCTGTAGCGGAACAACGAGTACGAACACTGGAGGATGGGATGGATGGATAAAGTTGAGGGGGACAAATTACGGAGTTACTTTAAATCCATCAACAGATGAATTTGAGGGTTGGGCGGCTGGATGGGATGATTCTTCTACTACTGCCGTTGTTGGTTGGATTTCTTTCAATTGCAAAAATCAAGGGGTTTGTTCCGCCTCAAATTATAAGGTCTTTTTACAAAACCAACCTCCTCAAATAACAAAATTTAAAGTGATAGACGATGCTTGCGCCTATGGTAGTTCTCCTTTAACAATTCCATCCGGGGGTTATAGAATGCAGATTGATTGGGATGCTACGGATACTGATTCTTTAACAGCAACAATTACAATAAGAAAGGGAATAGATACAATTTTTTCAACTACAACTACTAATAAACCTTTTACTGTTCCAGGTGGAGCTGGAATAGAGTTTAATAATACATACACAATTACACTTGAAGTTTCAGATGGAGAAATTTCTGTTTCGACATCGACTACTTTTAGAACTCCAGAACACCAATATCCCTATGTTAATTTTAAATGGAGTCCAGAAAGACCTTTAGTGGGTCAACCTGTTCAATTTTGCTCAGTTTCAACGGGAACTTGCGCTACAATGAGCGGTCTATCTGAATGTAATGATATCTGTACTTCTACTTCTTGGAGTTGGACTTTTAACAATGCCACACCCTCAACTTCAATCGAGGCAAACCCGCAAGTAACATTTAATAGTGCTGGAACTTCTTCTGTTACCCTTACAATTACAAACGATATTGGTTCTTGTCACAACACTGTTAACTTAAATTTAAGAAGACCTTTACCCTTTTGGGAAGAAATGAAATTGAGAGTTAAAAATTTCTTTGCGAGTTTGATAGAAAATTTAAGAAAATTTTTTAGAGTTTAATCTTTGAAATTAAAAAATTTCTAAATTTTGAAAAAATTTCAATTTGAAATTCCTCTTTTTCTGTTTTAAAATTTATTGAGCTAAAAAATTTAAAAAATTTTTTATGAAATTTTATCATTTACATTGTCATTCACACTATTCTTTGCTGGACGGTTTGCCAAAAATAGAGGAGATGTTAGATTATTCTAAAAAATTGGGAATGACAGCTTTGGCTTTGACAGACCACGGAAACATTTATGGAGCTGTTGAATTTTTCAAGAAAGCAAAAGAAAAAGGAATAAAACCGATTTTGGGATGTGAATTATATTTGGCAATAGAAAGTGCAAAGTTAAAAAGGACGAAAATTGATGATAAAAGATATCACTTGATTTTGTTGGTAAAGAACGAAAAAGGATACAAAAACTTAGTAAAGCTTATTACCAAAAGCTATCTTGAAGGTTTTTATTACAAACCAAGGATTGATGAAGAAATGCTAAAAGAGCATTCTGAAGGTTTAATTTGCTTGACGGCTTGTTTGCAAGGGAAAATTCCTCAATTGATTTTGCAAAAAAAACTTTCTTTAGCGAAAGAAATCGCCAAAGAATATCAAGAAATTTTTGGAAAGGATAATTTTTATTTAGAATTGCAACATCATCCAACTTTGAAAGACCAAGAAATTGTTAATAAAGGTTTGATTGAAATTTCAAGAGAATTGAAAATTCCTTTGGTGGCAACGAACGATTGTCATTATTTAAGGCCAGAAGATGCAAAAGCTCAAGATATTTTAATGCTAATTAACACCAACGCCGACCCGAACGACCCAGAAAGATTGACGATGTTGGCCGATGACTTTTCGATGAGGTCTCCAGAAAAAATGATTGAAAATTTCAAGAACGTTCCAGAAGCAATTGAAAATACTGAAAAAATTGTTGAAATGTGCAATTTTGAATTTAAATTCGGAGAAACAAGGTTGCCAAAATTTGAAACCCCTGAAGGAAAATCAGACCAAGAATATTTGAGAGAATTGTGCTTGAAGGGCTTAGAAGAAAGATACGGAAAAAACCCGCCAAAAGAAGTAATCGAAAGAATGGAGTATGAATTGAGTATCATTGGAAAAACTGGTTTTGCTTCTTATTTTTTAATTGTTCAAGATTTTGTCAATTGGGCGAAAGAAAAACATATAATGGTAGGTCCCGGAAGGGGGAGTGCTGGCGGTTCTTTGGTTTCTTATTTGCTGAGGATTACGGAAATTGATCCCTTAAAATATGGTTTGTTATTTGAGAGGTTTTTAAACCCGGAAAGAATAAGTTTTCCAGATATTGACATAGATTTTACTGATACCAGGCGAGATGAAGTGATAGAATATTTGAGAGAAAAATACGGTGGAAACAGAATCGCTCAAATTATCACTTTTGGAACGATGGCGGCGAGAGCAGTGGTGAGGGATGTGGGAAGAGCCTTGGGTTATCCTTATCTCTTTTGCGATAAAATTGCAAAATTAATTCCTCCAGGTTTAACACTAGGCGAAGCTTTAGCCAAGGTTTCTGAATTAAGAGAACTTTATGAGAGCGATGAAAAAGTAGAACGTTTAATTGAAACTGCAAAAAAGCTTGAGGGTTGCGCAAGACACGTTTCCACCCACGCTTGCGGGATAGTAATTTCTGATTTACCTTTAGACGAAATTTGTCCTTTGCAACATCCAACCCAAGACGATGCCTCAATCGTTACTCAATTTGAGATGCATTCTTTGGAAGATTTAGGACTTTTGAAAATTGATATTTTGGGACTGAAAAATTTGACTTTAATTGAGGAGACATTTAAAAAAGTTTATGCTATTTACCAAAAGAAAATTTCAGTCAAAGACATCGATTTTAATGACCCCAAAACTTACAAAATTTTTCAAAAAGGAGACACCGTGGGCGTTTTTCAATTTGAATCTGAAGGAATGCAAAAATGGTTAAAAAAATTGAAACCAACGAGTTTTGAAGATTTAGTAGCAATGATTGCCCTTTACAGACCCGGACCGATGCAATTTTTACAAGATTATGTTGACGGGAAATACAAGAGGAAAAAGATTGAATATTTGCATCCAAAATTAGAGTCAATTTTAAAGAACACTTTTGGAGTTTTAATTTATCAAGAACAAGTAATGCAAATTGCCAGGGATTTGGCAGGTTTTTCCATAGCCGAGGCAGACGTTTTAAGAAAAGCCATCGGAAAAAAAATCGGAAAACTTTTGGAATCTCAAAAAGGAAAGTTTATTCAAGGATGTATTGAAAACGGCATTGATGAGATAGTAGCTCGAAAAATTTGGCAATGGATTGAACCTTTCGCTCATTACTCTTTTAATAAATCTCACAGCGTAGCCTATGCGACAATTGCCTTTTATACTGCTTATTTGAAAGCTCACTACCCAGTAGAATTTATGGCCACCTTGCTTACTTTAGAACAAAGCGACGTTGAGAGAATTGGATTTTTAATAAAAGAATGCAAAAGAATGGGAATTGAAGTTTTACCTCCGGACATTAACGAAAGTTTTAGAGGCTTTTCAGTCATTCCTGGGAAAAAGCAAATTAGATTTGGTTTGTTGGGGATAAAACATTTGGGAGAAAATACGGTCGAGGCAATTTTGCAAGAAAGAAAAGAAAGAGGAAAATTTGAAAGTTTAGGAGACCTTTTAAAAAGGATAAAACCTGAAAATTTAAACAAAAAATCACTAGAAGCTTTGATTAAATCAGGAAGTTTGGATTGTTTTGAAGAAAGAAATAAACTTTTGTTTAATCTAGAGAAAATCTTAGAATGGAACAAAAATTATCATCAGCAAAAATTTTCAACAAAACAAATAGGACTGTTTGGAAACGTTTCTGATTTTTCTTTTGGACTCAAACTTGAAAAAGCACAAAGCGCAACAAAAAAAGAAGTTCTTATATGGGAGAAAGAATATTTAGGACTTTATGTTTCAGCTCATTTGGCAGAAGATTTTTTAAAGGCATTTCAAGGGAAAATTATTCCTTTGAAAAAAATTACTCAGGATTTAACAGGGAAAAGAGTTAGAGTGGGCGGAATAATTACAGAGTTAAAAAAAGTCATTACCAAAAACGGGTCTCCAATGTTTTTTACAAAGATTGAAGACGGAGAAGGACAGCTAGAACTTGTAGTTTTTCCGACAGTTTTAATGAGGTATCCTCAAACTTTTCAAGAACACAAAGCAATTTTAGTTACAGGAAGGGTTGATAATAAAGATGGGGGCCCTAAAATAATTTGCGAGGAGATCGAAGAAATTTTACAAGAATAAAACCAAATACGAATTCTTGCTTTTTCTTTTTATTTTTTTAAAATTCAAATTGAGGGGGGACTTAGTTTAGTGGTAAAACGGCGGTCTCCAAAACCGCAGATGGGGGTTCGATTCCCTCAGTCCCTGCAAAATTTTTATGAAAACTTATTTTTTAAAAAAAATAAAATCAAAAAAGAAAAATTTAAAACACTTACCCTTCCTCTGTCTTTTAGGAATGTCTTTGCAAACTTTTATTGGAGGGGTTTTAGGTTATCTTTTGACTGAATTTTACGTGAAAAAAGCAAATGAAAAACAAAAAAAATTTCTTCCCGCTTCTTTATTTTTGCCCCTACCTTTTTTTAAATGGAAGTTTAAATTTCATCATTGGCTTTACGGACTCTCAGCGCTCTTGCTTAACTTAAAATTTTCTTTGATTCAATCTCCTTTTTTATTAGCCATTTTAGTAGGGATATCTTGGCACGATTTGGTTGAAGATAGGGAATGGTATCTCTATTTACACAGAAAATAAAAAATTTTTGAGAGACTCTTTTTAAGATTAAAATTATGGCCCCGAGGGGAATCGAACCCCTGTTTTTGCCTTGAAAGGGCAATGTCCTGGCCACTAGACGACGGGGCCAAAATTTGAATTTAATTTTAAAAAATCTTTTAAAAAATTTCAACCTCTCGCTTTAAAACTTTGTAAAATTCCAAGACATATGAAATTGGCAAAGATTGCTGAACCGCCATAACTTACAAAAGGCAAATAAAAACCTATTACAGGGATTAAACTTAAATTGGTCGCAATGTGTAAAAAAAATTCAAAAAACAAAATTGCCAAAAATCCTTGAGAGAAAAGTTTTTCAAAATTAGATTCCAAAGAAAGAGAAAACCTAAAAAGATGCCAAAACAAGAGAAAATATAAAATTAATAAAAAAGAAATTCCCAAAAATCCCATTTCTTCTGCGATTGCCGAAAAAATAAAATCAGTTTTGGCTTCAGGCAAAAATCCAGATTGCGTTTGAAAACCTTGTTTTATTCCTTTACCTAAAATTCCACCAGAGGCAATGGCAATTTTAGCTTGTCTTTGACTCCAGCCAACTTTTAAAGGGTTTTCAGATTTTATTTTTAAAAAATTCAAAAGCCTTTCTTTTTGGTAAGGTTTTAAAATTTTTTGCCAAAAAAAGCAAAACAAAAGAACAAAAATCAAAGCGATTAAAATAAAATGGCGAATTTTAATTCCAGAAAAAATCAAAATTGAAATCCACAAAAATAAAATCAGAGAGAAAAAACCAAAATCAGGTTGCTTGAAAATTAAAAAAGCAGGCAAAAAGACAAAAAAACCAGAAATAAAAATATGTTTTAAATCGTAAAGTTCTTTATGTCTTTTAGAAAAGTATTTTGAAAGCAAAATTAAAAGAGAAATTTTTACAATTTGAGCAGGGTCAAAAGAGAAAAATCCAATTTCAAACCAACCCTTTCTTCCGCGCGTTTCTGGAAAAAACAAAACTAAAAAAAGCAAAATTAAAGATAAAACATAAAGCCCAAAAATTAAAAATGAATTTTCCCTTAAAACTCTCCAATCAAAAAAAGACAAAAGAACCATCAACAAAAAACCGAACGCAAAAAAAATAATTTGTTTTTTTAAATCAAAAAGATTATCTTTTGAAATTGAGAAAATTTCTACACAACCCATTAAAAACAACAAAAAAATCAAAAAAACTAAAAACCAATCCATTCTTTTTAGATGCCAAAAAATTTGTTCCATTTTTAATAATTGCTAGAGACTACTCTTTGAGTGTCTAAAAATTTTCCAGTGGAGATAATGCAAATGTCAGAATAATACTGGGAGGAACATCTTTGATTTGTGGAAGTTGGAGAAACAACATCTACTGAGTATTGAGCTGAGTCTATAGAAGTTGTGGAAATAGAAAATGAAGGATCTTTATTGTTTACATAGTACTCATAAAGCGCATTTTCTACTCCTGTTTCTGCTGCGTAATAAGCAATCACAGATTTTCCGACAGTTTCCAAAATTTTAGATTGAAAAACAAAAATTTGGCTCAACCCCAAAGACATCAAAAGCAACAAAGAAAGCAAAATTAAAGTTAAATACAAAATAAACCCTTTTTTTGTTTTCATTTTAATACTCAATATCCAAATCTGCTTGAGAAACCGTAGTTTGGACCTTTATCGGAATTTCATATTTTCCTCGAATTTTGGCATCAATGAGAATCGTTACTTTGGGTTGTTTGTGGTCATTTTGAGTTTCACCGCTTAAATAAAATTTTAAATTTTGAACTACTAAAGTTGAATTAGAAGTTAAAGGTAAAGCTGGAATATCAGGTAAAGCTTCTTCCATAATTTGGTTGTTTTGTAAAAAGAACTTATGGCATCGATTTTCGTAATCTCTAAAACTAATTCCATCTGGTATAGGCCAAAAATTTAATTTATCTGTCCCTTCTAAATCTCCTGAACAATTTTTAGTCACTTTTTTATATTCAATATCATCTTTTTTTGCCATTCTTATTTCTCTTGACATTTTATCTATGCTAAAAGAAAGTTCGTTGAAAGCTTGTTGGAACATTAAGGTTTGAGTTTGTAATGTTACTTGAGAAATGAAAAAATCAAAAGCGCCCAAGGCAAAAATTCCAAAAATTGCGCAAACCATTAACAATTCGATTAATGTAAAACTTTTTTTCATAATTTTAATTTTATTGATTCCAATTGTACAAAATTTCAGTCACAGAAACTTGTTCTTCTCCTCCTGAACCTTTTTTTGGCCAATAAACTGTGACCGTAACTTTCATTTGGTTTGGATCTGAAGCTGAATAAAAAATTGAAATTTTTCTTTTGAAAGGAGTGGGGTTTCCTGGGTCATAATTATAAAATCCTGTAGAAGAATCTATGTTTAAATTTTGACCAGAATAGTTAGAAAAAGGAGGGTCATCGTTATAATCTACTTCATAATCTCCAGCATTCAAATTAGAATTCCAAGCTCTTTGATTTAACCAATTTTCGTTTCTTAGATTTTTCACAATTTCCAAACCTTCTTGTGCCAAATAAACAGCGATAAATCTTTCTGTAGCCTGAGATGCTAACGAATAACTTTGCCAAATCGAAACTCCCAAAGTAATGATTCCTAAAGTAAATATTGTGATCGCTATCAAAGCTTCAATTATGGTAAAACTTTTTTTCATTGAGTTTGAAGCCAAATTAAACCCGCTCTGTTCACTTTAACCTTTACCTCAAAAGATTCATTAGAAAGTAAAATTTCAGCTTCTTGAGAAGATGTTGAGTTGTTAAAATAAATTATCGGTTGGGGCGCTTCAAAAACGATATTTAATTGAGAATTAGGAGTGATAGATTTTACAAAAACGCCTTTTTCTAAACCTTTTTTATCTGCTATAAAATCTTCTATTTTTTCGTTTTGGCCTGGTCCAAATTGATAAGTTCCGTTATTGTTCTTATCGGCAAAAAGAATGATTTCTCCGGGGTCGGTTGGCGAATTTCCATTTTTTACATAAACACCATACCTTGTCATTCCGTCTTTTTGTCCCAAAGTCCACTCTTGCGCTTTCCTAATTTCGCTCACTAGTGCAAAAGCCGACCTCAAAACCGAGAGATTTGATTGAGAGGATTTAATTCCGGAAAAAGCAACCAGCGACAAAAATCCCATTATTGATAAAACAACCAAAAGTTCAACTAAAGTAAAAGATTTTTTCATTTTTAAATTTTAAAAAATGCTTGAAAAAAAATCAAACAAAATTTTTTCAATTAAAATTGAAGCAAAAAAACCAAAAACCAAAAAGGGAGCAAAAGGAAGTTGAGATTTCAAAGTTTTTTTTGAAAGAAAAATCAAAATCGTCCCTAAAATTGCTCCAGAAATTATCGCAAAAAATATTGTACTCAAAATATTTGGCCAACCCAAAAACAAAGCCAAAGCTAACAAAAGATAAAAATCTCCCCAACCCATCAATTTTTCTTTTGAAAGAAAAATGATTAAAAAGAAAAAAAATACGGGTACCAAAGAAAACAAAATTTCAAAAATAGAAATTTTTTTTGAGAAAAAATTAAAGAGTAAAAAGAAAAAACCCACAAAAATTAAAGGATACAAAATCGAATCTGGGATTTCGTATCGCTTCAAATCAAAAACAAAAGCTAAAATTAAAAAGCAAGAAAAAAATAGAAAAAACAAAAGCGAAATTCCTTTAAAAAAGAAAAAGCCAAAAACAAAAGAAAAAGCAGTGAAAAATTCAACTAAAGGATATTGAAACGAAATTTTTTCTTTACAATACCTGCATTTTCCTTTCAAAAAAATAAAACTTAATATCGGAATCAAATCCCAAAATCCCAAAAAATGTTTGCACTTTGGGCAAAAAGACCTTCCTTTCAAAAAACTTTTCCCAGTTTCTAGTCTATAGATTACGCAATTTAAAAAAGAACCTACACAAGCTCCTAAAATAAAAAATAAAAAAATTTCAAAAATCATATTTTTAAATTTTTATCGTTTCCCATTTAGGATAATGAATTTCGATTCCGGCTGTTTTTATATTTTCTGCTTTTACAACCTTTTTTAAGCTCTCCAAGAATTCAAAAAATTTTTCTTTTTGGGTTATAATTTCATAACTTTGAGGAAATTTTGATTTTAATATTTTAACAAAATTTTTCCCGCGAGCCTTTAAATTCAACATCTCAAACCAATAATAATCAACAAAATTTTTGGTTTTTCTGATTATCCTTTTCGCATTTACCAATTCAGGAATGATCGGACTAATATAAGCGAAAGTTTTTAAATTATTTTTCTTTAAAATTCTCAAAACTCTAATTCTTTCTTTATGGGTCGCGGAAAATGGTTCAAAAATCCTTTTAATTTTTCCTTCAAATCCATTAATAGTTAAACCGAGTTCAATCTTTTTGAATTTTCTAAATAAATCAATATCTCTCAAAATTAAATCAGATTTAGTTTGAATGGCTAATTTAATTCTTTTATCCATGTTTTCCAAAATTTTCCTTGTCAATTTCAACTTTCTTTCAATTGGCTGATATGGGTCAGAAGGCGAACTCGTCCAAACCGAACCTTTTACATATTTTCCTTTTACCAACGCTGGAGTATTTTCTTTCACAATTATCCAAGTTCCCCATTTTCCAGGGATTTTTCTCTTCTCATTCGCAATAACCATTTGCAAATTGAATTAGCATAACAATAAATGCACGAATGTCCGCATCCAACATATTGATTTATCACAAAATCGCATCCCGGAAGTTTTGTCTTTGTGAAAATATTTTTTGCTTTTACCTTAATTATCTTCATAGGTTTTGTTGATGTCAGAGAGCAACTCTTTAATTATTTTTCTCCAGTCCAGA
>Ga0207433_10001249_pt1 | contig 55356 bp, 49 predicted proteins | sample YelNatPaOPGAMG01_FD_187559 | JGI IMG/M metagenome (GOLD analysis project Ga0207433, IMG submission 187559) | Hot spring thermophilic microbial communities from Obsidian Pool, Yellowstone National Park, USA - OP-RAMG-01 (SPAdes) (version 3) | ecosystem: Environmental > Aquatic > Thermal springs...
AAGATGAGATCAGGGAGGTTCTGGGGAATCTCAGCCTTCCTTCATTTTTCTTTGGTAGAACACATACACTTTCTTCAAAAACTATCGATAGGGTCATTGATATCATTTGTGGCCTCCCTCATTAGCGGCCAAAAGGTCGAATTTGGATCGAAAAGCCTTGAGGCCTGAAGTGATCCCCAACTGTCTTGCGATAAACTTCCATGTATTCATGTGCCTTTTTCGTGAGGGACCTCCTTCTACCTGCGAGAGTATCCAGTGAAGTCCGAGAGAAATCAGTGAAATACCTCCACTCTCTATTGTCTCAACAGCCTGGCCGCAAAGCATTGCTGCGTTTTCCACATTACCAACTACAACATTGACAAGGGCCTCTACAAGGTAAGCAGTGCTACGTGTCACCCAATCTGATGAAACCTCCATGGCTTTTTCGGCAAACAACAGTGCTGTGCCGTTCTCTTTTGACAGTAGGGCATCAGCACTCATGAGGATAAGATGCCACGGGCAAAGATCATCTTTAGAAAGGCGTGATTCAAGATCCAGCCGCTCACCCTGAAGAATACGCGCTGTAAGGAGCTTGTGGACAATATCATTATGAGGATCTGTTATTTTGTTTTCGATAAGCGCTTTTTCGTAAAGCCTGGCTGCCTCACTTGAACGGCCCAAAAGGAGGTTGGCGTCCCCTGCGTTCTCAAGGAGATGTCGTTGAAAAGGGTGATCGGAGGGCAACATCTCTTCGGCAATCCGATAGAAACGTGTGGCCTCCCTCAGTTTGCCTGCTCGAACCGCTCTCTTTGCAACTCTTAATGCTTGATTACCAGCCCAGGAGCGACTTTCATCATCCCTGCTAATTTGTCGAAGATAATGGTAATGGTCTTTATAACTTCCTTCGTAAAGGCGAGAGAGTGCTTCACCTAACCGGGTGGTTAGAGGCCGGCTCAACCCTCCAACCAGACAGATTTCAACAACCTTATCCTGGAAACGTTCTAATTCGTCCAGGCACTCTGCAAGTTCGGTGCGCTCTAAGTACCCTTGGGTTTCCAATCTGTCAAGCCATTCGTTAACTTGATTCTCCAAGCTGGCTAACCGACTGCGGGGTGAGCAGCCCCATCGAAACATTAATTCTTGTCGCAGCTCATTCAACTCTCGATCTGCCCATTCTCGTATTCTTGTTGAAAGCAAACCCGCTCTTGTGCCGGGTAATTCAAGCGTATTTGGCGTAATCTCTGAGCGAAATCTCCTAAACGAGCTTTCTCTTCTTGTGAGAAGCAATTTAGTAGCTTCTTCTACATAAAGTGGATTCCCTTGAGACTTCTTCCATATCTCATGCCATTCGGATCTGGTTATCCATTCTCCCTCTCTGTAATGCAATTTGCTGATCTGCTTTGCCTCACTTTCATCCAATGGCCCCAGGGTGATTTGTCTTGTGAAACCCTTTCTTAATAGCTTTGCAAGACCTAAACCAGAAGGTCGATAGGAGATAATAACCATTATTCCACCAGGAAGGTCCGAGAAAGCTTTCCCGAATACCCTGATCGATTCCCTGTCAGCCCAATGAACATCGTCTATGACGATGAGCGTAGGCCCACGACTCTTAAGCTCGTTAAGCAACTGGGAAACGAGTCGGACCCGTGTTGGAATTGATTTGGGAATGTAGTTTATTGAAGTCTCGCTCTCCATGTTAGGAATCTTACGCGCTGTTTTCGTAGATAAAATACCTTTACTGAAGCATTCATCTACAAATTCCTCCAGAAGTAATCCAGGTCGGCCTCCATAGTTAGCCCCGGCCAGTTTTATTAGGATTATATCCCTTCCAGCTTTATCAACCTTAGCAAGGAACGTCTGCAAGAGTTTTGACTTCCCAATACCAGGTTCTCCTACCAAATGAACTATCAAGCCAATTGGCATTTTCCCGGACCTTGTCTCCTCCCAGTGCTGACAGAGCAACCCAAGTTCTTCTTGCCTGCCTACAAGGGGAACTGTGGCATCATCCAGCCGATTCCTCCAGCTTGTCACTTTTTTTGACCCTGCTACAACGTAAATTGTCTTGGGTGTATTCGGGTACATCCCCCAGAGACCCATAGGCCCTGTTCCGTAACATTCAAAGTGGGAGGCAACAAGTTTGAAAACTGCCGGAGAAAGCAGTATCATTCCTGGATAAAGGGAAAAAGCAATGGCTTCAGAACACCTTATGACACCTCCTGAAATTGTTTTTTGGGATTTCCCTGATTCCTGAGCCATTTGATTCCCAACCATAATAGGGCCGCTATTGATCCCCATAAATGTTCTGACCCCGTACCTTTCCGATTCAATCTGTATTGTTCTGGCACATTGCACAGCACGGTTTGCCGCTTCTACAAGATCCCAGCTAAAAAAGCACCCTACGAGATGACCACTGGGTCCTGCTGTTATTTGTCCCCCTGATGTTACTATCTGCTTAACTACTTTTAGAAGCAATTCCGGACATTTCGAACCGTTCACATAGATATTCTCACAAACAGCAACCGTTAATACTGCCGCCTCATATATCCCGTCCAGATCACACTTTTTCGACCTTATTGGCAAATGATTGGCTGGCATATACCAAAGGATATCTTCACTGTTACATGTGACGCCCAGCCACACGCCGCACCGTCGACAATATTCTGCCGAGGTCGGCCATTCAGACCCGCAGGCCTTACAACGATGGAAAAACCGTTTATCAGGTTTGGCTTGAATTTTTAATTCCACTAAAACCTCTATTCAGCGTTATATTTTAACTTGCCCACCACTATCCCTTTGGGTAAATACTTCTGATCAAAAAAGGATCATCAAATATCTCCGTCTTCCTCTCAGCCCAATAAAAATTGGGCTCTACCATTTTATCAATCAAGAAAAAATTCTTAATAAAAAAAGGGACAGTTGAATTACTATCCCTTTTATTATCATGGCGTCCCCAAGGGGATTTGAACCCCTGTTGCCGGCGTGAAAGGCCGGTGTCCTTGGCCTGGCTAGACGATGGGGACAAATGGTGGGCCGTACTGGACTCGAACCAGCGACTCTCTGCTTAAAAGGCAGATACTCTACCTCCTGAGTTAACGGCCCTATTAAATGGAAAACTTAATAGATTATCCCCCACTTGTCAAGCAAAATTTAAAAAAGGATTTCTAACCTCTATAGTTTCATCCCTTTCTGAACCAACTGAAATGATAGTAATTTTTGTCTTAATCAATTCCTCTATCCTACGAATATAATTCTGTGCATTTATGGGAAGATCAGAAAAACTTCGAGCTTTTCTGATTTCTGTCTTCCACCCATCCAATTCTTCATAAATAGGTTCTGATTTTTCTAAAAGTTCAATATTTGAAGGAACGTAATTTAATACCTTTCCATTTACGCGATACCCCACACAAACTTTAATCTTATCAAAGTCATTCAATACATCTAATTTTGTAAGGGTCATCTCCCTAATCCCATTGATTCTAATTGAATGGTTGACAATAACAGCATCAAACCAACCACATCTTCTTGGTCTTCCAGTTGTCGCTCCGTATTCTCCTCCTCTCTCTCTTATCTTCTCTCCTAATTTGTCTTTTAATTCTGTAGGAAATGGGCCTTCTCCAACTCTCGTAGTATAGGCTTTTGCTACACCAATGACAGAGTGAATCATTGTAGGACCAATCCCTGAACCTGAACATGCATTCCCAGCTACTGTATTAGAAGCCGTAACATAAGGATAAGTTCCATGGTCAAGATCCAATAGGGCACCTTGAGCTCCCTCAAATAAAATATTTTTTCCTTTTTGAATCTCCTCATATAGAATTAGAGACGTATTGGCTACATATTTTTCAAGTTGATTTTTAAAATTTATATATTCATCAAAAATTTCAGAAAATTCAAATCCCTTCTCATTTAATATCTGAACAAGATATATATTTTTTTGTATTAGATTGTTTTCAAGTTTCCTCCTAAAAACATTTTCATCGAGAAGATCGGCCATTCTAATCCCACATCGAGCCACTTTGTCCTCATATGCAGGACCAATGCCTCGACCTGTTGTGCCAATCTTAAATAACTTTTCCCTTGCAACATCAATCTTTCTATGATAAGGCATAATAATATGAGTCTCATCACTTATTAATAATTGTGAATCATCCTTGAAAAACCCTCTCTTTTTAAGCTGATCAATCTCTTCGAGCAAGACTGCAGGATCCAATACTACTCCGTTTCCTATAATACATCTTTTGTTTTCATAAAGTATTCCCGATGGTATAAGGTGAAATACAAATTTTTCTCCCTTTAAAACGATCGTATGACCAGCATTGCTCCCCCCTTGAAATCGAACTACAATATCCGCATATTGAGTTAATAGATCAACGATCTTCCCTTTTCCCTCATCTCCCCATTGGGCACCCACGATCACTACATTAGCCATATTTATCTATCTCCTGGCTTTTATTATAAATTTTTCTTTAGTAGGATTAAAGTTGAATCTGGCGAACCGATATAATATTGGGTAACCTCAAGATCTCTCCCAGCATCCCAGGAGGTAAAGGAGAATCAAGGTGAAGCAGAGAGATTGCTCTTCCACCCATTCGATCGCGACCAAATTGCATCGTTGCAATATTAATATTTCGGCTCCCAAGTGTTGTTCCTATATTTCCAATGACACCAGGTCTATCATAATTATTAACCAAAAGAATATAACCTTCTGGAATTGCCTCGATAAAAAAATCATTTAATTTCACAATTCTTAACTCTTTCTTCCCAAAAAGTGTTCCTGCAATATAATTCGTTTCCATTTTTGACTTCACAGTTAAGGCAATTAGGTTAGTAAAGTCCTCAGCCTGACCTCTTACAGATTCTATTACTTTAATTCCCCTCTCTTTTGCCATCACTGAGGCATTTACAAAATTCACAGTCTCACCCACAAAAGGTGTTAATAGACCTTTAAGTACTGAAGTGGTAAGTGGTTTGGTTCCATACTCGCCTATTTCTCCATGATATTCAATTAGTACCTCCTCAATAGCATAATTAGAGATTTGAGCCACAAAACTTCCAAGTTTTTCTGCCAACCGTAAATAAGGCCTAAGCATTGGAAGTATCTCAGGACTTACGACAGGCATATTAACAGCATTTCTTGCTTCTCCTTTAGTAAAGTAGTCTACAATCTGTTGGGCAATGGCAATGGAGACGTTTTCCTGGGCCTCTCCAGTTGCTGCTCCAAGATGAGGAGTACCAATTACCTCATCAAGTTCGAGGAGAGGATTTCCAATAGCAGGCTCCTTCTCAAAAACATCCAGTGCTGCTCCAGCTACTTTTCCTGCTTTAATAGCCTCATAAAGGTCCTTTTCATTAACAATACCTCCTCGGGCACAATTAATAATAATTACTCCATTCTTCATTTTTTCAAATTCAGCCTTTCCGATAAGATTTCGGGTTTCTTCGGTCAGAGGAGTATGAATGCTTATAAAATCAGAGACTCTAAGAAGTTCATCTAAAGATACCAATTCCACACCTTTCTTCTCTGCAACCTCACTTGATAGATAAGGATCATAGCCAATGACTCTCATTTTAAGTCCTCTTGCCCGATCAGCAACTATTGTCCCAATAACACCCACACCAATAATTCCGAGCGTTTTCTTATAAAGTTCAACGCCCATAAATTTTCTCTTTTCCCATTTGCCAGCCTTCATTGATGCATTAGCTTGAGGTATCTTTCTTGAGATTGCCATCATCATTGCAATTGTATGCTCTGCTGCTGCGATAGCATTTTCCTGGGGGGTATTCATTACAATGATTCCCTTCTTTGTAGCCGCCTCAAGATCTACATTATCAAGACCGATGCCTGCTCTTCCTATCACCTTTAATCTGTCTGCAACTTCAATCATGTCCCTCTTAAGCTTTGTTTCACTTCTAATGATTAAACCGTCATATTCTCCGATTATGCTTTTTAGTTCATCTGGGGATAAACCTATCTTTATATCTACTTCTATACTCTTCGCTTTTTTTAAGATCTCAAGGCCTTTTTGAGATAAGGGATCACAAATTAATACTCTATTGATATTCTCCATTCTAAAATCTCCTTTATCCTTTAATTTCCCCCCATTAAAACCTCTTCTAATCTGGCAACTCCTGTACCCAATTTAAAAGAATACCCCATCTCTTTCAGAAGCATCTCAAGTGCCGATATAACCATCACCATATCCAGTTTATCATAATACCCAAGATGTGCTATCCTAATAATCTTTCCTTTTGCTCTATCCTGACCTTCTGCTACAGTAATCCCAAATCTCTCAAAGAAAAGGTCTTTTAACCTTTCCCCATCTATACCTTCTGGTATCTTTACAGCCGTGACAGCATTGCTCGGTGAGTCAGGGGCATATAGCTCAAGTCCCAATGCTTTTACAGCTTCTCTTGTAGCTCGTGCAAGCCTTTCATGCCTTTCAAATACTCTATCTAACCCTTCCTTTCTTATCATGTTTAAAGTTTCTCTCAAACCAACAAAAAGTGATATAGCTGGAGTATAGGAACTTTGGTTCTTTTTTGCAGATTTTAATTCCTTTTTAAAGTCAAAATAATATTTTGGTAAATCTGATCTTTCAACAAATCTCCATGCCTTATCACTCAATGCTACAAATGACAATCCGGGTGGAAGCATTAGGGCTTTTTGAGAACCGCTGATAACCACATCCAGGCCCCATTCATCCATAGGTATATTAAATACTCCAATTCCAGTAATTGCATCAACTACAATAACCTTATCATCATATTTTTTTACAATCTCTGCAATCTCCTTAATTGGATGCTTTACCCCTGTTGAAGTCTCACTTGCTTGAGTATAGACAGCTCGAATGGCTGGATCTGAATTTAGTGCTTCTTCAACCCATTCAGGTTCAACTGCACGACCCCATTCCACATCGATTGGAATGAATTCTATTCCATAGGCCTTACAGATCTCTCCCCATCTTTCTCCAAATTTACCACCTCGAATAACCAGAGCCTTGTCTCTCTTTGATAATATGTTTGAAACAGCCCCTTCCATGGCCCCAGTTCCTGAAGACGTAAATACAAGTACTTCATTCTTGGTCTGAAATAGATATTTTAGGCCTTCTCTTATTTCAGAAAAGATTTTCTCAAATTCAGGCTCACGATGATGCATAATCGGTTCTGCCATCTTAAGTAAAACCTCAGGAGGTAACATAGTTGGTCCTGGTGAAAATAAATATTTTTTTTCCATTTCCAATAACTCCCTTTGAAAAAATATTTTAATAATATTTTAAAATATTTACAATGTCAATAATATCCCATGATTTTATTGTTTTTTCAAGTCCTATGGTTCTATGATTTATATTAAATCAAAATAATAAAATCACATTCGTAGGCTTCCTATGTTGACTTTTTAGAAATTATTTTCTATTTTTTAAAATTGTTAAGTAGTATATGGATAGGATTGCAACAAAAACTTTAGCAGAAATTTATATCGAACAAGGACACTTAAAGGAAGCATATGAGATTTACAAGTTATTACATCAAAAAAATCCACATGATAATGAAATTTTAATAAAACTTAACGAATTAGAGAAAAAATTGGCCAATTCATCTCCATCTGCTCAACCGCATTATAGATCTAAAAAAGAAATTATCGATCTTCTTACAAAATGGTTAGAAAATATAGAAAAAAGAAAAAGAACCCATGGAACAAAAAATTTATGAAATAAGAAAAAAGAAGGTAAGAAAAATATTAGCCTCAACAAATCTTGATGGAATCGTCTTTAGTAGTCTTGAAAACATTAGGTATTTGTGCGGGTTTACAGGTAGTGATGGCATTGTTCTAATCACTAAAAATGAAACCTTCTTCCTTTCAGATTCCAGATATTGGACTCAATCAGAAGAAGAAGTAAAGGAGGCAACTCTCGTTAAATATAAGAAAAAAATTGATGGTATCTGCTCTCTCCTTATAGATTTAAACCTAAAAGCGATAGGCTTTGAATCCAATTCCATGACATATTCATTTTATCACTCCCTCCTAAAAAAATTGGAAGAAAAGATAAGACTTATTCCTTTGGAAGAGGAAATGAAAAATCTCAGGGCTATTAAAGACGAAAATGAATTAGACTTTATCAAAACTTCTATTAATATTTCCTCAATGGCGTTTAATCATGTTGTTGGAATAATTAGAGAAGGTATAATGGAGAGAGATATTGCTATAGAAATGGAGTTTTTCATGAAGAAAAACGGAGCCCAGGCAATGGGCTTTGATACTATTGTGGCATCTGGGAAAAGATCCTCACTTCCTCATGGAAGAGCAAGTAATAAAAAAATTGAAAAGGGAGATTTTATTTTGATAGATTTTGGAGCCCAATTTAATGGATACTTTTCTGATCAAACTCGAACGCTTATATGTGGAAAGTCAACCAAAGAACATAAAAAAATTTATGAGGTAGTTAAAGAAGCCCAAAAAAAGGCAATTGAAACTGTTCGTCCAGGTATTTTCATCTATAATCTCGATGAAGTTGCAAGGAGTTATATAAGAAATTCCGGTTATGGAGATTATTTTGGCCATGGTTTAGGCCATGGAATTGGCCTTTCTGTCCATGAGGATCCAACGATTAATTGGGAAAATAAAGATTTAATTCAAGAAGGAATGGTCTTTACAATAGAGCCAGGAATCTATGTTCCTAATTGGGGAGGAGTACGCATTGAGGATATGGTGGTTGTTACCTCAAATGGAATAGAGCAATTAACCTACCTTCCTAAAGAATTGATTGAGATTTAAAAACTTTCCTTAGGACAAGTAGTACAAAAGCTAATTTTTTATTTCAGCTAAATCTAAGCGCATCAACTATCTTTATTCTTGATGCCTTTAAGGCAGGAAGAAGTCCTCCTAAAAGACCCATTAAAATTGAGAAAGATATTGATTTCCATATAATTTCAGATGTTAGTTTGAAACGGAAAGCCAACTCTGAAAAGGTTTGAAAATTTAATGTTGATATTGTAAAGAATTGAAGAAAAGAAGACAGAAATAAACCTACTCCTCCACCAATAAGGCCAAGAATAATGGATTCAAATATAAATGCAATCATAATGTCCCTTCTTTTGAAACCAAGTGCTCTAAGTGTTCCAATTTCATTTATTCTTCTTGCTACCGAACCATACATAGTTATCATAGCCCCTATGATTGCACCAATGGAAAATATTATAGTCAATGTAGTGCCAAGTATATTAAGAAATTTTGTCATCATAGCTGACTGTTCTTCATAATATTTTACTTCGCTTTTAAGATCGAGCTGAAGCCTTGGATCTTTGTTTATCCTATTTTTAATTATATTAATTTGGTTGGTAGCCTGTAATCTGAAAATAATCGAAGAATAAGCGTTACGCCGAAATGTCTGGACTAATTGTTCAACATCTCCCCATATTTCAGAACTAAAACCTGTATTGCCTGCATCGAAGATTCCAACAATCTGCCATTGTCTCCTCCCAAATTGGATTGTCTCACCCAGCCCCAGTCCTTCAAAGGATTCTGATATTTTCTTGGCTACGATAATCTCAAGAGTACCAGGCCTTGGGAATCTTCCCTCAATAATTTTTAACCCAGGTCTTAATATGAAAGATTTTTTATCAATCCCACGAATCGTAATATTTCCTTCTTTTTTACTCCCTTTCTTCGGAAGACTTATAATTACTACAAGTTCCTTTGATAAAAGTGGTTTACCATCTTCCCATAATGCGATTTCTGGAAACGATTCTAAAATATAAGCTTGGTGGCGTGCAATGAAACTCTGGATCTCTGAGCTTGACCCTTTTCGAAGAATTACCACGTTTTCAAAGGATCCAGTCTGTTTAAGCGTGAATCTTAGCCCTTCAGCCATCATAAGAACTGAGGAAAAAACAAATATTACAAGGGCCATCCCCACTGAGGTAAGAATTGTTGTTAGCCTTCTTGTACGAAGATTCCGTAAGTTGTAAGAAAGTGGGATTGCCATTAACCAATATTTCTTAGTGCTTCTGATATTTTCATCTTAACCACTTGGTATATTGGAATTATAGTAGCTAAAATTCCTGCCACAATAGAAACTAAGAGATTTAGAGGTATAATCACAAATGGTACCTTGAAAACTGGGAAATAAATCTCAAGCATTTGTCCAACAATCTTCGAAATGGGGTAAGTCAAAAATATACCTACAAAACATCCTGATAGTGTGAAAAACAATGATTCCCCAACCATTAAACCTCCGATCTTTAACCCAGAATAACCAAGTGTTTTAAATACCGCATATTCTGGAATTCGTTCCCTATAGGTCATGATCATAGTATTTGTGACTACTACGATAATTATCAATATAATTATCATAGAAACAATTCTGATAGTTATTAGTAGATTCTCTGTTAAGTATATAAAAGAGAGTTGAAATGCCCTTTCTGTTTCGGTTAATGTCTCAGCAATAGAATTTTTAAAAGTATTATCAATTAAAAGGGCTACAATAGGTGCTTTCTCAGGATTTGTTATTCCAACCATATACCATCCAACATGATCTGTCCATGAGGAGCCCCTATTCCTAAGGACTTCATTTAAATAATCCCAATGGAAAAAAAATTGAGTCTCATCTGTATATTCATCTCTTCCTTTATAGACTCCTCTGAGAGTAAATTCCCAACTTCCAGGATATATCTTACCTTTAAGAATTATAGTCTCTCCTATCCTCCAACCAAATCTTTCAATAAGTTTTTTACCTGCAATAAATCCTTTTCGATCACGAAGAAATTCCTTCTTTTCTTCTTCTGAGATAAGATATTCGGGATAAAGTCTAAGATAGGAATTCGCATCAATTGCAAAACTTGGGAAGAAGTTCTTTTCATCTTTATATATACCACCAAACCATGTCCCCCAGGAAACAATATTTACCCCTTCTATCTGACGGATTTTTTCTTTATATGAGATTGGTAATGGAAATATCAGTGATATAGAATTCCGAGTGATCAACCTTATTGGTGAGGATGCTTCAACTCCTTGATACCATGCTTTTATAAATGTTTGGATAAGTCCAAAAGCTAAGACTGCAATAATAATACTTAAAATAGTGAGAAAACTTCTTAGTGGATGTCGAAAAGCATTTCTAAGGATAAGTTTCAAAATATAGGCCATTTAAGGACCCCTTTTCCAGCCTCCTTATTATTCTGGCCTTTTTAGCGGCATTCGGATCATGAGTGACCATAATTATAGTTTTATTAAATTCTTTATTCAGTCTTTCTATCAAATCAAGGATTTCATTCGCCGAAATTTTATCAAGGTCACCGGTTGGCTCATCAGCTACAATGATGGTTGGGTCGGTAACTATTGCCCTTGCTATTGAAACTCTTTGCTGTTCCCCTCCAGAAAGCTGGTATGGGAAATGATCCATTCTTTCAATTAGATTAACAATATTTAGGGCCATTTCTACATGTTCTCTTCTTTCTAACTTTGAAAGTCCTGTTAGGAGGAGAGGAAGCTCAACATTTTCAAATGCAGTTAATACAGGGATTAAATTATAGAATTGGAATATAAAACCAACGTTCAAAGCCCGCCACCGGGAAAGTTGCCCTTCACCAAGGTTGGTAATATCTACTTCATCCACAATAACTTTCCCGCTATCTACAATATCGAGCCCTGCAATTAGGTTAAGTAGTGTTGTCTTTCCAGAACCAGATGGGCCCATAAATGCAATAAATTCCCCTTCTACAATTTCAAGATTAATGTTAAAGAGAACGGGTATAATCCGATTACCTTTTTTATATGATTTATTTACATTTATTAATTTTACTATCGGTTTTTTCATATTAAGCTATTCATATTGAATTCTTCTACCATCTTTTAATTTTGATGGAGGGTTAATAATTATTTTATCTCCGACTTTTAACCCATTAATGATCTCAAACCACTCACCAATCGCCTTACCAATCTCTACATGCATCTCTTTTGCTCTGTCATTCTTAATTGCAAATACTGCTTTATAACCATTTCTATCCATGATGGCAGAACGATGTATCATAATCGTTGGCTTCTGTTCATCAGGAGTAGCGTGCCTTGAAAGGAAAAAAATTTTTGCACTCATATGAGGTAATATTCTTGAATCATTATCAAGTAGTTTTATTTTTATTGTCAAAGATGCTTTTGTTCGTTCTATTGTAGGAACTATCATATGAATCTTACCACGAAATCTTTTCTCTGGAATTCCATCGAGTTCAATTTCACAAGGCATACCTTTATTAATTAATGAAATGTTTGTTTCGGATATATCAGCTTCTATTTGGAAAGAATTAATATCTGCTATGGTTACAACTGCTGATTTAGCTTCTGCTGCTGCTCCTATAGGAGTAATTATATCTCCGACATCTGCATTTTTGGTTAAAACAATTCCATCAAAAGGTGCACGAAGCATAGTATATTCAACAGATGTATTTGCAATTTTAAGGCCTGCAATGGCAGCTTCAAGCGATGCCTCAGCTGCGTTTACTGATGAAACGGCCTTCTCATATCTTGTAATTGTAGAGTCATAGGATGCCTTTGCAATTACACCTTTTTCAAACAAAGCCCTGCTTCTTTCAAGCATTAGCCTTGCTTCATGAAGCTCTGCTTTTGTTAATTCAAGATTGAATTGGGCTAATCTCACATTAGCTTCTGCTTGCTTTTTGGCTGCTTCCACATCATCACTTTCAAGCCGGGCTATAATCTCCCCTTTTTTTACGCGACTCCCCTCCTCTACTCCTATCCATACAAGCCGACCTGTTATCTTTGATGCAATAGCTGATTTCCTTTGAGGGACTACATAACCATTAGCATTAAGAATCGCTAATGCCTGAGAAGGACGAAATAGATTCACTGTTACGGTTTGGACTTTAAGAGGAGGAATTAAAAAATCATCTTTATAAAAATAACCTATAGCAATTATAGAAAAAATCGAAAAAATGAAGAAATAAATTTTTTTCCTATGATAAGTTTTTGAGAAGATTTTTTCTTTTTTAATCTTTAATCTTGATAAATCTTGTTGATCCATCATATTAAAAAGTCAAAATCATTTAATCTCCTCTTACTAAACCCTTTGTAGTTAGATGGAATAAGAATTTCAGTAAAAAATTACTTCTAAGTGTTAATTGGGTTACTTGAATAATTAGTTTGACATTCCTTTTGGATATTTTTACATCTACTTGAGGGATAAAATTATCTATTTTACTTACTTTTCTTAAAGAAAAGATTGCTAACCCTATTGCCCAAAGACAGAACTTCCGCAAGCCTGTTTCACTCTTTGGAATGAACAAGGTATAGGTAAGAGCGTTTTTAAGATGCGATTTAGCAATTCCAATTAATTCCATTAATCCTTCTCGAAAAGCCTTAGAAAAGTCCTGATTAGATAATTCCTCTAAATGAAAGCCGTTTCTTTGAAAAATGTCTCTTGGTAGCCAACAAACTCCTCTATTTAAGTCTTTCCACAAATCTTTTAAAATATTTGTCATCTGAAGGCCTTGACCGAATGAAATTGCTAATCTTCTTAGGGATTCCCTTCTTTGGTATATTTTGGCTGAATAGTCACAAAAAATCTCAGTTAGAAGTTCCCCTACAACACCAGCTACAAAATAACAATAATATTCCAATTCAATTAGACTCTTCAATCCATAAGGGCTTCTATGATTTTGAAACCATTCCATCCCAATACACATAAGTGTGATGCATCGTTTCAGTCTTTTACGGACATCCTCATTGAAACTACGAGTGATACGAATAACTTCATCGATGTTTTGGATAAGTAATCGTTCTGGTAATGAGTGATGATCTGAAAGAAAAGGTAATAATTCATCCATAAATCCTGCCGGCGATTCATATTCAGAGACGATGGCAATCCACTTTCTAAAAAATATCTTCTTTTTTTCAAAGGTAAGATTATTTTCATCCTCTATAATATCAGCCACCCTGCATAATAGATAGGCATTCCCAACAATCCTACAAAGAGGTATAGGCAATTGAGGTATAGTAAAAGCAAAAGATCTTGAGACCTCCTCTAATAGCATTTGTTGAAATTTTATATCAGAAAGAAAATCGTTATTGATAGTAAACATCTTTTAAATCATGTTTTCCATGGATTTTATATTTATAATTTAATTTCAATTGAAATCTTTGACTTAAGTCAAAGAAAATAACTTAAAAATAAAGTAAATATTTGTGAAAGGGTTGACTTATACGAGCCATGAAAATTAATAATCATACCAACTTAATCCTCGGTTCTCTGAGAGAGGATTAGGGTGGGATGGGGGGATTTGAAAGTTATTTTTTAAGTAAATTAAAAAATAAGTTCTAATTATTTTTCTTATATTGATAGAAAAATAAGAATGCGTTTTTGACTTAAGTCAAGGTAGATTTTGTAAGTGTATTTTAAATTTTGATTAAGACAAAAAGGAGGTGAAATTATGAGAGATAGAATAGAAAAGGCATTAGAAAGCATTCGACCTGCCCTACAGAGGGATGGTGGTGATGTAGAATTGGTTGACGTAGTCGAAGGAATTGTAAGGGTTCGATTGAAAGGAGCTTGTGGTGGGTGTCCAATGTCTCAAATGACTTTAACTCGTGGAGTCGAGCAAGCCATAAAAAAGGCAGTCCCTGAGGTCAAAAGAGTAGAAGCGATTTAAGTTATATGGAAGAAAGCCCCTTAGAAGCCATATATTCATTTATAAAAAGACTTAAGAAAAACGAAATAAGCAGGAGTATTATTATGGAAGATCGGAAAAAAATCGAAGAAACGATTCTTGAGAAGGCTAAAGATGGTAAAATTCCTTGTGCTCTTTGTTTTAAAATTGCTGATGATTTTAGGATTCCAAAGAAAGAACTTACAAAAATACTAAATGATATGAAGATTAAGATAAGCCAATGTCAATTAGGTTGCTTTGAATAATTTTATAAAACCAAGTCAAAAAAGAAAGGAGGTAAGAAAATGCGAGTATTTGATGGTTGCCCAAGTTCAAGGGCAATGGATTTAAGAGAGGAAAAAGTTAAAGAAGAGGCCGTTGGTCAAGAGATTAAATCTGAATTAAGACAATGGCCAATCCAGCTTCATTTAGTCTCTCCAGTAGCATCATATTATCAGGGGACAGATGTCTTATTAACGGCTGATTGTGTGGGATATGCTTTGGGTGGTTTCCACAGTAATTATTTAAAAGGTAAATCGATTGCCATTGCTTGTCCAAAATTGGATGAGGGGCAAGAGGAATATATTGAGAAGATAAAATCCTGGTTTGATGATGCAAAGATTAACACATTGACTGTTTTAATCATGCAAGTGCCATGTTGTATGGGGCTTTTACATTTAGCTAAAGAGGCTCAAGCAAATTCAAAAAGAAAGGTTCCATTAAAATCTGTTGTAGTAGGCATTAAGGGAGAGATTATTTCAGAAGAGTGGGTTTGAGGGTTTTTAATTGTAAATTCCAAGATTTCTAATTTTCATTGATTAAACATGAAAAAAGGGATTCAATATGTCTGAATTAAAAGAAATCAGTTCAAAATTAGAAGAGATCTATCAGAAGATAAAGGCTGATATGCCATGGGAGCCTGTTGGCCATACGCCGATGCCCGAAGTTTCTGATCTAAGAAATTGGGATATGAGGCTACTTCAAACCTATAAGCCCTGGTATGCACCTTTTTGCGACCTTTGTTGTTTTTGTACTTATGGGAAATGTGATCTTACTGAGAATCGAAGAGGAGCATGTGGAATAGATATTGCAACCCAACAGGGAAGATGGATGCTTCTTTTCTGTGTTATGGGAGCTTCAGCCCATACTTCACATGCTGCTCACATACTTGAAGTATTGATCGAAAAACATGGCTCAGATAAAAAGATCTATCTTGGTAGTTTTGTCGATTTAGAGGCACCAAATATTCGGACTGTGATTGGTCTAAAACCAGAAACTCTGGGTGATTTAAAGATAGTTATTGAATATATATACAAAGAAATAACTCATTTACTCGATTCTACTGCATTTGGCCAGGAGGGCAACCCTCTTGACTATGAATCAAAAGCTCTTCATGCAGGAATGCTTGACCATCTTGGTATGGAAGTGGCTGATATTGCCCAAATTGTAGGATTTAATTATCCCACATCAATCGCAGATACCCCACTCGTTGATCTTGGATGGGCCTCTGTGGATAAGAGTAAACCAATCATCTGCTTCGTTGGACATAATCCTGCAACCTCTACAGTTGTTGTGGATTATCTTCAAGAAAATAATCTTTATGATCAAGTTGAAGTTTGTGGAATCTGCTGTACGGCCTTGGAGACAAGTCGATATACTTCAAAGACTAAAGTTATTGGCCCATTTTCACGTCAGCTTTTTTATATAAGAAGTGGTATCGCAGATGTTATTATAACGGATGAACAATGCATGAGGACAGATATGGCTCAAGAAGCTACAAAGGCTGGCTCCTTTTTGATTGCTACACTCAATAAGGTAATGTATGGCCTTGAAGATGCTACCGGAAAAGAAACTGAGGAAATCATAAGAAGAATGATTGAGGAGAAAAAACATTTTGCTATCCTCGATCCTAAAAAAGCAGCTGAGGTAGCAGTAAAGGTTGCCATGGCTATTGCTCCTGAAAGAAGGAAAAAATGGATTTCAGACTCAGAAGCCCAAGAATTTGCAAAGCGATGCAATCTATGTGGAATGTGTGAAACAGCCTGTCCGAATCTTTTTCAGATTGGCCTGGGTATAAGTGAAGTTGCAAAAGGAAATTACGAAGTTATAACGGATCAATTTAATTATTGTATTGGTTGTGGTAAGTGTGAGGAGGAATGTCCTCGAGATATTCCAATTTTAAGGGTTATGCAGGTTGGTGCAAGTAAAGAAACTTATAAAATAAGGGCAGGTCGCGGGCCTATCATGGATACAGAGATAAGAACGGTTGGAGCACCTATTACACTGGGAACAATTCCAGGAGTAGTGGCTCTGGTTGGATGCTCAAGCTACCCAGATATAAGGGATGTTGCTGAAATAGTGGATGAGTTTGCCAAAAGAAAGTATATCGTTTTAGTCTCGGGATGCACCTCCATGGCAGTTGGCATGTGGAAAGATGCTGATGGAAGGACAATCTATGAAAAATATCCTCCTGTTTTTGATGCAGGTGGAGTAGTCAATGTTGGTGCTTGCGTAGCTAATAGCCATATCTCTGGAGCAGCCATAAAGATTGCTAATCTATTTGGAACCCTACCTTTAAGAGGAAATTATGAAGTTATTGCAGACTATGTTTTAAATCGAGTTGGGGCTGTAGGGATTGCCTGGGGAGTCTATTCACAGAAGGCAGAAGCTATAGCGACTGGATTTAATAGATTAGGAGTTCCTGTAATATATGGTCCACATTCCTCTAAGTATCGAAGACTATATCTTTCGAGAAAAGAGGAGGATGAATGGAAGGTCATGGATGCGAGAAAGAAACAGATTGTTGAAACTAACGAACCTTCACCTGAACATCTTGCCTATCTCTGTGAGACAAAGGAGAAGGCAATGGTCACAATTCCCAAGCTCTGTATCCGAAAGAATGACACACCTCAGGGAAGAGCTATAAAACTGAACCACTACATATCGCTTTACAAAAAATACATGGGAGGAGGACTACCTGAAGACCTTCATCTTTATGTTCGAAGGGATTCCGATATTCCTCTTGTATATAAGAAGGAGGTTAGAGCTTATTTAACAGAGATTGGCTGGAAACCCAAGGAACCTGTGGGTCTTCCAACCTTGATTGGGACTTATCCTACAAAGGTGCCTGTGGATTCAGTCATCCATTAATAATAGTGGATTTTGTATAAATTTATGGAGGCAAATCATATGGATCAGAAGATTCAAACACTGGATTTAAGACCAATGCCAGCATTTGAAAGACACGAAAAAATTTTCCAAATCTGGGAGACCCTTAAACCAGGAGAGATATTGAGAATCATCAATGACCATAATCCAAAACCTCTTTATTACCAATTTGAAGCAGAATATAAAGGGAAATACGAATGGGAATATGAGCAAGAGGGCCCAAAAGATTGGATTGTTAAAATTAAAAGAATTTAAAGGGAGGTGTGTAAAATGGCTCAATTAGATCCGATTGTAGAGTTTAGAGAAGATCATAGAAAAGTAAGGGATGGTTTATTACAAATTATTGATGCATTAAAAGCAAAAGATGTTTCAAAGGCAGGGGATATCTTGGGAAATTTGAATATTTTATTAGGACCTCATTTTAGATATGAAGAAGAAGCCTTATATCCTGCACTCAGGGTTTTTCTGGGTGAGTATGTTGACCAGTTGATCTCGGAACATGACGAAGTTATAAAGACTGCAAAGGCATGTTTGGAATTATTAAATAAAGGAAGGCTAACAGACAAAGAGGGAGAAGAAGCGGCAAAAGCAGCAAGGGCACTTCTCGTCCATGTATCCAATTGTGATGGGTTGGCTATACTTTCAGAACGTCTTGGAGAAAAAGATCTTCAAAATTTGGGTGAAAAATTATTATCAATGAGAAAAGAAGGAGTATCTTTATTAGATTGGGCTGAAAAAATAAGAAAAAAATAAAAAGATCTTTAGTCTAAAATGGAAAATAGAGGATTAGGTATAATATTACATAGTGGTTCTTATGATCGGATCTATCATGGATTCTCTCTCTGTCTTGCTGCACTTTCATTAGGAAGAGAGGTAAAAATTCTCTTTACTTATTGGGCCTTAGAATATTTGAAAAAGAATAAACCCAAATCTTTTTACTTAGAGGATTTAGGACAAGAGCAAAAAGAGGTATTAGAAAAGAATAAAAATAAAGGACATCTTATAGAATTTCGTGAACTTATTCAACAGATCAAGGCATTGGGTGGGAAAATATATGTATGCACTCAATCAATGGGACTCCTTAATATTGCTCGAAACGAGTTTATTGATGAAGTTGATAAAAGTGTAGGATTAACAACCTGGTTTACAGAAACTAAAGAATATCAATTTATTCTTATTTAGGCATGAAAGAGATTATTTTGAATGGTCATAAAATATCAATTGAAACCACGGTCGATGCTGTAGGTTTGTTCTGCCCTATTCCGGTGGTAAGACTCAAAAAGGAGTTGGATAAAGTGCAACCTAAATGTGTAGTTGAGCTTTTATCTGATGATCCTGGAGTTTTGGAAGATATACCTGCTTGGTGTCATGAGACTAGCAATAAACTTTTATCTTTACAAAAAAACGAAGAAGGTATATTTATAGCTTATGTAATGAAGGAGAGGATTTAATTTCATGAAAGAAGGCCATCAATTCAATCAATATAGCCCGAAAGTGATAGATCATTTCACAAATCCACGAAATGTCGGTGAAATTGAAGACGCAGATGGAGTTGGAGAGGTAGGTAATCCAGTCTGCGGAGACCTAATGAAGTTATATATTAAGGTAAAGAATGGAAAAATTGAGGACGCAAAATTTAAAACATTTGGTTGTTGTGCTGCTATTGCAACAAGCAGTATGCTTACAGAATTGATTAAGGGAAAAACCTTATCAGAATTAAAAGAGATTACAAATAAAGTGGTTACAGAAGCTCTGGATGGCTTACCAAGGGTGAAACTCCACTGTTCTGTTTTGGCTGAAGATGCTTTAAAAGCAGCATTGAAAGATTATTATAAGAAGCAAAATAAAGAAAATCAGGATGAAACAAATTAACTTTGACCATTTAGCCTCTTCACAAATTCTTCCTGAAGTATGGGAGGCGATGATGCCCTTCCTATCCGAGCATATAGGGAACCCTCTTAGCAGGCATTTTTTGGGAGAAAAACCTGCTAAAGCTCTCGAAGAGGCCAGAGAACATGTTGCAAGACTTATTGGTGCATCTGCAGAAGAGATAATATTTACAAGTTGTGGTAGTGAATCAAATAACCTTGCAATAAAAGGAATAGCTCATGCTTATGAGAAAAAGGGAAGGCATATTATTTCGAGTCCTATTGAACACCATTCTATTATCCATCCTTTAAAGAGCCTTGAAAAACAGGGTTTTGAAATTTCATGGCTAAAGGTTGATTCCAAAGGAAACATTGAACCTAATGAAATCTCTTCATTGATAAGAAAAGATACCATTTTAATTACAGTTATTTCTGCATCTAATGAAATTGGAACATTAGAACCTATTAAAGAAATAGGTAGAATTGCTCGGGAAAAAGGGGTAATCTTTCACACAGATGCTGTGGCTTGTGCGGGGCTTATAGAGATTGATGTTAAAGAATTAAATGTAGACCTCTTAAGCATGGCGGGAAATGTATTCTATGGCCCATTGGGAACAGGAGCTCTCTATATAAAGAAAGGGATGAGGATTCTGCCGCTTATAGAGGGTGGTATTCAAGAAAAGGGACTTCGAGCAGGAACCCACAATATTGCCGGGTTAGTTGGGATGGGGATAGCAGCAAAAATTGCTAAAGAAAAATTATCTGAAAGAAGGGATTATCTCATTAATTTGAGAGATTTTTTAATCGATGGGGTTTTAAATAATATCTCAGATTCTTACCTTACAGGTGAAAGAAATTATCGTCTTCCAAACCATGCGAGTTTCTGTATTAAATTCATTGAAGGGGAATCAATCCTTTTACATTTAAGTTTCGCAGGGATGGCAGGGACAAGTGGTTCAACCTGTTCTTCAGAAGCCCTCAAAGTTTCTCATGTCCTTGAGGCAATCGGTATCGATCCATTTTTAGCTCAAGGTTCATTGACATTTACTCTGGGAATCGATAACACTCGTGAAGATGTAGATCTTCTATTGAAAGAGTTGCCAAGAGTTGTGAATAAACTGAGAGCTTTATCACCATTTAGTCGTTCAACTCAAGTTGCTTAGGAAGGAGACTGAAGCATGTCTTGGTTAATCTACATTCATATGCTCTCTGTAGTTATCTGGATTGGTGGAGTGTCTTTTGTTACAGCCATCGTTTTCCCGGTTTTAGGACGAATGGAAGATTCTATGGCAAAAGTTAGTTTTTTCATGGGATTTGAAAAGAGATTTCAATTCCTTGCAAAGATTCTTGTCATTATTGTAGGTTTAACCGGTATAATTTTATTTTTTAATAGGGGTGGTTTTGGCAGTCTTAACAATGAAGAGGCATTCCTTCTTGGTTATAAGTTTATTGTCTGGCTATTATATTTTGCTCTTCTTTTTGGTGCTGAAAAGCGCCTTATGGCAACTCTTGTCTCTCCTAATACCCCTGTTGAAAAGGCTTTTAAAAGATTAACATTATTTCATTGGGTTGTACTCATTTTAAGCCTTCTTGCCATCATCTCAGGTATCCGATTAGTCCGAGGATAAGAAATTTTTGAAACCAAACGGCTTCTTTATACCAAAAAGAAAACTTTTGGTACCTCTAAGAGAATAATTATTTCTTGCGATGTTTTTCTCGGAGGTCTTGAGCCATCTCCTTAATCTCTGTAAGACTTCGCTGCATCTCGCTCCATCCATACCATAATGCATAATCCGGATTTGCATGAAATGTCCCCTGAAATGTCCTCATCCGATGTTCAAGAAACATGACAAAAAGTTTTTGCTCAATCACTGTTGGAGCATCATGGAATGTAAGCAGATCAGGAAATGGATAAGCATAACTCTTTGGCTTGGGAAGGATGCCATCTTTATATAAATCGGCTACTATTCTAATGGCTTCGGCCATCAATCTATCAGCCTCTTTAATAATTTGATCACCCTTTTCAAGTTCTGCCTTTGCAAAATTTATAGAGTGACATTGGTTACAAGTTTTTATCATTTTATCTCTTTCTTTTTGCCATGCTTCCTGCGTAAGCCTTGCAACATCTGCAGCCTTAACTACTTCCAGTCTTCCAGTTGGTTTTCCTTCGGGATCAAGAACTCCGAGTCCTTGGAGAATAGTTACCCGATCATTTGCCCATTGCTTATCTTCAGGCATTGGAAGTCTAACAGCGAGAAATCCCCAAGGGGTTCTAACTTCGTGATTTCCACCCTGCATATGACAGGTCTGGCATGTTGGAGCAGAAGCAGTCTCAGGAAGTGTTTTATTCTGTTTAAGAAGATATCTTACTCCATGTTTTGAACCCGAATACATCTCCCATTGAGGATGGTCAAATCCCATATGGCAGGTCTGGCAAGCCTGAGGTTGTTTTGCCTCCCTGACCGAAAAGGTATGTCTTGTATGGCAGGCATCGCATGAAGCAACGCCAAAACCAGCTCCACTCTTTTTTAGTTCTTTTATCTCAGTCTCGCTCTTAAGGCCTATCTTATGACATCCTCCACATCCTTTCATCCCTTCCATAAGGGCCATTGGTTGCCAGTGAGCAGTTGGCATTGCTTTCATTGCTGCCCACCCAAAAGCATGCTTTCCAGCTTTAAATTCCTTAACCCTTTTCTCATGGCATGTCGAACAAGTATCAGGTGTTGGGATCCTCACTTTAGCTACATCCTTAGCAGACTTATGGTCTCTACCATGACATTCTGAGCAATCAATCTTATTTTTACTGTGCTTGCTCAGTTGCCAATCATTAACAATTCCTGGAGTGACCTTTTTGTGACAATCCACACAAACCTGGGCCGAAACATAAGTGGAAAAAATTAATACTAAAAATAAAGCAATAAAGAATTTTGAAAAAACAGTCCTTTTCATAAAAACCTCCTCATTTGTTAATTTTTAACAAAAGCGATCTTCTCAGAACATTCCTTTAGTAAATGATAGGCGGATCCACCCTGTTTAAGGATTTTTATCATTTCATCTGAATTAGTTATTCTTACACCTGCCATGATATTAACGCCTCTTTTAAAGAAGGCATCAGGAATCATACTTGCAGTTGGACCTATAATTGCTGTGCGAATTCCATCTCTTATTAAAGAAAGGATAGAATCAATTGTGTGATTTACAATTGCTGTACCAGTAATAATTAAGATTTTTGATTTCTCAATGGCACTCCTCATTTCTGGTTCAGGTTTAAAATATCTGATTTCATCGGATCTAAGTGTTTGTGGATTTTTTTCGATAATAAAGAAAGGATTCCCCATGGTTTTGAGTCTCCGAATGTAAGGACCAAAAGCACCAACAAGTGAGACAGTTTCATGTGGCTCAATCTTTAAAAGATCGAATCCGTCTTCATTTTTGACAATTTGATAATCCCCATCTTTCTCAGAATCGATTATTAATTGAGTTAGTGCATTTAATGTAGCAACACCAATTGCACTCTTAAGAACATTACGATCGAGTGCATAGTTTAAAATTTCTGAAACAGGTCTTCCTTCAAGTGCTCCTGCCTGAGGCATTCTTGCAGCTGAAGTTGGGCAACATACTGCCTCTGGAATCTCACCCACAGGGGTAAAGGCACAACCTCCATGACCGGTTGTTAACTTTACCCCTGTAAAGAATACTCCAATGACAAGATCTTCAACCCTTATCTCTTTAAGGGGAAGAGGAGATTTCTCTTTTATAATTTCTATCGTTTCATCAATCACAGATCTCATATCCATAATTTTAAACTCAAGATTTTAGCCCTGTTTGTTCAACCTTAAGAGTTTGAGTTGCTGCCAATTTTAATATATCGAAGATGTAAATTAACACACCGATAAAGAAACCCAATCCCCCAAAAAATACAACTTTAAACCATGGCTTCATAAAACCTTGAACTGTTAAAAAATCCATTCCCAATCCTCTCTGCATATAGGATTGTATAATACCTGCTGCTCCAAAAGCAAGACCCATTACAGTCATGGATATTGTCATAATCCAGAAAGCCCACAGTCCACTCCTTTGACTTAGTTTTTCAACTCCTTTTAATTTTGGCAAAGCATAATAAATAATTGTAATTATCAGCATCGCATAGGCACCAAAGAATGCCATATGGCCATGAGAGGCTGTAACCTGAGTCCCATGAGTCCATCGATTTACAATCGGCAGGGTATGAGCTATTCCCCAAACACCTGCACCAATAAAATGATATATAGCACAACCCACTGCCCAATAAAGAACAAGACGATTTGTAACCTCAATCTTTCCATGTCTTACGTGGTTTAAAGTATCAAAGACCATAAAGAGTATTGGAACAGGTTCAAGGGCACTGAAAATCCCACCCCACCATAACCAGTAACCTGGTGTTCCAATCCAGTAGTAATGATGGCCTGTCCCTATAATTCCTGTGAAAAGGACAAGTGCAACTTCAATATAAAGCCATTTCTCAATGATATGGCGGTCAACTCCTGTGATTTTTAGAAGGATGAAAGCCATAAGAGAGGCTGCAATCAATTCCCAAGCGCCTTCAACCCATAGATGTATGACCCACCACCAGTAGTAATAGTCAATTGTAAGATTTTTAAAGAAAGGTATCCCAAATAGCCACATTACAGCGAGCATCACAATACCACCCAGTAAAAGACCCTGGATAGCTGTCCATTTCTTAGTTTTAATCATTGTGAGAAAAACATTGAAGATAAATATCAGGGCAACGAGTACAATTGCCCATTTAAGCTCAACAGGTAATTCAAGTAAGGGTCTACCTGCAGTCCAGCCCAAAAGAAAACCAATTACAGCGACAAGACCTCCAAGTAATAGGAGCCAGAACTGAAGATTTGCAAGCTTTTTACTATAAATTTCTGTCTGTGATTCTTCAGGGACAACATAATAAGTTCCACCCATGAACCCAAAGATCATCCATACCACTAAAAGATTTGTATGAATGGCACGGGCGGTATTGAATGGGAGAATCCCTATGAGTGGATCAGGCCATATGTATTTTAGGATTAGAAGAATACCTAAAATAACCTGAAGACCAAAAAATATGGCTGAAATGACAAAATATTTTAATGCAATTTTTTGAGATTCGTAAGTCATTGGCTTTCCCTCCTTATTCAAAGATAATAATTATTTTTGTTCCATCAAAAAGCTAACAATTGCTTGAAGATCATCTTCTGAGAGGTTTGGAAATGCTGGCATACCGGTATTAGGATTATTGGCTTTTGGATTTTTAATCTGTGTGGTAAGCCACTCCTTATCACGTTTACTTCCTACCTTAGAAATGTCAGGACCAGCAGTTCCTCCAACGCCTCCTATCTTGTGGCAGAGGTCGCATCGATTCTGATAATAAAGATTCTTCCCTTTTGAAGCGAGAGCTTTTTCTTCAACTGGAACACCTGGAGCTTTAGCCACCTTTACAGGTTTTGGAGGCCATTCATTTGTATCAATTCCATCCACCCATTTTAGAAATGCTACGAGTTTATTTATCTCATCCTCTGAGAGACCTTGATTTGGCATCTTTCTTCTCTCAGGATCAGGAGTTTGCGGATTTTTTAAAAAGGCTTTTAACCAAGATTCTCCTCGTGAGGAATAAACCTTTGTCATATCAGGTGCATAATAACCACCAATGCCGAGGATTGTATGACAATCATTGCAGTTATACTTATGCCAGACCCTTTTGCCTAAAACAACTTCATCGGTAAGTTTATCAGTGTTTGTCCTTTTGGGAATGGTAGAATGAGTATCAATAGTTAGCCAAATAAATACAATTGTACAGATTACAGTGCTCCAAATAAAAATATTTCTTGCTGTTTTTTTCCCCATAACTGAAACCTCCTTTTTAAACATTTATGAAATTTTTAATTTTTATTTATAATATTAAAAAAATTAAATTCCTTGACTTAAGTCAAAAAATTTTAGAAATTTTAATCATCCGTAAAATTGAGAATCATAATTGTTCAGGTATTCATATTTAGATGGTTAGAAATGACAGGGACTTACTTAAAATTGTATTGATAAGATAAAAAAATTTATACAAAAGATAAATATAAGAACTACCGAAGCCTTGCCTTCTTCCAAATAAACAAAAAAAACCCAATTTTTAATTCAAAATTGAGGTTTAATTTGACTTAAGTCAAGGTCAATATTTCTTTTTTTAATTAATCTATAATTTAGAAATATTTATACGAGGAGGTTTATAAATATGAAATGCCCAGGTCAAGATCCAATGTTTTGGAAACCAGGGGATGTATTCGAAATACCTTGTCCTAAATGTGGTTATGGAGTTGAATTTTTAAAATACGATGTTAAAAGGAAATGTCGTTGTGGTCATGAAATTGTTAATCCCAAGATCAATTTTGGATGTGCTGAGTGGTGCCCTTATGGAGATACATGCATTGAAGGACTTCCAGATGAGATAAAATTGAAGACTCAGGAGGAGAAGAAAAATCGTTTGAGAGAAAGGATTTCTCAAGAGATGCGAAAGTATTTTGGAGAGGATTTAAAAAGAATCAATCATGCACTGAAAGTGGCCCAATATGCAGAAGATATATTAAAGATAGAAGGTGGTGATCCATTAGTTGTTCTTGGAGCTGCTTATCTCCATGATATCGGAATCAAAAAAGCTGAAGAAAAGTATGGAAGCTCGTCTCCAGAATATCAAGAAAAAGAAGGGGCAGATTTAGCAAGAGAAATTTTAATGAAACTTAATGTTCCGAAAAAAGCAGCTGACGAGATTTATGATATCATTTCTCACCATCATCATCCAAGGCCAAAAGAAACACTTAATTTTCAGATTGTCTATGAGGCCGATTTAATGGTAAATTTCGAAGAGGGCTATGTTGGGAATGGAAAAACTTTTGCAGAAATTGTTGATAGGGAATTCAAGACTCAAACTGGCAAAAGATTTGCCAAAGTATTATTAGATAAAGCCCATAATTGAAAAGATTTTTGTAATAATCCTACCTAATTTTTTTCGACTAAGAGTGTATGGCAAAGGCTTGACCCTCACTCAATTTGGCAAGCCGTGAGGGCTTACCTTACAAATGGATGAGAGTCTAAAATTTAAATATATCGTGATTACAAATTTATTCAATTTTTCATTAATTTATAACAAACCCTTATTTTTTACTTGAAAATTTAGATAAAAAGCTTTAGATTTTAATTAAAATGGAATTAAATACACTGAAACAATGTCCTCTTTTTGCTGGATTAAAGGAAGAAGATCTAAAAAAGATAAAATCTATAGCAATCCCCAAAAAAATGATTAAAAAAATGATTATTTTTTCAGAAGGACAGGAAGCAAGAGGATTCTATGTCCTTCTCTCTGGCAAAGTGAAATTATTTAAGATTGGACCTGATGGGAAGGAACAGATTCTTCATATCGTCTACGCACCTGATGCATTTGCCGAGGCAGCTTTATTTCTTGAAGGAACTTATCCTGCTTTTGCAGAAGCACTAACTGATGGGCAACTTCTTTTCATTTCAGGCAAGGAATTTATTCAATTAATTGAAAAAAATCCTAAGCTTAGTATCAATATGATTGTTTCACTTTCCCAGTTTTTGAAAAAATTTACTTCATTAATAGAAGAACTTTCTTTAAAAGAGGTTTCCTCGAGGGTTGCCAAATACCTGTTAGATCTTTCATTAAATGCAGGAAGAGAAGGTAAAGATCCTACTGAAATTAAACTTGATTTAAGTAAAGCCCAACTTGCTTCCAAATTGGGTACAATCAGTGAAACTCTTTCAAGAACTTTGGGAAAACTTAAGGCAAAGGGAATTATAGACGTTAAAAAACATACCATCAAGATTCTGAATCACAAATCTCTTGAAGAATTAGCTTCCGGTCTAAGGGTTTAAATTAAAATTCGTCTCCATCCTTATTAATAAGGACAAAATTCTATCCTTTTGACTTAAATCAAAGAAATCTTAATCCATTAAGAATATATTTTTATCAAAAATTGGAGGATAGGTATATGATCAAGAAAAAAAATATCACAGAAAAAGAGAAAGGGGATATTCGAATATTAATAAAGTTTGTTGAAATCTTCTGTAGAGAGAATCATAATGGAGAAAAAGATCCTTTCTCTTTTAAATTATTGGATATCAAAGAAATAGAAAAGAGGGATGTTTTATTATGTCCTGATTGCTCTAAACTAATAACTTATGGCCTGACCATGAGATTAAAATGTCCTCATGATCCAAAACCTATGTGTAAAAAGTGTAACACCCAATGCTATAAGGGAGAATATAAATCAAAGATTCGAGAGGTAATGAAATTTTCTGGAATGTATCTAATAAAACATGGCCGCCTTGATCTTTTATACCATTATTTGATTTAAGTCAAGGTATTATTTTAGACAATGTTTTAAATTAAAAATGAAAGGAGACGGAAATGACTGGAAAGAAAGAAAATAACAAAGAAAAGGAATGTTTTATTTGTAAAAAAACAGACTTCCAGGCCGTTTTACTTTACTGCAGGAAAAACGGAGAAGATCTTTTGGTTTGCACGAGATGTCTTCCTATGCTCATTCATGGTGGATAAAAAATAAATGAAAGGGGTGATAATATGGATAAATTTGCAAAGGCATTTGTCAAGGCAAGTTTAATCTATTTGGCTATAGGGGTAGTCACTGGGTTTATTATGATAGCCTATCCAGATATTCGATTTACCCTAACACGTGTTCACACCCATATTAATCTTTTGGGTTTTATGGCTATGATGATTTATGGGGTTGGTTATCATATCCTTCCTCGGTTCATGGGAAGGCCACTTTATAGTCCGCGATTGGCAAATATTCACGTTTGGCTTGCTAACATAACGCTCATCGGTCTTTCAATTTCATGGATTTTAGAAAGTTCACTTGGTGGGATATGGTATATATTGGCTATTCTATTTGGACTTGGACAAGCAATATCAGTATTTATATTTATTATTAATCTTTGGATAAGCATGAAACCCCAACAGTCTTAATTTCAGAATAGAAAGGAGATTAAAAATGGCTGAAAAAAAATTTACTAAAGACACAGTGATTGGCGATGTTTTAAAAGAGAATCCTAAGGCAATTAAAGTGATTGAAAAATATTTTGGTTCTGGTTGTTTTACCTGTCCCGGTATGAAAATGGAATCGATCTCCTTCGGAGCACTGATGCATAACATTGATCCTGAAGTGATTGTAAAAGAATTAAACGAATTAGAATAAGGTATTGTGGTATGGAGCCAATCAATCTTTTTTCAATTGCCGAGTTTTCAAAAGAAAACTTTGTGCCAAAACAAGTTCATATTGGGGAAGCGGTAGGAACAGTACTCCTGTGCTTTGAGCCTGGCCAAATTATGCCTGTTCATCCTCATCCAGGGGCAATTGAAGTGATCCTTTATGGGATAGAAGGAGAAGGAACTCTGGTAATTGGGGAGGAAGAGAAGCCGCTAAAAAAGGGCAATTTAATCTTCTGCAAAGGAGACGTTCCAATCGGTCCTAAGAATACGGGAAAGGAACGGCTTTTAGTCCTTGTAATCCTTGTTTTGAAGAAATTAGTCGAAAGCCATTAGACTTTTACCAGGTTTACTTTTGTATCATAGAATGATACGCTTCCCCCTACTGGATCAAGCATACAGGTGTTCTTTAAGTACGGATCGATCCACATTGCTGCATTTGCATGGATTCCTGTTTCCCTTCTTTTATCCCCTTTGATTAATTTCCCATCGACCATAATATCAGAAGCACCTGTTGCCCAATGGCCAAAACCGAGGATAAAGGTGATCACTCCAGGCATGATTGTTTCGGTAAGCTTGACCTTGCCTACCATTGGCTTTTTTATTCCATTCTTTAAATCCCAAATTCCTTCTTTATTGGTTTCGGATACTATTTTAACTTTATCCCCTTCTTTTAGACCAAATTTCTTGGCGTCCACATTATTAATCAATACAGTGTTTTCAGGTATAACCGAGAGAAGCCAGTAGTCAACTATCGTCCTTGACTTGGTCATGGATATATCCCTTTGTGTAAGAAGATGAAGCGGATAGCCGTTCTCAAAACCTAAATCCTTAGGAGGCTTCCCAATTGTTGTCGATATTGGGACATATGTTGCATAACCAGGATTGGGTCTCCCTGTAAATGCATTCTTAGTCCCTGCAGTTTTTTCCTGATATATATTAATCAAGCGTTTATATTGATTTGATACATAATCCCCTTTGTAAACATCTTTATAATCTTGGAACCTTCCCCCACGATTTAGTACGTAAACCACCTTTCGCCAATTTGGTCCTGAAATCCTTTCCCATCTTTCTGGGTCAAAAACAGTTTTTGGTAAATGTTTTCTTGAGTCAAGAAACAGCTTCATTTCTCTATCATCTGCATCAGGCACAGGAGTCCCATCCGTAGCGATATTCGCTACCATACGAATATAAAAATCATCAGGCCTTGTGAAATCCTGCCCAGGACTAAATCCATCCTTCCCATAACCCTTCATATCTAATTTCTCAGCTAATGCCAAGATTAAGGCTTCGAATGAGCATGGCATCTCCTCTCCAAAAACCTTTACTGTTTCAGGGATAGGAGCAATTACAGGCTGTCTTACAGGTTGAACCTTTGCAGGCATATTGGGATGGGAACCGTGCATCTCCCAGCGCTCAAGATAACTGAGATCCGGGAATATGTAATCCGCATACATAGATGTTGTTCCAATTAAGATATCACATGCAAAATAGAGCGGTATCTTATTTACATCAGTTAAAATCTCAATATTTGTTTGTCCCGCGGGTAGAGCATAAGCAGGTGTAGCCATATAAGTAAAAAGGGCTTTGATTGGATAAGGATAAGCATCTCCAATTGATGGAATAATCTCCTCATATATATCACTTGAAAGAGGCCACCAATTCCGTTTAGCAGGATACCCTGAAAAGAGGGTGGTATCTTCATATTTGACATCATGTCGGATAATGCTTATCCCAAACTTTGATGTTTTTCCGGGCTTAAGTTTCCCGAGATCAAAAGGTTGGCCTTCTTTTCCTCCTGTAGTATTATATGTAGAGGCAGCAATCATTCCTCCTTTCCAGTCAAAATTCCCAAGAAGGAGATTGATTGTCATCGCAGAGGTTACATTATAAAAACCATTTGTATGTTGTGCAACTCCCCTGTGGACATCAACAACAGCCTTTTTGCCATGACTTGTGAGCTCACGGGCAACCTCCTCAATCTCCTTAACTGGGATTCCACAGATTTTTGACCACTCCTCTATTGTTTTTGAGGTTGAAGCCTCATAAACTATCTGTAAAGCGCTTTTAATCTTTATCCCTTTTATCTCCGTATCCACGAAGAGATCCCCTTTTATGGGATTCTTCTCATCATTGGGGTCTACAGGGATAGGTTTTCCATCTTTCATACAGACAAGGTATTCGAAATCATATTCCTTACCGTCCTTATCTTTTCTTTTTTCTATCTCTGCTATCCCAATCTCATGGGCTCTTAGAAAACCCTTAGGAGTACCATCTTTATCAATCTTTACAAGCAGGACTGCATTTGTCCAGGTTGGTTCATTTGCCTCTTTAGCCGCAGCCTTATTAGCAGAGGAGAGATATTTCTCATCATACTTTTTATTCTTTATAATCCATTGAATGATGCCAGCAAAGAACGCCCCATCTGTTCCTGGCTTGATAGGGAGATACTTATTTGCCTTTGCTGCGGCCTTATTAAATCTTGGATCAACAACAGTTAGTTTGACCTTTCCTTCAGCCAGACGTGGAATAAGCCTTAGGTTTCGATTTGAAGGTCCATAGTTAGCATCAAAAAGGTTTGAGCCTACACAAAGGATATATTCTACATTTTCAAAATCTCCCTGCCAATAAAATTTTACGCCTCCTCCAAATTTGTTATTTTGATATTGTTCGCTCATAGCTTTGCATGTAAAATAAAGGGAACCCTGACAGACTGTGGTATGTCCATGAGTATTGACGGTCCCAAAATAATCATTAAAAAACCTTAAAGCAAATTCTCCTCTTCCACCCTTCTTTCTACCCCACATATAGACCAGTTGATTATTTTTGGGACCAAGGTCAGGATGGTCGGGATCTATCAAATAATGAAGATTAGAAGTATGTTTGTTCTTGAATTCTTCAATAGCTCTCTTTTTATCTTTTTCCTTTAAGATTTTGGCTACATCCTCTGCCATCTCTTTTGCTACTTTGGGGTCTCTTAAAGCATAAATCTCTTTTAGGCCTATCACCATTCGATTCTCTTCACCAGGAACATGTTTAAATAGTAATCCACCATTCACAATCTCATCTATAGCTTGATCAAATGGGATTGTCATCCACTTATTTTCACCTCTTTTGCCAGCCCTCTTAAGGACTTTAGTAATTCTGTATGGATCATAGACGGTCTGGATTCCTGCTTGTCCTTTTGGACAAATAGCCATATCAACATTGTTGACTTCAAAAGGAGAAGTTTTGTAAGGGGTATGAGGAAGGGAAACAAAAGGAGAATATGGATTTCCATCAATTTTAAGTGCCAGTGCATTACCATTTTTTCTAAAAAGTTTAACTTTTATTCCACAGCCTGTATTACACTGAAGGCATACAGAATAAATGATATTTTCAGGTTTGATCAGTTCATATTCTTCTTCAGGGGTTAATTGGCCTGCTTCTGCTCTCCTCATTAACTCCTGTGTCCACGTAAGTTGAGATGCCAAAAGGGAACCCCCAAGAAAAGCGCCACACTTAATAAATTCCCTTCTATTTAATCCATTTTCTATCTTTTTATTTTCCATTTTAATCCCCTCCCTTAAGAAAGAATATAGTAAACCCTTGGCTTTGTGGGTGCTGAATCTGAAAAGATTGGGCTATGGCCAGGATAACCAATCTTTTGTGATATTTCCTGGCCACTTAACCCTTTAAACATTCCTGATTTAATATTTAATGAAAGAGATGGAGTTACTCCCTTTAGGACTTTTACTTTATTTGATTTTATCATTTTATATATCAAACTCTCTTTATCATCAGGATCTCCAAAAAAAGTAGCCCTGCATATACATGTGGTTACACACATTGGAAGCATTCCATTTTTAATCCTATGAAGACAAAAATGGCATTTTCTTGCAACCCCTATTGGTATATGGTTTTTTTCTCTAAACCATTTTCTGTTATATTCCCAGGAAGGAGATTTCTCATATTCTTCTATTCGAGGCGTTCCTTCTGTAAAAAACGAACCTTGGTCAATAGCTCTTGCTTTATATGGACAAGCTGCAACACAGCGGCCACAGCCAATACATTCCTCATAATTAATCATAACAATTCCCGCACTTAGACCTTTTTCACTCTTCCATGTTGCCTTTCCTTCACCTTTATTGGGACAGGCAGAAACACATGGCGGGTTATCACATTGATTGCATGGTCTGGGTGTAAACCGTCTCCTAACATTCGGGAATTTTCCAATTTCTTCTTCATAAACAGGTCGATACTTTATGCCAGGGGGACTCTTCTGCTCTACCATACATCCAACCGAACAGGAATGACAACCAGTGCATCGTCTAAGGTCTATAAGCATCGCCCATCTGGTGCCCGGTTTTTGGGACTCTCTTCTTATATCTTCTTGCATAATTGCCAATTCATCTCTTCCCTCAAACATTTGGTTCACCTCCTCAGTTTATCTCTTATGACAATTTGAACAATTTGCTTTAACATCGAAAGCTATCTTTCCATTGTGGCATGCCCCACATGATAAGCCCTTTCTCATATCAGTCATGGTAGCCTTTTTATGTTTTTCTTTTGTCAAAAAGATACTATCGTGACATTCCGTACATTTTAGGCCAATATCAGAGACATGACTCTCATGACTGAAGATAACATCTTTTGCCCCCTTTGGTTTAAAAATAATTTCTCCCCCTCCAATTCTTCCAAAAACAATGCTTGTTAAAAGAAATATTAATGCTAAAGGTATTAATATTAAGATATTTTTCATTTCCCTCTCCTCCTGTTTGAAATAAAAAAGGGGAATGATAAACTATCATCCCCCCTAATTACTTTTTTAATTTAAAAATTTTTGTATTTTATACAATAACCCTTCCAATTTGTCAAGAATTTTTTTCGTAATGTCATTTAAAATTGAAAAGTGCACTGTTTTTAATGAATTTAAAGTTGAAAAGTGCACTCTTTTATTTTTAGTTCTTGTAAAGACAATTTAGAAAAATAATTATATGCTTAATGAGAATTTGGGGTTAATACGGCTCCAATTCATTCTTCCCACAATGATGGCATTTCTCCAAAGGTTGTCTTAAGGGATATAGACTAAACAAAAAAGGAGGTTTTAGCTATGTCCCAAATACACAAGAGATTCACCCAAGAACAAGTCAAAGAGCTTCTTGAACGTTATTTAAAAAAACAGATAAAAAGAAACTATATTCAAGAAATCCTCGGAATAAAGAGAAGACGTTTTTTTATGCTTGCGAGGCAATATAAAGAAAATCCTCATAACTTCTCAATCCAATATGAAAGAAATACTGCTTCCCGCATACCCCAAGAGATCGAAAAAAATATCCTCAAAGAATTATCCATAGAGAAGAAAATCATTCAAGATAAAGAAATCCCCCTAAAATCATATAACTATAGCTATATCAAACAAAGATTAGAAGAAAAATACCAACAGAAAGTATCTTTGCCTACAATTATCCATCGAGCAAAAAACCATGGCTTCTATTTAAAGAAACCTAAAAGAAGTATCCACGACCGAGAAGTATTAACAACCTATATCGGAGAATTAATCCAACACGATACCTCCTACCACCTCTGGGCACCCGAAGCTAAACAGAAATGGTATCTCATCACCTCTCTGGATGATCACAGCCGCCTCATCCTCTACGCTACTCTCGTGAAGATAGAAACCAGCTGGACACATATCTTAGCCCTCCAAAGCCTAATCCTTAAATATGGACTACCTTACTTCTATTATGTAGACTCCCATAGAATCTTTCGAAAGGGAAAATGGAACGACCCTATGGATGGCTACAAGACCACCTAATCAGAACATGCGTAAGAGAAAATATAAAAGATATTAAGGATGCCCAAATCATACTCAATCAATAATTGCACAGATACAACCATCACGAAATACATTCCACTATAAAAGAAACCCCTTACATCCGATTCCAGAAGGCCCTAAAAGAGAAACCCTCCCTCTTTAGAGAATTCACGGTAAGACTCCCTTTCCAATCACCAAAAGATATCTTCTGCCTAAGAATGAATAGAGTGGTAGATGCCAAAGTCAGATTCTGGTATGAGGGTAAACTAATCGACCTTTAAAAAACAGAATTCTAACTTAAAAGAAGTGTACTTTTGAATTTTAAATAATAAAAAAATTTTTTAATGATGTTGACATATTAAATATAAAAATGAGGGGGAAATTTTTATTTTTTATAGTTGATATTAATTCCATTTAGAAGCTTCTGCTTTTGAAATGGGAATCCATAATTTAAAAGATGTTTTTTCTGAAGTAAAATGAAATAATTTTTGATTTAAGAGGAAAGCAATTGAGTGGAATAGGTAGTTTTATAGAATTGTCGTATTTGATATATTAATTATGGTCAGGATGAGACTGTAACGATATTTGTAGTAAATTATTCAACTGTAAGCCAAGAATAAAAAATATTTAAGGAGGAGACTTAAAATGGAGGTTGTGTAGATAATTCAATTGGGGAATTAAACGTAAAATTAATAATTCACTGAAATAAGAAATTTTAACTAATTTTCTAACGATTAAAACCATTTCAAAAATACCAAGAGATACCTCATCCTTTTTATTTGTATCACAAAATAAATCAAGATCAAAAAAACGAAGGAGATAAAGCCATCTCTGGCTATATCTCCTTCTAAATTTCGTTGCTGACTTTATCAATACCCTTTTTCTTATTTAATAACCCTTATCTTGTCGCTGGCTTGTATCAATGCTTTCTTCCCGTCCCGAGTAAATGTACCCTTAACGGTTAATTTAACAGATTCTCCTGGTTCAACACCTTTCAGATCTTGCCTTCTAAACTTGGCTACATAAGTATTTCCGGAAATCATACCTTTTACAGCAGGGGCGCCCTCACAAGATAAATCCCCAATGTTCCAGTCTTTAATATTATATCCATCGGGCACCGTGATGAAAGCAGTAAATTCCCCTTTACTCTTAAGATTGAGTGTCTCTGGCTCGATTCTGACCTCGATAGGAGGTACGCACATAAAGTTTTCGGCCTTTTCAATACTACCTGTGCCAATATACCGGGCAACTTCCGGGTAGGGACAGATCGGACGAGTTCTTTCGAGGCGAAAGTTCGCGTCGACATTTGCATTGCGACTTCCGATTAGCGCACCTGGTTCTATACCTTTTTCTACCCAGTCAACCATCGCCTGGAATCCGGTTGTCGGATAGGCACCGATGCCTCCGCCACAGTGACCTGCTCCAGGAACTAAATAGAGTTTCCAAAAACTTTTTGTTTTCTCGACGCCCATGGTGTTCAGGACTGTCTCGTAGAGGCCAACAGATGCAGCAAGGGCGCTCACAAGCGAATCGCCCCAGCCGTGTACCTGGACTATTTTTGCCCCTTTCTTATAAACCGGCTCGAATCCACCCATATTGGGGGCAGGTTGGGGACTTATAGTGATACCGTCCAGCGTGTTGTGAATATTGAAGGTATCGCAAGTACCATCCTCGTAACACTGTTGGCAGGTAGTTTGCTGCATCACAATCGGATCTGTATCCCAGTCGAATGTTTTAATGTCAAAATATGGCCCCATAGGGGGGTCTAAGGCTATATTTGCGAACATACAGGGAGCCCTGTCGTCAGCAAGAGCACTTGTGAAACCACTCATTCCGTTCATGGTTACATACTCTGCACCGAGCGGTGTCCCCACATACCAGGGATTACCTTTGCTGTCATGAGGTCCTGTATAGATCTCTTTTATGGCCTGCCTCTGGGCGAGGGTAAAGCATGTTGACGAGTAATTACCTAAAGCCTCTCGTGCCTCTTCTTCATCAGTGCATGCAGGAAGATCAGTAAGAGGATCAAACTCACACTTGCGAGGATCGTCGATCCAGCCATCCACGAGACCATCCACACCGTCACACTTGTTGTAGACTGTCTTGTAGTGCAGGGCTGCCTTGTACTTAGTGTAAACGGTCTGAGGCGGAGTGCCACCTACCGATTTAGCCAAATCCGCACCCCAGAGAGTGTCCCAGGTACCCCGGAAGGTGACAGCCAGGTGGCCGCCGAGCGGACAGTTAATGTAATAACCATCATAAAGATCGTAAAATTTCTGAGCACTTATCTGACCTTCTTTGCCGCCGCAGGAGCTACCGCTGTAATATGAATATTTTGGATCTTTTCCATAATATTGTCTGATAATCTTTTTTGCGACAACCGGGGTTTCATAGAGATGCCTGATACCGAAATCAACGATCTTTTGGCAGGCATAAGGATTACCTGAACCTTTCGGATTAACGGACCCGTAGTAGCCACCCAAGCCTGTTGGATAATCATCAGCATTGTAATACGTACTAAAGTATGGTTCCTTCAAGCCGAATGAGCCACATATATTCGGCCAGTTATTAGACATGTATCCTCCGTTTGCTGAAGACTGAGCATAACCATCTGCATTAGGCGTATTTGGAATACTTAGGCGGCCATCCCAGCCACCGCCTCCAGTCATTAGGTACCTTTCGTTCCACACCGTCCCTATTGAAGGAAGTGTCACCTGAAACATGATCTCCGGCCATATCCATCCCGTCACCTGACAAAAATATGTTTCTGTTGTTCCTACTTGTCTCCAGGTTGCAGTTACGTTGGTGATTGGCATCCCAAAAGTTTCATCTGTAAGACTCTCTACATATGTTTTAAGGGCTTCACAGTCTTCCTTAGTTGGGGCACCGATTACTGACTCCGCCCCAATCATCAACGGAACCATAATTGCCAAAGCAATAAGTATTGATTTAATCTTAACCATTGTCATCTTCCTCCTTTCATCAGTTCATAGTTTCGGTAATTGATCATAATTTTCTAATCCCTTTTCCTCATCGTCTTTCTAATTAAAAAACCACGATAACCACCTCCTTTCATCTGTTTAACAATTTAAATTAACCAATTCAATAATTCGAAATATAATATTTTTGCTAATTCCTGAAACTATTAATTTTTTCATTTATCTCATTCAACCTAATTTTCACATTTAAACCTCTTTTTTTATTTTTTAATCCCAATCTTTATCGCAATTTCATTTGCTCGTTCATATTCCTCTTTTATTAATTTTCTTAATTCTTCTGGAGATTTGTAATCAACAACATATCCTTCCATCTTTTCTATTTTTGCTTTTATATCTTGATTCTTTATAGCTTTTTCAACTGCCGATACAAGAACTTTTTTAACTTCCTCGCTTAGACCTGATGGCCCAAAAACCGCAAGCCATGCTGTTAGCATATCCTGTTTATATCCTAATTCAGTTGCCGTTGGAACATTAGGATAATCTTGCATCTTTTTACTTATAAGAAGCATTCTTAATTTTCCTCCTCTTACGTGAGGAATAAATTTACCAGGAGCATCCAGCGAGGCTTCTACGTGGCCTCCTAAAAGGGCTGTAATTACAGCCTCACCCCCTTTAAATGGGACATGAGTAAATTGTGTTCCTGTTAAAGATTGGATGATCTCCAAGTTGAAATGGGATGTTGATCCTATGCCGATTGTGCTTACACGAACCTTTCCTGGATTTTTCTTTACATAATCGACTAATTCATTAAATGTTTTCCATGGAGAATTCTCTTGAACTGCAATTGCTTGTGGTATCAAAACATGAAGACCTAAGGGCTCAAGGTCTTTTTCAGGGTTAAATGGAACAGTTTCTGGATTAGTTACACGTGTATAAACAATTGCTGAAGAGCCCGTATAGGCGAGGGTGTAGCCATCTTTTTTACTTCTTACTACTGCCTCTGTTCCTACGATCATTGCTGCGCCAGGTTTATTTATTACTATTACTTGTGTGCCGAGGATCTTCCCCAATTCTTCTGCGAACATTCTCCCTGTTATATCCATAATCGATCCAGGAACATTTGGAACAATAAGTTGGATAGGTCGATTTGGATACTGCTCGGCTTGAGATGTTAAAACACAAAAGAATAATATTAAACACACTATAAATACGATAGGTTGTCGAGTAGACATTTTTATAACCCCCCTATAAAAATTCTAATTATGTAAAAATTCTATTAGAACCGAAAGAAAAGTCAACAAAAATTTTTTCGATTAAAACCAGCTTACTAATTCATAAACTCATCAGGATACTTTCATTTAAACTCTGCTACCCTTGAATTATGCGGTTAAAATAGACTTGAAACATTTAGAACGTATCATCAAAATCGCCACTCTATTCTAAGGAGAGTTTAATGATTGTTGTTTTAATCTAAAATTATTTAGGACGCTTTAAATTTGAAACTACTCAATCCCAATATAGGATAAATTAAATATGGTTTGGCCTAAGAAAATCATTTATAAAGCAAATGTTAAGGTCTTTTTTTGATGGATCATGGCTACTCTCTTGAAAAATCGATAGCTCTAAGGTTATGGATTTTATAAATCTGGTTTTAAATTGAAAAAGAGTTTTTAGGATTTTATGGAATTCTATGATTATTTACAACTTAAGATACTTCTAATATAATATTTAAAAATTTATGCGAGGTTTGGTGATGAAAAAAATCTTTTCCTTTCTTTTAATTCTATGTTTAACCTTCTCTATATTTTCACAGAGCCTTGCTTCATCAGATTTGGAACTCTATATAAAGAATTTAAATATTGAGGCACAAGCAGATCTTGGAGCCTTTAAAATAAGACTTTCAACCCAATTTGGGATTCCTGTTCCGAAGATTGAAGAAGTCATGGCAAGTGTAGAGAGTCCTGGAGATGCTTATATGTGTTTTCGGGTTTCCCAAGTAGCTTCTAAGCCAATTGAAATTGTATTAAAAGAATACCAGTCACATAAGAAAAAAGGATGGGGAATTATTGCTAAAAACTTGGGTATAAAACCAGGCTCAAAGGAATTTCATGAATTGAAGAGGAAGGATTTTGATGAACCAAATTCAAAAAAAGCAAAAGGTAAAGAAAAAGGGAAATGGAAATAAAAATAAGAGGAGGGAAAAAAAATGAAAAAAAGAACCATTTTATTAACATTTACTCTAATATGTATCTTTTTATTTTCAGCAAGACTTCAGGCAGCTGAAAAGGTGGGATGGGTTGGGCCTGTTTATAAAGAACTTTCTGATAGCTTGATGAAGGGATTTAAGGATTATTACAAGAGGACGTATGGAAAGGATATTGAGATTACTTTTGTTAGACCTGGAGGTTGGCCAGTTTGTGTAGACAAAGTTAGAGCCTGGAAAGGAAAACCTGACGCAGATGTATTCCTTGGTGCAGGAGCACCTGCTTTTGAGGTATTAGAAAAAGAAGGATTTCTTATTCCTTTTAAACCCAAAGAGTGGGATAAAATTCCTGAGAAATGGGGAGGCATGAAGGTAAAAGATGAGAGGTTCATGTGGACCTGTTTTGCTCCTTGGATTGTAACAAATCTTTATAATGAAAGAGTTTTAAAGGCCTTAAAACTTCCCGTCCCAAAAACCTGGAAGGATCTACTAAACCCTATTTACCGTGAATATATTGTCCAAACCCTGCCCTATGCCTCTGGGACACAGCACGAGGTAATTGAAATTCATCTTCAGAGTTTTGGAGAGAAAGAAGGATGGGCATATAATCGACTTCTCGCTGCTCAGTTAGCAAGATTTTCTACTGGCAGTGTAGATACAACTCATATGGTCAGCCGAGGTGAAATCCCGATTGGGATTGCTCAACCTCAGATGAATGCGATGAGTGCAAGGGCTGATGGTTACCCTGTCAGAGATTTACTTCCTGATAAAACCATTTTAGTTCCTGAAGCGGTTGGTCTACTTAAGAATGCACCAAATGAAGCTAATGGAAAAATTTTCATTGACTGGTTATTTAGCCTGGAAGGACAAAAATATGTCCTCGAAGGACGTTATTTTCCAGCAAGGACTGATATCAAATTTTCTAACTGGGAAAAAGAAGGTTTAACAATGGCAAAACATGCCAAGGAGGCCTTAGGGGTGGACTCTTTTTGGGATTTAAAGGTAGGATTTGTCAATTATAATTTGGAATTAGCTACTAAAAGATGGGATGAAGTTAATCGATACTACGAGTTTGAGATTTATAGAAAATGGAGAGAGCTAAAAAGTAGTCTCTTTTTGATTGAAGAAGTCGAGGGTGAAATCGATGCTGCAAAGAAGAAAGGTATTGATGTGAGTAAAGCGGAGGCAAAAATAAAAGAAGCACGAAAACTCTTTGAATATGATGGAGCCTATGCACAGGCCAGATTAACAGCTTCTCAGGCTCGAACATTGCTTGTTTCCCAGACTCGATAGTTCTTAGGTCAAAATTAAAAAGTTTCCCTCACTTCTATCTATTTGTTTTCGGATGGAAGTGAGGGAAATATTATTTTTTCTCAGTTAAAAATTTATGTTACGAGGAAATATTTTAATTTCTATCATCTTATGGATCATCATCGCCTTGTTTGTAATTTATCCCCTCTCATTTTTAATAATCGAAAGTTTAAAAATTGCCGGAAAAACTCATTATTATAGTATTCAGAATTATATCGATTTTTTTAAAGACCCATACTATTTAAAAACCTTTGGTAACACCTTATTATTGGCAATTCTCGTATTAATTACTACTACTATCTTTGGATTGCCCTTAGCCTACATCTTAGCGAGGTATAATTTAAAGGGAAAGATTATTTTTACAGCACTTATCCTTTTACCTATTGTTTTGCCTGCCTATGCTGGAGCCTTTGCTCTGATAATCCTTTTTGGAAAGATGGGAATAGTGAATCTTCTCCTTCTTGATTTAGGTATAATTGAAAAACCTCTCAATTTCATCTTTGGTCTTCATGGCCTTGTATTTATTCAATCACTCCATCTTCTTCCATTTATTGTACTTAGCCTCTCAGCTGGCTTTACTAACATAGATCCATCCTTAGAAGAAGCAGCAGAAGTAGAGGGAGCAGGTAGTCTCAAAAGATTTTTAACAATTACCCTTCCCCTCTGTAGTCCAAATTATTTAGCAGGGGCAGTAATAGTATTTTTATGGCCATTTACAGATTGGTTAACTCCTCTTATATTCGGACTTCAAGACTTCCTCCCATCTATAGCTTACATTAATATTGCTTACCACTTCACAGATATGCATAGAAAATACATGGGAATTGTCTCTGTAGTAATTTCCTCTCTCATATGCGTAGGAATCTTTTTGGCTTCAAAGACATGGGTAGAAAGAAAAAAATATACAGCTCTCTCAAAAGGGACAACCCTTGAGGGAAGAGTCATCAAACCTAAAATATTAAATAAATTAGCTTCTTACTGCTATATGCTTATTATTGCCATCCTGGTTTTGCTTATTCCAATTGTGCTCGGTCTTTCAGCCTTCTCGCGAAGATGGGTTCTTCAACCATTCCCATCCTATTGGACCCTTGATAATTTTAAACTTATTTTTCTCGAAACACCTGTCCTTTTAAAAAATTCTTTTCTCTTTAGTGGAATGGCACTTCTTTTTGGAGTTTGCTTTGGTCTTCCAGCTGCCTATATCATCACACGGACAAAAGTCCCAGGAAAAGATGCCCTCGATTTTATTATTACCCTCATGCTTGCCTTTCCAGGTATTGCAGTAGGCGTAAGCTATTTACTTGCCTTCTGGAAAGAAATTCCATTAGCTACTCACTGGATAATTATGCCCCTTTCTCTTTTTATCAGAAGACTCCCATATTTCCTAAGAATGGCTCATGCCTCTTACCTTCAATTGGATGTATCTCTTGAAGAGGCTTCAGAGGTTTCGGGAGCTGGTAAATTTAGGACTTTTTCTAACATTTCTTTGCCTTTATTGCTTAAAGGTGTTTTTGTTGGATTGGTCATGTTTTTTATTATGGCCTTTCAGGAAATCTCTACTGCTATCTTTCTTTACAGGGGAGGCTGGGAAACTCTACCGATTGGAATCTATTTAAACTGGCATCGAGGCATGGAATTTGGGATTGCTGGAGCAATGGCTTTTCTAATGATTGTAATTATCTTTATTCTTCTTTTGATTGTTGCCCGAATTGGTGGAGGAATCCTTGGAGCTGCATGGGGTTCCTCCGGAGGTAGATATTAGATGGAATTCATTAAGATTAAAAACCTTTTTAAAAAATTTGGAAATACTGTAGCAATAAATCATATCGACCTCGAAATAGAAAAAGGAGAAATATTAACCCTACTGGGTCCAAGTGGATGTGGGAAAACTACAACTCTTCGTTGCATTGCAGGACTCGAAAAACCTGATAAGGGAGATGTTATAATTGATGGACAACCTATGTTTTCACGGGGATTTATTCCTCCTTCTCAGAGAGGAATTGGGATGGTTTTTCAAAACTATGCTGTATGGCCACATTTAAGAGTTTTTGATAATGTAGCTTATGGTTTAAAAATCCAAAAACTTCCTAAGCAAGAGATATTGCGCAGAGTAAATGAGATATTAGAGGCAGTTGGACTTTCTGGCCTGGAGAAGAGATATCCTGGGCAGTTAAGTGGTGGCCAACAGCAGAGAGTAGCCCTTGCCAGAGCCTTGGTTAGAAATCCAAAAGTGTTACTCTTAGATGAACCTTTAAGCAACCTTGATGCAAAGCTTAGAGAAAGGATGCGATTTGAAATTAAAAGTCTTGTGAGAAAAATGAATATTACTTCTGTTTATGTAACCCACGATCAGGCAGAAGCTATGGTGATTTCTGATAGGATTGCGGTTATGGATGAAGGAAACATCATCCAGGTTGGAAGCCCAGAGGAAATCTACAAAAAACCCGTAAACCGATTTGTGGCTGATTTTATAGGCATGACAAATTTTATTACTGCTGAGGTTTGTCAAATTCTCAGAGATAGACAATTAGTTTCTCTTTATACCGATTTTGGAGAGATTGTTTGTCGAGCCTTTGATTCAACTCTGGTTTCTCCAAACCAGAAGGTTTATGTTTCAATTCGGCCAGAAGATATAGAGATATTTATCACTCCACAAAAAGATATGGATAATCTATTCAGAGGGAAAATCACACATCGTGCATATTTAGGAAATATTCTTTACCTTTTTGTTAATATTCAAAATACATTGATGAGAATTCAGGCATCCTATAATATTAAACAAAGAGAAGGGGAAGATCTTTTTGTCTTTTTGAATCCTGAAAAATGTATTATATTGGCGTGAGAAAAAAATTATGTTTAAAGGTTTTATTTTCGATTTGGATGGAACAGTTTATCGGAGTGATAAGCTCATATCGGGAGCTGATAGGGTGATCCATCATCTTAGAGAAAAAGGTCGAAGGATTGTCTTTCTTTCTAACAAGCCTCTTCAGACTCGTGAGGATTATGCAGAAAAGCTAACCCGCCTCGGAATCCCAACAAAACCTGAAGAGGTTATTAATTCCACATTCGTAATGAGTCGCTATCTTCAAAAAGAGGCGCCGGGAGCAAAACTCTTCGTCATTGGTGAGCCTCCTTTTATTGAAGAATTAAAAAGGAATGGATTTACAATGACTGAACAACCTAATGAGATTGAGTATGTGGTAGCAGCCTTTGACAGAAGTTTTGATTATCGAAAATTAAATATCGCCTATCAAGCAATAAAACGAGGAGCTCATTTTGTGGCTACCAATCCTGATCGAACTTGTCCTGTAGAGGAAGGAGAGATTCCAGACTGTGCAGCAGTAATTGCTGCTATCGAGGCAGTAACCCAAAAGAAGGTCGAAGTGATTGTTGGAAAACCTTCTCCTTTTATGATCCAAGCAGCAATGGAGGTTATGGGGTTAAGAGCGGAAGATTGCATTTTAATTGGAGACCGCATTGAGACAGATATTAAAATGGGAAAAGAGGCTGGGATTGCAACAGGTATTGTTTTGACTGGAGTAACAGATGAGGAAACACTTAGAACCTATAAACATTCAGATCTTCAGCCTGACTTTGTATTTCAGAGTATTGTAGATGTAGAAAATTTATTGATATGACCTATCTTAGTTAAATAGAGATCAAATAAAAATAGGAGGGTATATGAGCTCGGGAATACCAGCAAAAGCATTAATAGCACTGGGTGACCTACTTGATAATTGTGCAAGGATTGTCCCAAAACAAAAAGTATTGATCCTGGCATACAGGGATGGGCTATATGGAGGAGATAATCTTATTGATGAGCAGACTGTCTCATGGCTTGAAACATGTGTGAAAGAAAGGGGTGCAATTCCTTATATTCTTTGGGCGGATGAGGATCAGCAAGCTCATCAATGGAGGTTTCCATCAGTAGTTAAAGCTGCATTCGAAGCCTCTGACCTGATGATCAATAATACATTCGACCTTGTCTTCGAGGAAATTGTTGAGTTCAAACAATTTATATGGGAGAAGAAAAAATTGATGGTCAGAAATTTTGCGGTCACTGCTAACCTTCTTAATACTCCATGGGCTTTAACACCACATGAACTTGTTAGTGAAATAAGATATAAAGCTTGTATTCCAATCAAAGAGGAACTTCCTTTTACTCTTACAGATAAAAATGGAACTCATTTGGAAGGTATAATAGATAAGGCCTTCCATCCAAATCACCCATGGTTCACCTCATATACGGTAAGAAGAGAAGAGGTTGGATACTATAGGCCGTGGCCTGAATGGGTTGTCCCTCCTATAAGGTTAAAAAATGTTAACGGTGTCTTTATTTTTGACAGGATGCTAAGCTGGTGGTCTCGGATTATAGGAATATCACCTTATTTTGAAAACCCCATTAAGATTACGGTCCATAATTCAAAGATAATAAAGATAGAGGGACAAAAAGAGGCTAATAAATTAAACGACTTTCTGAAATATATCAGTAGATTTCTTGGAGAAAAAAGTTTCGATTTTAATTGTTTTCATTTTGGTGTCCACCCCAATGCAAAGGTAGATTTTTACCAGTGCCCCAATATCATTTATCATCGTGTCATTGACCACTCTCATACTTCAAATATTCATTTCCATATTGGTGCTCCACCACCAACCCCAGAATATCCCTATTGGGTCCACTGTACAGGTGATATTCAAAATGCTACTTTAAAGATAGGAGATACTATTATTCATAAGGATGGCAAACTTATGGTTCTTGAAGACCCAGATATAAAAGCCATAGCTAAAAAGTATCCTGACCGACCAACATTATGAGTTAAATTTAAAGGAAGTGATTTTAAATTTTAACTTCAACTTTTTTTGATTAAATTATTTCCCAATAGAATCTGCTTGCGGATCAATTCAGCAGACCTTTTTAATGCTTCTTTTTCATCAGACTCTAAATCAAATTCAATAATCTCCTTAACGCCTTCAGACCCCATTCTTATAGGAACTCCAAGACTTACTTCTTCCAAACCATACTCTCCTTTAAGAGGAGTTGAACATGGCCATACCTTTCCGTCAGAAGAAACCATACTTTTTAAAATATCACCAACTGACTCAGCAGTTGTCCATCCAGCTGTTCTTCCTGGCTGTAACTTATTCCACTGAGGTAGAAAATCTAAAATGGATTTCTTAATCTCTTCTTTTTGTTCTGAAGTTAAGGAAACTTTCTTTCCCTTTACTCGAACCTGACTGAATATAGGCACCATTGTTTCTCCATGTTCTCCTAATACAAAGGCTTCCACAAACAAAGCAGGGAAATTAAGGACTTTTGAAATAGCCCATCGAAACCTCGAGGTATCATTACGGTTTAAACCTATGATTTTATTACGAGGAATTGAGAAATTTTGATGAATGAGATAAACAAAAGTATCTACAGGAACAGTTGCAATCATCCAAAGTGCAAAAGGTGATTTTTCAACCAGTGCTCCTAAGAGATCTCTTAGGAGATAGATATTTTCTTCAAAGTGCTCTGCTCTTGAGGAGTGGGATGGACGATCAATGGCACCAACTGCTATTAAGACCACATCTGAATTCTTTGTATCCTCAATTCCGCCTGCCCTCACTCGGGTGTTGGTCCTATAAACCATTGCTTGGTCTATATCTAAGGCATGAGCTTCTGCCATATTTCTACGAATATCTACCAGGATGATTTCAGAAGCCCATCCATCCTGAGCAATTCGGTATGCTGCACTTGATCCAACAACCCCACCTCCACCTATAATGCTAACTTTCAAGATGAATCACCTCCATACATTATGAATTTTTGATTGAAATCCTGAAAAATTTTTAAAAAATAATCGCCAGGAACATAAACTTTTTAAAAAAATTTGTCAAATATACAATCAAATCCCTCTCCTCTTAAGTAAGCTTTTTAACTTATTAAGAATTTTATCTTTTTACACCTTATACACCTTACAAAGATAGGATTTTAGAGGCTCGGCTCCACTTTCTTGGTCGAAGTATCTATCTCCAAATAATAAATTTACATTTGATTTTTTCCAGCCATATTCAGGAGGACCCTCTTCTGGAAACCACCAACCGTGTTGGGCATTGACAACATTTGGTAAAATACCATCAAAGAGCTTTGCCTTCATTTTAATTTTTCCGAATGGGGTCTCAATCCAAACCCAATCACCCTCGCGAATATTTAAAAGCGAGGCTGTATCTGGATGAATCTCTACTAAAGGGTCTGGATTTTCAGCCCTCAAGGAATCGATATTTCGAAATTCAGAATGGAAAAAATATCTAATCTTTGTTCCCGATATTAATATCAGAGGAAACTCCTTGGCAAGCTCTGGTGTGGAAATTGGTGATAGAGGAGGCTCTCGATATATAGGCATGGATGATATACCTATTGACTCCATAATTGAACTTAATATTTCAAATTTACCCGTTGGAGTTTGGAAGCCATCAGTCTCAAATTTTCTATAGCGCATTTCACTAAAAAGAATTCCACGCTCACAAAACTCTTCAAAGCTCAACCCAGTTTCTTCCAAAACCCAGTTTAGATATTCCCTACTGTTCTTCCATGGAAACGCTTCTTTAAGACCAAGCCGATGAGCAAGTTCAAAGATCACATCACGGTCGTCACGAGCCTCTCCAATCTCGGTCAATTTTTTTCTTGCCAAAATACACCAGATCTTATGAAAAAAGACTACGTCATCTTGCTCCAACCAAGTCGCAGCAGGCAAAACCAAATCAGCAAGTTGAGCAGTTGGGGTCATAAAAAGGTCAGAAACTACTATAAACTCCAAATATTCTTTCATAGCCTTTTCAATCTTAAAACCTTGAGTAGCAGTAACTAATGGGTTTGAACCTATAATCCAAAGGCCTCGTATTCTATAGGGATGACCTGTCATTATTGATTCCCAAAAGGTTGGGGTATGAGTGTTAGGGCAGAATGGAAACATACCAAATGCAATCATCTGCTTTTTCTTTTCGGAAGGAAGGAACTTTCTTCCCAATTGATCAGGATTGATTAAAACAGACTTAGGTTTAACCTTGGCAGGTGGCACCCAGAGAACATTTCCTCCCGGTCGATCAATATTACCTGTTATCCCCTTAAGGATTAAAAGCGAACGACCCGTATGAAAACTACAAATACTCATGTCTATTCCATTTCCCCATTGCAGACAAGCAGGTTTGGTTACGGCAAATGTTCGCGCTGCGGCACGAATTTCTGAAGCCTTCACATAAGTGATAGGCTCTGCCCATTCAGGTGTGAATGGACGAATATATTCTTTTAACCTATCAAAACCAACTGTGTAATTTTCTACAAAATGATGGTCAAACAGATTCTCCCGAACTATTGTATTTATCATTGCTAATGCTAAAGCTCCATCTGTTCCAGGCCTTAATTGAAGCCAGTGGTCAGCTTTTTCACATGGTCCAATACGTCTCGGATCCACAACAATCACCTTTTGAGCCTCATTTATCGCCTTTTGTAGCATACCTCCACACATGCCATCTGCAGCTCCTGAATGAGTTATATTACAACCCCAAATTAAAATGCAGCGAGGTTTCTCTCCACCAAACCCATAGATATCACAGACAGGAAGACGACCCAATGTCATTTGGCTGGCAATCACCCTTGGTAGATAACAGTTATGGGCTGGGCCAATAAAATTTGGAGTCCCAAAGGCATTGGCAAAACGTTGAGTCCATTCCGTATATGGCCTACCTGTTCCTTGAGCAATAGCCAAGAATTCTGAACCGCTTTCTTCCTTAATTGTAGTAAACCTCTCTACTATTTCATTTAAAGCCTCATCCCATGAAATAGGTTTCCATTTATTTTCTCCCCTTTTTCCAACTCTCCTTAATGGATATTTCAAACGATCAGGATGATAAAGTACTTTAGGTGAAGCCTTTCCTTTTGGACATAAATAGCCTTGACTTGTAGGACTTTCGGGATCACCTGTTATGTCAATGATCCTATCTCCTTCAAGATGAACTAACACTTGACAGACTCCATGACAACCACGACAGGCTGACCGAATAATATGTTTGAGTCCAGACATAAATTTTCACTTTGGTTAGGTTTTTAAATTTTGAATTAGTTATAATATAATTCAATTTTCAGGAATTGCTAAAACCCTAAAAGGTTTCCTCTTAACTTTTCCTTGCCAATCACTTAGAGTTGCCTTAATAAGATAAATATTACTACTTTGTTTTAAATTTTGTTTTTTAATAAACCCTCCTCAATACATATCTTCAAATACTTTATTAAAAACTTCGAAAGCTTCATTTTCTCAACCTAATTTTAAAATACCGCATTAACTTTTATTAAAGTATTAATTATTGGGGTTGCCAGTATTGGGAGAGTATCATTTGGACATCTTCCCTCTTATTCTCAATCAATTGAGCCCAATTCATCTGGGTCTCAGAAGAAAATTCTGCCATAGCCTCAATCAGCTGACCTAAAAATGAAGATGCCAACCTCCTCCCATCAGAAAGCTCAAAAGACTCTACCTGATAAGAAGAATTAAGATTCTGATTCTGGATCGTAAGCATATCAGAAGAATTATAAATCTGTACTAAAAGATTGTTTCCACTATTTGAAAAGATAAGATCAACAGGCTCAATCCCAGAATTAAATCTCACCTTATCATTGTTTCCAGCAGTTGTATCATAGTCAATAATCTTATCCTGTCCGTATCCCCTACCAAAGATATAAACATCATTTCCAGTTCCACCCTCAAGAGTGTCATTTCCTCTGCTACCATCAAGTACATCAGCTCCTCCATTTCCCCTAAGTGTATCACTCCCATCCAAACCCATAAGTACATTATTCCCCACATTACCCGTAATTATATTATTCAATTCATTTCCCGATCCGTTAATATTAGATCTACCTGTTAGTGTTAGATGCTCCACATTAGATGGAAGACTATAGCTTACAGAAGCCTGAACAGTATCTGTCCCCTCATTTGGATTCTCAATGACCGTGTCACCACTTCCAATCACATAGGTATCATTTCCTGGTCCGCCTCGTAGAACATTAGGAGCACTATTGCCTGTAAGAATATTATTAAGACTGTTTCCTGTACCATCAATTGCTGATGTTCCCATTAATGTAAGATTCTCAATATTTGCCTCAAGTGTATAAGTTATATAACTTTTCACTGTATCTGTTCCCTCATTCTGATTCTCAATAATCGTATCTCCTTCATTATCTACAAGATAAGTATCATTACCCAATCCACCAATAAGTCTATCTTCCCCTGCTCCTCCATTAAGTGTATCATTGCCAGGCCCACCTATTAAAATATTGGATGCACTATTTCCTATAATTACATTATTCAACTCATTACCAATTCCATTAACAACACCAGAACCTATAAGTGTAAGATTCTCAACATTTGAAGGTAATGTAAAATCAATATAACTCTGAATAGTATCTACACCCTCATTTAAATTCTCGATAATCATATCATTTGGATTGTCAACAATATAGGTGTCGTTTCCTGCACCCCCAATTAAAATATCAGCTCCCAATCCACCATTTAAAATATTGCCTCCACTATTTCCTGTAATCACATTATTTAATTCATTTCCTGTCCCGTTTATCCCTAAGGTCCCAATTAGAATAAGATTCTCTAAATTTGTTCCTAATGTCCAAGAAATCAAACTTTGAACCGTATCAATTCCTTCGCCTAAGTCCTCAACAATTCTATCCCCAATATTGTCCACTATATAAACATCATCCCCTACTCCTCCTATCAATATATCAGCCCCAGAAGAACCATCAAGAATATTGCTACCAAGATTTCCAATAAGAATATTATTTATTTCATTCCCTTTACCATTTATATTTTCAGATCCTAACAGTGTAAGATTTTCAACATTTGATGGAAGTGTATAACTCCCAAGGCTAATGATCGTATCTATACCTTCATTTGGATTCTCAAAAACTACATCAAAAGGATCAACATAATAAGTATCATCTCCTAAACCTCCAGAGAGAGTATTGCTTGAAGAATTGCCTCTCAAAATATTATTAAGATTATTCCCAATAGCGTTAATTGAATTATTTCCGCTAAGAGTCAGATTCTCTACATTTAAGGGCAAACTATAATTAATAAAACTAAAAACCGTATCAATTCCTTCATTTATCTCTTCAATCACGATATCTCCTATATCATCTACAATAAATATATCATCGCCCCCTCCTCCAATCAGACGATCGGCTCCAGAACCACCATTTATAAGATCATTTCCAAAACCACCATTTAAAGTGTCCTCTCCTTCATAACCCATTAAGATGCTATCTCCAGATGTTCCAATTAGGTTGTCTACTGTAGACGCCCCTAATTGAATATCTTGAAGAATAAATACTACCCCATCCAAAAACTCAAAACGCTCTACCCTATAGGCCCCACTGTAAAAGTAGTTTGAGATAGTTAACCGATCAGTTGAACCCAAAATATCAAAAACTAAATTATATCCATACCTACTCACCCTCAAATCAGAAGCAAATAAACCAGAGCCAAACCTCACCACATCAGTATTTCCCAAGGTAGAATCACACTCATAAACAGTATCCTGACCATAACCCCGCCCAAATAAATAAATGTCACTACCATAACCACCATCCAATAAATCATTACCAGACCCACCATCCAAAATGTCATCTCCACCTTGACCATAAAGACTATCATTGCCAATACCACCATCTAATCTATCCCTGCCATCCCCAGCACGTATCGTATCATCACCACCCATTCCCCTAATCCAATCCTCATCCTCATAGGTCTCAAAAACCTCAGAAACATCACCCCCAATAATGTTCCTCACACGATCCCTTATGTAACCATGATCCCATACTACCCCATCCAAAAACTCAAAACGCTCTACCCTATAGGCCCCACTGTAAAAGTAGTTTGAGATAGTTAACCGATCAGTTGAACCCAAAATATCAAAAACTAAATTATATCCATACCTACTCACCCTCAAATCAGAAGCAAATAAACCAGAGCCAAACCTCACCACATCAGTATTTCCCAAGGTAGAATCACACTCATAAACAGTATCCTGACCATAACCCCGCCCAAATAAATAAATGTCACTACCATAACCACCATCCAATAAATCATTACCAGACCCACCATCCAAAATGTCATCTCCACCTTGACCATAAAGACTATCATTGCCAATACCACCCAATATTAAATCGCTCCCATCTCCTCCATCAAGATAGTCAATCCCCATAGCACCGTAAAGAACATCATTCCCACCAAGTCCATATATAGTATCACTCCCACCATCCCCCCAAATCCCATCCTCACCCCCTGCCCCAGATATTGAATCATTATTAAAAGTCCCAACTACAATATTTTTCCCTGCCGAATCAATTACCCAACCTAACTCCTCATTCTGAGATAAAAAGAAATTCCGAAACCCCAAATAATCCACCGTATTCTCGGCATGAAGGCCTTTTAATGACCTCGCAAATTCTCCAAGCATAGCCTTCCCTGCCACATTATCCACAGAAATCTTACTCTGTAACTCAGCATTTACTGCACTCAAATCACCCCTCCATCCCTGAACTCCCTCATCCCATGTATATGTAATCTTGTCATAGATGTCTTTTAGATGAGTCTGCGACATCAATCCAGCATAAAACATTTCAAATAACCCCTTATACGATTGATTCAAAAGAGCCGCAGCATTTACATTGGGATTTGATCCACCCACACCAATAAATACTTCACCAAAAAATCTCTCCAAAACACCTAATTTTCTTGCATCAATATTGCCCCCACGACTTCCTGGATTAATCCCATCACTCCCCGTCCACTTAAATAAAATCTCCTCCATCAGACTATTTCGAATATTTACATCTGTTGTGGCAATGAATCGCTCAACCAATAGCTTTAACTGCCCACTCCCATCCCTCAGCATTGCCTGATGCAAATCATAAACATTCCCAAACCCCTTTAAATCTGGAAGTAACAAAATATCACAAGTAGGCTCTAACCACTCGTTAGCAATAGTATATGCCTTGTCCACCCTAAAAGTAACATCTACAGCCATTCCAATACTTCCATCTAACCAAACAAAACTTCCAACCTGGCGATGCTCATTTCCCTGTGAATCAATAAAAGTAGAATTATTGTATGAAGTATTAATCGAAACAACCCCTAAATCCGTAAGACTCCAAAGCTCATCTGAACTACTACTCCCATCCCCATTACAATCCCTCCAGACTCTTAATTGATTCCAAACAACATCATTCTGATCTATCCTTCCATCTTTGTTCACATCCAATAAAGACAAAACCTGAAACCCATTGGTAGTTCCAGGAAAACCAATCGGATCATTAAATAACTCCCTCCCATCATTAATAACCCCATCCCCATTTCTATCCCAAGCCAATAAACCATCATCCCAAGATACCCATCCTGTCTTCTCTGAAAACCCATTTGAATCATGATCAAAATAAGCCCCTCCATTAATCCCTATAGTCTCTACTCCATCCCCATCCAAATCCAAAACTATAGGTATCCCAACTCTTGGCGGCTCCGCAGCCTCAGCATTCCTAAAAAATGAACAACATAACTCAAGTCCTCTATCAAAAAAGTCTATAATTAAACTATGAAGTTTTCCAAATGGATTTGAAATGAAAGGTATATCAAAACCACTACTAAATCTATATAGACGCTGAGAAATACTATCCCCGGGTTCTGTATAATCAATTGTGCCACTTGATCTAATAAAATCTATAAGCCCTTGTGGACGTAACCATGCTGCTGCAAGTAATCCAGCCTCTGTAATTTTTATTCCATTTATAAATTTCCCAACCCATTTATCTAAATTAAAACGTTCAATAAAGCTCCATCTTAACTCTATACCCTCGTTAAAAGCTTTATCTTGAACACTTGGAGAATTAAGAAAATCCTGAAGACTATTAATTCCATCTTTTCCTGTCCATCTACCCTCCCAACTATTTAATCCTCTTGTTTTATCCCCATCATATGTATAATATCCCAAATCAACTAAAATAGATTCTCCAAATTGATATTTCCCAATAAATTTTGAGGGACTTATTATTCTATAATCACCTCCACTTTCGATCGCGCCAATACCTTCTCTAAAGAAAACAAAATCTGAAGAATTAAAATCAATCCTCCTTCCCATAATTCACCTCCATGCTTTTCTTAAACCATTTCATTATAAGTAAATTACTTTAATTTCCTTCCAATAAGAAATTCCCTCATCCCAATCCATGATAGTTATCTTATCTTTTTTCGTTTCTTGATTGTAAACAGCTTCACCCTTCATATAAGGTTTGTATTTTTTACCATCCCATCTCCAAATAACTAACTCCTGCCAATTTCTTAATATCTTTTCACCCTCAACTATAAAAGTCATATTTCTAAAAACAATATCATGATATCCTTTGTTTTTACTCTCTGCTATCCCAATATCTGGATATGTAGATAAATTAAAAATTTCTTTCCAATCTTTTTCTCCTTTTCGCTGGAAAATAATAAATGTGCAATATCCACCCCCCTTACCACACCATGCAAATTGGATTATATAGGCAAGAATCTCTTTTGTTCCATCATCATTAAGATCTTCCATAGCTATCCGAATAATGGCTTTTTTCATTGAACCCTCTGAATAATATTCACTTTCCTTCATATTAGTAATTTCATATACGATTTTTCTTTCATGATCATATTCATTAGAATCAGAAAAATTAATATATTTTATTTTAGCTTTAATTGTAGATTGAATTATAATATTCTCTATTTCATAAAGTTTCTCTTCGCCCTCAGTTGGCTTAATTAACCATGCATCAGAAAAAGAAATATTAATTTTAATAAAATTAAAAAGAATTGTTAAAAAGAAAATATAAAAAATAAATTTCCTCAGAAAAAATATAATATTTTTATTTTTTACCACTCGTTTCGCTCCTTTCTATCTTTAATTTTTAAAAAAAATTAATAAAAAAACCCCTACAGAATAATACCTTTTGTTATAAAAGGCTATTATGACTATAAGGGCTTTTTGGTTTTGGCTGGTTAGGACCCCTCATACCCCCATCCCTTCAATATTTAAGGTCCCAGCTTAACCAGAACTAAAATATTCAAAAACTTATAGGCCTATTTAACATCTTTTTT
>Ga0207433_10001252_pt1 | contig 55340 bp, 59 predicted proteins | sample YelNatPaOPGAMG01_FD_187559 | JGI IMG/M metagenome (GOLD analysis project Ga0207433, IMG submission 187559) | Hot spring thermophilic microbial communities from Obsidian Pool, Yellowstone National Park, USA - OP-RAMG-01 (SPAdes) (version 3) | ecosystem: Environmental > Aquatic > Thermal springs...
GCTGGTTATCTTGCTGATTTCAGCTGCTTTGAGTGGGAATACGAGGATCTGTCCTGAGCTCTAGGGCCCGCCGCATTACCGGGACGGCAAAAATAGAAATTTGGTTTTTGTGGTCTGCGCCCTGCGGGGGCGGTTACCCCTGACACACAAACTCAGCTCTTAGCAAGTGCTCATGCCATTGTCGTATCCGATACGATTTGGATGGGGGATAAGTTTGGTCGGCCTATTTGGACGGGTTTATGGGGTGTGAGTGGAAGGGGTGGAAGGTGGTTGAATTTCTCGGATGCGTGCCATGGCCCATTGTAAAGCTTCCTCACGGGTTTTGAGTTCTTCTTGAAGTTGTTTTTCACGGATTTCCGAAAGCAATTGCCCCAATTTAGGACCGGGTTGCATACCTAGCTTAATGAGGTCATCACCCGTAAGTAGTGGGGGTATGATTTCTGGCCGATGAAGTAGCTCGCTCAGTTCGCGTTTTAAGAATTCATAGATAGACAAATCTCGGTGGGATCCTAGGCAATCGAGTCGATGTAATTCCAGCTCTAAGGGGAATGTTTCACGCATAATCATCCGTCTGAGGGTGGACTTACGCATGTTCGGGACGTCTTTGAATTGCATGTGATATCGGACCACATGTACGACGGTTTTAATTTGCTTATTTGGGAAGCGCAGTCGGGTAAGTATTTGGTGAGCGAGGGCAGTTCCTACTTTGTCGTGCTCATAGAAAGTAGTTTCCCCTGTGACAGGGTTGACTCGGCGGGTGATGGGTTTGCCGACGTCGTGCAATAGGACGCACCAAGGTAGCAATAAGTCAGCGTCGGGAGGAACTTCTTGGAGCATAAGCAGGATGTGTTTATAGACGGTGTCTTCGGGGTGAAATCTTGAGTTTTGGCTACAATCAATGGTAGCAGCTACCTCGGGCAAGATCTCTTTGAGCAATGTGGATGCACGTAGCAATTCCAAGGCGCGGTACAAGGCTTTTGGGCGGGATTGAAGGACGTCGACATTATCTGTTAACCACTCTTCTGGATATGGTTGTTCCACAATTTGGAAAGCAGGGTTAAACATCCGCTCTAGTTCGTCTCGGATGCGTTCAATGCTGATGGAATGTATAGTGTGGGCATTTTTTATGATCGCGTTGAAGGTAGCTGCATCGATCCGGAAGCCCAGTTGGACGGCGAATCGCACTGCCCGGAGCATACGGAGGCGGTCCTCGGCAAACCTCTCATTTGGGTCCCCAATGGTCCGAAGGATTTTCTGGTTAATATCTTCCAGTCCACCCACCCAATCTAGGAATTTTTGTTCGAGGGGATCAAAAAATAGACCGTTGCAAGTGAAATCGCGGCGTTTTGCATCGTCTTCGGGAGTGCTGTATGTCACAGCCGATGGATGTCGTCCGTCTTCGTAACTGCTCTCACTACGGAAGGTTGCGACTTGGAATTGATATCCATTTTCAATGACTATCATGACGCCGAATTTGCGTCCGACTTCCAGGGTGTTAGGAAACAATTGGGCGATGGTTTCGGGGATGGCCGAGGTGGCAATGTCGTAATCATGAGGTTCACGTCCCATGAGCAGGTCTCGAACGCAGCCACCAACAAGGTATGCAGTGAACCCGTTATTTCTGAGCTTTTGGACTATACCGAGCGCAGTATTGAACAGGGTCTTGTTTTTGATGAAGGGGAAATCCATAGCTGGCTTGTTATTCGGGGCCCCATATCTTTTTGAGCAAATTGTATGCGGCGGTGATTTGTTCGGCTGGGACGTTTGGTGCTAGTTCAAGGACTTTGATGTGTTGAGGTTTCACAAATTCCGCAAGCATTTCAAAATCAACCTCTCCTGTGCCCGGAGCCTGGTGATCACTTAGCTGATTAATTACATCGTGCACATGTAAACCGCCCATGTAAACGCTCATTTGCTGAAGCCAAGTGCGGTGATTAATAAATCCAAGATTGTGCTTTATTTGGGCATGACCGACATCGTGCCAGTAACAAACAACATCCAGCCCAAGTTTTTCCAAGATTTGTTTGAAGTTCAATTCTATTGGAAGTTCTTCGAGTTTGTCCCGGATTTCGATACCAAGCTTAATGTCGAATTCGCGAGCTTTTTCAAGTATGGGTTTTAGGCTTTCCAATACCAATTCCATGTACAGGGGCGCCTTGGCGCGGCGGACGCGCCATGCCCGAAGGGCTAGGCTGGCAAAGGCGGTAATTCTACTAGACCTGCGAGGCAATAGACGGCGTAACTTAGAAGTGAAATCGCAGATTGGGAGCGATCCCAAATGCAGAACCACAAATTTTGCTCCGACTTTTGCGGCAAATTCTATCGTTGAAATGGTATTTTTTATAGCAGCCCGGCGTTTGTATGCGCGGACATCGGAGAACTCGAATACATTAGGGGAAGGGGTTTCGATGCCTAGGGGTAATGGACAGAAATTGTGGGCGGATGAAATTTTTATTTCTCCGGCATTGACGGCTTCGTAAATACCGGGCAGTTGAGTTATTCGGGTCCCGTGGCCAAGTTCTGCATATTCAAATCCCAGCTGGCGCACTTCCAATAACATCGTGCGCCCGTCCTGGTGCCGTTCTGTATTCCAACAGGTTGAAAAGGAATACATTTATAAATGTGTAACCGGATGGACATTATTCCGTCCCATCCAGCCGGAAGGCCATTCTTACATTTCTTCCGCGTATTTGGTTTGTAGCTCGGCCAGGTAACGGGCGAGTTTTTCTTTCCTGCGACGCTTCTCGCTGGGTTTTTCGTAGTACATCCGCTCTTTCACAGCACGCAATATCCCTTCCCGGTCAAGCTTCTTTTTGAAGCGCCGCAGCGCACGATCTAATGGTTCACCTTTTTTGAGTCTTACTTCTGTCACGCTTATTTTCACCCCTTTCTGGTTTAAAAGCGCCGTTAAAGATACACAACCCAATTAGATTGTCAACATCGCTTCTTTAAGAAAGTGGAGAGTTCTAGCTCGAGATTATGGAGTGCCGTGATAGGATATTACCGGTATGGATATATCTGGACTTCGACGAGAATACACCCTAGGGGCACTGGACCGTGAGAGCTTGGCTCCCGATCCAATCGCTCAGTTCGAACAGTGGTTTAAAGAAGCTTTGTGCCAACGGCCAGGGGCTCGGCTCCGGCGGATTGGTGTTGCTCTTTACAAACTTTGGGATGCTATTTTAGGGAAGCCTCCAATTGACGTAAACGCAATGGTTCTCGCTACTTGTGATGCACAAGGTAATCCATCTGCGCGCACGGTACTTCTAAAAGAGGTTAGTGCCCGCGGATTCGTGTTTTACACTAATTACGAAAGTAGAAAAGGCCAAGACATAGAACAAAATCCGAGGGGGTGCCTAGTTTTTTATTGGCCCGAGCTTGAGCGGCAGGTGTGCGTGACCGGAACAATTTTCAAGTTACCGGTGGAAGAATCGGCTGCATATTTTGCTACTCGACCTCGTGGTAGCCAGATTGCAGCTTGGGCATCTCCGCAAAGCAGGCCGATCTCTTCACGGAAGGAACTTGAGTCCAGGTGGTCCCAGTTCGAGGAACAATTCAGAGGCAAACGAGTGCCGTTACCACCGCACTGGGGTGGGTATGTGTTGGTACCTGAAATGATTGAGTTTTGGCAGGGGCGGCCAAACCGCCTGCACGATAGGTTCAGATATGTTAAACGCCCAGATGGGGCTTGGGAAATTTTACAAATAGCCCCGTAGCAGAGGTTGGCCATTAAATTTGCACATACTATGGGTCTATGGGGCCTATTGGCTTTGGTGCAATTTACAATCAGAACACAATAGTGTGTAAAGATTGGGGGTGCAAAAGCCGTGGAGTTTGGGCTTTGAAGTTTTTGCAGTCGGAATTATAAAAAAGGTATGTTACCAACGTTATTGCAACATGGCGGTGCGCCGATGTGGGTGCTGCTTATCCTTTCGGCGGTGGCGTTCGGCATCTTTGTAGAGCGACTGCTTTATTACCATCGTATTCAGATCAACATAAATGAGTTTCTCAATGGGATTAGAACAGTGCTGAAACGTGAGAATGTGGTTGAGGCTATTTCCATCTGTGACGCTACACCCGGACCAGTACCAAGAATAGTTAAGACGGCAATTTTAATGAAGGATCAACCACGTGAACGGATCCGAGAAGCAATTCAGGCCGCCACTCTAACTGAACTTCCGAGGCTTCACCGGCGAATTCCAGGATTAGCCACAATTGCGCAGATAGGCCCGCTAATGGGGTTGCTGGGGACCATATTGGGATTTATGGAAGTGTTTGCCCGACTCGAACAAGCGGGGCTGTACGCAAGCATAAATCAATTATCAAGTGGGATTTGGCAGGCTCTGACATGTATGGCGTTTGGATTAGGTTTAGGCATTATTGCATATGCAGCTTATAACCATCTGGTTGTGCGAATAAACATAATAATGTTGGATATGGAACGCGCAGGGATCGAAATTTTGAACATAATGACCGAAACCATATCTTCGCGACAATGACTCGTGTGCCACGACAATTGACACTGTTTGCAGGACAGTTTGATGCGATCCCTTATGTGGGTGTTTTGTTCCTTTTGCTCATGTTTTTACTTTTGGCGGGGCTTGTTTACACTCCTGGTGTATTAATTCAGTTGCCACAGGCTGAAGGGTTACCTGGAGTATCTGATCCAGTAGTTGCAGTAGCTATCGACCACACGGGCAAGCTTTTTTATGAAAATCAGATCGTTTCACCAAGTGCTTTGAAGTCTGAATTGCACCAGCAGGTTTTAAGGCACCAAGGCAAATTGGTCCTCGTCATACGCGCAGATAAGGATGTGCCCTATGAAAAGCTCGTTTCGCTTGCCTTGTTGGCACGGGAGACTGGGGTAAAAGAAGTGTTATTGGCTACCATGCCCGTTGCAGTGAGGGTTAGGGAAAAATGAGGTTTAGACGCCATACGTCAATACCTTCTACAGAGCAAGTTAACTCTGGTACGTCGGATGACCTGAGAATTTGTTTGCCTCTAGCTATCGCAGTAATTTTTGTACTCCAATTAGGTCTGTTATTCCTCGTGAACCGAGGGGCGCCAGTTAAAACGGTCGCGGCAAATAGCCAGACAGCGGTGGAGACCCGCTTTGTCATTTTGGATCCGACACAAGAACCACTTCTACTGGAGCTATTGGATCCAACTCTATTTTTGTTGCCGAATCCCCGAGCTTTTTCAGGTAGGGTTTGGGAATTAGACCCGCCCGTGACCGAGGAACCACAAATTATGAAACCTGAGCCGATGTTTTTATCCATGTACCCAATCGATTTGCTCAAAATAGCACACAGAATTGCCGGTATTAAGGTCACTCCAAATTTTGAATTCGCTCGAAAGCACGAGGTTGAAGAAGGGATTGACTTGCAAAGCATTTCAACTCCGGTGGTGTCGGGAACGCGGGTTGAAGTCCGAGGAGAGTTACGGGGGCGCAAGATAATTACTATGCCAACAGAAGGAAATCTTGAAGACCGAGCCCCCCTGCCTGCACCACCCACTGTGGTTACCGTTGGGGTAGACAACGATGGACTCCCAATTAGCGTTATTATCGAAACTTCAAGTGGGCTACCACCATTGGATGGACTTGCCCTTAAAATTGTGTCTGCAATGAGATGGGAACCTCTATTGGGTTCGGGAAACGGTATTGGGTCTATTGGAGTTCAATGGGGTAAGGTTGCGTTCTACTGGGGCACGCGATTACAGTTGGTGTTGGCCGGTAATACAGGAAACTATGAATGACACCGCTGTCATACTTGGTTACACAGTTTTGGGTTTATTACTTGTAGCACTTGCCGCTTGGCAAAACGATCGTGTGACCACTAGGTTCCATGAACAAACCAGCCGAGACAAGGTTTTTAGGTGTTCTCGATGTGGGTTTGTTTATACAGACGATGAAGACGTAAGTCGAGCAGCTTGCCCCCAGTGCCGGCAATTCAATAGTCCGATCGAGTTTTGATTTGTATGACCATTGTTACCCTTGGACATTCGCCGGACGCTGACGATGCATTTATGTTTTATGGCTTGACCTCTGGGAAAATCACGAATCCCGAGATCACTTTTCGTCACGTCATCCAAGATATCCAATCGCTGAACCAACGTGCATTAAAGGGTGAGTTCGATGTAACGGCGGTAAGTTTTCATGCGTATCCATACTTGGTAGGCAATTACGTGTTATTGCCTTGTGGGGCTAGCATGGGGGACAATTATGGGCCTGTTGTAATTGCAAGGGAACAGCTAGCACGTGAAGATATTGTACATACCCGAATTGCTATACCAGGTACATTGACAAGTGCTTTTCTAGCGTTAATGCTTTGGCTAGAACGCCCTGCATGTGAACTCAATTATATTGTCGTTCCATTTGATCAAATTGTTGGAAAAGTTATACGCGGTGAGTCAGAGGCGGGCTTGCTAATTCACGAAGCCCAGTTGACTTATCAGGATTGTGGTTTGAAATGCATAGTCGACCTAGGCGCTTGGTGGAAGAAGGAGACTGGTTTGCCATTGCCTTTAGGCGGAAATGTAATACATCGGCGAATACCAAAAAACAAGAGAACGATTATAGCTGCACTTATTCGCGAAAGTATTCAATATGCAATGCGGAACCGCACCGAAGCTATAGCATATGCCATGAAATTTGCCCGTGGAACACCGCTAGAGCTCGCTACAAAGTTCATTGGAATGTATGTGAACAACTTTACAATTGACCTGGGGAATATCGGCCGCCAGGCTTTGAAGGTGTTTTTTGACCGTGCATATTATGCGGGATTGATCCCTTTGCTTCCTTCCATTGAGTTTGATTAATTACCCGCCGGTGATAAAGTTTTGCCTTCTAATTTTGAGAACGCAAAAGCTACCCGTCACGCGTTGAGGGTCAAATACCGGTAATAGCTTTGAACGTCTGAGAATCGTGAACTCGGTACTTTTAAATCTACATTTTCCACGCACAACCCTGTTTAAGAAAACAAAGAACAAGATTCCTGCTAGTGGATTTAGCGTGTTAGAGGTAGGGGGCGCGACGGCTTTGTAATTCTGGTGTTATATAAGTCAGGGATTAATTGATGAATTAACGTCGTGCGGACGTGTGCAGGGTTAGAAATAAAATGGGATCTCCAGAATGCAGATTAGGGCACTTGCCTTAGGAAGAAACAGGAATAGAATGACGTCAAACATGCAGCCGATTGTATTTGACACGCAGGTACGTAGACGAATTCGCGATTTAGTATTGCGGGTCATTGACGGAGAGGCGATTGACCGTGCTAGCTTACTTTGGTTGTTTTCTTTGCGTGAGCCACGCGATATTTACGAGCTTTTAATTGAGGCTTATCAGATTCGGGAGTCATTTCATGGCAGACGGACATTTCTGTGTTCGATCTACAATGTGAAATCGGGTGGATGTCCAGAGAACTGTAAATTTTGTGCACAGTCAGCATGGTATACAACACATGCTCCTCGATACAATCTGGTCGATGGTGAGGAAGTGCTACGTGTGGCAAAGGAGGTTAGTGCTTGTTCAGTAGGAGCTTTAGCTTTGGTAGCGGCGTGGCCGACGCTCACACCTGAACGGTTGGTAAGGCTTGAACCAGTAATCCAACGCGTGAAGAGTGAGGTGCGCTTAGAATTACATGCTTCCTTAGGAATGATAAATGATTTTCATGTGGCAGCCAGACTAAGTGAATTAGGTTTGGTGTGCTACCACCATAATTTAGAAACTTCCCCGCGCTATTTCTCTCAAATATGCACCACACACACTTTTCAGCAACGGGTTACCACTGTGCGATTAGCCAAGGACGTAGGTCTCCGAGTCTGTTCAGGTGGCATTATCGGTTTAGGAGAAAGTATCGAAGATCGTGTGGAACTGGCGTTAATGCTGCGTGAGCTGGACGTAGATGCTGTGCCCATAAACATTTTAACTCCGATTCCAGGGACGCCGATGGAGTCAGTTCCGCCATTACCTCCGCTGGAAATTCTAAAGACCGTAGCGTGTTTCCGGTTCGCTTTGCCGCACCAACATATAACTATTGCAGGAGGGCGCCCCAAGAATTTGCGAGATCTTCAACCAATGGCACTGATTGCAGGTGCAACTGGGTTGATGGTAGGGAACTATTTGACCACTTTGAACCGGCCTATTGGTGATGATCTGCAATTGATACGGGATCTTGAATTAGAATTAGTGGATTCGCTGGGTCGGGTGTAGAAGAAACACACTAGAAAAGCAGGATGGGGTTGGTGGCCAATACTTTGAGCTTGCAGATTTGTATTGGGTCCGGTTAACGTTTCCGTTGTTATGACCCTCATCGGCCGCTTTCAAAAAGGGAAGGAAGTATTCTATGCAAAGGTGGGGGATGGAAAGCTTTACCGCGCCAAAGGCGATATTTTTTCATGCGCGTCATTCGAGAGAAAAGGGATCCCAATGAGAGGGATTCGAGTATTACCGCCAGTAGTACCCTCTAAAATTATAGCTGTGGGATTGAATTATGTGGATCATGCCCGGGAGCTGGGTATGGAAATCCCTAAAGAACCCATATTCTGGTTTAAGGCACCTAGTTCCCTCTTGCCCGATGGGGGGAAGATCGAATTGCCCTTTAACGATCATCGGATCGATTACGAGGCAGAACTTGCTATTGTGATTGGGAGGCGGGGGAGGAATATCCCACCAGAGGCTGCGCCAAGATACATTTTCGGTTACACGGCCGCTCAGGACATTACAGATCGTACGCTCCAACAGCGAGAGACGCAGTGGTGCAGATGTAAGTCTTTTGATACCTTTACACCGCTAGGACCATTTATTGAAACGCGACTTGATCCTAGCAAGTTATCTATTCAGTTATTTCAGAACGGCCACCTTAGGCAAAACTCCAATACCGCCAACATGATTTTCAATTGTTTCGAATTAGTGGGTTTTGTTTCGCAGTACATGACGCTCATGCCTGGGGACGTGATTTTGACTGGGACACCTGCGGGTGTTGGCCCGATCGCCTCAGGGGATCGACTCGAGGTGCGAATCGAAGGGTTGCCCCCTTTAATAAACACCGTCCGCTAAGCGCTTCACGGTTTTATTAGTAAGTTTGCTTGCGGATTTCGGTAATCTGAGTTTAATCAGGGGTCACTTATTATGCGTTGGACACAAACCCTTATACCAACATTAAAAGAATCACCGGCTGAGGCTGAAATAGTCTCGCATAAACTATTGTTGCGCGCTGGCCTTGTGCGGAAACTGGCTGCAGGTCTATACACCTTCTTACCTCTTGGATTACGCGCACTAAAAAAGATTGAAAATATTGTGCGTGAGGAAATGGATCGTGCTGGTGCACTTGAGGTGGCCATGCCGTGTCTTCAACCCCCAGAGATTTGGCACCAAAGCGGCCGATACCTCACAATGGCAGATGTAATTTTTCATGTGACTGACCGTGCAAAACGAGAATGGCTTCTAGGTCCTACGCATGAAGAAAATATTACTGCCCTGGTGGCTAGCGAAATAAGTTCGTACCGCCAGCTCCCCAAAAACTTCTACCAGATTACTACTAAATTCCGCGACGAAATCCGGCCTAGATTTGGATTAATGCGGGCTCGAGAATTTATTATGAAGGACGCTTATAGCTTTGACGTGGATGAGGAGTCCGCAAACATTAGCTATAAAAAAATGTACGAGGCCTACGAACGGATTTTCCGGCGGTGTGGTCTGAAAACGGTCGCTGTGGAGGCTCACACAGGGGCAATTGGTGGATCGTTTTCCCACGAGTTTATGGTACCTGCAGAAGCAGGGGAAAACGAAATAGCGTTTTGTGATAAGTGTGGGTACGCAGCCAACATTGAAAAAGCTCAGAGCAGTATCCTATCCACGGGTGAAGAACAAAAAAATGAACCTTCTGCCAGATTACCAGAAGAATTTCCAACGCCTGGGGTAAACACAATTGATGATCTAGCTCGGCCGCCTTTCAATGTGCCTGCAAGCAGACAAATAAAGACGCTAGTGTACATAGTTGAGAGTAAACCAGTAATTTTGTTGATCCGGGGCGACGATCAGTTGAACGAAGCGAAATTAGCGGCATTAGTGGGTACGACGGTATTTAGGCCTGCTACGCCTGAAGAAATCTATGATGTGATGGGAGCGCATCCTGGTAGTCTGGGTGCTGTGACGACAAGGATGAAGAACAAGGATCTGCCGGTATACGCAGACTTACGATTGCAGGGGGCTAGAAGTATGACCACCGGGGCCAATCGGGATGGGTTCCATATTAAAAACGTTGACATCGATCGCGATATCCGTGTGGATAAATGGTTTGATTTGCGAACGGTTAAGAGTGGTGAACCGTGTCCTCGGTGCAGTGCACTATTAAAATTGCAGCGGGCAATTGAGGTTGGACACATCTTCAAGCTCGGCACCAAATACAGTGAGAAATTAGGGGCACGTTTTCTGGATCAAAACGGGCAGGAACGATATGCGATAATGGGATGTTACGGTATAGGTGTCACTAGGACATTACAGGCCATCATTGAACAGTGCAACGATGCTGATGGCATTATCTGGCCAGTTACAGTGGCACCATACACAATCTGTATTACCCCTCTTGATGTAGGCCCTGGTAGTCAGCCGATGAAAGTTGCGGAGGAATTATATCGCGAATTTTGGAATGTTGGAGTCGATGCGATTTTGGATGATCGCGATGAAAGGCCGGGGGTTAAGTTTAAGGACGCTGACTTAGTTGGATTTCCCATTCGTATCAATATTGGTGCTAAGTCATTAGCACAAAACCGGGTCGAGATCCGCGTACGTGCAACTGGTGAGACCCACCATGTTAAGCCAAACGAGGCAGTAAGAAAAACCCTAGAGTTAATTGGTCAGTTACGGGCTAAATTGGAGTGATTCAGGTCAATGGTATATAGGCATGTAATTCACGCGAGCTAATGGGATGAGGCTTTAGTATCTAAACACATATACTGTCCAAATGTTGGTTAGTGCTGTCTGGTTTTGAGACAATATAGTGGGTAAGCACAAAATTTTTAAAATGGTTCACTTGATACGCAGAAAGTGTCGATGTTAAACTAGTAGTAGAAGCGTTACAACCACCGGAAAAAAGCAACCAATCATGTTACATCGTAGTCACAAAGAATGTGGGATAAATCACAAGTCGGTAAATTCATTCACCTTAGTTGAAATAGCGATTGCGAGTGCGCTCGTATTAATCTTGTTTGTGGGTGTTTACCTTACTATAACGCAAGCGTTTGCGGTTACCCGGGCTTCCAGGGAAGACCTGCGAGCTACTCAAATACTATTGGAGCGAATGGAGGGCATAAGACTTTACAATTGGTACCAGTTAACAGCTAGTAATTGGATTCCGAGGCGGTTTCAGGAATATTACTATCCGATAACTAATCTTGGGCCTCCTCCGGGGATCGTTTATTACGGGGAGTTCATTGTGACGAATGCACCATTTATAACAAGCTATGCAGATGAGGTAAGGTTGGTGATTGTGCGCCTTTGGTGGACTAATTGGGTTGGAGGAGCACCAATGGTAAAGATGAGGGAAATGTGGACATTAGTAGCTAAGAAGGGACTCCAGAATTACATTTACTATAACTAACGAACTGGTTGCGTTCGCGACCGATGGTTAGAATACGCGTAAAAAGTAAGATAAGAATTGGTGGGTTTACATTGTCGGAGGTGTTGATTGCTGCTGCGACGGCTACCATTATTTTGGGTGCGGTAGTGGCTTTTACTCTCTTTAGTGGGAAAAGCTTCGTTGGCCTGTCCAACTACATGAGTTTGCAAACCCGGAATCGTCAGGCTTTGGATATTTTAACGCGAGATATTCGAAACTCAGTGGCGCTGTTAGAGTATGCGACGAATCGGATTGTATTACAGCGTTTTGATGGGCAGCGGATTACGTTGTACTGGAATCCACAAACAGGGGTAGTTACGCGGTCGGTAAGTGGTCAAGAACAGGTTCTATTGACGGACTGTGATTACCTTTTGTTTAGGATTTACCAGCGGAATCCGCTACCTGGGAAATACGATTTTTACCCGGCAACGAATCTTAATGGGGCTTATGATCCATCGCTTTGCAAATTAATTGATATTACTTGGCGTTGTTCAAAGCCAGTTTTGGGGCAAAAACTGCAAAGCGAAAGTATTCTGACGGCAAAGATCGTGCTAAGAAATTGAAGGGGGAGGGATGCATATGAAGTTAGTGCATCGGGACCGAAAACAAGGAAGTGCCCTTATAGTGGCGCTTTTAACTGCCATTATCTTGGCAATGGCGTTGGGTTCTTATTTGTTGTATACGAACACACAAACCTTGCTTGTCCGAAGAGCTCAGCAATGGAATGCTGCTTTGACGCTCTCAGAGGCAGGCATTGAGGAGGCTTTGGCCCATGTCAATAATCAGGCCCCGTTCTTAGATTATGCGGATGCTACTAACCGGCTTGCTACGGATGGTTGGGCACAAATCACACCCAATCAGTTTAGAGGCCCTGCGAGGTATTTAGGAGATGGATTTTATGTGGTTACAATTACGCTTACCTGGCCTACGATACAGATTGATTCAATTGGCTATGCTAGAGCCATCGGTGGTTCAAAGGGTATCCAGGGAATTTTGCTAGGTATACTGGGGCAACAATTCGATAACAGCGGTTACATAAAACGACAAGTTCGTGTAATGGCAAGGGTTGATCCTTTATTTGCAACGGCTTTGGCAGGCCGTCAGAAGGTCGATCTAAATGGTAACAATGTATTTACTGACGCGTTCGATTCGTCGGACCCTCGTTACAGCGAAAACGGTAGGTACCCCGGGAGGAATTCGAATAAAATTTTACCCAGGGGGACGGTGGCCACTTCCGGCGAATTCACTAATTCGATAGTTAACGTGGGAAATGCAGAGGTTATGGGGCGGGTGCTTACCGGTCCATTAGGGATAATAATGATAGGTCCTCAAGGCTCAGTAGGTGATGTTGATTGGGTCCGCAGTGGTCAAAAAGGAATTAAGCCTGGCTGGGCAGCTAATGATATGAATGTGATTTTCCCTGAGGTCAGCAGCCCTCCTGCTGCAATTTGGATTCCAAAGGCTAAAAACAATCAAAGAGTGGACGGCGTTTTGTATGATTATGTGTTTAACACGAGCGGGGATTACATTATCCCAGGCGGTGGCAACATATACGTTGGTACAAATGCACAAGTGAGATTACTTGTTGTGGGCGATTTTAAGATGAGTGGTAATGACGACCGGATTACAATTGCTCCCTCTAATGCATCATTGAAACTATTCATGATGGGAAGCGTATTTAAACTGTCGGGGCTAGGGGTAGTTAATCAGTCGGGTTTTGCCACCAACTTCATGTATTTTGGTTTACCAAGCAATAAGAGTGTAGACATTTCCGGAAATGCGGAGCTGGTTGGATTAATTTATGCACCTAACGCGGATATCTTTTTAAGAGGGGGTGGAAATAACGTGATCGACGTAATCGGATCCATTGTTGGTAATAGTGTGACGATGAATGGGCACTTTGCATTCCATTACGATGTAACATTGCAAAATGTGGCGGGTGCACGAGGATTTATACCTTTCAGCTGGCAAGAGGTTCAGTAAAGGCTTCAAAAACAAATCGGTATAACTACCTTTAGGGGGGCGAAATGTTGAGGGTTGCTTTCGGCCGGGAGTAAGGCGTGTATATGGACATGGGAGATAGGCGAGGAACGGGAGTGGTGAGGAGTTAGGTAATCAACTCGCGACGCCGGAGGAGTTATTTTTGCTCGTTACACTTAAGTGGTACAAACATAGGTTTCACTAGAGCTATCCCAAGAGCCTCTAGAGGAGGGCAGCTGTGTAATTATGCGAGACCAGGGTTTTCCCGATGGGACGCCGTGATCCTGTCGATTTTGGGCACGTCAGGGGCTGTAGTCGCGAGACGTGTCAGACTGCCCATGCCAGGTTTTGAGTGGTTGAGGGCCGTATTGCCAAGGGTGGTCCCGATTTCATTATTGTTGAATCGCGCTATGGGTATTTGAGATTCGAGGGTCGAGATTTTTGAGATGCCCTTTATACCTCTAAAAAGTGGCTGTTGGTAGATTCCTAGACAAGTATTTAAGGCGATTTTTTGAGCTGATGGTGCTAGGTAACGCGGTGTTGGGGTTTTTAAAGTCGAGGTGTAAGCCGTTTTTGCGAAGCCTTTGGAAGTCTTATTTCCGTTCTTCTCTTCCGAAGCAAATGGAGAATCGTTAGGCGAGCCTCGGTATCGAGTGCTTTTTGATCCGGCGTGTAAATTCATACTTAAGGTATATCTCAAGGGTGAGGAGTGTTGAAGAGGATGCGTTCCTCGGGGCGACTTCGCGGTTCAAAGTGTTGTTTGTATGTGGGATGGCAAATACTAAAGGACGTATTTTATTGCGTGTGAACTCTGTGGATAAAGCCTGGTTTTGGAATGTGGGGTTTTTATTCTGAAAATTATTGGTGATTACTCATGGTTTTGCGAACAAACTGGGCGGCAGCTTCGATTGCGGTTTCGTACACTTTTTTAATTGGGATGTTTAACGCTTTAGCAATTTTAGCACAGCTTTCGAACTCTGGGGTGGCATGAAGTATTTCGTTTCCCCACAAACCGAGTTTGATTTTTATCTCACCTAAATGTGTTTGAACGGTGATGGTTTCACGTTTTAGTTTCCATCTTTGGGTTAAGTATTTTCTGAGGCCGAAGGTACCAGTCTCGCGAAGGATGAGCAGGGCTAAATTGTGGGCGAGTTCTTCAGGACAGAGCGCGGTTAGTTTTATTCCTGGCCTGTTTTTCTTCATAATCACAGGCGTGTAGAATATGTCGATGGCTCCAGCATCAAGCGCTTTTTGGACAAGGTATCCTAAAATTTGTGGGTTTACGTCATCGAGGTTGGTTTCTAGGATTGCAATGGTGTCAGACTCACAAGAATTATCGACAAGTGTTTGAACTGGAGTACCTAGAATCATGCGAAGGTAATTAGGACGCAACCGTGTTTGTCTAGATCCAGCCCCGTAACCGGTTGCCTCGATTTGTAGTAGGGGCATGGTACCAAACTCGGAACAAAGACCAGCTAGCAAAGCTGCGCCAGTGGGAGTGATCAATTCTGTGGATTCGCAAGATTGCTGGATTGGGATGTTATGTCGTTTGCAAATTTCTAGGACTGCAGGGACGGGTACCGGCAAAGTTCCATGGGCGGTGTTAACTGTTCCAGATCCGTCAATGGGTTTAGAGGCTAATACCCGTGGCCAATTGAGTAAGTGTAATCCTATGCACGCGCCTATAATGTCTATGATTGAGTCTACGGCCCCGATTTCGTGGAAGTGCACGTCCTCCTTTGGTATTGAGTGCACAGCAGCCTCGGCTTCGGCCAAGATCATGAATACGCGAAGTGCACGTTCTTTGATCTTTGGGTCTAGTTGGCTTGACTCAATGATTTTCTGGATATCGGCAACGCGGCGTTCTTGCGTGTGATTATTGTGTTGTGTATGTACTGTTACTCTGGTGCAGGTAATTCCATGAACGGGGACCTTTTCGGTTTGGATTTTCCATTTATCAATCGGGAGTTTTTTTAGTTCCGATTTAAGCGTGTCAAGTGGTACGCCAAGGTCAATTAGGGCACCCAGGAACATGTCACCACTTATACCACCGACTAAGTCTAGGTAGAGTATTTTCATTTTCAGTTCCTAACTGTAATTGGTATTTATTTTTGTGCCAGGGTAGAGAGGATTCTATGAGCAGCCATAGCTGCACCATACCCATTGTCGATGTTAACTACAGTAATTCCATTGGCGCAGCTGTTAAGCATAGCGAGTAATGGGGTTACCCCGCCAAAGCTAGTGCCATAGCCTATGCTAGTTGGTACGGCAATTATTGGCTTGGTAACAAGCCCACCTATCACGCTTGGCAGTGCGCCTTCCATGCCAGCGGCCACGATTAACACATCCGCAGCCGTAAGGAGATCAAGCTTCATTAAGAGCCGGTGCAATCCAGCTACGCCAACATCAATTATTCGCTCTACTTGGTATCCCATGAATTCAGCTGTGACTGCGGCCTCTTCGCTTGCGGGAAGGTCGCTTGTTCCGGCTGTAACAACGGCAATTAACCCTGGCCTTTTTGCAGGGGCTTTTTTGTAGATGGTAATGCACCGAGCTAGCTCGTGGTAGACAGCGCGAGGGAATCGCTTTTTAAGTTTTCTTGCTGCTTGGGGATCAACCCTAGTTATCAATACTCGGCCTTCGTGAGCTAGCAGATGTTTTGCAATTTTAAAAATTTGGTCCGGGGTTTTGCCCTGACCAAAAATCACTTCGGGCATGTTACACCGAATACGGCGGTGCAAATCCAAGGTGGCGAACCCGAGTTCTTTTACGGTGGTGTATTTAAGCGCTGCCAATATTTTTTCAATGCTAAGTTTCCCTGCTTTGAATTGTTGAAGCAGTGTTACTAGGTCTTTGGTACTCACAAGACTAAAGATTGCCAGAAGATTATTTGCTGGTCACGTTGAAACAACCGCACTGTTTTTTCCGGCAATGTCAAACAATTCGATGGCTGCCATTGCCACAACTTCGGGTGTAATCGAATGCATACATTTGAAAGTGGGGGTGACGCGGCACTTGTTCCGGTCACACGGCACACATGGCAGGTTGGCTTGAAATATGCGGGAAGGTATTTTGTAAGGCCCCGTACGCTTAGGGTCGGTAGGCCCGAATACCGCCACTACAGGTGTACCCACAGCAGCAGATATATGCATCGGGCCACTGTCATTTGAAATAGTCACTCGGCATATGCGTATTATTTCTATTAACTGCGGCAAGCTCGTCCGGCCTGTTAGATCAACGCAGCGATCGCGCACTTGGGATTTGATCACATCGGCAGCTGCGGCATCTGACCGGGTGCCCAGGATGATTAATCGTGCATTTGGAAGAGTTTCAGCAATCAACCGAGCTGTTTGGGCGAAATAAGTTGCGGGCCATTTTTTGGTTGTCCAACGTGCTCCGGGACAGATTGCTATCCAAGTTGTAATGGACGGGTCGATAAGCGATTGAATTGTAGCGATAGCGTGATTTTTTTTTGGTAGCCATACAAAGTCCCAAGTTCTGGGTATGCTCAGATAATCTATTACGGCTAGATTTTGTTCCACCGCATGTTGTGATGATGCGTAGGGCGGATTGACGGCGTGGTCGTAGAATAGGTGGGCGAGTTCGCGGCGTTGATCGAGGCCAATGTAAGTGGTACCATTTGCTAGCCAACCGACGATGGCACTCCGAAGCAGGTTTTGGAGGTCAATTATAAGGTCAAACTGTAATTTCCGCATATCTAAGATAGAACGTATTATACTGAGAGCCCCCTCGGCTGTGTGCCATTGCTGCCTTTCAAGCGGAAACAGGCCAGTCAAGTCTGGATCAGCAGTAAGGAGGTCTTTGATTGTTGAGTCTATCCACCAGAAAACCTGTGCTGTGGGGAGATGTTTTTTTAGCATTCTTAGCACAGGCAAGGCGTGAATCACATCCCCAAGAGAACTTGGTTTGAGGATTAAGACTTTCAAGGTTTGGGTTAGTTTACCTAGTTTATTTTTTGGCGGACGACTTTATTTTCCATACGCTAGGCGTTCAGCTAGGCGTTCTGGGAGGCCAGCTTCGATTATCTTGCGTTGTGCGGTGGCTATGTCGTACTCGATGCGTCGGAGCTCGATTGTACCTTCTGAAACATTGTAGATCACATACCCTGCTTTTGGGTTATTATCACGCGGCTGCCCCACGGCGGACACATTGACAAAGTATTTTTTGGTTGGGTCCACTTTGAATTTTGAGTAAGTACCACCACGGACAGAGGTATCGCGGATGAACGCCAAGGGGACGTGTGTGTGACCGAAGAAACAGACATTGGTAGTCTGGTAGGGAAAGCTTGATGCAGCTGCGAATTTATCAAATACATAACCCCAGCGTTCGGGTGCATCTAATGTGGCATGCACGATGGTAAAGTTGTGCACTAGGCGGACGTATCGGAGCTCCCGTAGCCATTTTTTTTCTTCTTCAGTTAACTGATTCCGTGTCCAAATTACTGCTTGGGCTGCGTACGGGTTTACATCGTCTAACGGGGCATCAGTGGAACAATACTCATCGTGGTTACCCTTTACGCAGGGGATATTCATTTCCCGGATGATCTTGAGGCATTCCCGTGGGTTTGCATTATAACCCACCACGTCGCCCAAGCACACGATCTGATCGCATTTTTGGGTTTTGATATCCTCTAATACTGCCTGGAGGGCTTCGAGGTTACCGTGTATGTCGGCTATGATGGCAAATTTCATTTTTGGACTACTAGAAGGCAATGCGGAAATCCTTGAATTCGCCAGTAGGTTCCTCCCAATAAACTTCTTCGTCACGGATGAAATGGGCTAATCCAGCCTCGCGAATCGCTCTTCTAAATGATTCCAGCTCGGCTTCTTCACCCTCGGCAACTAGTTCAACCCGGCCGTCAGGTAGGTTCTTTACGAATCCAGTCACTTCAAAGCCTTCGGCTACTGACCTGGTGGTATAGCGAAATCCCACACCCTGGACATGACCCGAATAAAATATGTGCATTCTTCTCTTTGCCATGGTACTCCGTGTCTACCTTATGTTGCGAGTCACTCGCGTAATCCCGTTTAGAGTATGGCAAACAAGCTACAAGAGCTTGGGCTTTTTCTCAAGGTAAAACCCAGTCGCGAGTACGCACTGGGTATAACCCACGCTAGCAGGTTGGGACAATTAGGGAGCATGACTACCTTCGCTGAATAATGGAAGTTTTAGAAATGTTGATGGTTATTGCTGATTTCTTGGGGATCAGGCTTTAAATCTGGTCAGCAAAAAATGTGTGACAGGGTCCCGGCAGTGATTTGTCCGAGAACCCCCAAATACTATGCTTGCATTGAAGCATCTGGAAATTCCTTGTGCTTTTCTCTATGATGGGTTTTACGTGTAGATGAAGCAGTCCTTAATTGTAACCAGTCTTACACCGCATTAGCCACCATATCGCCGACTTCGCTTGTTGAATAGCCCATTTTACCCGCGGCTAGGCTCTTAAGTTTATTCCGCACTACGTAAATTACGGCGTTTTCGATTGCATTAGCGGCTGCGGTTTCGCCGAGATGATCCAACATCATTGCGCCTGCACAAATAGCTGCTAAGGGGTTAATGACATTTAACCCTGTGTATTTAGGGGCGCTGCCACCGATTGGCTCGAACATACTCACACCATCTGGGTTAATATTCCCCCCAGCGGCAATCCCCATTCCGCCTTGGATCATTGCCCCTAGGTCAGTGATGATATCCCCAAACATGTTATCGGTGACGATTACATCAAACCACTCAGGATTTTTAACGAACCACATGGTAGTAGCATCTACATGAGCGTAGTTGCGTTTAATATCAGGGTATTCCCGCTCGCCCACTTCGTGGAATGTGCGTTCCCATAGATCGAATGCATAGGTTAACACGTTGGTTTTCCCGCAGAGTGTTACCTGAGCGCGCCTACCGGCAGCGATATCTTCTTGGGTTAGGCCTCGCCAGGGTTTAGAGGCGTGACGTTTTCGAGCGTATTCGAACGCGAACCTAATACATCGTTCTACCCCGCGGCGTGTGTTAATGCTTTCTTGGATTGCTACTTCGTGTGGGGTACCTTTGAAAAGCACGCCTCCTGCGCCTGCGTACAATCCCTCGTTGTTTTCCCGAACCACTACGAAGTCGATGTCCTCGGGTTTCTTATCTTTGATAGGGCAGAACCGTTCATCATATAACCGCACGGGCCGTAAGTTGATGTATTGTTCGAGTTCGAACCGCAACCTAAGCAAAATTCCTTTTTCCAAGATACCGGGTTTAACTGCGGGGTGACCAATAGCCCCCAAAAGGATGGCATGTGCCTTCCGGAGCTCTTCTAGGGCACTATCTGGGAGGGTTTCGCCTGTGCGTAGGTAGCGTTCCCCTCCAAAGTCATACTCGATGTAATTAAGGTTAAATCCGAACTTAGATGCAGTTGCAGTAAGGACCTTTTTGGCTTCGCGGATTACTTCGGGGCCGGTCCCGTCACCTGGGATAACTGCGATGTTATACGTTTTTTTCATTGGCTGTTGCGTTTTGTTAAAGTTGTCTGCCATTTTGAGCTTCATAGGATACCATGGGACAAGAGTGGGGCAACTTATTTTGGTTAGAGGTCGCTTGGAGCTTCGATGTACTATTGAAAGGTCGGCATGGACCGAGACAATTTTGAATTTTGCTATTTTGGTTTTTCTGATGCATGTTTTTCGAGGATTGTATGGGGTTACGTAGAAAAGCCAGAGTTTATGCTTTGCAGTTTTTGTTCCAGTGCGATTTAAATCCGCCGGAGAACCTGGATGCAGCGCTGGAGCAGTTCTGGGTTTCTCGTAAGATTGCAGAACTAGGATTAGACAGGAAAGCCACTTGGGGACAAGAACCTGAATTACCCCCACCCACAGACGAGGAACTTCAGATCCGGTCGTTTGCTGAGAAAATAATAAGGGGCGTCCTTGAGAATAAGCAGGTCATCGATGAGTTGATATCACGTCACTTAATTAATTGGCCGTTTTACCGGGTGGCACTGGTCGACCGGAATATCATGCGCATTGCAGTCTACGAGATGCTGTTTTGCAAGGATATCCCGCCAGCCGTCAGTATCGATGAAGCAATTGAGATAGCGAAAGAATATTCTACGGAAGCTAGTGGTAAATTTGTTAATGGCGTGTTAGATAAGATCCGGTTGGAGATCATGCGACCTGCTAAATCAGTTGAATAAGACAGAATGGTTTTCCTCCCATGGTGGTTGGACTCGAACAATTCCGTGAAGATTTGCATGACTTGTCTCCGGCGGCTGATTTGCATTTGCATTCGGTGTATTCGGATGGGACCTTCACCCCAGGTCAGTTGGCTGCGATTGGTCGTGAGCTTGGTTTTGTAGCCTTGGCACTCACTGACCATGATACAGTTGAGGGTTGTAGTGAAATGACCCAATCCTGCAACGCGCTAGGCTTACAATTTATTCCCGGGGTCGAACTAACCACTGAATTTAACAACAGAGAAATACATGTACTGGGATATTTTATTGACCCCACTCACACTGATTTAAACGACTTACTTTTGACTTGCCAGTTGGCACGACGAGAACGCGTTAAACGCATCGTCCACAAGCTGCATCAGATTAACGTGCCCTTAAAAGGGGAATTGGTATTTGAAATTGCGCAGTGCAATTCACCGGGCCGACCTCATATTGCCCGAGCTTTGGTAAGGAGCGGGTTTGCGTCCAATTATGAGGAAGCGTTTGAAAAGTACCTGAAGAAAGGTCGACCTGCGTGGGTGCCCAAATTGAAGGTCGGTACTGCCGAAGCCATTGAACTGGTCCACGCGGCAGGTGGGTTGGCGTTCCTTGCGCATCCAGGTATATCGAACATCGAAGATTGTTTAGACACTTTAATTAGAATGGGCTTCGATGGGATCGAATGCTTTCACTCAAAGCATTCTCCTGAACAGTCGGAGCGATATACCCAAGTTGCTATTTCACGGGGATTATTAATTTCAGGTGGGTCTGACTGCCACGGATATAACAAGGATAAACCATTGATTGGTGGGGTACGACTTCCAATGCGATATGTAAATGCTATAGTTGACAGGCATGCAGGGAGGCCAAGATAAAATTCTAAACCCTTGACCCTGTTGTTTCTGGAATTTATCTAAACTGCACAAATGGGACTATTAGAAAAACTCAAATCGGGTTTACGTAAAACCCAAGAGAAATTGCTACATGAGCTTAAACGAATTGTAGCGGGGGTACCCAAGGCCGATCCCGCTACTTTGGAAGAACTTGAGACAATCTTGCTGGGGGCGGATTTCGGTGTTCACGTGACTAACCAGATTGTCCAAGCGGTAAAACGCGAATTTGAAGAAGGTGAAGGCCGCCACGCATCAATTATTGAGATTGCAAAACGAGAGATTGAAAAAATTTTACTTTCAAACGAGAAGAACTGGGGAAGAAATGGACAATTATTCGGGCCTGGACTTTATCGGGCAGCTAATGGGCCCACTATTGTCCTTCTTCTGGGTGTTAATGGCACAGGGAAAACGACCACGGCTGCTAAGCTCGCGTGGATGATCAAGCAAAGTGGCGAGACAGCAATTCTTGCTGCGTGTGACACGTTTCGCGCTGCAGCAATTGAGCAGCTAAAAACTTGGGCCCAACGGGTCGGTGTGGACATTGTGTCTGCTTCATACGGGGCAGATCCCGCCGCCGTCGCCCATGATGCAGTCATAGCTGCTAAGAAGCGTAACCTAAGTTACGTGATCATTGACACTGCAGGCCGGTTGCACACCAAGCATAATCTAATGCAGGAACTACAGAAAATCCGGCGTGTCGTCTCTAAGCAGATCCCAGATGCTCCTCATGAAACGTTGCTTGTGTTAGATGCTACCACAGGCACCAATGCTTTGAACCAAGCTCGAGAGTTCAATAAGGCGGTACCGTTAACGGGTTTGGTAATTACAAAACTTGATGGCACTAGCAAAGGTGGCATTGTGGTGGCCATTAAAAAAGAACTCGGGATACCAATTCGTTTCGTAGGCGTAGGTGAACAAATGGACGATTTACAGCCGTTCGACGCGAAACAGTTTGTGACGGCATTGTTTAATGAATAGAAAAGGCAGAGTCTGAATTAAAAAAAATGCCCCACCTAGATGAAAAGTACATGCGTTTGGCCATACGGTTGGCACAGCGGGGAATTGGGTTGACCTCGCCCAACCCTACGGTGGGGGCTGTAATAGTGAAGAGGGGAAATGTGATTGGCCGAGGATGGCACAAAGCCGCAGGTCTGCCTCATGCTGAGATAGAAGCTATAAATGACGCAATCCAACGTGGGTATAAGACCGCAGGGGCGACACTTTATGTCACATTGGAGCCTTGTTCTACTTTTGGACGGACACCTCCTTGCACTGAGGCGATTATTAAAGCGGGGATAAAGCGAGTAGTAGTAGGTGCTACTGATCCAAACCCACGTCATAGAGGGCGCGGTTTCGAGATCCTTCGACAGGCAGGGATCGAGGTGGTGAAGGGAATTTTAGAAAAGGAATGCACGGAATTAAATCCTGGGTTTAATCACTGGATTGTCCATGGAACGCCGTTCATCACGGTGAAGGCGGCAATGTCACTAGATGGTAAAATAGCTACTCGTTCTGGTGAGTCGAAATGGATCACATCTGAAGTGTCTCGGGAATTTGCGGTGAAGATGCGGGCCACCCATGACGCTGTTCTTGTCGGCATAAACACCGTTTTGGCAGATGATCCCTCGTTGACTGTACGTGTTGGAGGTCGGCCACGAAATCATCAGCCCTGGCGAATCGTGCTTGATTCGCTTGCCCGCATCCCGCTCACGGCCAAACTGGTTTCAGATGAATTTGTCCACAGGACCTTAGTTATAGTTTCTCCACGTGCACCGAAGGAACGAGTAGCGCAACTGGCTAACCGAGTTACAGTGCTGACTATACCGGAGCGAGTTTTGGATAAGATGGGAAAAGGTGAATCGCCTCGGCTTGATCTACATGAGTTGGTTAGAGAATTAGGGAAGCGTCAGATCACCAGTATGTTGGTAGAAGGTGGTGGTGAAGTGAATTCGTCGTTTATATTCCAAGGATTAGCGCACAGGGTGGCATTCTTTTACGCTCCGATCATCATTGGAGGTCGAGATGCAATTCCTGGAGTTGGGGGTATTGGAGCGATGCGCATAGGTGAAAGTATTAGGTTAACCGATGTGAAGTGGAGGCGTCTTGGCCCAGATTTGCTTTTCTCGGCTCGGATAATGCGCTAAGAATGGGCAAGATATGTTTACAGGTATTGTAGAAGAATCTGGGAAGATCGAATCAATCACGCCCCAACTGCGCTCGATTAGGTTGACAGTGGCAAGCAAGGTATGTGGACGCACTGTGAGGAAAGGCGCAAGCTTGGCGGTTAATGGCTGTTGTCTTACGGTTATTGGGGTAAAACGGAGGCGAGACGGATTCCTCTTAGAGTTTGATCTACTGGAGGAAACCTGGCGTAAGACAAATTTTCAGTATTTGGTGGTGGGACGGCTGGTTAACCTTGAACGCCCTTTGCGGGCAGGGGGTGAGCTCGGTGGACATTTCGTTACGGGTCATATCGACGGTTTGGGTAAGATTGTTCGGTGGGAACAAGTCGGACGCGACTGGGTATTAGACGTGAGCATTCCAAAAGAGTTGGCCAAGTACGTTGTTTACAAGGGTTCTGTTGCTGTGGACGGGATTAGCTTAACAGTGGCTGAGGTTTTGCAGGACGGTTTTCGCATATGGATTATTCCACATACTTACGAAATCACCGCGTTGAAAGACCGCACTGTCGGCGAATTCGTCAATGTTGAGTGTGACATTATCGGCAAATATGTAGAAAAGTTTGTAGTGGCATACACAAATCGGGTTTGATTAGCTACTCCTGAGTTGGAAAGACTAAAGCATTGGAGTGGCGGCCCCCAAGGCGCACTAAGAGGCGGGAAAAACAATAAGTTTCTACCGCGGCCAATGCGTCTTCGGCCGCAGAACCTGGAAAACTACACGTTTATTTGGACTGGTTCTCGTGTAGATTTGGTATTCAAATGGTTGTTGGAAATAGATCCCATGCACAAGTTTCCTGATCCTGTGATGCAAAGTTATCAGTGGCCGACATACCTGTGCCCAGAGAGGCGCCGTTTTCCGTAGTTGGTCAGCTTCCTGCTGGGCAAGGTTACTTTTGCTGAGGTTTTCTCCTGTCCAAGTGAAGACCGATGTGAATTGGCGAAGCACGGCCATCTTGAACCTGCGTTTAAGGAGGTCTACCATCCAAACCCCATCTGCGCCTGCTTTGTACCTGATGTCGAAATACATACCGTGATCTTGAATCACATGGCGCCGTACAAAAGTGGCACATGTTAATGTTGCCAAGTGGCATGCCCAGGTATGATAAAGGAGAGGGACGAGCATCTTTCTGTGACACAAGTATTCCCCGGTTTGGCCCACGACAATTACGTCTCCGAATACGATGTCGACCTCTGGGTGTTCCAAGAAAAACTTCTCTACAGAGGCTAGGGCTCCGGGAAGGTATTGCTCATCACAATTTAAGTAAGCCAGTATGTCGCCACTTGCGCGCTGAAACCCTCTATTGATGGCGTCATACATCCCTTGGTCTTTTTCCACGTACACCTTTACCCGCTTGTCCTGCAACAGCCAATCCAGTGTGCCATCATCCGAACCGGCATCCTGCACTATATGTTCAAGGTGCACGTTTTGGTCCGCAACTGAAGCAATGCAGAGTTTCAGCCATTCAGACTGCCGGTAACTGGGGGTGATAATTGAAAATTTCAATCTACCCATAACCCAAAGTGAGCTGCCACTGCACTGTTTTTAATGCACACGTCGTACTTTATACCAACAGTGGGCAAGTTATAAAAGCCCGTTCGGGCACGTCGATGTGAAATATATGGCCAAAAACAAGCCCAAGATAAATGACTGCTTGCTAAGGCAAAGAGTTCATTTAGTTTGCTGTTCCCATAAACTAGGGCACGAAGCGTTCCCTAGGGTGTCATTGAGGTAATAAGCGAGAAATTTACAAAACAAGTAAGTAGGTTTATGCAAGTAAAGTCAGCGAATTTTCTCGGGATAAGTGGGGACGTTTACAAAGGCCAACAGCAGGAGCGATTTTTCGTGAGCTGATTTTTAGAGGCTGTTTTACAAGGCTCATTAGTCACGTTATTCTCATCCAACAAGCGCATTTGTGAAGAACGTGCCTTGATAACGAAGGCTTATCTGCCCCAGCTGAAAAAAATTTGCATTCAGAGACTAATCCAGCAAAATTACACGGAGTTTAGTTATGGCGCTTATCGTACAAAAGTATGGTGGTACCTCGGTAGCTAATGTAGACCGGATTAAATCGGTAGCCAGCCGAGTGGCGGAATATCATCGTCAGGGGCACAAGCTTGTGGTGGTGGTTTCGGCGATGAGCGGTGTGACGGATGGGTTGATTAATTTGGCTAAACAAATCAACCCCATGCCGGATGAGCGGGAGTTGGACATGTTACTTGCCACTGGGGAACAAACCACGATTGCGTTGACGGCGATGGCTTTGCATGCGATAGGAGTGCCGGCGATCTCTTTGACGGGTGCCCAAGCGGGAATCGTCACAGATGGTGTTCACACTAAAGCTAGGATAATCAATATCACCCCAAAAAAGGTGCGGGAGCTACTGGATGGAGGTAACGTTGTAATAGTGGCTGGGTTCCAAGGGCAAACCCCAGAAGGTCAAATTACTACACTGGGGCGTGGCGGGTCGGATTTAACTGCGATTGCATTAGCGGCTGCTTTGAAGGCAGATTTATGCCAGATTTACACTGACGTAGATGGGGTTTATACTGCGGACCCGCGAATAGTACCAGATGCACGGAAACTTGAAGAAATTTCATATGATGAGATGTTGGAATTGGCTGGGCTTGGGGCGAAGGTTATGCAAGCCCGCTCAGTCGAGTTCGCCAAAAAATTCGGTGTTGTGTTTGAAGTAAGGTCGAGTTTTAACAATAACCCGGGAACGATCGTGAAAGAGGAAACCAAAAGCATGGAGTCAGTGGTTGTCCGCGGTGTTGCGTTGGACAAGAATCAAGCGAAGGTCACCATAGTAGGTGTACCTGACAGGCCGGGCGTTGCCGCCCAAATATTCAAAGCATTAGCCGATAAGGCCATTAATGTGGACATGATCGTCCAGAACGTCAGCCACGAGGCTGCGTCGCCCACCACAGACATATCGTTTACCGTTGAGCGGGCAGATTTGCCAAAAGCAAAACGTGTGATCGAGGGGTTGAAAGACCAAGTCGGATTCATCGACATCCAAACAAACGAAAATATAGCCAAGCTCTCGATTGTGGGTGTGGGAATGCGGTCGCATTCTGGTGTGGCTGCAAAGATGTTTGAAACCCTCGCTAAAGAGGGCATCAACATCCAAATGATCTCTACAAGCGAGATCAAGATTTCTGTTGTGATTGATTTGGCAGATGGTGAGCGTGCAGCCCGTGGTGTTCACGCAGCGTTTTTCGGAAAGCAGTAACTGGTTGTAAAAATGTTAGGATGGTTCTGCTGTAGGGATCCCTATTCTTATTTGGAGATAGGGGACAAATTACTTCTGAAGCGCATTGAACTGAGCCAAGGGCCGGTGTGTCTGAAATGAAAGTGAGAAGCTGAACCTTTAAGCGTGAGCATCAGGGAAAGGATTTAAAGGCTTGTCTGGCATTCGAGCGGAAATCCACTCAGTGTTAAATAGGCAAGGATTTACGGGGATGGGGCAAAGTATCCTTCTATGCTTCGTAAGATGCCAATTTTCAGCAGGATAACTATTAGCACCGTGTAGCCAAGGCCCAAGGCCAGATCTTTTGTCAATTCCCGATGCCATGAGGAATTTTGTTCGTCAGAGACAAGTTTAGAAACGCCGCGCCGAATTAATATCAAACCTATTACGTTTGTGAGCCAGTAGCCTACAATTATAGCTGTCTGGAATACGGCTTCCTGCCAAGGTCTAGGTACTAAAGACGAAATTCCCCACGCAAATGCCAGGGCAAGAGGTAGATTAACAATTGCGTCGTTCCACCACGACAGCGGTGAAAGCATAAACCCTAGCACAGCTAAAAAACCACTAAAGATTTTCCTTCTCAGTCCCATCGACTTTACCTTCAAATTGTTATACAAATTACTCAGGCTTCATGAGATTTTGAAGTTTAGTGTTAAAAAATTTGAGGTTTAGTCAACCGCACCCGAGAGTCAAAGTCCTTCTCAGCAAACATTACTCGCTATCGTACTACGGATGCGGTTTTCCCCGCCTGATTATTCCGCAGAATCTGGCGACGCAATGAAAGTGCAGATTTCGGTTTAAATTTCAGTTCATGCAGTTGGGGGTGCGGATGTAGTTCTCCAGTAGGGTTGCGTATCAACGCGTTAGTATTAGTTAGGAGTATGCGGTAATCACCAGAATTGAACTCGGCAGTGAGTGTTACGGGGACTGAAAAGGTGTCAGTGGGGAATAGCCAAAAGCAATTTGAATAAGTGGCGTTTATTCAATTAGAACTCCTTTAGGACTCCCCCGTAGTATTCGACCCAAAAACGGACAATGTTGTATGCTACCCAAATGACCACCAGGATATAAATAATCCGGGGGACAAGTTTGGCGAATGTACGAAGGGCCCGTGAACCTTCTTCTTGATAGATTTCAGAGAGCTTTTGTAAAGCCTCGTCGAGTTTACCGGACATTTCCCCAGTGGCATATAAGTTTGCAAACAACTCTGGGAATTCTGGTGACTGTTGTACCAAAGCAGCGGGTGTTTCCCCAGACTCAAGTTTGTGTTGCCAGTTACGGACGGTTCGTCTAATGGAAAAGGACCCGCTTGCTTCAGCTGCTATAGTCCAAGCGCGCGAGATAGGATAGCCAGCTGCTACGAGAGCTTCTAATGCCAACGCGAGCCTGGCCAGTGCGAGGCGCTGCTGAACGGGACCCAGACCTGGGATAACCTTACAAAACCTTTCTACCAAGTCGCGCCATTTGTCTCCGAATTTCCCTTGAACCACTAGCACGGTGAAGAAGGCAAGCAGGTACAATGGTATAAGTATGGTAAGCATCCATGCAAAATACGCAGCAGTATTCCAGCTTTTCACAAATTGTACAAACCCAAGCAACAATACAGCCACGTGCAGGAGCAAAGCAGGGTAGATCATTTCAGCGATTACTGTTCGCGACAACATGGCGCGTTCCTGGTAATACCGTGCAAGAACCTGAAAGATCAGATCAAGCCTCCCGGTTTCTTCGCCTACACGTAAAAGTGCCAGGTCCAATTGCGGAATCCATCCCCCTGTGTTCTGGGCTGCTTCTGCAAATGTCATCCCATTTTCCAGGGCAAGTTTGATCTGGTTGAGTGGTTCGCGGAATGATCTGAGTGGGGGGGTCCGTACAAGCTCGTGTGTAGCCCTGATGATTGTGAACCCTGCGGAAAGTAGCTGGGCAAGTCGATGGTACATTTCAGCTCGGCCGGCGTATTCGCGTGGTGTTGTTATTAGGCCCATATAGGTAGCTCGGTTGAAACTAGCCTACTATACCAGCACTCAGAAATCTAGAACCGTTAAGCCGGGATGTATAAACGCCAGCCATGCGGAAGGCTCCCTATTCTGGGGAACGCGAAGTTCGACCTTTTTATCGTCGCGGGTTGATTTAGTTGATTAAAAGATGCAGATGGTCTGACAGCTTACTATTAATGGCTCAACTTAGACCTGGGGACGTTATTGGATACAAGCGAATTAGTTTTTCGAAACGATGGATCGACCTCTAATTAGCTCTGAGTGCTGACTTTCTGAAACATTTCGGTTTAGACTCAGTCAACCCTTCCAACGGGGGGGTTTCTCAAAAGTCTTGTTGCCAAAACACCTTGGAGGGGCGAATGGTTCCACCCCGACCGGAACAGGACGGTTGAATGGAGGGCCCGGTTCCACCAGGGTTAAGGGACGTGGTGGAACGCGTCCCTCCAATTGGTGTTGATTTCTGGGCCATCTTCTTCACACGCTTTGGGCTTTTTGGAGGCGGGCACGGACCAGCTCCACTGCCGCTTCATATACTGCCTCGCGCTCGCCTGGTGCCAACCCCAACACGTCAAACACCACATCATCCAAAGATCGTCATTCGGCCTTGATTTCTCTATCGAAAGTGCGAGGACTTTCCTCGACGATGCGATCAAAAAGATGGGCCAATCTTTTATTCTTAATGGCCAGGCATGGGACTTGATTATAGTCAGATACCATCAAACTCCTTGCACCTTCACCTAATACGACACGGTTATAGATTTCAAACATCATGGCTCCTATTGGCGAGTTCAAATAGGAGAGTTGAGATTTTGTTAGCTGTGCGCAATATAAACGGCAGTCGGCTGGTATTCTGTTGGGATTGTAGTACACAGCAGAAGTGTCGTTGGCTTCCTTGACAAGGATTGCATTCGCTTTGACTTGTCTAACTGTCCACCACGGTTGCCGTCCCCTGCAACTCGGTCGCTTATGGAAGGCTTGCTCTTCGCCCCAGCGGATGTAGTCGACTGCGGCGGTGCCTTTCAGGTCAGGTTTGTCCTTGTGGCACATTAATAGCTTGTAGCGCAGGTCTTCTGGCTTGATGATAATGCTGCGACATTCGCGCGGGCTTTTGATTACCTGCTTCAGAAACTCCTCTTCGATTTCGCCTTCCCAGCCGGCGCATTGCGCAGGTGCAAGTAACCTTTGGGCGCGGGCTTACCCGTCGGCTTAAGGTAGAAAAATTCGTTGGCGCCGGTCTTGATGCCGAAGCGCACTTCGGCGATGTCGCCCAACCGGACGAGTTTGCCTTTGCCCTTTTCGAGGATGGTGAAGAAGATGTCGGGTGCGCAGAGGTATTTGCCGCCCCATTTATTGCCGATGTAGCGGGCGGTCTTAATTTGTATCGTTGCAAATTTGTTGGGGCGTCGGGTTCCACCCCGACCCGATTGGGACTGCGTGGAAGGCGTCCCTCCAATGGCCGACTTAGAAGTCGGCCCTACATCCTCCTTTTCGTCGGTCTGGAGGCCTTCTTCGAGGAGTTGGCGTTGCGGGCAGACGCAGATGCGCCACTGGTCGATGGCGCGTCGTTCAGTGGGGGCCTCGATCTGTTTGAAAGACGTCGGCGCGCGGGGGGTAGTCCTTGAAAGGGGACTTTGAACATGACGAATCGTGCGGTCTTATCGAGGCCGGTTTCGTGACGGTCGTCAGGCGGTGCGAGCAGTGCAATGATGGGGTTGACGTCGGCCTGGGCAAAGGTTCGTTTCTTTTCGTTGTCGAGGATGAGTTTGACGTGGCTGTGGCGCAGGAGGAATTTCTGCAAGGTAGCGCCGTAGCCGACGTCGAGCCATGAGTTTGAGATGATGAAGCAGAAGCTGCCGCGTGGGTTTAGCAGGGACAGACCGTGCAGGTAGAAGTAAACGTACAGGTCGCTTTTGCCGTCTAGCTTGCGGAAGCTGTCCGAGCCGGGTTTGTAGCGGAAGAACCTGGGCCATGCTGCGGCAACCGAGCGCTGGAGTTTTTCCTTGTAGGCTTTTTTCTGCTCTTTCCAGCGGTCGGAGTTTTCGACCGCCGAAGTCATCGGGGTCGAGCAACGGCGGCGCGATCATTTCCTGGCGGACGTATGGCGGGTTGCCGATGACGATGTCGAAGCCGCTGGCCTCGCCCTCGAAGATTTCGACAAAGGCGATGTCCCAGACAAACGGTACGGTGGGGGCGGTGCGATAGGGTGTCGAGGACTTGTTCAACGCGGCGTAGGTCGGCCTGTTTTTCTTCGAGTTCAGCGCGCCACTGTGCCCCGAGTTTGGAGCGGTCTTGTTTTGCAGCGCCGGGGCGATACCTGCCGGTTCGCTTTGTTCAAGCTGGGACTCGATCTGGCGGGTGAGGGTAGCGATGCCCTTTTGGATGGCGAAGCGTTTGTGTTCGAGGATGTCATGGAACAGTTTGCGTTCTTCGAGTTTAAGGTCGGCTTTGCGCAAGCCGGGTTCGCCCTGGTAAAATCGGAGTTTTTTGCCTTTGAGTTGGGTTAGTCTACCTTTGAGATGCGGTGGGATATGCAAGTGGTGCTGATGCGAGCCGAGGTTGACACCGCCGATTTCCTGCACCAGGCTGTCGCCCTGTCTGATTTTGAAGGAAAGATTTGGCAGCAGCGGTCTGAAGTGGAGTTCGGCAGGATTAATTTCGGTTTCAATGACAAGTTGGAGCCAAAGCCGCAGTTCGGCGATGTGGACGGTCCAAACCATGATATCCGCGCCATAGAGTTGTTCGCCAATGATACGGCGTTGGCGTTTGTATGGCGTCTCGGTTATGCCGAGCTGAGCGTTGGCGCGGGCCTGCAGGTCATCTAGTACTAGTAGCATACCTACGAGGAAAGAGCCTGAGCCGCAGGCTGGGTCACAGATGGTGAGGTTGCGAAGACATTCATTGAGTTTGGGCCATAGGTTGCGTTCGGCCAGGGCTTGGTCGGAGGCCTCTTTCTCAGCTGGGTCGGAAGCAAACACGGCGTCGTACAGGAGTGGTTTATGTTCGGCACCGAGGCAGTTGGCGAGCGCGTCCACGGGGCTGAGTCGGCACATTAAATCGATTTCGACGCGTGTGGTGTAAAAGATGCCTGCGGTATCGTGTAGATCTTCCTCTGTGAGACCTTCGAAGGTGACGTTTACGAGTGATTCGTAGACTTTCCCGATCATTTCTGGGTTGACGGCGACCTCGATGTCGAGGGGAGTGGATTCAGCAATGGTGAAGTTGTAGCGCTCTAGAAAACCTGGAGTTGTGCCGTTGAACTGGTCGAAGAGCAAAGCGAAGAAATCGTCCGGCCGATTCAACTCAAGTGCAGCCTCATCGAGGCGGTTGGATGTAAACAGACCGCCGTTGAGGTACGGCGCTTGAGCGAGCGCGGAGCGGATGTGTTTGGAGAAGTGACGGTGGCCACCGTGGAACTTTTTATTGAACGCTTCGAAGAACAGCACTGAGAGCCACTGCCTGAAGAATGTATCCTTGGGTTGGCCGGATTCACGGTACGCACGCCAGAACTCGGCAATGAAGTTCAGGTCACCACCGAGCCAGCGTTTACGCTGGATGAAATAGAGGAACAGGACGCGGTTGAGTAACTGGAGTGCGTAGTCGTGGGCGAAGACTTTTATTTCGGTTGGATTTTGGATTGTGGATGGGTGGGACGAGATTAGGATTTTTTTGGAGCTCGTTGAATACGTGGTTGTAGTCATCGAAAAACTGTTTAGCAACGGCTTCTGCATCGAAGGCGTGTTCAACCTTACTTAGGATGTCGTTGATGGTTAGCTGGTTGAGGCTTTCCAGTTCGAAGGCAAGTTCTGCTAGTCGCTCGATAGTTGTTCGCGCGTGTGAGTCAAAAGTGCAGGGTAATGTTCGCAACTGGGTTTTGCTGGGGTTAATTGGTTTGGCCCAGGTGAAGGCTATCGCATTTGGTTTGGATGAGTTATCCCGTGTGGCATAGCAGACTATCTTTGAGATGTGGTATTTGGAGAGTTCTTGTTGGACCCGGCGCCATGCGGTTATGTTGGAGAGTTGGTTTTCGGGCCATTGTATGAGGTAGACAGGTAAGCCTTTTAGTTCTGCGATGGGTACGGCTTCAATGGGTGAGGAGTTTGGGGTAGGGATTGGGATGGTGGCCAAGTTCTTAGGTTTACCCCAATTAAGTAATTCGCGGAAAAGTGTCTGAGGGCGTACCACCTCACCTTTTTCTCCAAAGGCTTTGAGTTTTTTATCGATTGTTTGGAGTTAGTTGTGGTGCATATGCGCGGTTTGGGTCCACTAATCCCATGGAGCAAATGATTTGGGGTTCAGGTGGTTCTTCGTCTTGTTCCTTGGGTATGATGCAAAGGTCGCCGTTTTGTGCAAGGTTGTACGCGATGTTTACCAGTTCTTCGTTAGAAACGCCCAGTCTGATATGGCGGTTGATTGTGTCGGTGGCAGATTCCTTACGGGGGTGCTGGTAGATGAGTTGTAGGAGTTCGTCGAGTTTTTTATGGTTTGGTCTTGATGATTTTGAATGGACCGACGGTAATTAAATAGCCTTTCCCAGAGTTTGCGTCTGGGGTTACATAGGGTACCAAGTTGGCCAATTGGGAAGCGTTGTTCCTCAATTGTGATTTCGGCGCAGCGTGCTACAAGCTGGTGGTGGTTAGGTGCATGCGGGCACGGTTCTGTGTCTGGGCCGCAACTGATTGCCTGGAAGATGCTGTATGGCGATTCTGAAATAAGGTTGCCTTGGTTGTCGACCCGTACTGGGGCGTCGGTCCCATTTGGATACCGGAGATAAGTGACCACTCCCGGGGAGCTTCCCTCGGCGATTTCGGTGTCGGTAAGTTTACGTGCTGATGAAACGATGGGCCGCAGTGTACGTGCTTCCTCTTGGTCTTTTTTTAGATGCGCTGTTCCAGACTTGGAGTGCAAGGCTTGAGAGGTCGATGTCTCGGTCATCTTCCTCTATGAAGAACTCAGCTTTCTCGGTGTATAGTTCGATCAATCGTTCTCTGGCTTTTTCGCCGAAGAAAGACTCATCGGCGCCGATGATTTCCTGATTTTTCTGGAGACGTTCGCTGAGTCTTTTGTGGAGGTTAATGATTTTTTCTACGTCTTGGGCTGGCCAGAAAGAGTACACGAGGACGGTGTCGTGTGTTTGCCCGATACGATCTACACGGTCAGCGCGTTGGATGAGCCGGATGATGGCCCAAGGCAAGTCGTAGTTTACGATGATGTAGCAGTCTTGAAGGTTTTGGCCTTCGGCCAGGATGTCGGTGGCAATAAGAACCCTTAGTTCGGTGCTATTATTGGGAAGTCCACCGTATTGGTTTGGGCTGAATCGCCTGACAATGGTTACGGGGTCGCGGGTATTTGTGGTAAGCACGTCAATGTCTTTGATGCTCTTTTTGGCGAGCTGGGTGTAGAGATACATGGCAGTGTCTGCGAATTGGGTAAAGATGAGGACCTTATCTTGGGGGTGGATTTGCGTAAGTAGATGGTAGAGTGTTTGGAGGTTTAGCATCCGTTTCCGGGTTCCATGGGCCAGCCTTTTGAAGGATTTCGAACAATGCTTTGGCGTCTGATTCGAGTGCATCTGCAAGTTCAGGTTTAAAAAATTTTGCGTCTAGCCAATCAAATTGGTCCCGGTATTCTTCTTTGTAAGTGTCGTAGCGTTTGCTGGCTCGGGCTCGGTATTCGCTCCATGAAATGATCTTCGACGGGTTGATTTCTTGCAAATCTGCTATTTGGGTATGTTGGTCGGAGTCGAGTGATTCGGCGAACTCCTCGTCTGTATCACATAATTGTGGATCTAAGGTTGCAAAGTCTTGGCTGCCGATGGGGACTAGTTGGCTAGTTTTATATCCGTGTAGGGTGACAGGGTTACGAATTATATGTCGTTGGATGGAAAGTAGGAAGCTGTATCCACTGGATTCTAGGCGTTCGAAGAGGTTAGTTCTGCAAAATCCGATGAGTCGTTTACCAGCGCGGTTGAGGTTTCTGATGATCCGGAAGTTGGTTTCGTCGGTTTCGCTTTGCGCCTCGGGTCTGAGGTAATTGGCAAGTCCGTAGCGGGGTAGCTCCAGGTTTTCAATTACTTTGACAGTTTCTTCGTCGAACAGCCTTGCCTACTGGTCTTGTGGGTCTTTTGGATCAGTTGGGAATTTTATCGTTTTGAATTGGTGTTATGGCAGGTAGTTAGGTTTCCATTCAAGGTCACGTAGTATCGGTTTTTTTCTGGGTCGAACTTGGCGTAGTATTTGATGATGAACTGGCAGGTGCGCCGTACGAGGAATAGGCGCATGAGGTCTCTCCAATCCTCAGGGAAATTGCTAAATTCGAAAGCCTTTAAACATGATAATGAGGCCAAATTGTGCTGGACCATGAATTGTTGTATGGCATTGTCACCGTTTCTTCTTAGGCAGCGTACGAGATGGTCGGGTGTTGGACGTGCAGGTCTTCGGTTTCATCGACGAATAATCGGATTTGGTTGCTGATATCGGAATAGTGTTTGTTAAATGGTGTAGCTGTAAGTAACAGCACTCGGGACTCGTTCCGGTCAATGTACTCTTTGATAGCGCGATAGCTTTTGTTTTCGCGATTGCGGAGGTGGTGGAATTCACCGATGATAACGAGTCGATATCGGGGCAAAGTTGGGAGTTCTTTTGTTACGCTCCCTAGGGAGACGACTTTACCGGTGATTTGGTAATTTTGGAAATGCCAGTCCCACATGGGGGTGAGTTTTGGAGGGCAAATTACTTGCGTGTTGTAGTCATTATCCTCTTGCAAGAGGCGTGCTATTGCAGTGGCCATTAATGTTTTGCCAAGACCCACTACATCACCCAGGAGAACCCCGCCGTATCGGTATATTTTTCGCACAGCGAGTCTGACGGCGGCTTTTTGGAAGTCCAACTAAATGTTCTGGAAGTTGGCTGGGACTTTAAACTTTTGGTCAGCTTAACGTGCATCTTCCGATAGGTAATATGCGATCTTAAGGTAGATCAGGTATGGTCGGATGCCTTCTATGCAGGCCCAGCTTTGCTCTATAAGCTTAGCAAGTTGGTCAGTCAGGTTTACGGAAGAGATGTTGTTCAACGATCGTCAAACCACTTTTGGAGCTTGGCTGCGGCGTCTTGGTCGACTACATCCACGTTGAGTTTGCCTTGTTGCGAAAGTCCGGCCAGGGTGAGGTTACTGCTACCTATGAACCCGACCAATGGAGCGACGCGATCTTTGCGTTTTACTAAGTAAAGCTTGGCATGTAGTGGATAGCGCAAAAATGCTTTGATGATGACTTTCTTTTCTCAGAGTTGTCTGGCCAGAGTTTTGAGTGTGCGCTGTTGCTGTATCTGATGGGACACCAAATTCAAGTTGTTTTTTAAATCCTTCTGTTGTGCGTGATAGCACGAGGTTTTTTGTAGGGCCGTCTAGGATGGCGGAGTCGGGATTAAATTTTGTTCTCTGAAGCAGCCTCATTTCTTCTTCGGGTGGCCGGTACATTCCACTAGTACACGACAGGCGTGTTCTTCGTCGCCCCCTTTGAGGCGGTCTACGTGCTGTATTATTTGGTCCCAACCCCGGAGATCCGGGTAACCCACACAGAATGAGCATCCCGCTTCCTCAGAAAGAACCCTATGTAGTCCATCAATCAGTTTAGTCTTGATGTTGTCGTATATGATGGGCATAGATGCTATTGCTTTTGGTGATCTACAGATTCGGTGTTGTGACAAGTGTTTGGTTTGGAGTCGCTGGTTAAGTCCAAAAAATGCTAGGATTGCGGTGGGGCGGGTGAACTATAAAAAATGAAGTTGGTGGACAAATAAGGGATTCTCGCTGGTTCACTGCTGGTGATTGGTACGATGAAGTTTATCTCCCTGCGAACAGGAACGGGAAGGGACAACTTTTGGGACTAGCCCAAAGGCGGCAAAATTTGCGTACCACGCACGTACCACTACCTGTTAGCAAAAGGAGAAACAACTGGTTTCACCCGATGACAGTTGCGTCCGGGCGTTACCTCGGCTATGGAATCGTGGTTATTGAAAGAGTAGAAATTTTAGCTGGCTGCTTTTATAGGCGAGTAAGGGTGATTTCACAGGCATTTCCTCGGTGGGTTTCTTCTCCAGGAAGCCACCCATCTGCTGCAGGATAATATCCCTCAAAGAAATCTACGAAGTCGTCACTGTTTGCTTGGAGGATTTTCCCGATGCAGTTGGCAAGTTCCACGGAGGCTTCTTTGATAAGGGAAATTGTGGTAGTACTTATGCCGGCTCCCAACGAAATCGTGGTGAGCAAGCTGTGTAGTTTGCTGGTTTTAATTGTATGGGAAACTTCGGTTAGGACCTTTCCAAAAGCTCGCATACCTTGGTCAGATTCCCAGATCATTATTCGAACTGCAAGGCCCCCTGTGATGCGGCGGGCGGGGAAGAGAAGTGCTCCGGATCCGAGAAATTCGCGAGTAAAGCCGGGTTTCATGGGGATTATACATTGCTGAGGGGTAGAATTAATCCCAGGGTATTCAAAAATTGGTGCACCGCTGAGATCCCAGCTCCATGCTAGGAAGTACACTTCATTGGTAGGGTTGAGGAAGTTTTGCATAAAACCTTCAAACCCCAGGGTCAGCTTTAACGATTTCAGGGCAAGTCCACGAGCCCCACTTGAAACGTCTAATTCTAACTGGGCAGGTTGAATTGCGCGTGTGGCTTCACGGATGTCCGATACTGTCCGGAATAGTTCAAGGTAAGGACGTGTGGCGCGCTGCACAGAAGCAATCTTTGCTGAGAAAATGTCAAACGAACCGTACTTTATAAGTGCCATAGTCGCTCCTGTATTTGAGTTTAATTGTCGATCCTCGGGAGACCCCCGTAAGTTGGGAATGGCTCCACCGTTACAGTTTTAGAAGTTTATCGACCGTTTCGTTTTGGTCAAGGTGTTGTTTTCTATGTTGGATGGCTGTTGTGCGTGTGGCGCTTGAAAGCTAATTAGGAGTCCCAGGCAGGATTTATAGTTCGTGATTTAAACGTTAGAGGCGACCTAGATCCGCAAGCCAATTACCCCAAGTATGATGAGTGTCAATGATATTACCTTGACGAGTGTGATAGGTTCTCGGAACACCACAAAGCCGATTATTGCAATGAGCGCAGTACCAAGTCCCGACCACACCGCGTAGGCGATGCTAACGTCGAGCTTTTTTAGTGCCAAGGTTAACATAGTGAATGCCAAGCCATAGAAGATAAATATTAGCATAGAAGGAATAAGCCTGGTGAACCCTGCAGAGAGTTTCATGGAGGTAGTGCCGCAAACCTCCATTAAGATCGCTAACGCCATGTAAATCCATTCTTTCATATTTGTGGTGTGGTTTATGTGACCAATGCGAGCAGTAGTAATAATTCCGAGAGTTTTCGCTAAGGCAGAGCTTATCAGAATCAATGATTTGGAAGCAAATCCAAGCTTCGGTTGATTACCCAACGGTTTCTAAATAATAGGTGGTGTAACCACCTCACCAGCCCGGTTAAACACCGTGACAATGAATTTACCCAAAAAGTTTTAATTTAAAGTTGGGTGCTGGGTGAGCCTATTGGGATGTTGCAGGGCTAATGGGGTATGATGCGATAACTTTGTAAAATCCGAGTTTAAGTTTCAATGCTTCAGAAAATTTTGGGTTTTGTGTTGAGATAAGTAACCGTGCCTCGGATTAAAGAATTTTGGGCGCTCGGCTATGTTGTGTTGGAGCGGTTTTGTAGCGGGTGCCTGGGGACGGTAAGCCTATGCCTGTTAAATGGGGCAACGAACTGGAAGTTCCCATGACGTGTCGTAGCGGAGCCATAAATACCAATCCAACCCCTCAGCGTAGCCGACGTGGTCACATGGCGGACCCTAGGGTTTGGGACAGATCTTTGCACTCCCATTCGATGCGCCTGAAATAACCCCCATCACAGTACGAGCCCCAGAGTTAGATCTATCCTCCATCCCACCATGCCAAAACCCTCCTGTTGCAACTAACACCACACTCCCCCCAGAGATTAACCATGCTACCCCAACCTCTGCCTCTGAATTCAATTATTTACCCTCTCACGAGCGCAGCTACAAAATGGTAGCCACCGCCGTAAGGCAGTGGATTAATCCAGTTCCCCCATAGCCGCCGTCATAAGACGGCGGATTAAAAGGGACGGCCGGTTCCTGCCGTTTGACCGCTGGAAAGCGAGCAGATAACCATTCTTAAACTAAGTATTCCGGTTTAAGTATGAGCTCTTTGTAATAATCGCGCTCTCACGAACGTGGCCGCGGTATATGAATGCTTTTCCGGACTGCCGGCTTACCACTGTCAGAGATAAGTATATTTTTGACGGGATTGGTTTGTGACGGGTAGAGTTTAGGCATGAGGGCGTTTGTTGCGACGGCGATTGTGTTTTGTGGCGGGTTTGCGGTGATGGTTTTGGAGATTATTGGGGCTCGCTTATTAGGCAAGGATTTTGGCAGTTCATTATACGTGTGGACGAGTCAAATTGGGGTTGTGATGATAGCTTTGGCAATTGGGTATTGCTTGGGTGGGTGGCTAGCAGACCGCCAGGGGCAGCTGCGAGGGTTAGCTTGGTTGGTTTTGCCGGCTGCAGTAAGCGCGTTTTTTATTCCTGAGTATGCTGGGGTATTGATCGGATGGATCGTTATGCGTCATCCGGTAGACCAACCGATACCTCCAATCTGGGAAAAATTGGATCCTGCTCTGGGCAGCGCAGCTCTGTTTTTGGTGCCGTGTATCGGTTTAGGTGCAATTTGTCCGTATATGATTAGGATTTGTGCCCGAGACATAATGAAGGTGGGGCGGATTAGTGGTTGGTTAATTGCTGCCAGTACAATGGGCAGTATTGCAGGTGTATTTGTTTCCGGGTACCTGTTGATTGATCTTTTTAGTTTGCCTATGATATTTCGTGGGGTTGGAATATTAAGCCTGTTTTTGAGCCTTTTGTGCATTATATTTAATCCGATAATGGGTTCGATTTGGCACTCTAAGGCAAAGGCGGATGGGTATGAAAATAGGTAAAATAGTATGTGGTTGGTTGTTGTCGGGCATAGCGGTTGGATTTTGGTCGAGTCTATTCGCAGGTCCAGCAGTGACTTTGTTTGAAACGGTCACCGCATATCACTATATCCGAGTGGTGGATCAGGATAATGTTCGCACATTATATTTTGATAACGCGCCTCAGAGTAGGATGTTGGTACAATCGCCTGCCCTAGGGCATTTTGGATATGTGGATTTGTTCCATTTGGCGCGGCTGTGGAAAGACAGCATGACTAACGTTTTGATGATTGGTCTGGGGGGAGGTAGCGCCCAGCGCTCATTCGAAGCTTTTGATCCAAATCTCCAAATCGAGACAGTGGAGATCGATCCAGTGGTGGTGCGGGTGGCAACCAATTACTTTTCGTTTAAGACGGGGTCGAATCAAATTGTACACATAAATGATGGACGTATGTTCCTCCGGCGGACGACGAAGGTTTATGATCTGATTGTAGTGGATGCGTATACAGCGAGCCGGTATGGAGCGGCGATACCAGTGCATTTAGCCACGTGCGAGTTTTTTGTACTTGCTGCTAACCGGCTCACCACCAATGGGGTATTGGCCTACAATGTGATTGGCACAATCGATGGTTGGCAGCGTAATTTGGTGGCAAGTATATATAAAACAATGAAAAGTGTATTTCCCCAGGTGTACTTGGTACCAGCAACTGATTCACTAAACGTGGTTTTGGTTGGAGTGAATGGCACCAATATGATCACTAGCTCGGAACTTACACGTCGAGCGAGCGAATTAGTGAACGCGGTCCGGATACCGTCAAGTTTGCTGAGGTCTGTCCCGCAGATTAGGTTTGTACCGCCGCCTTGGTTTGATCAAGGGATAATTTTGACTGATAACTATGCGCCTGTAGAAGGCTTAACTCGAATGGGTCGCATTCAATAAATGTGTGGGCGTGGTTTGGCTCAATTATTCCTCCTCTTTTGTTTCTGGTAATTGACCCCGGCGTTTCACCGACACATCTGTGCAAACCCCACGTTTCGAGGATGCAATAAAGTCGATCATGGTCCTTGCTGGTGCGGAAGTAAATCGGGCACGGGCTTGCTCTAGGGCTGTGCTTATATTGAGTCCCTGGCGGAAAAGAAGTCGGTAGAGACGTTTTAGTTCCAATCGTTCTTCTGGAGTGAACCCAGCTCTACGGAGGCCGACAATGTTGAGTCCACAAATTTCGTTACCGCCAGTTGCAATGGTAAATGGCGGTAAATCCTTACTTATTGCGGAACCGCCTTGCATCATTGCTAGGGTGCCTACTCGAGCGAATTGGTGCACAAGACAGTTCCCACTAATAAACGCCCGGTCTTGCACAATGACATGTCCAGCAAGTAATGCCCCCCCAGCGATAATGACGTTGTTTCCGATATGGCAATTATGTGCGACGTGGCTGTGTTGCATGAAAAAGTTATGTGAACCGATAATGGTGGCGCCTTCTGGATCGGTTGCCCGGTGCACTGTGACGTGTTCGCGAAAGATGTTGTAATCGCCTATGATAACCTTTGTAGGGTGGCCCTTGTACTTTAGGTCTTGAGGTGCGTCCCCAATCACGCATCCTGCATGGAATTGGTTGTACGCCCCGATGGATGTTTGGCCAGTGATGTACACATGGGGACCGATCACACAATGCGGCCCGATCTTGACCCCCCCATCTATTACTGTGTAAGGTCCAACTTCGACCGTGGGGTCGATCTCAGCCTTTGGATCGATTATCGCTGTCGGATGAATCATAGTTACACTTTTGAGGTACGTTAGCTTAAGAAGGTTTAAGTGGGCAAGACAGTGTTACGGCCTTTAGGGTGAGGTGATTTAAAGGCAATTTAATCGGCTTTCTGTTGTAGCCGACTCTGAGAATGTTGGCTTGGCAATGGGTTCCTCTGACAAAGGTTGTGAGTCGGTGTGTTCAGTACATTGTATTCGGGGACACACCTTATAAATTTGTCGTCTTGGGAGTTTGAGCGGGTGACCAGGCAAAGTTCAACGAGGTGTTGTCTAAGGCTTGTTCTCCACGCTACGTAAAGAGGGATTAATGTATTGGACGGATTGTATAGTTTGGCCTAGGGGCTGCTGAAAGTTTAGGGGGGGTGAGTGGTGCACTATTTCTGTTTAAAGAAGAGTTGCGCTTAGATGCAAGTTATGGTCAGATATTGCTTGCGATGGGCCTTCGATTGAAAGATCAGCCGCTAGGGGAGCGGCCGCGCGAAAGATTGATTCAGTATGGTCCTGACGCGCTTGGTCACGCCGAGTTGGTAGCCATTTTGCTTCGCACGGGGTACAAGGGCGCCACAGCAGTAGATGTGGCCAAAACGATGTTGGCGCAATTTGGATCGCTGACCGCCCTGGCAAAGGCGACAGTTGACGAACTTGCACGAATTAAAGGTGTGGGACGTGACAAAGCGGTTACTCTTGTGGCGGCTTTTGCTCTGGCTCGGAAAATGAGTGCCGAGCTTAGGTGGGAATCCCCAGTTTTAGATTGCCCGGAGGCTGTAGTGAAACTTCTGCGTGAGGAAAACCTTTTGCGTGACGTTGAAACGCTGCAAGCTTTATTGTTGAATACGCGTCGGCGATTAATCCGCGTTCACGAGATAGCGCGGGGAACATTGGACGCGATCTTGGTGCATCCGCGTGAGGTGTTCAAACCGGCAATTGCGGCGCAAGCTTCCGCAATCATCTTAGTTCATAATCATCCTAGCGGCGATCCATCCCCTTCCGAGGCTGATTTAGCGGTGACGCGCAAGTTAGTAGCGGCTGGTCAAGTTCTGGATATCCCAGTGTTGGATCACATTATTATTGGGTGCGCATCCACACAAAGACAAAAAGATTTTGTATCCTTACGTGCGCTTGGGATGGACATTTTCGATTGAGGTCAAAGTTAGGGAGTTATGGAATAGGTGGTGTTTCAGATGATGTGCCAGTGGATGTGAGAAAGACTTTGGCGGTGGGGGTCTCGTATATTCCTGGTTTGGTGAACCGGAGAAAATAGAGGAGCACCGCAAAATCGTACAGGGCATGGGTTAAGATGGGGGCAATAAGGGATTTGCACATAATAAATTCAATCCCGAAATAAACCCCGATCGCTGTTGCGGCTATTGCGTAGGCTGGGCTGATAAAGTGGCATAGACCAAAAAGAATGGAAGTACAAATGATAGCCGCGGGGGTGCCAAGATATGCTGATAAGCCATGTTGAATGACCCCTCGGAATAAGTATTCTTCACCAAGCCCGGCCAAAACCGAGATCAGTAATAACTGGGGTATCGACCATTCTGCGAAGAGTGGCCGGACAAATCCATCTAGAAAGCGCCGAATGCTGGTAAATGGCCGGATAGGTTTACTAATTGTGAATACGAAAAACGCTAAAATGGGAATTGTGGCTAGTACACCCCCCGTAATGGCTTGAGTCGAGAAAATTAGGAGTTCATTTGTGCCAGTACATAGAGTGAAGTTTAGGACTACTCCTCCAAGCAGGATTCCAAGCTCATAGGCGCAAGCCATCCAATACCATTTTTTTGTACCTCGAAGTTTCATTTGGGAACGAGTTGGCAGTTACCTTGATGTGGTTAAAGGTCGATGGATTCTCCTGGTTCGAGCAAGATGAGTTGTTTGAGTACGGAATCGAACTTCTGGATGGCTTGCTGTTTATCAATTGCAAGTGGTGGTATGGTATCATAATGAATTCCTACAACTAAGTCTGTATGAAGCAATGTGGCGGCATGCACAGCAGTGTCAACGTCCATAGTGTAAGTTCCGCCAATGCATAGCACAGCAAACTTGAGTGGGATGAACCGGCCTACGATATCCATTTCGGCAGTTAGGCCTGTATCACCAGAAAAGAAAAAATTTCCTTCGGGTGACTCTATGACGAAGCTTACGGCCGTGCCGCCATATGTGCCGTCTGGCATGCTACTGGAATGGGCAGCCTGGACAAGGCGTAGTCGGCCAAAGCTAAATTTAGCTACTCCCCCGGCGTTCATTGAATGTAAGCGTTGTAATCCTTGTTTAGCTAGCCATTGCGTAATCTCGTAGTTAGCGATTACTGTAGCCCCAGTTCGTTTTGCGATAGGTACAGCATCAGCAATGTGATCGTAATGCCCATGGGAGATGAGAATGTAATCGGCAGGCACGGTTGAAATTTCGATGTGTTTAGCAAGGGGATTCTCTGAGATGTATGGGTCAAAGAGCAGATCAACCCCCTCAATCCGGACTCCGATGCACCCATGACCGTAGTAAGTGAGTTTCATAGTCGCACTTTGTTATTCTGTTTTTTGAACTTAATCATGAAGCTAGGTCTGCGTACGGTCAATGACTTGGTGGAACCAATACTCGTAGCATTTTTGGGATTACAGATATTCGGACGGGCAATTCGCCTGCCGCTTCACCATCGACTTCCACTGGCACCCGAATATTTGAGGTAATGTACAATGTATCGGTTTTTACCCTGGTTACATTATTTCGCCCGACTTTTCCTGCGAGAAGAAGCTTCAAGCCAGAGACAAGAAGCCAGTAGAAATTAACGCGATGGAACAGGCAGAGATCGAGGTGGCCATCGGTAAGGTTAGCCTCTGGAAAAACCTTGTAGCTACCGCCGTACCGCTGGCCGTTACCTATTAACACAAACTGCGCAGTGTAATGGGAATTTTCGAACGTGACTTCAATTTCCGGGTGTGGTTCTCGCATGGCTTTTATTAGGGCTACGATGTAAGCAAGGGGTCCCACATATTGTTTGAGGCGAAGGTTTACTAATTCAATTGCTCGGGCGTCTAGCCCTATCCCAGCCATTTGGACAAAATATCGAGCAGCACGATTGGAATGGAGGAATTCTACTTTGCCCACGTCAATTTGTTTTTCGGCCCCAGCCAATATAATTTGCCATGCAGTTTTTATTTTTGGAGGAATACCGAGCTCCCGCGCAAACACGTTCATTGTCCCTATTGGGAGAATACCCAGTCTTACTTTTGTAGAAGCCGTAGGCATTGATAAAATTCCGTTTACAACCTCGTTTAATGTTCCGTCACCACCCGCTACGATAATGGTTTGGTAATCCTCAACCACTGCTTGTTGGGCTAATAGAGTAGCGGAGCCCGGTCCACTAGTAGGCATTAGCCGTGGGGCCGGGTCTAACAAATGTAAGGTGGCTAAATGTTTATGGGCTTTTAACCCACGAGCTGCCGGATTGAAGATTACGCATGCGTGCACATTGGATGCGTAATAGTAAAAGTTAAGCCGACGTGTGGCCAGGATTAAAGTCCCGCCGAGTTCTCAGTATCAGTTTTTGATAATGCAATTCATTTGGGCCACCTGGTCGGACCTCCGTTTTGTTTCAGCTACAACTTGAGTTGGGTTGTGCGCTTAGTGCGTTACTCGACAATCTTGAGTGTATAGTATTGCGAGGCGGCGCTATCTTGTTTACGCGGGCCGAACGCCTTTGTCTCGTACTTGAACAGGTACCGATATGTAATCAGGTTTACAGAAGGTGGGATGTATAGGTAAGCCTCCCATCTATTTGTCATAAACGGGGTGGGTTCCATGGGGATCAGGTTAGTCTGGATCTGGACATATGCTTGGATGGTCTTCCAATCCAGTGTTTGTTGCCTAGAACTGAATTTGACGGACACTTGGTAAAGGTTGTTTGTGCTGCGAGACATAACCCCAGGAGTGAGGTTTGTAAATCGTGCAGCGCACCCAGCTACTAACACCGGTAAGATTGCTAACCAGAAAAACCGTTTTCTCATATTGATTTATCGTGACTTTCTTGGCCTGATTTGTAAAGAAGGTTTTAATGACTTGCGGGGTCAAGCCTGAGCTATAGCTTAATTAGTTCCTCAGCTATTTGCACGGCATTCAACGCAGCACCTTTTAAAAGCTGATCCCCACAAACCCAAAATGCAAGCCCGTTGTCAAATGCGCAATCTCGCCGGATCCGCCCTATAGCACAGTTGTCCTTGCCACTCTGGTAAAGCGGCATTGGATACTCAAACTTTTCGGGGTTATCAATTACCTCTAGCCCAGGCGCTTTGCTAAGCACTTCGCGTGCAGTTTCAACAGTGACGGGTTTTTCGAACTCAGCACTAACCGCAACTGAATGTGCCCGGTACACTGGTACACGTACACAAGTCACACTGGCACAAAAAGTGGGATGATGCATTATCTTGCGACCTTCATTTTGCATCTTCATCTCTTCCTTTGTGTAACCATTCGGTAAAAAGGCGTCTATATGAGGCAAAAGATTAAATGCAATTTGATGAGGGTATACCTCGCGAGTCACAGGTTCCCCAGCTACAATTTGTCTTACTTGACGATCAAGTTCTGCAATAGCCTTTGCGCCTGTTCCAGAAACCGCTTGATAGCTAGCAGCAAAAATTCGTTTGCAGAAAAACGCTTTGTGCAAAGGATATAGCGCCATGAGCGTTATGGCTGTGGTGCAGTTTGGATTGGCGATAATCCCACGATGCCATTTAATATCCTCCGCGTTTATTTCAGGGATAACCAATGGAACATTGTCATCCATTCGGAATGCGCTCGAATTATCAATCACCACACATCCAGTCGCTACGGCTACAGGCGCAAATTCTTTTGAGATGGAGCTCCCTGCACTGAATAGGGCTATCTCCACCGTCCTAAAACTATCTTTTGTAAGTTCTTGGACGGGAATGTCTTCTCCTTTGAATGGGAGTTTTTTACCAGCAGACCTCGCGGAAGCCAAGAGAGTCAATTTTGAAACAGGGAAATTACGGCGTTCAAGGGTGCGAATCATTTCCACACCCACTGCGCCGGTTGCACCCACTACCGCTACATGATATTGGCGGCTCATAAATTTTCCTTCATTTACCATGCATGAATAAACGTGTCAACGGATGAAAGACTTTTTCACAGTCCTTTTGGGCGCCATGTGTAAACATGGAGTGTTCCATTTGCCTCTGGAGGTGCATGACTGTCCAAGTACATTTCCCTCATCACATGTCAGGAACCACTAGGCACCCACAGGGCAAAAAACCTGGGCCCTAATTTGTAAGAAGTTGATGGCATTATTTGGTTGGAACTCGAAAATGGGTAGCTCTGAAAATGGTAAGCTGTGAGGTTGGGGAAAGTTTTCATCCTGAAGGGTATAGCGATAGGAAGGGGGGTAATTGGTGGTTCAGTGATTGTGATTTTATCTGAACAAGTAAAACCCTCAAAACGCGCGCTGATTAGGAGTGCTGTTAGAGAATTCGAAAAGGAAGCAGAAGAAGTGCAGGGTTATTTGCCTGCAGTGATAAAATTGAAAAACAGACTAGAGGGAATCGGGAATGTCGGTGATCTGGAAACGTGTGGTGTGGGCATGGGTGGAATGGGACAATGGATGGCAAAGGCGTCAGCGTCCGAGGGTCTCTGAGGGGGCAGTCCTGGATGTTATAAAAATAAAGCACTTTCAAATGATGTGTGTGCATGCGTGATCTGCTCAAGTGGACGGTGAACCTGATGTGTCTATTGACCAATATCCCGCGGCTTTTCGAATGAGCGATGTCAGGGTAAAGCAGGTTGTTGGATGTCCAGAGCTGCTCAGGGGTTCTGCAAGGCTCATGTCGTAGAGTTGAGTGGACATATGACGGGGTTGGACGAAGGATAAGCCAGAGGACGTTGGTATGGACGAACAATGCATGGGCCGTGGTTGAGGATGTAAAATTTGTGAGTGATCCAATGCTATTTGGTCGTCACATTGTAGAGCTAAACGTGCCGAACAACACACTTGTGCGCAGTTACGTTTGGGGATTAGATCTTTCTGGGATGATGGATGGTGCTTATGGAGTAGGTGGTTTGCTTGGGTGACGTTACACACTGCAACTGGGCCTGCTGCTGGGGCCCACTTTGCAGCTTATGATGGAAACGGTAACGTGGTTGCTCTTGTCAGTGCCAGCACTGGGAACGAGACTGCGCGGTATAAATATGGTCCATTTGGTGAACCAATTCGCGTCACCGGCCCCGCAGCTGCCCTGAACCCCTTCCGGTTTTCCACCAAGCGGACCTGCAATACCACTGATCTGGTTCTGTATGAATATCGGGCGTACAATCCTGCATTGGGGTGTTGGGCAAGCAAAGATCCAATCCGAAAATGCGGTGGTTTGCATCTTTATGGGTTCGTGCTGAACAACCCGATTAACTACTACGACCTCTTGGGATTGAAGGCCAAGAAGTGTAAGGAAATAACGAGAAAGGATGGGACACCGTTCATCTTTTTCGAACCACCAGAGAGCGAAGGCGGCGGATGGAAGATCTCACGGTTGAACTTCATTTCTGGGGGTGGATCGACTCACACGTTCATGGACGGTTTCAGCGTTGAATGGTCTGCAAAGGTCGAGGTCTACTGCCGCTGTGACGACGGTTGCTTTGAGGCTCGCAAAGGAACTCGAATTCACTCGAAAACGTTCGATGGTCCGCATGATTGGTTTGTAGTGTACGAGGCAGGCGCAATGCCGATATGCATCCCAACGCCAACAACATTTCTTGAGGCCATTGGGGAAGCCGTCGCCACAGTTGTTGACTCGAATCTACGTAAACCCATCTCGATAGATTCATCCACCGCGAACGAAATTGCGGAAAAGATTGCGGCGAACCGCCCAACAAAGCCAACTGACGGTAAATGGAAGGACAAGTCTCCATGCGAAAAGTGACCTGGATAATAGCTGGAACGCTCGTTGTCGGATGCCTTTTCTTCGTCGCCGGCTACTACACTGGTCGGCTTCTTCGAGATCGCGAAGATGTAAGGGTTAACATCCCTGTGTATGTCCGAATGTACAACGACCTCTTGAGCGGAAGGCTTGATAGGGCCACTAATTATCTTGGGATCTATTTGATGGACCTGACCAAACGGTATGATGAACTCCAGCGGAACGCCTTACTTCGACTAGCCACCCCGAAAGCGTATTTCAAGTCTCCTAGCTTTCAGACAAGCCTTTCCGAAGCGTGGAACATCGCAGCGCAGCAAGCCGCGAATATGATTTGGATCGGACCACCAAAGAAATCCGATTGGCCGGCTGTCCCGCCAAACGGTGAGAAGTAATTTAGGCTGCTCTGTGCCGCGCCGGAGTTAGTCGGTCATCTGTGCCCGCCGCACAGCTCTGAGTGCTGGATGTTCGCTACTGAGCGTATCAGATTTGTTTGGTTTAACTGAAGCAGGGTGGTTATTTATTCCATAAGATAACACGAGAGGCGTGACGATTAGCTAGCAATACGATTAACTGAACGGCTCACGGACATAACGTTGTATGTAGGGACGTCCAGCTCTTGTGTCCGCGGTGTCTCTTTAGTCTACCAATATAAAAAAGTCAACCAACTGGTTCGACTTACCATTTCAGACGCTTTATACTGATTGTTCGAATACGACTAAGTGGGCTATGTGATTGCTGGCAGTAAATACTAGCCAGACGGCACGCCAATGGCCGGGCAACAATTTGAGTATGGGTTTGATGACATAGGCAATCGCAAGGTAGCTCGACGTGGTGGTGATGAGAACGGCTGGAACCTACGGCAGAGCCTATACACGGCCAATCTGCTCAATCAATACACACAACGTACTGTGCCTGGTTTTGTGGACATAATTGGTATTGCCTTGGCGACGAAGCCGGTGTATGTAAATGTACAGTTGGCGCATCGGAAAGGTGAATACTTTCGCAAAGAACTAAGTGTGAACAACGCATCAGCGCCAGTGTGGCAACAAGTGACGGTGACCGCTTCGGGCGAGCCCACCATCACAGGGAACCTCTTCGTTCCTCGGACACCTGAACCGTTCAGCTACGACCTCGATGGAAACATGACCAGTGACGGGCGGTGGAGCTACACGTGGGATGCTGAGAACAGGTTGATAAAGGTTGAAAGCCGATCTGACACGCCGCAGCCCTCGTGGCGTCGGGTAGAGTGGCAGTACGACGCTTTGGGACGCCGGATTCGTCAGATTACCTCCGACGGCAGCTCCGGGAATTGGGTGGTGACGGAAGACCTGAAGTTTGTGAGCGATCCGATGCTGTTTGGCCGGCACATTGCAGAGCTGCGGGCGAGCGACAACGCCCTGGTCCGCACCTACGTCTGGGGCCTGGACCTGAGCGGCACAATGGACGGCGCCGGCGGTGTGGGCGGCTTGCTGTGGGTGACGCTGCACACCGCCTCTGGCCCTGTCGCAGGGACGCACTTCGCCGCATACGATGGGAACGGCAATATCGTGGCTCTGTCGGCTGCGTCGGATGGGTCGGAAACCGCCCGTTACGAATACGGCCCCTTTGGCGAACCCATCCGCATCACCGGCCCCGCAGCCGCCCTGAACCCCTTCCGGTTTTCCACCAAGCGCACCGACCCCACCACCGACTTGGTTCTCTACGAATACCGCGCCTACAGCCCCACCCTAGGCCGGTGGCTGAGCCGCGATCCACTCGAGGACCAATTCATCCGCCGGGGTGTTGAGCAGATGAACCAGCGTTTCGGGCGTCAAAGCAAACGTGATGTCTCACCGTATTTCTTTGTTAACAACAATCCGAACCTCTTCATTGACTCTGACGGAAGGTTGGCGACCTGTCCTCCTGGGAGTATTTTAGGTGCGACCTGGGGAATCGCGTTGGCCGAGCCGACCCCCGTCGGCGAAGTAATTGCGACAGGTGTTACTATCGGGGTTGGAGTTGCTGTCTGCGTTGACGTAATAAGTCATTGTTTGTGCAAGAGGCGTCATCCGACTTGGATGAAGTGCCGCAAGGACGCGACAAATGACCCAGTGAAGGCGCTGGCAAGAGATGCTGTTTCAGTGCCAGGATGGACTGGCCCGTTGCTGGCGGCCGTCCATCCGAGAGGGCCAGCCAAAAACTGTCCAGGTGGAGCACCAGGGGCGCGGTTCGGAATGGAAATCAATTACGTTCGATACACCGAAACCGGCATTGTCAGGTGGGAGATGGAAATCCCTGTGAACTGCTGCGCTTGCTGCAACATCTTCACGAGCGGTGTTTCCTGTGAAGTTGTTCATCGTGGTATCGGCTCAGGCGGACAGCCGTTGCCGCCCCCTGTCCCGTGAACAGCATCATGTCAGAGATCGTTTTCCAATACAGGGGAGCAGCGGGCAACACTGAGAGCTACTCGATCGCCTTGGTGTGTGTGTCCCAAGACGACCGTGGATTTTTCGGGGAAATCTCCGTCAAGTTGCCTCAGTGGGAAGTGGCCGTCTCGAGCTACTTTTTCGGTTGGTCGCTCAATTGCTTTTTGGAGGACCTCAAGGCGATGCAGACCAAGCCACGCCATCGGGCTTCACTCCTCAGTTTCGATGAGGAGATTGAACTGCTTGTCGCGCCGTCATCGAAGCGGGCTAGTGCAATTGCACTTAAGCTCCTCTGCGGTGAAAGCTTCAAGGCTGATTGCTTCGCGAAGGAGACTGAACAGGACTCGCGGAAGAAGCCGAGGTTGATTCTGGACTCTGGCTTCATCGAGCTTGAGCGGTCATACTTGGAGACATTCTGTCGCGACATTCACGTTTTCTTGGCAGGAAAGACCTTCAGCCGCGAGCATCCCTCCATCGGGCTTGGCTGAGAAATAACAGAAGCCATGGCGGTGTCCAGCCAGAGGTGTAGGGAAGTTTAGGCTGCGGCGAGGAAGGGCAGGCTCTGCGCTCGTGCCTCGCTACTGGCCGGGCCACCCGCGCTTGTGCTACAGCCCTCGCGCTGCGTCTTCGCTGTGGCGTGAGGGGTTTTTTGATTGAGCAAGCATCGGATTCGATTTGAATTGTTGAACCGCATGACGGGATATGTCAAACAACTAGCCAGCCGGACGGTGCCGGGATATGTGAACATTCTGGGCGAGGCGACCAATGCGGCCACCGTGAGCGTGAACACGAACTTGGCCTATCGCAAAGACCGCTATTTCCGGGCGGAATTGGCGGTGAACAACACCGCCAATCCGGTCTGGCTGGGGATCACGAACGCGGCGGTGCTGCCGGTGGACGCCAGCAATTACGTCGCGAGCATCGAGACGGGGCATGTGTTTGTGGTGCGCTCGCCGGAGGCGTTCAGGTATGACGCGGACGGGAATTTGCTCAGCGATGGCCGCTGGAATTACACCTGGGATGGCGAGAATCGGTTGACCAAAGTCGAAAGCCTGACCACTGGGCCGACAGGGTCGAAGCGGAAAGTCGTTTGGGAATATGATGGTCAGGGTCGGCGAGTGCGGCAAACCACGTCTGACGGTAGCAGCGGCAGCTACGTGGTGGTGGAAGACTTGAAATTCGTGAGCGACGGCTGGCGGTACATTGTGGAGTTGAACGCGACGAACAACGCGTTGGTGCGTTCCTACGTGTGGGGCCTTGATCTGAGCGGCTCACTCGATGGTGGTGGTGGCGTGGGCGGGTTGCATTGGGTGACTTTGCACACCACCTCTGGGGCTGCTGCCGGGACGCACTTCTGCGCTTATGATGTAAATGGCAAAATTGTAGCTCTGTCGGCTGCGTCGGATGGGTCGGAAACCGCCCGCTACAAATACGGCCCCTTCGCTGAACCGATCCGCATCACTGGCCCTGCAGCCAACCAAAACCCCTTCCGCTTCTCGACCAAGCGGACTGACTCCACCACTGATTTGGTGCTGTACGAATATAGGGCGTACAGCCCCGGTCTCGGCCGCTGGCTGAGCCGGGACCCGATTGAATTAGCCGGTGTCTACAACTACCTTGCGAATGATTGCCTTGGAAAAGCTGAGATATTGGGTTTGTGGAACGAAGACATTCACTATACTGCTACGGGAGGCTGGGCGGTTAGTTTGGGAATCACACTCGCAGCTTCTGAACAGATAGCAAGATCGGATAACCGTGTTGATTCAGATTATACAACGCTAAAATTTTCCGAAGCGAATTGGTCTTGGCATTTTGATAGGTCTAAGGGTGGTGAAGATTCGCGGGTTCGCCATGCATATGAGACATATGAGAAAGCCCAGGGGTGCTGCAATTGGGAAGTTGGGCAGGATGATTGGAAATGTGCGGCGAGGGAATTGGGCATGGGGTTGCACGCATTGCAAGATTGGGTTGCACATGGTGATTTTAATCGGTGGCAGGAGGCTCCGAACATAGAACGAGTGCCATGGTGGCCGCCAAGTGCGCGATTACAATACCGGCATAACGAGTTTACCCCAATAAGAGGTCAAGATTACCGTACCGTAGATGATTGGATGTATGATTCTTGTGACCTTGACGGCAGGCCAACACTTGAGTGTTTGGTATTTGCAAAGCGCACTGAGTATGGGGACAATTTGTTTTGGGCCCCGTTTGTTTTTGGGCTAAAAAGGCTTTGGACTACTGAGGCGCTAACGCTAGACTACTTGCGAGCCTTTCAGGAGTTTGTGCGAGCGAAGGGGAAGCCGTGTGGGCAATGCAGACACCATTTTTTAGGCGAATGAAACAAGCATCTACAAAAAGGGCTATGCTGCTGGGCGCGATTGTAGGTTCTTTGGTAGGAGTTTTCTTTGGATTGGTTACAGTCGAGCCTGTGATGAATGGTGATTGTAGAATTATAGAGATTTTGACAATTCCCGCTATCTTTATAGGTGGATGCGCTTGTTTTGGGTTCTGTGTTGCATTTGGTCCCGCACCGACCTTGGAAAATTTTGGCGAGGTTTATCCGGCTTTTTTCGTGATAGGCGTTGGGGTACAATGTTGTCTAATAGGGATAGGATGCGCGGCGTTATGGACGAAGTTGCGCCAGCGTGCGCGCACTCCGTGAAGTGACTATGGTAAAGAAAATTTGGTTATTTGGGTGAGTTCTGGACTTACAATGGTGGATGTCGGCCATTTGAAAAGCTGCCATGCATCCTGGAGTTAGGTTGTGGATTATTTCCACCCATCTTCGAGTGCGGCCACACCCGTGTTGCTGGTGGGCAAAGCTTTCAGAGATTGCAAGTTTCGATAGGATGATTTGGTTGGTAGATACGAGGCCATGGAAAGCTGGGTTTTACCAAGCGCTTCGATTGCGATGGCGGTGAAGAGTAGCTACGAATAGCCTTAAAATCTGGATTTGCCCTGTCAGAAAAGGTGTGTAAGTGATTCAGAGTGCCCAAGGAACACGGGACTGTAAGAAACGCAACTCAAAAGACCAACTCCAGGAGCAGATAGTGGTGAGCAGAGTGAGATCGCATTGTTTGCTCACAAAAAAACTCATGAGCGAGGGCGATACGCTTCGTTTTTGGCGGAGGTTTTTAAGGAACGGTTCGTTCTTTTGAGTTTGGGTAATTACGCCCATGCTGGTAAGGGGTAACTGTTTGGTAGGGCGCGTGGCTGGGAAATATTTGGGCGGGTTAGGTGTGGAGGTGCACGCATGATTTGCTTTGTTTTTTGAGGTGGCGTCCACGTCCAACGCCTGAAACCGCGGCCAAACTGGGTGTGCCGATATGAACAGTTCGGTATGTCGCAGCAAGGGTTTGGCGGGCCCGTCATAATCTGGGTTTGTCCACCCTGCGCTGATGGATTGCCTAAAATGGGAGTGGGGACCTGTCAGTCCGCAAGGGACATCTGGTAGGCGACAACTGAAGTTGGATGGCTCAGCGGGGGAGACACTAGAACGGTTGGAATCTGTGCCAGAGGATTTACATGGCCAATTATGCTGAGTCATTACAGTCAACGTACATTGCTTGGGTATGTGGACATTATTGGGATTGTCCTGGCAACAAATCCGGTGTATGTAAATGGTCAGATAGCGTATCGGAAAGGCGAATACTTTCGGAAGGAGCTGAGTGTGAACAACGCATCAGGGCCAGTGTGGCAACAAGTGACGGTGACGGCGAGTGGTGAGATACCTGTGATTGGTAACGTATTTGTACCACGGACACCTGAACCGTTCAGCTACGACCTTGATGGAAACATGACCAGTGATGGTCGTTGGAACTACACCTGGGATGCAGAGAACAGACTGGTGAAGGTGGAAAGCCGGTCTGACACGCCACAAGCGTCGTGGCGGAGGGTGGAGTGGACCTATGATGCCCTGGGTCGTCGTATCCGTCAGATTACGTCCGATGGCAGCTCGGGCACATGGGTGGTGGCGGAAGACCTCAAACTCGTGAGCGACCCGACGCTGTTTGGCCGGCACGTGATCAAGCTCAACGCCACGAACGTGGTGGTCCGCACCTACGGCTGGGGTTTGGACCTCAGCGGAAGCTTGGACGGCGCCGGCGGCGTGGGCGGCTTGCTGTGGGTGAC
>Ga0207433_10001253_pt1 | contig 55309 bp, 63 predicted proteins | sample YelNatPaOPGAMG01_FD_187559 | JGI IMG/M metagenome (GOLD analysis project Ga0207433, IMG submission 187559) | Hot spring thermophilic microbial communities from Obsidian Pool, Yellowstone National Park, USA - OP-RAMG-01 (SPAdes) (version 3) | ecosystem: Environmental > Aquatic > Thermal springs...
ATTATGGGCCATACTATTATTCAAACAGAACTGGATGGATTGTTAGTGGCCAATGGTGTCTTTACCATAACACCACTGTTCCTCCTCCTGTTTACACTACATACAATGCAACAAAACTTCCAACCTATGAACTAGCTACGATATTACCAAAACAAATAATTAACGGCACAGATGCAACTTGGTTCAGCATTTTAAAAGGTTACACAAACAATCCTTATGAGAACTTGACAAAATATTATGGGAATGATAAATATACGTGGTTTGCAGTTTTTGGCTCAAATCCTACTACATACACATTAGATAGCGGTGTTCTTGGAATTGTGAAAAAGGCAGGAGGCAATTATGAGTATGCTTGGGCAGATAAATTTGGAAGAAGTGACATTTGGAAAGTTTCAAGGTCAGGAACAACTGATAGTCGGTATATGTATGCAAGATATAGTTTGGCACAAAACACAACTCCATTTGAATTTTACTGGATTTTGTCTGACACTCAAGCAACAAATACTTCTAACTATATTACTCAAGGAATAGAAAAATCAACAATAGCAATAGCAAATTCAATAAACATATCAGTTGGTGATGATGAATACAAAACAGCAGGTTGGAGTGTAGATGGAAATTTGTTTTATCACAGAAGAAATATTAGCTTTACAGAGCCAAATGTTATTGAAAGAATAGATGAGCCAGTTAATTTTACTTTTGACCCTTTTGGGAATATAAATTCAGATTGCAGAGATATAAGAGTGGTGGATGATGCCTCAAATTTAGTTGTTTTTCAAAATGAAACTTGTTCAGCAAATTCAGTTAATTTATGGCTTTTTATTAATTTAACCAAAGGGCAACAAAGAAACTTTAGTGTTTATTATAATTCTACTGCTTCTACCCCTTCGTTTACTTTAATGGATGTAACAACTTCTGGAACTTGTCCGACACAGACAATAAATCTGAGAAGAATGAATTTAGCTTATGATACAAACTATACAAAATCTTACAATTGGACTGCTTGGGGTGTTGGTTCTGGTGAATATTTACAATTTAATTTTGGAAACACTTCAAGTTGGGCAACAAATACACAAAGCCATTATTGGTCTTTCAACAATGGGACAGCTCCTTCATCATCAGTAGGTGGGTGGAACCAAAGGTGTTTGATACAAAGAGGTGCTATTTTCACAAAAATTTCTGTAAATCAAACTGCTATACCAGTTGCTGCTGGAGTTGACTTAGACGTTTTTGGAACAGTTTATGTTTTCCAAAAATCAGGGAGAGTTAAAATAATAATACAGCCAAGCAGAACAGTTATCGACACAAAAGACAACTATCCAGCTTACTATAGGTATGGGTTTGATACTGTTAGCCCACAGAACAAAGCAGGTAATGAAAGGTATCACATATGGACAGATTGGGCAGGAAGAAGAGAGATGCTTGATAAAACAGTTCTTGGAGAACCTTTAATAAACTACACTTATTATAATGTTAATGGAGTTCAAACACCGCTAAAAGGAACTTTCAGATTTCCTTTTCCTCCATCTTTTGCGTTCAATTACAATGCATCACAACCAGCATGTATGGGCAATCAGCTTATGGATTATTTCATTTATAGGGTTACACCAACACCAGCAGGAACATCATTGGCAACAATTGCAGAATTCTTGGCTCATGATTTTGGAATATGTCACAGAAGCCTATACAACAACATAACTCAGTACAACACTGGATGGACAATACTTTACCCTGATATAAGGCTTTTTGGAACAACATATAACAAATGGGTTGATGCTGCAACATATGCAAAATTCTTCTTGTTACAGAACAATTATACACCTTTCTCAAGAGTGCATTACTTTTATCCTTATGCGGCTAGTTCTTACACTTCAGCGAGGGCAACTTTAGCTTCTGTAGACATGTGTCCTGATGTCGAGCATAATTATAATAGCTATACAGAAATGTTGAACAATGTATCAAAAAATACAATTGATGATGAAAGAAAAACATCTGGAAATTATGATTGTTTGGTTAATCTTGTTAAGCTAATTGACCAAAGAGGAGCAGACAAGACTGAATTTATACTAACGAAAAATTCAACAATTTATTATGGTGAAATAAGAAGAACAGATGAGCCTTATCCTACTGTTATAACTGAAGCAGGTTATAGACAGACAACTGCTAACAAGGCAAGTTATTGGTATGGAAACTGGTTTTCTATTGTAACTCCTCACCCTTATGTTTTACATGGTTACAGCACTTCAGGGAATCCACAATTTATACCTGCAACTTCTGTTTATTATGAGGCGCCACATCAATATTTCAACAAATATGTTTGGGATGAAAGCTATTTCTGGGATAAGAACAAAACGAATTTGCTTGCAGGGACAGGAGTAAATATAGGTCCAGAAACTTCTGATGCAAGAGGTTTTACTTGCAACTTAGCATCTGTTTCAGGAGCAGCGTGGGAATCTACAGCAAGAAAAGGGTGGACACACGTTGGAACTGCAGCTGTTGCTTGTCCATATTCTTTAGAAAACATGAAACACTATGCATATGCAAGACCGTCTTACACCTCTTATATTTCTACGACAACAGGAGGTAGTACGGGAACATATTATGATTTTTACATTTTTGGTAGAAACGACCAATCACAATCTATGCAAGTTGGAACTCACAACTCTTTGTTTGACTACAAACATTATCCAGATGGAACAAGCACAGATATTAATGATATTAATGGCTTGAATAACAGCGAATACCATATGAACAAACAGCCATGGTTCTGTATTGAAAGTTCGAGAAACAATAGAGTTTTTTGTGAAGCATATACCTCAACATCTTCATTTGTTTATTCGGCGGCAACAGGAGCAGCAAACGAGCAATATGTTTTTGGTCAGGACTATAGTTCAGCAGTAGAGATTAACAGGTTTTTCTTTTACTCTAATACAAGATGGGGTGGTGGAACTTACTATCCTACCGATTTTTCAACATACAGATATGTTTATCCTTACTTAGCTTCAGGTGAGGTTGATGTTAATTTATTGTATGCTGGTGAGGGTTCAAGCGAGAATATATTAATGGTATTTCCTGACGCTTGGATACCATTGATACAAGGCTATCCACAAGGGTTTGACCTTGATAACAGATTTTGGATTTATTTTGACCAAGATTCAAGGCAATACACACCTGGCCAAACATTAACAATTAACGGAACTCTTTTCAAAAACAATGCAAGATTATCTGGAGCAGCTGTTTTATTGACAATATTAAAATCAGATGCCACTTTTATAACTAATGCGGTTAAAGTTACAGATGAATATGGCAGATTTAATTGGACTTACACTTTGCCAACGACACTAACATCAGGCTTGTATTATGTTAAAGCTGATTATAACAACGGTGAAATAGTAAACAAGTTTGGATTTAAAGTTACTACAAATGTTGTTACAATATCAACTAACAAACCATCTTATGCAAAAGGGGAAACATTAACAACAACCTTTACAGTAAAAGATTATTTAACTAACGCTTATAAAGACCCAGACCGAGTTGAGTTAAGATATTATTCTCCAGATGGTTCTATTATAAGGTGTGCTAAATATCCTTCAACAGCTAATATTCAAAATTGTCCATATAACCTAACAAGAACAGCAACAGGTTATTACTCAGATTCATTTACCTTATCCGAATCTGCTCAATTGGGAATATATTTACAAAAAGTTACAACAACAGACACAGGAATAACAGCTAATTTTTACAACACTTTCTCTGTTTCAGAGTTTACAGGATGGATAGATGTTTCAATTAATAACACAATTGTTGGAACCTCGTTCACTAGCAATGTAACAACGAGAAATACGGGTGATACTCAAGTAACAAAAACTGTTGAAGTTACTGTGCCTACGGCATGCGGCTACATAAATTCTGTGACAAATGCCACAGGACAAGCAATAACATACAACATTCAAGATTTGGGTTCAGCTTGTAAGGTTTATTGGGATGTGACTTTAGCAGGAAGTGCTACAACATGGTTCAAGATTCAGTCAACCTTGCAAGCTGGGGGTGGAGGAGCATACCCAGGAATTGAGGTAGATGCTCCGTCTGTAATAAATACAAGCATCGCTTTTGGAATTAACGCTTTCGTCAGGAATACTGATGGGCAATTAACCAATTGCGATTCAAATCCTTTGCTTACTTTGAGAGATAATATGAATGGCTCTATAATATTAAGCGGGGTTCAAATGACAAATTATGCAACGGGACAATATAATTATACGACATCCTTGCCATACCAGTCAATATTTTTAGTTCAAGTAAATTGCAGCATTGGTTCAACTATTTTTATTTCAAACCCAAAAATAATAAGTTCGCAGAATGTTCCTGGTATGGGTGGTGTAATTGATTACAATCAAACTGCTTTTTATGTTTGGAATTATACAAACAGGACTTTGACTGACTATAATCAAAGCGAGATTTTAAATTATCTTTATAATATTAACACAACTCAAACTGTTTATTTCCAAAATTGGAATGCAACATTTTACTTTTGGAACAATACTTATTTCGTAAATTGGAATGGAAACATAATGAATTTAACCAATAATTGGGATAAGCTTTGGAACTATTGGAAATGTGACGAAAATAATAACATGGTTTGCAATTTGTTGTGGGATTTGAAAAATACCACACCTTCTCCATCTAGTGGTGGAGGCGGTGGTGGCGGTTCGGTTGTATATCAAGTTTACATGGAAAGTAAAGGAGGAATAGTAGAAAATATAACTGGTGTTGAATTTGTTTATGATAACTATTTTGAAACTTCTCCTGATAGTTATTATCCACTTCCAATAACAATTAAAAACAATTACAATTACACTGTATCTGTCAAATTTTACAAAGTAACCGATAACGTTTACTTTTCACCAGAATACCCAATTTACATTAACCCCAACAGCACAGCAAGAGTTGTTTTATATTTGCCTATTCATCAAGAAGGAGATTTCACCTACCAGATAGGAGCAAAAACAATTTATTTAGCAAACGAAGAAAATAAAACTTTAACCTTTTATGGTAAAGTAAATAAATTTATTTCACTCAGAAACTTCATTCAAAAGTACTATCTGATTTTAGCATTTTTATCTATTACTTTGGTTGTTGTGATGGCTTATAAATATCTTGTTGGTAAGGGTGGATAATGATGAAAAAGATAACATTTTTAATTTACAAAAATAAAATTAAAAATAAGGCGAGGGTATGAGTTTAACTTTAGGACAACCAGGAGAGTATAACAAATACAAAACCTACTATCTACTATTTTTATTGTTGGTTTTTGCCTTTCTTGCTTGGTCTGCGATAGGTGTTGGAGCTGACCCCGTAAAAAGAAGGATGATTAATTATTACATGTGGATGGGGTTTGTGGCTTTAGCCTTTATCTTGTTCGATAACCTAACATTCAAAAATTTTGAAATCATAGACACGGTTACAATAGAGAAAACACCTATACACCCTAAATTTATTTTGATGATAGGATTTGCTTTATCCATCCTTATGTCATGGAAAATAATGACATCACAAACGGCTTTCATACCATATCCCACATTCCAATTTTTCGACCATAGATTGCCAAACGCTGTTTTAAGTGGTGTAGCTGGAATAATAGAGGATTTATTCTTCTTCTCTCTTTTATTTCCTGTAATTTATGCATTGTTGAATAGACAGCTTCAGAACAAATTCATCTCATGTGTTTTGTCATCTTTTTCAATATCCCTCATTTTCATGTTGTTTCATCTATTCGTTTATGGAGCCAACCAGCCTGCCTTACTGATGACATTTATTTTTGGTTTAATGTCGTCCTTGCTTGTATTTTTAACAAGAAGTATCATAATTTCACACTACCTTCACTTTACCAATAACTTCATTGCTTCGTTAATACTTGCTAAAGTAATGATTATATTCTTTTAGGGGGTGACTTGAATGATGGGGTTAGCTTTATTCGATTTTATCATAGGCGTGCTTTTTCTTATTTTTGGCTATGTGGTTGGAAAGACATTGAAGTTTGGTGTGAAAATTATTTTTATAGTCATTGTTGCTTTACTCATATTCTACATTCTGAGTATGTTGACAAAAGGTATGATGTTTAAATTGGGTGAAAAGGTGGTTTTTCTCAGAGATGTTTGCTCGAAGTTTGGTATAGATTATAGAATGTTGAATTTCGGTTTTTTGATGTTTATTTTTGGTTTGTTGTTCGGCATACCTTTAGATAAGTCGTAATACTTGTGAAGAAAAATAGGTCTAATTGTTAACAAAAGTTTTATAAATATCAAAATATATTATAAATAATAAAGAGGTGGCTGAATGAGGATATTCATTCTAAAAAGAGCGAAAAAGAAAGGCGGATATTATCATGTTGTCGTTGGTAAAAGTGAAGATAGTCCTGGAACAGTGATTTTCGGTAGGTATAAGAAGTTGAAGGATGCAGAAGAAAAGGTTAAAAGGTTAACAGGTGGTTAAAATCCCTGTAGAAATAAAAGGGCAGCAGTTAAGGATTAGGGTTCAGTCGCCTAAAAATTTTTCTAAATTCAGAATTCTCGATGTAGGCAAAAAGGGCAGATTGCATGCCGTTTTAGGTAAGTTGAAAGATTCTGATAAATGGGATATACAGGCTTGGAGGTTGAACCTTTCAACATATAGAAATCCAAAAGATGCTTTGGATGATTTGACTATGATTTATTCAAAAGATGAAATAACCAACGAGCAATATAAAAAAGCGGGTCGATTAGTTTATAAATGGTTTGCAGGTGGTTGAATGGTTTGGGTTAGAGCAAGTCCAGATATGACATTGGCTGAAGCTTTGGAATTATCTAAAAAAGGAAAAGGTATGTTGATAATAAGAAAAGTTATAAGAAGAGGTGAAAAGCCATTACAATTTTGGTTATGGGTTGATTAATGTGAAGAAAAAATATCTAAATCTAATCTTGGTGTTTTTGATAGTCGGAGGTTTAATTTTAGCTCTTTCTGAGCAAAAATTGTTTCAAGTAACTCAAGGAACCTGTAAAATAGCAAGACCTTATTTCGGTAGCATAAACTGCGAGCTGTCTGATAATTATGAAAGCGAATATGTTACTAATGGTGGAACTGTTACTACAAGGTCACCTAACACTCAAGTATATGGTATGACTGCAGATTTTACATGCCCTTTCGGTTATGGTAATAAAAGATGGAAAGTCATAGATGTTACTACAAATTCTGTTTTGTTTGAGTGTAAGAATGAGCCTGAGAAATATATTTACAATGGCGGTAAAAAATATTGTGGTGGAACACCACCTGTTGTTCCGGAAACCATACCTCAAGGGCACACTATAAGATTTATTGCTGAATGTTACAGTATTTTAGGTTCAAAACCACCTGATACTAATCCTCAATTGGAAATAAGATATAGACCTGCAATGTTGAAACTATACATGGATAGCGGTAATGGATTTATACCTAACACTAAATGGTGTACTTTCAATGAAATTTGGGATAAAGATTATTCTGTGGCTGGTAGGAGTATGGATTCTTTAAAAGAAGAAACACCGACATCAAAACCTAATATATTAAGTGTTTTAGGATTTCAAACTCCGCCTGGGAATCTTTTAACAAGCCAGCCCAACCAATTATCAGTAGGTCAAAGTTATTGGATAGCATATGATTGGGTAGAAAGGTCAGAATTGATAGTTAATGAGTGGAACGGTAAAAAAGTATATTGCAATCCGACAAATTTACAATTATATGAATTTAGTCAAGTTACTACTTATTCGGGTGCTTGTTATTTAGTACCATCGTCAGCTATAAAATCAGTAGAATGTTGTGAGTCTGATATTTGTAAAGCAAAATACGGAAATGATTACTTCTGTGATAAAACTACATTTACTTGCAAGATTACAGCAGAATGTAGAACTGATTTTGATTGTGTTGCTACAGGCTCCTACTGCTCTTATTCTGGTGGGAAATATTATCTAAGTAAACAAGGATGTGTAAATGGTAAATGCGTAACAACAAAAGAAGAGGTAAAGTGCTGCAATGGCCAAGATGGCGGTCCTAATTCATGTCCTGCTAATTATTATTGTGATTATAAAGAAGGTTGTAAACCAATAAATGCTCCTGCAGAATGTCCGCCAGGCATGTGCTGTAAAGCCCCAAAATATGTTGAAAGAAGTTGTCCATCAGGCTTGAAGTGTTGCCCAACTAACGACCCATATTTGGGTATGTGTAAAGAAACTTGCGAGACAATATGTAACTTTAATAATAAATGTGAGCCTGATAGAGGAGAGACGCCGACAAATTGTGTTGATTGTCAACAGACTAATTATTGTAATAACAACAAGATTTGTGAACCCGAAAGAGGAGAAAACGAATACAATTGCAATGATTGCAGAAAGCAAATAAATCTAAATTACTTGTGGGCAAGTTTGGCTGGTTTACTGGTGTTTCTAATATTAGGCAAGAAAGATATTAAGAAGAAGGATTGGGTTGGTATTTTGATAGCATTGGTTTTTGGAATTATTATTTTCTTGTTGGTCTCTTGGGTTTTGGATAGGTTAGTTGCTGTATTATTTGGGAGTGTATTGATTTCAATTTTAGGTGGAGCTGTTTTATACTTTTTAGGACCAGTTATTCTTGCTATAGTTACAATTTTGGTTATGATAATAAAAACTATAAAAGGATAGTGGTATGACGAGAAAAAAAATACCGAAGCAAGCGTTAATTATAGTTTTGATGTGTCTCGTTGTCGCTTCTTTACTTTTAATAGGCAGAAGATTTCAAGTATATTCACCAGAAATAACTATCGAGCAGCCTTTACCTTCTGTTTATGTTTCGGCAAGCTGGTATCCTGAAAATTGTAATGATAGAGTTAAATCTACAATACCCGAAGCAAACAATTGCTGTAGGAGACTTTATTCAAGAGACACATATTGTAACTTTAATGATTTAACGATTAATATTCCTGATGCCGTGAAAGATAAAGAAGTTTTGAGGATAGAATATATCATAAATGAACTTGAGGGAAGCACTCCAAACTTGCAAATAGCTTATAATTCTTATTGTCAATTGGTCTATACAGAGCCGAGTAGTTATGGTACTGGTGAGTTAAAAATGTATGGGTGCGTAATCAACGGTTTATATCAACCTTTAAGGTATCAAGCATGGTCAGGCACATTTACAAGAGAATTGCCTGCTTCGTTAGCTAAACAAGATTCATTTAAACTAAATTATGCTATGAATTCTCCAGGAGATTATATGAACATAAATTCACATAAGATAGTTTACCACATAAAAGTTGAATGTTTATATAATTCAGATTGCCCACAAGCAGCTCCTATTTGTGTTGAAAACAAGTGTATCACAGAATCTACACCCTTTCCTAGTACTACGACCGTTACGACAACAACTATACAAAATATAATAGACTATATAACAGACTATTTAGAAAAAACGAGGTGGATATTAATAGGTGTTTTAGGACTAATACTGATAATTTTGTATTGGGTGAGACGAAAATGAAGAGAATATTGAATAAAATCTTTAATCTCATAATAAAAGAAGAGAGAGAATTTTTGTTTAACTCGAATAATATTATAATTCTTGTAGCTTACTTAATAACAATAAGCATCTATATTCAGCTAAAAATTAATGGGGTATTGTGATGGAAGAGATGAATGAAAAAGTGTCGAGAATAAAAGACAGGTTGTTGGGTTTGTTTTTTGGTTCAAAAAAATCTTTAAGTGAAAGGGAGATAATACAAGAATATCTCGACACTTGGGGGGAAGAAAAGGAAAGGATTATTGTAAAGGCTTTGGATGATTTAGTTTATAAAGGTTATATCAATACTAAAATTGCTTATGGAGAAAGGGTTTTTTGTTTGAGCGATAAGGGAAGAAAATTTGTGCTAAACATTATAAGCGGTGGTTGATGATGAGGCTGAAGCATGAAGATGCAAGAATTAAAGTCAGTAATGTAGAATTTATACCATACAGAAAACCTGAGTTTGTCAGGATAAAAATAAATAATCATAATGTAGGCTACAAGATAATCAGAAGATATGTTAATGATGGTGTTGGAGGTTGGGAAAAGGATTGTTTATATATAGAGCCTAATTTACCAGAAGATACGGAGAAAGCGATAATAGTTCATGAAGCTGTCGAAAATTTCTTGATGTCAAAAAGAAAGTGGAATTATGAGAATGCTCATAGGTGGGCTGTGATTTGGGAGCATAAAATGTTGAAGAGGTTGAGTAGATGATAACAGAAAAAGAATTATTATTTCTTGCAGCTGTAGGTGGATGGATCCTAATATGGAGTTTAATCTTTTTGCCTTACTTCAATTCTTATTTAATGTCTAATCCAAACTATCCTGTGTGGAAAACCTTCGCAGTCCATCAATTCGGGTATTGGTTTTCCTTTTTCTCAGTAGGTTATATTTTTACAAAAAAAATGCCGTCCAGCTTAAGATTCAGTTTAGGTGTTATTTGCTTGTTCATATCATTAGAAATTGCTGTTCCACCAACATGCATAGCTCCAGATGGAAGTGCCTTGATAACAGCTGATAATCAGAGTTGCAGGATGGGAAACGATTATTTTGTTAGTTGGGTTTTAAACAATTATCTTGGTATACCTTACAACAAACCGATTATGTTTTTCATGACTTACATCGGCGGGACTTTAATTTTTGCTCTGTTAGCCGTTTTACTGCTAAAAGAAAAGGAGCTTTGGAAGGCTCTTATAGGAGGAATGTTTTAAGAAGGTGAGGACGATGTGTAAGAAAAAGAGAAAGTAGTGAGGGTTTTGACATGTGCGATAAGTTGAGTTTGAATTGTGATTAAGGGGTGAAGAAAAATGAAAATATATTTCGTCGAGACAGAGGAAAGAAATTATAACTATGTTGAAGCAAAAAATTTAAAACACTTAACAAAACGAATAAAAAGTATAAAAAAGATATGGGGAGATAAAACAAATGTGATTAGAGTTTGGGAATGGAATAGTTTATTACAAAAGTGGATGTCCGTACCGATACAAAAGAAAAGAATATAACATAAAGTTTAAATATTAAAAAAATAATATAAATATTATAATAAAGGTGGAAAAATGGTAATGGTATATGTTCATTTAGCAAAATTGAAAGTTGGAGATAGTTTCAGATATGATGTATTTGCTTACTTAGACAGAAAAAGAGCATACGAGCAAAAAGAAAATTACAAAAAGTTAAATAAGTTGCATTCAGGTATGGTGTTGATTAATGAAGTTAAGGTTATAAATTTTAGGGGGTGAAAGAATGGAAGAAAAAAAATAGCTTATTTAATAATAACTCCAGTAGGTAGAGTTGGGTATATTACCTTTAGTTGGGATGAATACAAAGGAAAATGGGTTGAAGACTCTGCTTTCGCTGGTGGAATTTTTGATTCTTTTAGTAGAGCAAGGCAAGAGATGATTGGTAGAGGATATACTAAAATTAAAGTCGTTAAGTTACCAAAAATACTAGTATGAGAAAATGAAAGAAAAAGGACAACCCACGCTGAAATATGCCTGTTGTCCTATCTGCGTTTGGCTCTCAAAAAGAGAGGGGTGCAACGCAGTGGTAGATAGAAAATGGAAAAAGAAATAGTAAAATGGCTTGGTATAGTAGGTATAGCTATAGCTGTATTAGCACCAGTAATAGCAAAGTTTGTTAGCGTGAACGTCAGCTGGACAATGTGGGCAGTAGCTGTAGTAGGGCTAGTAGCTGGATTTTTCATAAAGGCAGATGTAAAGACCATGCTGGCAGGCTTGGTCTTGTTAGGAATTACAGGAATATTTGCATCAATCCCGACAGTGGGCGAGTTACTTAATAGTATTTCCAAGAATTTAGCAGTATTTGCAGGAGCATTCGTTTCAGTATCTGCTTTAAAGGTATTACTGAAGAAAGCAGGAGTTAGATTTTAGTTGAATGGGCTATACCTAAATAAGTTGGCATTATGATTTTTTCTTTTTTTCATGGGTTAAAAATTTTAAACTAACTATAATATAGGTGTAGATGGAGAGAATATATAATATAGGTAGCATTTAAATTTAAATTTTATTTAAATTTAAATAAATCATTATTATTATTATTACGGGTGATAATATAATAAAAATTAAACTATTATATCTCCTTTTTCTTTTCTTGTTTGTCTGATTAGCTTCAAAGAGTCTGCCTCAATATATCTTTTAGTCGTTTCATAACTTTTGTGTCTGGCAAAAAACTGAAGTTCGGTTGGAGTATATTTTTTGGAAGCAAGAAAACAAAAGGTGTGCCTTAGTTTATGTGGGTTTATTTTGAATTTTATTTTAAAATATTTCCAAAAAGTAAAAGAGGTAAATTGTTTGCCGTCTTCATTTAAAAACAAAGGGTCTTCAGGTTGAGCGTTTCTTGACTTTAGATATTCAAGCAAGTATTCTTTTGCTTGTTTGTTAAAAATAAAATTTTGTTTTTCTTCACCTTCTTTTTGTCCTTTACCTTTTACTTTGCCTTCTAATTTCTCAAAATCTAAATCTTTAACTTTTAAACTTAAAATTTCGCTTTTTCTTAATCCGCTTGATAGCATAAAGGTTAAAAGGGCTTTGTCCAGCAAAGAACCCTTTTCGATATGATTCTTCAATAATTCCAAGTCAGCACCTTTCACAGCTGTAGGCTTGTAATCAAATTTTATTTCTATCTTGTTGGGTATTTTCTTTTTGTCGTAAAGATAGGAAGCAAAGCTCTTTATGATGATGCCTAAGATGTTTCTGCTTCTGGCGTTGTATTTTCTTCTTACTCCAGAATTCAGAAAAGCAATTATGCTGTCTGTGTTGATGTTGCTGTAGTCATTATTGATGAAGTTTAGATAATTCGTAAGGACATTCTTGTAGTATTTTAGTGTAGTTATAGAGGCGTTTTCAGCTTGTTTAAGTTCTAAAAATCTCCTCAAATCTTCATTCTTTACATCCTTAAAAATCTCTTGGGACATACCTCGCACCGCAAATTTTATATTTAATAAAATTTTAGGGACTATTATATAAAAATCTTTTATATTGCACACAATATATTATTGTAAATAAAAAAATTTATATATTTATATAAATTATATAAGTTTAGAAAAGGTGAGAAGAAGTAAAATGATTTTTAACAAGTTTAGAAGAGAATGAGGAAAATGAAAAAATATAATATTGAAGAAAAAACGGATGTTGTGATACTAACAATCTGTCCTAACTGTGGTTGGTTTTGGGTAAAAGAAAAAGATGATGAAATTGTTTGCAAAAATTGTTATAAAAATTTAAAAAATGAATATATTGAAAAATATGGAAAAGAAAATTTTCAAGAAAGCAAATTTTTGGATTGGGTTAAAGAAAACCTTATAATACCTATACCACAAGACAAATTAGCAAAGTCAGACAGCGGTTTGTTAAGGGTTAGAGATATGTGCTGGGGATGTGGCCACACGCAAAGTGTAGTTTTTTATAAAGACAGAAAATATTGGTTATGTAGTAAGGATGGTAGCAAAAATTATTGTTTTAATTTGATGCAAGTTATTAATTTGCATTTTAATTTTTTGTTAAACAAACCCATAAAAATAATGCGTATAACAAAGTTTTATAAAACGCCAAAAGGTAAGGCAAGAGTAGCAGGGCAAGAACTGAAAGTTTTAGGTGAAAGTGAAAATATCCTAATTAAAAAGGGGTTGATGAGATGGCTTTGAAAACAAAAGGCTTAAAAACTATTGAAACCTCAGAGTGGGAGCAAAAAATAATAACTACAATCAGCCAAAAATTTTTAAATGAAAGTTTTTGCGTTTATGATGTAGCAACACAAATAATGAGCCGAAAAGAAGCAGAAAATAAAAATGAATTTTTCAAGTGGCTTCAGCGAACAAGAAAAGTGATAAAAACTTTAGAGGCAACAGGAAAAATTAGATTTGTTGGTTATGTCGAAGGTAGAGGTCCAATTTTGAAAAGGATGTATAGGGTGGTTGTGTGATAAGGGATAAAGAAACCAAAATAGATAAAATATTAAACCTTTTAAAAAATGAAGAACTCACCGCACCTGAAATAGCAAGTAGAATTAACAGTGCCGTATCTTATGTTTATGAACTATTATATAGGCTTGAAGCGGGAAGCAAAATAGAACGAAAGAGTTGGGCAGGTGCTTGGATTTGGGGATTAAAAAGTGATAAGAATAAAAAACTATATAATTCAAAATATATATTAAAGAATAAAAAAACATATATATATTGAAAACTAATTAAAAATTAATTAAAAAAAAATTGGTGGAGGTGAATTGAAATGAAAGGAAAAATTTTGGAACAAAAGTTGAGAAAAAATTTTGGTGATGAAACTTATTCTAAAGATGAGGTTATTTTGAAGCTTGAAAACATGGGCTACACCAATCCAAACGCAACGATGGATTGGTTTTTGAAACAAAACATTTTAGTAGAAGAGGGAGATAACAAATTTAAAGTGAACTATGACTTCTTTAGGCAGGTAGAAAAGAAGGAAGTTCAAACAACATTAACAAGGGAGAAATTGATGCCAACCGACTTTTCAATTCCATACATACCAAGGAAGGTTGGAGAAAAAACAGATGTTGATATTTTGAAAAAAGCAATTGAAAACAAATTCAACATTCTTTTGGTCGGTGAGACAGGAACAGGGAAAACCCATTTGGTTTATCATGTGGCAAAAAACTTAGGCAGAAAAGTAGTAAGGGTGAATTTGGATAAAGCAACAACACCCGAAGATTTAGTTGGGTGTTGGCAACCTACAGCAAATGGAAACGGAAATAGCAAAGAATTCAAGTGGACAGATGGAGTGCTGATAGATGCAATGAAAAATGGTTGGATTTTCATGTGTGATGAGATAAATGCAGCACCCCCAGAAGTTTTATTTCTATTGAATTCTATTTTGGACAATAGGGAGATAACTCTAAAGCAACATTTGGGTGAAAACATAAAGGCACACGAAAACTTTATCTTCATAGCAACGATGAACCCAAGCAGTTATGAAGGGGTTCAGGACTTAAACAAAGCACTTAAGTCAAGATTTCAAGCGGTTTTGTTCTTTGATTTTGACGAAAACATAGAGAAAAATCTGGGATTGAATGAGTTGGTTGAATTTGCAAGAAAGGTTAGATTGAGCTATAAGGTTGGGGAGTTATCAACACCAATAAGCACGAGAGATTTGATTTACTACCATAACAACAGAATTTTGTTTGGAGAAGAGACAGCAAAGGAAATCTTGCTTTCTAAATTCGAGCCAGATGAAAGAAAGGCAGTTAAGGAAGCATTTGAGATGATAGTTAAAGGCAAAAAATAAAACCGAAAGAGGGTGATAAAGATGAGTGATATGGGATTTGATTATGAGACAAGAGTAGATAAGTTGGTGAGTTTTTTCACAAAAGTGGATAGAATTATATCAAGCAGGGCATTAGAAGTTCAGGCAGTCAAGAATGTGCCTGTAGGAGCAACAACATCAAGGAGGATTTTGATAAATACTTCTTTGTTTGTCGATTTCTTATCCAATCCAACATTTGGAAGCTATATAGCTTTGAAGGGCGTGAACTACCACGAGCTCGCTCACAACCTTTTTACTGGAAAGGTTGCAGATGATATAATTTTTAACTCGGTTAAGTATCGAATGTTTAATGTTTTGGAAGATGCAAGAGTGGAGTCAATCTTTTCAATATTGTATTCAAAGGCAAAGAAGTATTTTAAGTATACATTCTTAAAGTTTGTGCAAATAGGCAATAATCCAATAAGCGATTTCTTTTTAGTGTATTCAAGAAGGTTTATTTTGGATAATCCTGAAAAAGTTGCAGTATGTGAGAATGAATTTGTGAAAAAAGTGGGTGAAGAAAAAGTTAAAATTATAAAGTCGTTGATTAATGGGTATTTAGTAGAATGGGATATTAAAAAGAGAGAGAAGATTGTAAAAGATATAATAGATTTGTTGAACGATGAGCTTGGAACAGAAAAGGCAAGAAAGACAATAGAAGATTTTTCTGTTCTAACAGGTAAAATTGATGAAGGTTCGTCACAACCGAATAACCAAATACAAAAGAAATTGTCCAATAAGTTAGATAAAGAATTGAAAAAAATCGATAAAAAAGTTGATGAAAAAGTTACTGAAAACGAAGCAAAGACGGAAGAAAAAGGTGATGAAAAAGAAAGTAGTAAAGAAGAAGAAAGTAAGGATGTTGAAAATGAGGGTGATATTGAAAATGAACTTGAAATCATTGAAGTAGAATTAGCAGATGATGTTGAAAGTGATTGGCAATCTGCCTTTGGTGGTTCAGGTACAGGGGGTTGGAGGGGTGAAGAACTGAAAACGATAAGTGGTGGTTATGAACTATCACCAAGGGCAAGGACATTCCAAACACATTTCACATACGAGTTGAAAGATATAAAGAAGCAGAAAGATTATGATTGGTTGAAGGGTAGGAGTGGTAAACTTAATTTGAAAAGGTTGATTGCTTTGGAGACAGAAAAAGATATGAAAATTTTCAAAAAGTGGAAAGTCGAAACGCTAAATAAATTCAAAGCCGATATTGTAGTAGCAATAGATGTAAGTGGTTCAATGGAAAGATGGGAGAGTTTGTTGAGAGATTTTATTTTGGGATTAGGTAATGCGTTGAAAAAAGTGAACATGGGAGATTATGCTTTAACTTTGTTCAGTGATTACTATGGTGTGATTAAAAAATTAGGTTCAAAGCAAGTTAATCATAATGTGACATATTCTTTGCAATCAAGCGGAACGATGTTTAAAGATTGTTTGAACTTCATCAAAAATCAATTCAGAAAGAGCAAGAATCCAAACAAGATTTTGTTTATTTTTAGTGATGGGTTAGTATTTGATTATTCTTATTGGAACAAAGATTTGGAGAAGTTGGTCAAAAAAGGAATTGAGGTATTTTTGGTTTATCCAACTCCAATAGATGAAAATCATGGATTGCCAAGGGGATGGAAGAAAGATTTTGGTGAATATAAAAACTTTCATTTTGTTGAGACGGATGCCTATGAGCGAGTTGAGAAATTTGCTCCTTTGATAAGAAAACTTATCTTAGGGGTGGTGATGAAAAGTTAAAGGAGGTGGAGTAAATGGCTAAATGCCCAAAATGCGGTAAAGAAATAGAGTATTTGATAAATGTTGAAACTGGATTGGGTATATATATGTATGATGGTCAAGGATATGAGTTTGAAGATTTTGAAGCAGATGGAAGTTTAAATTGTTTTGAATGTCCTGAATGCGGAGAGATAGTAGCACAAACAAATGAAGAAGCAGATGAAATTTTAAAAGAGGTGAGAAAGATGAATAAAGATATAATAGTGCAAAATTTGAAAAGAATTGAAGTTAAAGGGTGGAAATACTATGAAAAAGTAGGACCTACAGGTGAGTTCAGAAGTTATTTCAATAATGATTTCTTTGGAGTTTCTGTATACGATACAAGAGAGTATGGTTGGAGTGTAGAGGTAAGGATATTTTACTTGAATGAATCAAAATCTTACATTCAAGCTCTTGAAAGAAATTTGAAAGATTTAAACACCGCAATTCGAAGAGCAAAATATTGGATGAAGTTTATCAATAAGAATAAAGCAAAACTTATTTGGTAAGGATAGGTGATTATTATGAAAAAAATTAAAAAAGGGAACAAAATTTTGTCTTTTGCAGCAGATTTAATTTTTTTTTGTAAAGATTGCAAGATATTTCGGTATAATGACATAACATACTTTTGTTTGAAGAAAATTTATTATTTGAAGGAGTGGGGACTTGAAATCAAGGAGGTGTGATAAATGTTCGAAGAACTTTTAAATAAAAAGGTTAAAGTTATAATGAAAGATGGGTTTGTGAAATATGGAACTTTGATTAAATGTGAAAATAACTTTATAAAACTTTTATTCAAAAACAATGCCTTTGAAAATATAAACTTAGATGATGTTAAGGTGGTGAAACTTGATGAAAATAATTATAGATATTAGAGAACCCAACGCAATAAAAGCTTTATTCAAGCAAACAATATCAGCAGAAAATCCTGATGTTAGTTTCGAAGAGAAACTTTTAAAAATAGGTGATTTTAAATGTGAAGACGCTGTTGTTGAACGAAAAGAAGTTGCGGATTTTGTGGCTTCACTTTTTGATGGGCGTCTTTTCATCCAATTATATCGTATGGGGTTTTATTATAATAAAAGGCTTTTAGTTGTGGTTGGCGACATTAGAACCATAGCCTATAACCTTAAACCTTTTTTAAGTGCTTTAGTTAGCGTTATAGTTAATTACCAAACCCCAATAATTTTTTGTAGAACCGAAGAAGAAGCCAGCTATATTATATATAAGTTTTTTGAAAAAAATTTAGAACCACCAATTCAAAAGTTGCCTATGAAGAAAATAATTGGGCCAGATAAAGAAAAAATTATAAAAATAAACTTGTTAAGGTGTTTTTCAGGTATAGACGCAAAATTAGCTAATAGAATTCTTGATTATTTTGGTTGGGACTTGAAAAAGTTTTTTGACGGTTTATCTTTATTGCCTGAAATAATAGGACAAAAAAGGGGCGCCAAAATAAAAGAAGAAGTTGAGTTGGTATGGAAAAAATAAAAATAAAAAGATTGTTTGATTTGCACGAAATAGGTTTAGCTATATTGATAACTCTTTACCAAAAGAAAAATGAACAAAATAATTTACCTCAAAAAAGCAAAGACAAACAAAATAACAAGCTCTATGTTTCAAAATTATTAGTTTTGGGTTACACTTATGCTAATGTTTGGATAAATGTTAAAAGGCTTGAAAGCTTAGGTTTAGTTGTAACAGATAAAAAAACCAATACTAGAGAAAAATATATAGAACTAACACATAAGGGAGAAGAATTAGCTAAAAAGTTGATTGATGCTTTGAACATTTTGGAGGGATTGGATGAAAAACCTTAAACCTTTTCAAGAGGAAGGAGTGAATTTTTTAGTTAAAAATAGATATTGTTTACTTTGTGATGATGTAGGTTTAGGCAAGACAATACAAACCATCGTAGCAATTAAAAGGTTAAATTTAAAAAATGTGTTGGTGCTATGCCCAAAATCCGTTAAAGAACAATGGCGAAAAGAATTTAGTGAGTGGGCTCCTGAACTAAAAGTTTTGATTATTGAAGGAACCAAGGCAGAAAGATTAAAGTTATGGCAACAACCCGCAGAAGTTAAAATAGCTAATTATGAGTTGTTAAGGGCTAATGAAGATTTTAATTTTTTGTCTTCTACCCTTTGGGATTGTGTTGTGGCTGATGAAATAACCAGAATCAAAAGCTATAAAGCTAAGATAACTAAACTAATAACTAAATTAAAAACCTATCGCAAAATAGGTTTAACGGCAACTATTATTGAAAATTACCCAACAGAACTTTTCAACATTTTTAGGTTTATTAACCCTTATGTTTTTGGTTCTTGGTATAATTTTAAAAACAATTTTTTGATAACTAAACCTGAATTTTATTATAATAAAATAATAAACAAAATAGTAGGCTATAAAAATTTAGATTTTTTGAAGTTAAAGATAAAACCCTTTTTAATAAGGCGCAAACGAGAAGAAGTTTTGAGTGAATTGCCACCTATACAAGTTTTAGAACGAACTTTTAATTTAACGCCTTTCCAACAAAAGATTTATTATGCTATTAAACAACATACAATAGAATTGATAAATAAAGATATAACTGCATTGGGTGATTTTCAGCTGTTAAGAATTACTTGTGATACACCTTTAGCTTTAAAAAATAGCAGTAGTTGGGCAAAAGATTTAATAACTGATGATGGAATAAATAGTGAAAAGTTTGATGAGGTTTTGGCTATTTTAAACGAAGTAGGTAACAAAAAAGTTGTTATCTTTACTGAATGGTATGAAGTTTTAGCTTTATTAAAAAAATTTTTAGAAGCCAACAATTATAAAGTTTTAACTTACCATGGCGAACTATCAGAGCAAGAACGAACAGCAATAGAGCAAAAGTTTTTAAGTTCTGAAGATTATAACGTTTTAATTTCAACCCAAGCTGGTGGATACGGTGTAAATTGGCAAAAAGCTACAGTGTTGATAAATTTTGATAGTCCCTTTAATCCTGCTAAACTATACCAGCGTGTGGGCCGAATTTACCGCATGGGGCAAGTTAGTCCTGTTGTTGTTTTTGATTTTTATACTAAAAATACCGTAGAAGAAAAAGTAAGAGATATTTTAAATTTAAAGCTTAGTTTAATAGACAAGATTTTAGAACTTCCAACCAAAAAAATAAATTTGGATAATGCTTTGATTGCTAAACTAATTTAAATTTGTTTTATATTAATCAAAATATATTATTCAAAATATATTGTTCTTATTATATTATTATCAATATACAACTCTATATCGTTGAAATTATATTATTCTCAATAAAAAATTATTTATATAACTTAATTTAATTTAATTTTATGAAAGTTTTCCTACAAAAAATCAACAAAGTAGGCAACAGCCTTTATGGTTTGATACCTAATGAAATAGCTAAGATAAATAATATAAATTTCGATGAAAATAAAGACATTTTCATCGAAGTAGAACTTAAAAAGGTTATAGTTAAAAATAAGGAGGGATAAAATGGAGCAACAAAAAATAAACTTTGAAGAGGCATCTAAAATGCTTGGGTTACCTGCTCAAGCCTTGATAACCCTTTATAACCGCAAACTTGGCTTTTTAGTTGATTCAGGTATAGAATTAAAGAAGGCACGAGAGTTAGCTTATAATAGCCTTATAGCCCAGTTAAGAAAAGACTTAAGTTCAGCAGTAAGGTATGAAGATTTTTTAGTTATGCCAATAGGCTTATCTAAAATTTTTGATGTCACTAAAAATTTAGTGAATAGGTGTCTTGAAGAAGCTCAAAAAGACAAAGCCCAAGCTATAGCTAAAGGTTTTATAGCTCCTGATGGCACTCCATTAGATTTCAGAAAAACCTTTTCCACAGGTACCCCAAACTTTAATTATGGTAAGCCTTTACCTTTGCCCCCTGATAGCTTAAACCGTTATATGATAGCTATTGTTAAGCCTAAGGAAGGAGGTAAGGAAGAGTTGGCCACCATCAGAATTAAAGGACACTTAGCCCAGAGCGATTTTGAACCATTTGCTTTTTTTGAAGCTAATTTAGTTAGTTCGGGTGTTAATTCAGATGGCACTTTAAATCTATCAACAGGACAAGTAACAAACTTTAAGCCTTCAAATAAAAAGGTTGATTTGAAAACTATTAAATCTACTGAAACTTTGCAAAAATATTTTATAAAGTTGTCTGAATTAGAAGATTGGCACAATAAAAATAAAGATAACTTTAATCGATTTTTCTTGGCTGAGGCAGACTTAACTATAATTTTGAATCCTACTACACCAGCACAAAACTACAAAATAGTTTTAAAAGATTTTAATAGTGATTTTGAAGGTAGCTATATAGCTATTGTTGATAAAGATTATTTAGCTAATATTGGTATAGGTTCACGAATATTTTTGGCGGGCACCACTATGGAAACAGAAGACGGATTAAGGATTATGGTAATGAGTTTGTTACCTGTGGAATTAGTAACACCCGAAGTTAGCATTAAGCCCGTAGAGGTACTTGAAAGTGCTACTCCAAAAATTGAAAACTTGCCTGAAGTTAATTGGGGTGTTGAACCTGAAGATTTAAATATCGAAGGTGATGCATGATGAGTATTTTTGAAGATTTTGAAAAGGATAAGCCTGAACTTGAAAAAAAGGTAGAAGAAATCGAAAAAGCTGTTGTTCCTCCTGAAGAAATCACAAAGGAAGAGCCATTAGCAGAAGTTCAACCCATAGAAATTAAAAAAATTGAAGAATCGGTAAAAGAATTTAAGGCAATTGATTTAGCAAAACTTCACAAAGAACGAGGCTTAAAGATATTAATTTACGGTCTGCCAGGTACAGGTAAAACTCATTTTTGCTTAACCGCACCTGACCCAATAGTTTTTATTGATACAGAGTTTTCGGTAGACCAATTCTATCCGTTAGCTAAAAATAAAAAAGTTTATTGTTACCAAATTTTTGAGTATGACAAAAATACTTTTGAGATGGACAGCATAACTATGCTGAAAAAAATTGAAAAATCTATTTATGAGATAACTAATATTATTAAGCCTAAAACCATAGTCATAGACAGCGGTACTTCAATTTGGCAATATTTACAAGATTGGTTGAGATATGAAATAGTTAAAATAGGTGATAAGCTAAATAAAAAGGGTGTGCCCGCTGATAGGCGTGATTGGTGGCGTGCCAATTCTAAATATTATGGTATTTTGATGAGTTTATTGGCACCAGCAGCAAATTTGATAATTACTGCCCAATCAAAACCCGACTATGACCAATCAGGAAATCCAATAGGAGCAACTCCTTCAATGCAAAAATATACACCTTATTGGGTTGGTGTTATTTTGGAAACTGAAAGTGAAATTTTGCCAACAGGTGAAGTTAAATTTTATGCTAATATTAGAAAATGTAGAACACCCACAACCGAACCGTTGGTGGGTGTTAAAATAGAAAACCCGAGTTTTGAAAAATTAGTTAATTTAATAAAATCCAAGGAGGTGAAGTAAATGGAACTTAAAACTAATAAAATCCAAGGGGGTGAAGTAAATGGAACTTAAAACTTATAGCGATATATTAATAACCCACCTTAAAAAAGTGACTACGCTCAGCGACAGTATAATCTTGAATTTTGATGATAATGGATTATCTTCAGCAAATATTTCAGATGATGCAACCACAATGAGCAGAATCAATTTAAACAAAAAAGCTTTTCTAAAATACAATATAGATGGGCTTACTCAATTAGGGTTTGTTAATGCAGATTTACTTTTGAAGCTTTTGGGACTATTCAAAGAAGTAACCATAACCACAGAGTCAAAAGAAAATTCAACTATTAAATTAAGTGATACTGAAAAAGAGGGAATCATAAATTTGGCTGATGTTGAGGTTATTAAAAAAGAAATTCCAACTTTAGACTTTTCAAACAGCGACATAACTTTAAACTTAACTAAAGACAACATAGACCATTTGAAAAATATGCTTGAATACGGTGAAAGTGCTTATTTAGCTGTTAAGAACGGCACATTATATTTAGAAATAAACGAACCCACACACAAAATAAAAGAAAAAATAGCCAGCAACATAACTAATCCATTAAACTTAAAGTTTAACGCAAAAATTTTAAAAAACGCTTTAAGCCTTTTAACTACAGATAAAATTACAGTCAAACTAAAAAATGATTATCCTGCTTTGTTTTCAGAAGCAACTGAATTGCAACAAACCGATATAATAATTGCTCCTATGGTGGGAGAAAGTGAAAAAGCTTAATTTTATTTGGGCGGAAAAATACCGCCCTGAAATTCTTGATGATATGCTTTTACCAGAGAATGTAGAAAGCTTTTTAAGAACTATTATAATTAAAAAAGATTTGCCACATCTTTTGTTAGTAGGTGGAGCAGGAACAGGCAAAACAACTACGTCAAGAATTATAATAAAAAGTTTAGGTTGGAACTATATCGAACTTAATGCTTCAGACGAGCGAGGTATAGACACTATCAGAGGCAAGATAAAAAATTTTGTAAGCCTATCAGGTAAAAAAATAATTTTTCTTGACGAAGCAGATAATTTAACTAAAGACTCACAATGGTCTTTAAGAAGCATAATAGAAAAGTATGCTAATGTTACACGATTTATTTTAACTGCTAACTATATTAATAAACTTATCGAACCGATAATCAGCAGGTTTGTTGTGTTACCCTTTGAAAATTTGGATAAGCCTAAAATTAAAGCTTATTTAACCAAAATATTAAAAAACGAAAAAATAACTTTTGCTGATGAAGATTTAGATAAAGTTATTGATAGATATTATTGTGATATCAGAGCGATGATTAATTATTTACAGTACCACTCATCAAACGGCACTTTTAAGTTTGTTGATGAAGCTTTATCGCAAGAAAAAATTTATCAGGCGGTTTTACATCGCAATATTTTGGAAATCAGGCAAAATCTTAATGGGCTTGATTATAATGCTTTATATCGATACCTTTTTGAAAAGTTTTACCAAGCAAAAAATGAAAAGGCGTTGCTAATATTAGCTAATTATCTTTATAAAAATAGTTTAGTGCAAGACCCAGAAATAAATTTTTTGGCTTGTGCTATTGAATTATTTTCGGTGGTGAAATGAAAGCTTTATTTAATCTTAAAAACTTATCTAACGACTTAAGGTATCTAAAATTAGCTAATGATTTAAATCTTTTAGTCAATCATGTGCCTGAAGATTTTGTTAACAAAATAGTTAGCCTCAAAAAAATTGAAGATTATGATTATTTTAGCCTTAATAATTCTAATAATGATATTTTTTCTTTTGATAAAAATTTAATAAAACTTTTAAAAAAGTTTTCCAAACTTAGCAACAAAGAAATTTTAGCCTATAAGCCTTTTTTAGCACAAAATCAATCCCAATTAGCTAAACTGTTTGGTGACTTTTCAATTAAAGAAATAAAAATAAAGGCTAAGCCCAAAGAAATCAATAGCAAAGGAGGAGGTTTATTTGGATTTATTTAAATATGATAAAGAGGCACACGAAAAAGAGAGTCCACAAGTAAAGTTTGAAAAGCTAAAGCTTTATTTTATATCTAAAGGTTATGATAAAACTAAGGCTTTTGTTGAAGCCTCAAAAATAATCTTTAAACCTAATCCTTTGCCTACTCCTGAAGTTGAAAGTACTATGACTTCAAAAAGTTTAGCTAATAGTGTTAGTTTTGTTTTTGCTACGCCTGAAGAAAAAGAATTAATAGCTAAGTTTTTTGATGCTAATGATAATGATATTGTTTCTATTTGGAAAGCTAAAAAGTTAGTTGAGATTGTGAGATTTTTGGTGGGTGGTGAAAGTGGCGAGATTTAAAGATTACAAAACCCCCAGAATATCAAGTGAATTTTTTGATTGTTCGTTACCGTTTCAAATGGACCAATATGGTTATTGTGGTTTTTCTTTGGGTTCACAAATTGGTAATCAGCGAGGGTGCCAATATTGCTTTAGTGAGTACCAGAGACCTATCAATCCAAGCATAAAACACACTATCAAAAAAGGCATATTGACTGCGGTTGATGTTGATAGAATTAAAAAACTTTTTTTAGGTCATAAACCAAAAGACCCATACTACAAATATTTCATAAAGAATAAATTTATCTTGCATTGGGGAAGTTTATCAGAACCGTTCTGCCCAATTGAAAAAGCCTTGGGTTTAGGCTATAAGCTAATTGATTTTTTTGGTGAGTTGAACTATCCTGTGATATTTAGCGTGAAAGGTGCTGATTTGCTTTTAACGCCTAAGTATCTTGAACTTTTTGAAAAATATAAGCACCAACATAATTTTGCTTTTCAATTCAGCATCACAGGAGTTAATAAAGCTAAAAGTGATTTGATAGAAAAAGGTTTGCCTACGGCTGAAAAAAGATTTGAAGCTATGAAAACTTTAAGTGATATGGGCTATTATACGGGTTTAAGGTTAAGGCCATTCATCATAGGTTATAGTGATGATAAATTAGATGAACTTTTATTAAAAACTTATAAAAGTGGAGCAAAAGCTATAAGTCTTGAGTTTTTTTGCATGACAGAGATAGCTAATGAATATGTAAAAGAACGTTATAACAATATATCAAAAGCTGTTGGGTTTGATATTTTTGATTTTTATAAAGCTTTAAGTCCACATTCACGAGGCAGTTATTTAAGGCTAAACCGTAATGCAAAGGAGCAATTTGTTAAAAAAATCTATAAGTTTGCTCACGAACATAAAATGCTTTTTGTTTTGAGTGACCCAGACTTCAAAGAAATAAGCGATAGTTTTATTTGTTGTGGTTTGCCTGACGAATTTAGCGATGGTTATTTTTGGAAAAATTTGAGTCCTGATTTTCATAATTATAGCAAAGCTAACTTTTTTTATGTTTTAAGATATTTAAGAACTAAATATTATCAAGGAGAAATAATAAAGTTTAGCTTCAAAGATTTGATAGCCTTAGATAAAACAGGCTTTTTGAGCACCAGTGAATTTATTGATTGTTCTTTAAAAAAGTTTGATAGCTTTTTCATGGAAGCAAGCAGGGCATTAACCTTAAAAGATAACTTAAGGCTTTATTGGAACAATTTAAATTCTCCTGATAACCCATTTAACTATTACCAAGGAGCACTCAAGCCAATAGCTAAAGATGAAAATGGCGATTTGGTTTATGTTTATAACCCACAAGAATATGAAGAAAGGTGGAAGAAGGAGGGTTTGATATGAAACTAATAATTTCGCCACACCCAGATGATGCATTTTTAAGTTTATCTAATTTTTTAGCGGGTGCTAATGATGATGTTTTGGTAGTAACTTTTGAGGGTGACGAAATGGAAGCTTTAAATTTGTCTAATTGGTTTAAAATTAAAACTTTATATATTTCTGTGTCTGAGGGTTATTTAAATTATTATAGTTTTTACAAAGGTCATAGCAAAGGTAAACTTTTTAATGCTAATGAAATTATGAAAAATTTTTCAGAAGAAGATTTTTTACAAAAGATAAAAGACATAAAAGATTTTAGTGATGAAGTTTATTTGCCTTTAGGAGTAGGGCATCCATATCACTATTTTTTAAAGTTAGCTTTTGAAAAAATCTTTAAAGATAAAGCTAAAATTTTTTATTATCAAGACTATTTTCATAGCCTTAAAAAAACCTTTGCTTTACAATTATCAGAAGCAACAAAAAACAAAAAATTATTTTCAGAATTACCACCCATAGACAATAAAAAAGATTTATTTTTAAAATTATTCCCATCACAAAAAGGCTATTTCTGGTTTGAAAAGCGTTTTTTTGATTTAAACCCTAAGGAAAAAATCTGGGTGATGAAATGAAAGTTACTTTTTTGATGTTTCCAATCGAAAAAATAGGAGGTATAATAACTTGGGAAAAAAATTTAGATAAAGGCTTTAAGGCTTTGGGTTATGAAACAGAACATCTATATTTATCAACAAATAAAAAAAGCTTGCCTGAAAAAGTTGATGAATGCGGTTTCACTTTTGAGAAACCTAATATTTACGGATTTGAAAAAGGAGATTGGCTTTTAAATTTAAAATCAAGACTAAGTGATACAGACTATATAATTTTTTCTCATACCTGTCCACATTTAACTAAGGCTTATAATTCTACTACTTGGGTTAAAGTTTTTGAAATTGTTGAAGAACTTCAAAAACCTTATTTAACAGTTAGTCATGATATGTATGTGGATAAGTTTTATCCTTGGTTTGTTGATTTAATTTTGAAAAGATTTAAGGTTAAAGTTGTTGCAGTTCAAACAAAAACTGAACTTACTTTTAAAGATAAGCCTTGTATGTTGAAAACTATTCCTTTTCCCTTTGAAAGAACTGGAGAAATAATAAAAGATAAAGAAAAAATAATTTTAGACCCAAGCAACTTTAAATCTTGCAAGCATAAAGAAATAACTTTAAGTTTAAGCGATATAGCTAAAGTTGTTTTCTTTGGTGATGGTATAGACCGCCATAAACTAGAAAAATTGCCCGAATGGAAAAAAATTGAATGGTATGGTTGGGGAACAGAAGAGCAGTTGACCAATTTTTATAAAAAAGCTAAAATTTTAGCAGACTTTAGTTTTTTTGGTGAGGGCATACCAAATACTGATTATGTTATGGTTGAGGGTGCGAATTGGGGTTGTGTTTTGGTTACTCAAACATTATCTTGTCCAAAATATAATCTTAAAGTTATAAAAACAGATAAACTTAGCCTTAAAAAAACTATATTATCTATTTTGAATGATGAGATGGATGTTGGTGATTTGGTGAAACATAATTTTGAAGCTTTAAATTTATTAAATCCAAAACTCATAGCCCAACAGTATATAGATTTTTTAAAAGCTGAATTTGAAAGTTCCAAACTTAAATCAGGAGGCTTATTGGCATGGAGCAAATAATAGATATAGATTATAAGGTTATAGACAACCAACCAGTAATTTATTTATTTAAAAGGTTATCTAAAGCTAAAAAAGTTGTTGAAACTATAAAAGATTTTAAGCCTTATTTTTATGTGAATGTTTCCGCTTTGATACCTAATGATGAAGCTATCGAAAAAGTTGAACCTGTTGATACTAAATCACTTTTTGGAGAGCCTTTAATTAAAATAATAACTAAGTTGCCTGAAGATGTAGCCAAAATAAGAGAAAAATTTTTAAAAACCTATGAGGCTGATGTGTTGTTTCCTTTAAGATATTTAATAGATAAAACTAAAGATGAAAACTTTAATACTGCAACGCCTTTGCGTGTAGCTTATTTAGATATTGAAGTAGAAGACATGCCTGAATTTCCTGACCCAAAAAAAGCTAACAACAAAATTTTAGCTATAGGTGTTTATGATAATTTCTCGGGCTATTTATTTTTATTTTTGTTGGGTAATAAAGTTAAGTTAGATAATATTAGTTTGTTTGATAAAAACTATAAGCTTAAAATTTTCAGCTTTAAAGATGATAAAGAGTTAATAACAAACTTTATTCAGTTTGTTAATGACTTTGACTTTGATGTTATAACAGGTTGGTATGTTGAAGCTTTTGATTTAAGCTATATTATTAATCGTGCTAAAAAGCTTGGTGTTGATTATAAAAAGTTAAGTCCAATCAACAAAATTATTATTGATGGAGAATTCAAAGAAATCAAAATATCAGGTAGAGGAGTTATAGACTTGTGTTATTATTATCGCAAACTTAATTTAAAAGATGTTAAAAACTATACGCTTGAATATATAGCAAGTATCGAATTAAATTTGCACAAAACTATGCCTGAGTTTGATATAGGCAAAGTTCATAAGCTTTACAACCAAGACATTTTAAAGTTTATCGAATACAATCTAACAGATGTGATTTTAACCAAACTTTTAGATGACAAGCTTAACTTAATTAAATATCTTAACGAACTAAGATGCTTAACAAAAGTTAGATTCATGGATTTAAAACACACATCAAACATAGATGATGTGTTATTTTTAAGGCACGCAAAAACTATGAATGTTGCTTTGGAAACAAAAGTAAAAAGAGATAGATTAAAAACTTATCAGGGGGCACTTGTTTTAAAACCTGACTTTAAGTTTTATAAAAATGTGGCCATCTTTGATTTTAAAAGCCTTTATCCAAGCATAATAATAACTTTAAATTTAAGCCCTGAAACAGTAAATCAACAAGAATATAACACAATAATAAATGGTATTAAAATAAACTTCAAAAAGGAAGGGTTTGTTCCAAGCATTTTTGATGAACTTTTTAAGTTAAGAGAAAAATATAAAGATTTAGCAAAAAATAGCATTGGTACTTCTGAATATATTATTTATTACAACAAGCAATTTGCTTTGAAAACACTAATAAATTCGATTTATGGCATGTTCGGCTATCATAACTCACGCATTCATAATTTAGAAATAGCACAATTAATAACTTATGTAGCTCGTGAACTTTTAACTTTTTTGAAAAATTACTTAGCTAATAAAGATTTTGAAGTGGTTTATGGTGATACTGATAGTATTATGGTTTGTAAGTCAGATGCAACTTTTGAAGATTTTAAAAATTTAGAACAAATTATAAACCAACAAGTTAGCAACGAAATAAAAAATAGGTTTAATGTTGAAAACCCAAAGATAACTATAAAACTTGAAAAGATTTTTGAAAAGCTTTTGCTTTTTGGAGTGAAAAAAAGATATGTGGGTTATGTTTGTTGGAAAGACGGAAGCTATTTAAAGACAAAAGAACTTTGCACAGTAGGCGTAGAAACTATAAGAAGTGATATTTCTGAGTATGGTGAAGAATTTTTAACTAATATTTTTAAAAAGATGCTTGATGGTGAAAGCAAAGAACAAATTTTAGCTTATGTTAAAACCGAAATAGAGAAAATAAAAAATAAAGAAGTACCTTTAATTAAACTATTGCCTCCACGTAAAATAACAAAAATAAATTATAAATCTAAAGTTCCTGCATTAAGAGCTTTTAATTATTCGGTTAAATATTTAGGCTTAAACTTGAAAGTGGGTGAAAAGTTTTGGATGTTGCCCGTTAAAGCTGTTAAAGGTTTGCCTCCGACTGATGTTATTGCTTTAACTACAGACTTTAAAATTGATGGTAGATTTTTACCAGATTATGATGAGCTAATCAGAATTAATATTTTGATGAAGCTTGATAACCTCGGTTTTTCTTTAAGTGCTAATTCCCAACCACAATTAAATTTAATGAGGTGGTCACTTGACACTAAGGTTAGATAAATCTAAACTTTTAGCTTTTTGGAAAAATCCGATGGATTTTTATAAAGTTTATGTTTTAAAGGAGCAACCTGAAGTTAGCTTTTACACTATGCAAGGAACATTTATTCATGATTGGATTTGTAATTTTTTAAAGAAACAACCAAACTTAAAATATATAAGCTTACACGAAGACAAAAACATAAGAGCTTTACAAAAAAATTTTTTAAGCTATTGGTTGTTTCGACAAAAATTTAAAAATAAAGTTATGTTTTCAGAGCAAAAATTTGAATATAAAGACGATAAGCTTGATGTAATGTTTGTAGGGGTAGTAGATTTAATAGATTTGATTGATGGTGAATGCTATTTAATAGATTACAAATCAGGCAAAACTTTTCAAAAAACCGCATACAATATAGAACTAAACTTTTATAACTTTTTGCTTGAAAAGTTAGGCTATAAAATAGATAAATTAGCTGTTTATTTGTTGGGTTCTAATAAATTTATCAACATTCAAAAATTTCAAAATTTTGATAAATGGTTAAATGATATGATAAAAAACATCAGAAACTTTTTATTAACTTATGGGGTTGATGAAAATGTTCTTTAAGTTTCCACGTGAAATAGGTTTTCCAAAAAGACATTTAGTTAAAAGTTTAGATGAATTTAAAAAGCTTATAGCTGAAAATATATCTAAGTTAGATATTTATACTACTGTTTATTCTTTTGAAAAGGTTGATGAATTTAAAATTGACTATGGTTCTGCTGTAATAGATAAAATATTTTTTGACTTTGATGAAGATGAAAGTTTCGAAAATGTAAAAAGTCTTCATGAAAAATTGAAAAATCTTGATTTACTACACACAATCTTTTTCTCAGGTGGAGGTTTTCACACTTATGTTTTTGTAAAGTTTGATAATAGTTTGTCTCCTGATAAAAAAAGCTTAGCCATAATTAAAATAGCTAAAAAATTAGCAAAAGGTTATGACGAAGTTTGCACGGGAGACTTAGCCAGATTAGCACGATTGCCTAATACTTTTAATTTTAAACGAAAAAGATTTTGCATACCTGTTAGTGAAGAAGACTTAAATGAAGGTTTAGATTTTATTAAAGATAAGGCTAAAGCCCAACAACCAAACTTTTATTTCTATGGCAACAAAACTTTAAACCTTAACAATTTAGTGAATAATTGTAATAATAAAGACCAAAAAATAAGCTATATTAATTCAACGCAAACAATTCACAATATAAATATTTTTGAACTACCACCATTTTTAATTAAAGTTTTAGAAGAACATAAAAAGGGCTGGGTAAAGTCTACTGGTTGGCGAGATAGATATTTAATTATTTTGTGGCTAAGAGAATTAGGTTTTAATAAATTAGATGTTAAAAGTTTTTTGGCTAAAAGCTTAACGCCTGATGAATATAATCATGCTATTTTTGAAGAGAAACAAGTAGATTACATTTTTTCAAACCATAGACAGTTCGGAGAAAAAGCTTATATTTTTCCAAGTCCAGAAGTTTTGTGTAATTGGGGCTATAATTTAACTCAAAAAGACATAGATATGGTAAATAGCCTTTATTTAAGGGTTAAAAATTTAAAGATGATTTGTTATGAGTGAAGATAATAAAATTGATAAGTTTGAAGATGAACAATTAAGCTTATTAGATATAGTCAAAGGTACTTTAAAGGAAGAAGATTTTTCAGAAAAATTATTTAATTTAACCCAAGAAAAATCAAAGGGTAACAAATATATAAATTTATTCCTAAAAACTTTTGATAAGGTTTCTGTTAATAATGAATTTTATGCAAGATTATCGCTTCATTTGATTTTAGGACAGCTTTTTAAAAACTTTAAGTTGTATGTTTATGGAAGCTATAATGATTTGAGAATTCATCCCTTTATTATGGCACCTTCCGGATCGGGTAAGTCTGTAGCTGAAGCTTTTATTTATACAATAACACAAAAGCTAAATATTCCCTTTGAAATTATAACAGGAGAAGTAAACGAAGCAAGCTTAATAGGTTCTTGGGTACCTGATAAAAGAAACCCAAATGTCATGGCTCTTGAAGAAGGTATTTTGAAGAGATATGAAAAAGGTGGTATACTTTTGGCTGATGAAGGTGCGATACTTTTAAAGTCGGCAAAAAAAAATTATAATTTATTGTTGTTACTTTATTTACAATCTGCAATGAATCCTATTGGTTCTCCTAACAACACCATAGTAAGAAATCTAAAATATGGTGCTATAAAAGTTGAGCCCCAGTGTAGTTTCGGTATATTAACTTATCCCGTTAAAGAGCTTTTGCTTGAAACATTGAGAATGGGGCTATTTCAACGAGCTTTATTATACATCAGAGATTTATCGCCAAAAGATTGGGTAGATATGTCGAAAGCTATTAAAGAAGGTATATTGACAAGTCAAAATCAAGCATCCTTTAATTTATTAGTTAAAAATTATTATGATGATATAGCAGATTTATCGAACTATTTAAATAGTGTTAAGATTTGGAGCACTGGGTTATCTAAGCTAATAATTCAAAGTGACAGTAATGCAATACAAATAGATAATTTTATTACCCAATACAATGAACTTTGTTCAAAAGTTAAAGACCCAATGAAAGAAATTTTAGACAGTTTTAGAAATCGCAGTTTAGTAGAAATTTTCAAGATAGCATCTCATAAAGCTTTATTAGATAAGCGTTTAGTTGTAAAGGATGAAGATATAAATTATGGTTTGTTGATTGTTAAAAAATCATTGCATTCAACTTATAAGGCTCTTGAAAGTCTTGAAGAAGTAGCAAAAACTGTGACTTCGCCAGAGGCAAGATGGAATAAATTTAAGGCTAATTTGCAGTTTTTAAAAATTAAGCACAACCCAGATGGTACTATACCCTCAAACGAGCTAATAAATTTAATAATCAATTTTTTCGGATTGTCTCAACCCTCTGCTTTTAGGCTTTTGGAAGAATGGGAAAAAGAAGGATTATTGAAGTGGTTTGATAAGCGTACAAAAACTTCCAGAATTAAAATTTAATTTAAATTTTATTAAAAGAACACTATAGATTATACATAATATAGGCGGAGAGACATCATTATTATTATTATTATGCCCTTTAATATATAAAAAACTAAAAGTTAAAATTTGAATTATATTACGGAAATTATATTATCAGCACAATAAACATTTAAATATTAATAAAATTTAATTAAAATTTAATGAAAGAAAGCAAAAGTTGGATTAAAAAGCTATCTAAAAATACGTGTGTGCTTTATATTCCTAATAGCCTAGTTTTAGATGAAAGTTTTCCTTTTAAAATTAATGATGATAAGGTTGAAATTTTAATAAAAATAGATGTAGATAAGTTAGTTATTTTAAGGTCAGAAGTAATGGGGGAAAGCACAAATGGTTAGAAAAGGTTATAATTTTGAGTACTGGACTAAAAGGCGATTAGAAAAAGAATTTGGTAAAGGTAATGTTTTAAAGATACCTTTCTGGTCATTCGTAGGTGATTTTTTTGTTTTTAATAATGGTAAAATCTTAAAAATTGTCGAATGTAAATCCTCACGCTCGAAATACCATCCAAACAAAAAAGAAAAAGAGCAATTATTAAAGCAAATCAAGTGGGCGAAGCAACACAATATTATTTGGGAGCTTTGGGTGAAAGAAGGAAGAAAAATAAGATATTTAACTCAAGAGAGTTTTTTGAAGGGGATGTTGAAAAATGCAAATAATGCTTGATGTCTTAAGTTTGCTAGTAGGATTTTTGTTTGGTTTATTTGTATGGTTATTTTTCGATTGGTTGAAAACAAAGGAAGAATTGAAAAAGAAGGGAGGAGAAAAATGAAAAATCTAACTTACTTGCTGCTGATATTTTTGTTATTCAACATAGCTTCAGCAGGATATTGTGATTTTGACTTGAAACCAAAACTATTCACCCTAACAGACGCATACAATCTGACTAAAGTGAATGAAACTTATTATAAATTTACTTATTTTGACAACAACACCAATACATCATCTGATATCTTCATGAAAGTAGAATGTGACCAAGACAAAACATTTTTCGTCATAACAAACAACACATACATAGAAACAAAACCTAACGAGACTGTAAACTTTAGTTTCATCATATCGCCTGTTCAATTCAGAAATTATACGATAAAATCGTGGGGTTTGTTTAACATTTCAGAAATCAAATTTTATCTTGACAATATTTACTACTACAACACTTCTCAAGTATTTCCAGCTGTTTCTGCAGGTGTTTATTATCAAACATTTGAAATTGAAAATGGTTTGCAAACTCGATATGTAATTTATAAAATCAACAACACTCTAACAGTAAATCCGATAATCATAAAGTTTGAATATCCAAAAAGAATAACTTACGCTAAATTCTACAATGTGAGCTTAATAGCTGATAATTTAGATTTGGCCTACATCACCATCGGAAATGAAAGTTTCAAGCTATCAAATACAACTCAATTCTCTTGGGAAGGTAAATTTTACACTTTAAATTCAACAAACAAAATAACTTTAACAGTAGAAAACCCATATCAAAAAATATCTAAAGATTTTGATATAACTGTTGAAGATTTGCAATTTCCTCTTAGCAATATAATCCTTCCTGCTGCAGCAATAAATCAGTCATCAAAAATATTGTTAGCAGATTTCGGTGTAGATATGCCGATAAATATAAGCTATTCAGTAAAACAGGAAGCAATAGAATCTGGAAATCAAACATTTATACCAGTCCTGGATTACTATATTGCTGATGAGGATGGAAGGTTAAATCCAACTCAAGCCAAAAAACTTTATTTGCTTGTAAATCCAAAAGAAGCAGTTCGTTATGTTTTATCAATAGACATATCTTCAGAACATTTCAGCAACAAAACCGTCAAGGTCGAATTTTTAGGAAGCGAGAGAACTTTCTCTCCAGAAGTTAATTTCATCTATTACGAAAAAGAAACCAGATGCAAAATCGTCGGTGACAACCTTTTGGATTCGAAATATGAATGCACATTTACCTTACCATACAACATGAACCCAGAAAACTTGCAGGCAACAGAAATTCAGATGTTGCGTGAAGGTTATGAGATGAAGATAGACACGCTAAATAAGGACATAAAAAATTTAACAACCCAGAGACTAATATTATTAATAGTCATAGCACTCATCATCATAGCGATGCTGGTTTACTATGTAAAAGATAAGATAATGCTGCTGAGAGGTGTGTAAATGTCTGAAAAGATAGGCTTCATAGATTTGGATTATCTCAGAATTGGAATCTTCGTAAAAGAAGATAAAATGTCGAACGTGCCTGGCTCTATTATGATTAAATACCGCCCTCCTGGTATAGGTGGTTTATTTACAACAAAAGAAATAACAAATGTGCCAGAAGGGTCGCTAATAACAGTAACAAAAGAAGAGTTGGGTGGTGTATCAACATTCGATGTTTGGAAAGTTTTAGTTCGTGGCGAGTACGGAACATCACACTTCATAGATAGAATTTTAGCAAAAAGGTATGCCGAATTAATAGAAATGTATAATAACCTAAAAAAGCAATTAGAGATAAAGAAAGGTGTGGAAGTAAGCAGAAGCATGCAGTATAGTATGGATGCCTTAAGTCAATTGGAAAGATTGAAAAAAATAAGCGATGCTGTAGGTGATGTTTTAAAAATAAAGCCAAAAAGAAGAGAAGTATTTAGAGTCGGGGGTGAAGAATTTTAAAAAGGTGATGTTATGGCTGTAACTTTGAAAGAGTTTGTTGAAGAAACGGGCGTCATAGAAGAAGTGGAAGACGAATTATCAGGAATAAAAGATTTGAGATGGGATATAACAAGTTACGATGATAATCTAAAAGTGGTAGACAACATCAATCACACATTCTTCGTCCATATAAGCGAACATCTTAAAAGGATTGCAGATTTAAAGAAAGAAATTCAAGTGACGGAAGATGCTGTGAAAAGAGAAGGCGGCGAAACCGTGAGTGCAGACCCATGGTATCAACTTTACGAGACGCATAAAACAATCGAAGAACTTTGGTTAAGAATTGTAGGCTACCTTTCCTTGCAGTTAGATGTTTTGGACAAGGTTAAGCTGCAGTTAGCAGGTTTGATAAAAGAAGCAAGAACTTACGGTATACTGAAACAAAAAGTAGAAACAGAACTAGAAGTTTTGAAGGATATAAAACAAACTTACATAGAAACCATAACAAAAGTGCGAGAACACCAGTTCGAAAACGATAAAAGATTTGCCGAGCTTTTAGGCAGCGTTTTGAATCAACAAAAGGTTGACTTGACACCTTTATTAAATAGAATTGACATATTGGAAAGAAGAATAGAAGAAATAGAATCAAAGAAAAAATCAATTGCTGAAACAGAAATCGTAAGAGATTACCCCGTCGAAGTCATAAGACCAGAGCCATTAAGAGGCTTGGAATTGACTAAAGCAATTGAAAAATTAATTAGAGATGAAGGCATTACTGACAAGCTTGAAATAGCTAAAAGATTGAATGTTTCCCCCACAGCCGTGAGTTTTGCGGGCTACAAACAATTGATTGAGAAATATGCTGGAAAGAAAAAAGAAGGAGAAAAAGAATATGAAGAGAATATGGAAGAGTTGGAATAAAGTAAATTTTCAGACACGGTTGGGAATGTTACTTTCATTAATAAACATAACAATAGCAATAATTTCAAAAAACCTTCTTTACTTCATAATTTCCTTCCCAATTTTTTTATTCTTTATTTACGATGTACGAAAAGAATTCGAAAGGGTGAAAAAGAATGAGACTAATAAAAAGACTTGAAATGTTGATATATATTATCTTGATAATAAGCAGTGTTCTATTAATTTTTCGAGTTACTGCATTGTTCTACACCGCTTTACATAATATAGACCTATCAGTAAACATGCTTCAAGTTTCGAATGATTTAGGATATGATTGGTGGAAAATGGAAGACGCATATAATGTTGAAATTGATGAAAAGATAGGTAATGTTAATTATAAAAGCCTACCTTATCCAGCAATTTATGTATATTCGATAAACAAATTAAACGACGCTTTCTTTTTCTTAGGTCTTGGCAGTTTTGGTTTAGGTTTTGGCTTGTCTACTTTAGTAAAGATGATTAAGAATGAAAGCGAGAAAAAGAGGTGATGAAATTATGAAAGATGAAAATAAACTGAAAATTATATTTGTTGTATCTGGTATTTTTATTGTTGTTTCAGTAATTATCAGCGGTTTTAATTCAACTTTAGCATTATTTTTAATGTCTGTTTCGGCATTTTGGTTTGGTTATTCAAGTGGGGTGCTGGCAAAAGAGGAGATGTCTAAATGAAACTCACGAAGCAAGAATTGATGATGTGTTGGGCTGCTGTAGATGAATACATTAAGAGGCTCGAATATTATGGGATAAGCGATATTTTTGACGAATATTATTTATTGAAAGAAAAATTAGAGAAAATGTCAATAAAGATGAGGTGATGTCTGAATGAAAGAAAAAGAAGAGTATCTCGACTTGTCGCTAAAGTATATATGCGACGAATTGGGAGTGAGGTGGTATAATGTTTGAAAAGAAAAGAATAACGCAAATATACTTTTGGGACAGAGGCGTGCCTAAACTACACATAATAGCAGAGGATGGCAACTCAGCAGCAGGAAAAATAACACCGTTATTTGAAAAAAATGGAAAACCGATGAAATGCCTTTATTGTGAAGCACTAGGGTATTGTCCATGAAGAAAATCTGTGATAGATGTAAAAAATTAACAAAAATTGAATTAGTAGTTTTGGAAGAAAAAACAGCGATAGGCGGTTGGTTAATGGATATGTTACTTTGCGAGAAATGCGAGGATGATTTAGAAAATTTAATCAAAAGATGGTTGAAGAGTACATGACGAAGAACGCAATCTTAGCCAAGCTGGATAAAAATTTTGTGTCTAAATACGAAGAATCTAAGAAAGAATTAGCAAAACGTAAAGATAAAATAAACAAAATAATCATCTACAGCAACTGGGCTATGGATTTTGAAGGTGATAAATTTGATGTCATATATAGAGATTTTGATGACGACGGTTTGGTAGACTCTCATTTAATTTTAAATAAAAGAGGCGGGAAAACATGATGAAAGAATGTTTTTTATGTAAGAAACCTGTAAAAATAGTAGGTAGGCTTAAAAAAATAACATACGAGAATATGAGAATTAGCGTGTGTAAATATTGTAGGGAAAAATTAAAGCAACCATATTTTAAGATTAATTTTGAATAGATACATAATTTCCATCCTTTATCTCTTTTATCAAACCTTTCTCTTTCATTATTGCTAATGTTTTCTTTAACGTTATCAAATCACAATAAAAAAAATTATCTCTGAATTTTTTGTAAATTAATAATAAATTTGCATAACCAAAAAACTTCTCCTGACTTTTTATTATCTCTATTAATAAATTTTCATCATAATTTGGTATTTTTCTTATCAGTCTTCTAGGTGGCATATAAAATATATTTTATTTTAGAGATAATTAAAATTTTATAATTTTTATATTTGATATAAAATTAAGTTTAAATATAGAAAAACTTAATTATTAAAAAAAAAACAAAGGAGGTGTTACATTGAGAAATGCCTTGTTAGTATTTTTGTTGAGCTTAAACCTAGTAGCACTAGTAGCAGCATCTCCTGACCCATCTATATCACAAATACCGATGTCAGCTGGGCCAGGTAATTCAAAACCAGAAGTATATCTAATCCACAGAGATGTTAATGTTGGACCACCATACGATAGTAGTGGTAATTCAGTAAACCCATTCGATTTTAGACCATCTCTATATGCCTTCACAGGAGAACAGATAACATACAGTGTAGTTGTTAGAGATGAAAATGGTGCTTCATCTATAGATAAGGCAGTATGGGTAAGAAACGGTGGTGCAGAAACGCTATGTAGCCCTGCATCATTTCCAATTCCATCAGGAGCATTGACAGGTGGTTTTAATTCAGCAACAGACAAAAAGTTTAACTGCACACTAACGGTAGAACCAACATGGCTAGAAACGTCGACTATAACCTTGAGAGCTTATGATGTTCAAGGTGATAGTTCTCAAAACGGAGTAGAGCCATCAGAAACATGGAAGTTTAACCCAGAAATATCAATATCTGTCTTTACAACAGATAATCAGCCGTTACACTTCGAGCAAAAAACAGCAGGTGAAACAGCTTATCTATCAGGCGGACAGAGGTTAAAGATAAAAAACACAGGTGAAGCAATCTTGTGGACATACTTGGCTGGTAGTGACTTGACAAGCTCGAGTGGAGTAGCAAAGTGTCCAACAACGAATGTTTTGTCTGTAAACAACATGGAGTATTATGCCCTGTCAGGAACACAGCAAAGTGGCTGGACAACCGTGCCTAGATTTGATGAAAATGCAGCATGTAGCTTTTTAACATGCAAAAACGCAAATAAGCTAGTAACAACAGCACCATCAGATGCATTAGCACCAAACTCAGAAATAGAAGTTAACTTAAGATTAAAATATCCAGTACCATGCATAGGCACATTTAATCAAGGAACGATATATGTGATAACAAGAGCCGTGTAATGCTTAGATGAAACCCACATACTTTGGTTCACCTTTCCCTTTTTTCTTTTTTTAATTTTTGAGGTGATTATAATCAAAATGGAAAAAAGGTATAACTTTCTTATAAACGGTTCTTTGATTAGCGTCGTCTCTCAAAAAAATCCAGAAAAAGCATTAAGATGGGCTGTTTTGAAATATATGAGACAAAAAAGAATAAAAGTCACAAAGGAACCAATAAAGTTAGAGATAAGGTGTGCAAGAATAGAGAGCGTTGGCTAAATAACATTTTAATATAGAAAATCTAAAATATTAATTATGAAAGCCTGTATTTATGCATGGATACCTCGTGAAAAACCTCCTTACTTTGGCTTCGTGCCAACATGGGTTTTCATAAAGAAATTTGAAATATCCAGCCTTGATGAAGAAAAAATGAAAAAAATCATAAAAAAAATTGGTGAAGAGATTGGTGCTGACATGTATAAAATAATAGTTTACGATAACGGTTTTATTCATCAACACTATTTTGAGGTGGCTGAATTTGAATAAAAAATATGAAACTTTGTTAATACTCATAGCTCCGATAATTCTAGGCGTAGTTTTATACTTTTTAACTTTACCAAAAATAATAGTTCTTGGCGTTCCTTTATTAATTTATGCTATAATAGCCATCGTCTACTTTGCTCCGAAAGTAAGGTATAAAGATGACATGGAGAGAGCATGGAACTATCTCTGTGACTGGTGGTTCAGGTTTAGAAAAGAAGACATATCTTCTTTAAACGCAAGGGGCTTCGAGAGATATTTCGGAAATGATAAATTCATAGCCTTCGTCGTATACAGAGGCAGTATAGGAAGCAAGGCTCACCTGCCTTTGGTTGCTGTGGTAAAAACAGGAAGCATGGAAGTTGTCGACTGGGACGATGACCCGAGCGATGAAAAGATAAAAAATCCATTCATTCACATATCACCTTACTTCGTCGGCACGCCATCACCTTCTGTCAAACCTGAACTTGAGCCAATGTTGAAAGGTAGAATTTCCAAGAAAGTTAAAGAGGAAAAGGAGGAAGGTGAAAAGGAAGAAGGTGAAGAAGTATCAGATTAGGATTGAAGATATTGAAGAAAATGTACGAAAGCGGTGGAAAGACATTCGTATCCAACGAGCTATTCAAAACTAAGAAGGTTTTAACCTACACAAAAAACATTCCTCTGGGATGGGTTGATTATCCTGAAAAAGAAGAAACTTATAATATAAACTTCAATAAAACACACAGAATTTTGATTTTAGGTGCTACTGGTAGTGGTAAATCTTGGATAACTCGCTCACTTATGAATAGATGTTTTTTGAGTGGTGTAAATCCTGTATGCATGACGGATATCGCTCCAGAATATTTCACTAGCACTTATCCTTTAGAAAATGAGTTGAAAAAATTTATCCTACCCATAGAAGAACCGACAAGTTTTCCAATAAAAGTCTACTATCCCTGCTTCCTACATAAATTTGTTGGTTTCAATCTACCACAACAAATCATCTTTCAATACAACCTAAAAGACATTCAACCATCAGACTTAATGGCATTCATAAATTACGACCAATTATCTTTCAACGCAAAACTTGAAGTTGAGGATTTAATTTCAAAACTTTCTAAAAACAGAGATGCATTTACAGATATAAATACATTAATAAATTACATTTCCGAGAAAAACATATCTACCTACACAAAAAGGGTTCTTATTAAAACTTTTATGAACCTACAAAATCTTGGCGTTTTTGGTGAAGAATATCCAACAGAAAATTTTATAGATGATATAAACAACAATCTCATTCCAGATTTAAATTTATTCGGATGGCAAAGACTTGATTTCAAAACTCATGTAGGCGTTTACATTTCTTTAATTATAAGAAAATTGTTGGCTGCAAGACAGCTTCGTCAATTGAACCCAGATAAGCATCTTCTTTTGATATTTGAAGAATTACACGAATTTGCACCGAAGCGAACAGTAAATTATGCTCAAGTTTTGACAAAAAAAGCTATAAGGGATGCGGTATTCACGGGTAGAAAAGAGAAGATAAGCATGTTATTTGTCACACAGTCTCCAGAGACTATAGACCCTGCGATAATCGAACAATGTGATTTGATTTTAATTCCAAAAGATTTTGAGAAGTATAAGCTTAAGGAGATTGTAAAAAATTATTTACCTGATTACTATACATATCCTTACGAATTTAACATTAGAATGAACGAATATTTATCTTCATTAAGAAGGTGGAGGGATGGAGCAAGGGATTGGCTTGTTTTGGAGAAAGGTGGAAACATGGAAAGAATAACACCTTTAGGACCGTTATCAATGCACAAACAAGAAGGTTTTGTCTCGGAGGAAGAATGATGGAAGATTTAGATTTTAAAGATTTTAAGAGCAAAGCTTTATTGTGGCGATTTTGGGAACTTTTAAGTCGCTTCTTTAACCTACCTAACAAATTTAAAGGCACGATAAGAGAATACGCAACAGAACTGGACTTCAGCATTTCAGACGGTTTTTTCTACACGAAAGTCCTTCCAATATTGGAGAAAAATAATATTTTGGTTTACAACGGCGAAGAAAACAAGCTCGGCTATTTAGGCAAATTCGGTAAAGTTTATGTCTTTAATCGAGACGAGTTGAGCAAGTTTTTTATAAAAAACAATCCGATGGCAAGAAAGACATTCAAAGTGTGGGTATTAGACGGTGATGTTGATGCCGATTGGATTCATTGAAAACTTGTTTAAAAATAAGAAGGATGACGAATTTGAAGAAATTTTTAAATCTATCAATAAAAAATTAGACGAATTCATTCTACAAGTAAAGGAATTAAACAATATCCTTAATAATATATATGATAGATTAGATAGGAATGAAATAATAATTACGAACTTTGGAAAAGAGATACATAGATTGACTTGGGAAATTGTAGAAATTGAAAATAAGGTAAGGAGGTTGGAAGAAAAGTATGGATATGAATAAAAAGTATATATTAATTTTCATACTTTTTTTGGGATTTTTAATATATCAACACGAACTAGTTCACAAAACCGTTTTCGAATATTTTAACATAAAGTCCGAGATAAGGTTTGACTGGAAAGAACTTTATACCACTCCTTTAAATAAAACAACAAGTTGTGATATTTTCAGAGAAGTAGAGCTTTTACACGCACTTAATGATTTATTCTTCTATCAATTTTTAGTTGTGTTTATTTTCATCTTCATAGTCGGTCTTGCCATACTTGAGACTTTGAAAACTAAATAAAATTATTTATATTGTATAGAACTAAATTTTATCTGATAAGATGTTATTGAGCACTGACGCAATGAAGCAAAAATTTGAGGGGAAATTATGAAACAAAACACTCTGATGACTATATTAGTAATAGCCTTAATATCTTTAGGAGGCTTTGTAGTCTACAAGGAATTCATGCCTGTCAAACAGCAAGCTGCTCAACCTTATACACCTCAAGCACCAGCACCTTCAGGTTATACACCATTTCCACTAGGTAGTCTTGTGGTATATCTAAAAGATGTAAACAACCCAAGTAATATAGTATCGACATCTACAGTAAAAGGTAGGGTTTATTCCTTGTCCACGCCTGATAGTGCTATTGCATCTCCAATTACTGCCTATTTGGATAGTGCTACAATAAACTCAGGAAAGCTTACATTTCAAGCTGGAAAAATAACAACTGCAAGTGCTTATAAGGTTAAGGTCTGGGACGATTCGTCTTCGCCAACTTGGTATCCCGAGTTGGTAGTTGTAAATGTTCCAGCTCTTGACCCAAATCTAGGGGCTACAGCACAATACACAGCAGATGATATATTACTATCCAAGATAGGTACATTCGCCGACTCGATGCAGTCCGAAGCAACGGGTTCTGGTGGAGGTTCCTTACAGACAGGAGTAACATCTACTGCTGCAAGCAACAAGGTAACAATAAACAAGACAATAGCAACAGATTCAACAATAACAGTAAGGTTTGAAGTCACTCTTGCAAATGTAGGAGTGGGTTCAAAGCTAAAGAATGTCGTCTTGAGACCTATACAAGATACATCAAGTCCACTACCAACAACAGCATTCACATCCGCAACTCTAATATATAAAGAAGGAACAAACTTCAATGTTCCATCTGATATATTAAGCTATGTATCAAGTCAGACTCCAATATCCTTAGGTGATTGGAACAGCGGAACAAGCGGTAAGTATTATCTGACAGTAAGTCTTGATAGGGCAAGCCTATCTAACGGTAAGTTTTACTTCAGATTGGACGACTTAGGCAACTGGTTAGCAACAGACCCAATATCTGGACAATCAGGTGCATCAAGTGAAGCATTCTACATAGATGTCGTAAGCTAAACTTAAAACAAATACAAAAATAAATTTCAAGGCTTTCTTTTCTTTTTTATAAAAATTTTTAAATACTAAAAATAATATAATTATTAAAGGTAATCCCGTATGAGAATGCAAATTTTATTGGTTTTCTTACTCGTAGCTATTTTTATAATCGTCGTTTCAAGCATTGTAAAATTTCAAGCTGCGCCTTCTTGTAGTGGTTTAAGCTTCGTACAGTGCCAGTTTTATCAAGATTGTGAATGGGTAGGAGATATGAGACTTGGTCATTGCCAAGAAAAAACTCAAGTTTCTAATCAACCGCAATCTGGTTGTTATAATATAACTATTCAATATACTAATTACTTAATCTTTAATTGTAACTATCCTACATGTTATGTTTACAAGACAGGAAATATGTATGCACAACAAATAAATCCCCCCATACTAGTCACCGTTTGCCAACAAGAAACTTGCAAATATAATAATGGTATGTATGCCGAACAATTTTTGGCTATCGGATGTTATCAAACATCTACTACTACATCATTTCTAACATCTACTACCACAACAATCACAACACCTACTGTAACTACAACAACATTATATGCAAATCTTCCAAGTGATTGCACAAACCCTGTTCTATTAAAAACATGTCAATATGGACAATCTGTTTCATGTCCATTAACAGGTTTCAATTTTTGCTATGCTTTATATTATTATTATGGTGCATTCAGGGATGCTACAAAACTATATCCTGGTCAGTCCGTATCCGCAACAGGTAGTTTTGCAGCTTGCTATGAGTTGTATGGATGTGTTATACCTACTACAACAACCACCACTACTGTAAAAACAACCACAACTACATTTTATCAAAATACACCTATTCCTACTACTATTACCACTACAACAATATATCAATCAACACCAACACATAGTTATACTCCAACGCCTACTACTAGCTATCAAAAAACGCCAGTAACAACAACCACGATAGACCAGCAACAACCAACTTCGTTAATAGATAAAATCAAGAATTTCATACGAGGTGTTTTAGAATATTTATTAAAATTATTAGGTTGAGTTAGATGAAGACTATAACTCTGGTAGGTTTGGTTTTGGTTATTTTTTCTATTATGTATTTTTCAAAATTTATTAAATTTCAAGCTTCCCAACCATGTCAAGGTTTGAGCTTTACCAATTGCCAATTTAACTCTAATTGTGAATGGGTAGGAGATATGAAATTAGGTTATTGTAAAGAAAAAACACAAACATCGTCTGAAATGCAGCAAGGTTGCCAAAACATAACTATACAATACACAAATTATGTTTCAGTAAATTGCAATTATCCTACATGCTACATATATAAAATAGGTGACATGTATGGAAACCCGATAAACCCAATACAAGTTGCTACTTGCCAAACTGGAATATGTAGGTATAATAATGGAATGTATGCGGAACGGTTTCTGGCCGTAGGATGTAATATCGTTCCAACCACTACATTTGTATATCAAACAACTGCAACCACTACATCCACATATCAAGGCACGACAACTTGCTATCAAACAACTTTGCCTTATCTTACAACAACCGCATCCGTTACAACCACAACAATTCCATGCAGAAATTGTTTTTATCATTCTATTAAAGAAATAATAAACAAAATCTTAGAATTTTTAAGAAGTCTTTTTTTAAAAACTGAAACACCCATAACCACGACTACAACATCAACCACAAATCCTGTTTTCTTTGAATCTACAACAGTTACAACATCAACCATTTCTACATTTACAACAATTTCTATAGTTACAACATCAACAATTTCTACATGCAATTCAGGCTTTGGAACTATAGAAACTTCAACAAAATCATTCTTTTGTGATGCTGATGAATGTGAATTATCAGTTGTAGATATAACTCAAAAAGGTGGTTGTTATGATATGGGTGTAAGATTAGGTGATAATCAATTCACTTGCAAGATAGTTCATTTATGCGACCCAGGAGACAGCTGTCACATAACTTACGGAAGGATTATATTACATAAAGGCGATTATTATAATTTTGAATGTAATTTTAATGACAAATCAAGAATTACTGATTGGAGCTATGATAGATGTGGCATGAAACCTAATTCTATGGGTGTTTTGGTAGGCGTGAGTTATAAATTTAACTATGTGAAAAAATGTGGCAGTTATTATATCCCACCAACCACGACTACTACAATACAAACAGATTTACCATTCATGAAAGAGTATAAGCAATCTTTGATAGCCAACAACATACCCTCTATATACTTGTCAGAGAACTATTATTATGATTATTCAAACCAAGATATTCAAAGGGTTATAAATGAGATAAAGGCAAAATCTAATTCAGTGAACGATTTAATCAACTATGGTGCCAATTACGTGAGAAGTTTACCACAATGCGTCGGAACACCTTGTTTTAAGCTAATACCTGCTAGTCAAGTTTTAAAAGAAGGAACGGGTATGTGTTCAACAAAAAGTAGATTATTAATAGCAATTTACAGAGGCATGGGTTTGGCTGCTCGAGGAGTTTCGGGTAGATTATGTAACGGCGTAGACCATACTTGGGTTGATGTATGGGATGGGAGTAAATGGAAATTTATAGAAACAACATCAGTAGACCAGTGCTACAATATATGGGGTTATTGTGGTGATGACCAATATACAGGTATACCAGATGAGGACATGAAGGATAATAATTGTTATTCCCAAACTTTAAGGAAATTCCTTCCATGTGATGACTGGGCAAAGGAATGTGCTTGGGTACCGGATAGTTTCACACCGATAGGGAGATATCCTTAATTAAAATTTTTATAAATCAAAAATAATTAATTATAAGGTAAAAACATGTTCAAAAAGGCTTCTTTAATCATCATTTTAGTTTTACTAACTTTAAAATTATCTTCTGCAGCAACATTAAGCTGGGGTAACGGCACGATAGCCAGCGGTTCGTGGATTAATGATGGAAAATTTTATTTTAATCTTACTTCTACAGACCCTAACAGAAAACTGTATGTTAGACTTTATAATAGTTCAGGATATAATCTTGCTACTGCTGTTTGCGATACACCTCCTTGTTATAATGCAGAAGGTTGGTTTTGGTATAATAGTACAGGTGATGAATTCACGATAACAGGCACATCTAATGACACTTCCGATACATGGGCACCTAACTTAACCGTCAAGTCTATTGTCGGCGTAATCTCTATTGGTGCTAAAACAACATCTATGCCTTCTATGGGAGATAGTTCGTGGTCTTATAATATAACTAGCCAATTAGCATATATACAAGATGATTATGCAAATAGAATGCAATTTAGCAGTACAACATCTTTAGGAGCTTATCTATATATAAATTACACACCCTACATGAAGTCATATGATTTTCTGAAGTGGTTGTATATAAATGGCTCCTTTGAGGGTTCATCTTTTAATGGTTTTACCTGCAATGTTTATCTATACAATTTTACTTACAACACATGGACGGTGATAGATAGTAGGCAATGCACCTTAACATCAGGACAGTATTGGATAAACATCAATAAAACATCAAATCCACAACATTTTATAGGACCTAATAGAGAAATTATAGTCGGTTATGGAGGTATTGATAGCTTAAATACCGAGAATATTTATGTTCATTACATACAGCTAAAACTTGATTATAGTAGCGACACGCAGTATCCGCAATATTCAAATCCATCAGTTCAGTATCCAACAACATACAATCCTGGATTTACTAATTTTACTGTTACTTTTACTGACGACATGGGAATGAGTAATGTTTATGTAGAAACAAACATAACTGGTGTATGGCAAAATTATACCATGAGTGGCGGACCAAACTATCAATATCAAGCTAAAGTTCCAGCAGGAACATTTTCATACAGATTCATCGGTATTGATGTTGTTGGAAAACAAAACGCTACAAATTACGCAACATTTACGATAAATAAAGCAACTCCTTCTTTGTCGGTAGGACCATTAACATCTATTACTTATGGAACAGCCACGCAAACAGGTTGTCAGAGAAATTCTGGTGATAGTTCTTCTACTTTAACTTTGTATAGAAATAATACTCAAGTTGCTCAATCTACATCATCACCTATCAACGAAACATCAATAGTTTTAGGGGCAGGAACTTATAACTACACTTGCACAATAACTGAAAGCCAAAACTATACTTTAGGTTATTTGGCAAACCAATATAGGATTGTCAATAAAGCTATACCGACATTAACTGGGAGTGTAACAACACCAATAACCTATGAAACTGCCTCAAATTATGTTGGCTCAGAGTCAAATCAAGGAGATAGTGATTGTTCTTATGTTTTATTAAGAAACGGAACACAAATTGCTACGGGAAGTTCGGTTAGTGATACTACTATTTTAGGAGCAGGAGCATATAATTATACTTATTATACAAACGGCTGTAGTAACTATACCTCTAATAAAGATGAAGATATTTTGGTAGTTAACAAGAAGAATGCAAATGTTCATGTATATCCTGTCACTCAAGTTCAAACTTATCCTTACACAGCTACACAATATTGTACTGATGATTCGTCTCTATTAAACTGTAAAATTTACAGGAATGATGTTGAGATAACTAATAATACACAGTATCAAGGTGCGGCAGGAACTTACACTTACAAAGCAAACATAACTGATACCGTAAATTATACAAATTATGAAGACATTGAAACATTAACGGTAAATAAAGCCACACCCCTTTTATCAATTCAATTCAACAATTCATTAGTAACTTACGGGACTTCAGATTGGGAAAATAATTTTGCATATCTTAATTTCACAGCAAAAAATCCTCTTGGTTGGTTGGCTTATAGAAACAACACTTTGATTGAAAACACATCTGGATTGGTTTTAAGAATTGCTATGGATGAAGGGAATGGAAGTATAGCTTACGATAGTTCAGGATATAATAATGATGGAACTTTATACAATGGGCCAATTTGGGTTGATGGAAAATTTGGAAAAGTCTTGAGTTTTGATGGAGTGGATGATTATGTGGATATACCAGACATTCAAAATGGTAACTATTCTAGAACTATCACAGCTTGGGTAAAAAATGTGCCGAATAGTGATAGATATGAAATTGTAAATTCTAGAGGGACTTATTTCAACATTCAAAACAGAAGAGTTTGTATTTGGGTACATGGGGCAAGTTCAGAGTATCTTTGTTCAAATGTTACTCTTAACTCTAATGATTGGAATTTTGTAGTTGGAGAATATGATTATTCGACAAATACAGAAAAAGTTTATGTTAATGGTTTACTTTATGGTTTGATGACTCTTACAAACTATCCAGATAACTTTCAAAGTCAAGACACAATAGGTAGATGTGGTTATTGTGCTTTTCCATGTTCATTTAACGGCACCATCGATGAAGTCCGCATTTACAACAGAGCTTTAAGCGATGATGAAATACAAGCATTATACTTGGAGGGTGTGAATAAGTTAGGTGCAGGAACCTATATCTACACACTAAATGTTAGCGAAACACAAAACTATACTGCAAACTCGATTTCATCAACATTAACGATAAATAAAGCAACGCCAACATTAACTTTATATATAAACGGTTCGACTACAAAAACCTCATTTCCTGAAGGCTATATAAACATAACATCTATTGCGGATGTTTTGAATAACTTGACAGTTTATTTAGATGTGAACAAAACAGGATGGGTCACGCAATCAGGAATAAAAAGGGTTGAAAATACATCGTATTATTCAGCTGCTGTTTATAATGTCACAACTTACATGTATGAGTCTGAAAATTATACGTCAGGAAATTTAACTAAAATGATGAATATAACAATATCTAATATAAACCCAAGAATAGACGTTGTGTATAATCAGAGTGATAATTTATATCAATTCAACAAATTATATTCCTTCAATGCTACTGTGTGTGACGAAAATGGAAATTCTGATATATCCCAAGTAATTTTTGAATTCAATAATGTCAACTTTACTGTTACGAATAATCAAACCATAAATCCTACCTGTCTAAAATTCATGACTACAAAAACAGATTTGGCGGCAGGGGTTTACAATTACAAGTGGTATGTTAAGGATTCTGTCGGTGCATGGAATTATACATCTGCAATTTATACGGTAAATAAAGCCACACCACCTTTATCGATTCAATTCAACAATTCTCCTGTAACTTACGCAACTCCAGAATGGGAAAATAATTTTGTTTATTTAAATTATTCAGCTAAAAATTCTTTAGGTTGGTTGGCTTATAGGAATAACACTTTGATTGAGAATACTTCTGGTTTAGTTTTAAGATTAAGTATGGATGAAGAGGGTGGGACTGTAACTAATGATAGTTCAGGATATAATAATGATGGAAATGTTTACGGAGCGTATTATACGAATGCCCTTTGGAAGGAAATAATAAGTTTTAACAACTTTAATGATGGAACTATAGATGGATGGAGTGGGGGAAACGTAACGAATAATTCTCCAATTGAAGGCAGCTACAGCTACTTAATAGACAGCGGAGGAATTACAACAGTTCATTATACAAAAGATATAAACAACACGAATGCAATTTGGGTGAAGCTAAAATTCAACATAACGAGAGGTTATGGTGGAGCGACAGCTATTCATCATATTGGTTTTGTTTTCACTAATGGTTCAAGTGAATATGTAAATTTTTATGCAAACGATTCAACATATTCTCCTAAAGGGTGCAGCTTTGAGGGGTTGTTCATTCAAGGATTTTCAAATGTTTGGGATGGCTCAAACGAAACAATCCACACTTTAGAATTATACTTCAAAACTGGAGAGAATATGACAGTTTGGATTGACGGAAATAAAATAGTTTCAAAATTCATTCCGAGTAGTGATTTGGTTGTCGATAAAATAAGGGTCGGAGTAGAAAGTTCGGCGACAAAATTTGACACTATAGAGGCGAGAGATTTGAATAAAGATGTGAGCGGTAAGTTTGGAAAAACTTTGAGTTTTAATGGAGTAGATGATTATGTTGAAGTGCCTAACATAGTTATACCCAAAAACGCTATAACTATATCTTTTTGGATTAATCCTTCAACAAATTTATATGCTGGCTTTGGGCGTAGAGATTTAACACGAGGCATTAGTTATTCTCGACCACACATAACTTTTGATAGAGAGGGTGATGGAAAAATAGGAATGTATGTAACTGTTGGGGGAGTTGATTATAATGATGTTAAGACTGTAAGGAATTCTTGGTACGCCAATACTTGGTATCACATAACTTTTACATTTGATGGTTCTACATTTAAAATCTATGTGAACGGGGTTTTAGAAAATAGCGTTGTTCATACAGGAACAATGACAAGTGTTACGGGATATGATATTGGCGGTTCTCCATGGGTTACTTCTTTTCAATGTCTCATCAACGAAGTCCGTATCTACAACAGGCCATTAAGTGAAGAAGAAATTAAACAACTATACTTGATGGGAATTAATAAATTAGGAGCTGGAACTTACAATTATGTCTTGAATGTTAGCGAAACACAAAACTATACTGCAAATTCAGTTAGCAATACTCTAACAATAAACAAAGGAACCCCAAGTCTCAACTTATTTATTAACGAAACACCATCCAACTTCACCATAACTTGGTTGCAAGCAGCAACAATAAAAGGAAATGAAAGCAATATAGGCGATACAGACGCAACTTATTGCCTGTACAATTCAACCTCTCAGGTTGGCTGCGGTTCACCATTTTCAATAACTTATCCAGCAAAAACTTTATCTAACTTTTCTTCACCATACAAATTTGTATATAACACTTCTGGAGGAGCTAATTGGACTTTTGCAAATTCTCAAATCTATTATTTGTTTGTGAATAAAGCATGGAACCAAACTGACAATACAAAAGCAGGTGAAGAATATGAGTATGACTTGAATAAAAAAGGAATTCCAATTTTAACTAAACTTATAAATATAACTCCTTACAACTCTTCAGTCGAGATAGGTAAGCCTTTATTCGCTTATTATAATTTCTCTATCAACAATACCAATAACAACACAGGATTGACAACGACTTTCACGAATGTTTATGCCAACTTCTCCAGATACATTAACTTAAGCATTTGGCAAAATACTAGCAAAATGGAAAATACCTTCTCTTCTTTAGCTTTCAATTCACCGCAATATTTCATAATTAACGTCAGCAACATAACGGCTTACGAAACTTCTTATTCCTGTTCTCAGACAATATATCAAAGTTGGAAAAAGTATGATTGCAATTTTGGGGTTTATGTCATAGAAAATGATGTTACTAAAAATCTGCCAGTAATTTATTATATTGATTATTCCAAACTGCCTGAATGGAGCAATAGAGATAGGATGGCAACAAATTGGTATGTTGATGGAACAACTCGTGGGGTGGGTTATGAAGAAAACGATGTAAGCAGTGAAATTAAATTTGTTGTTAATACTTCTCATTCTTCATCCTCTCTTGATGAAGGCCAACATAATTTTGAAGTTATATACTACATACCATTCACAGCAGGAGGAAGTGGCGGTGGGGGAGGCGGAGGTGGGGGAGGTGCCGTTCCTCAGGCTCCACAACCAAATGTTAGTTTTGAAATCTTCCCAGTAGAGATAACAATTTTAGCAAATCCAGGAGAAAGCAAATTAATAGCTCCTTATGGAGCAGAGCACACATTTTCAATCAAGAATTTAGGAATAGACCCAATATTCATAAAAATAGAAAAATTAGGCGATTATAAAGACTGGATTACGACAACAGCAATAACTCAATACCAAGTTTATTACCAACAACCAGAGTATATAGCAATAGACCCAGGAAAAGAAAAGTTTGTTGATTTCTATACTGACATACCGTTTGATGCAAAAGCTAGCAGTTATCAAATAATTATAAATTTTGTCGATAGAGATAGTCAAGTTTATCAAACAGCAAAAATCAATTTGTTGGTTGGGGGGCCTGCTGCACTTTTGGGAAAGATTGAGAAAATTTTATTCTATCCACTTAGTTTTTCGCCTAATTATAATTTTAACATCACCAAAGAAGGAATTTATTTGAGAGGTTTAAGGGAAGCAAGCTTTCCAATTGGATGGCTGATAATAATTTTAAGTTTAGCTATTCCTTACTTTATTACTTCCTATATTTTAAGAATTAGAGGAAGAAGAATTAAAGATAAATATAAGGTTTTGATAGCTTTAGTTTCGAGCATTTTGGTTTTTATTATGGTTGTTTATGTTATGGTGGTGTGAAATGAGAAAACATAGTTTTGTGATAATTTTTGTAATCACATATTTAACATTGTCAGTAAGTTCTATTCAAGCGGGAACAATTACAGTAACAAATTTAAACACAACTTATACAACTAATGGAAATAGTGGAGTGGAAGTAGGTTTGGAGCAAACTTTGCAATTTACGGGTACAGGCTTCACAGAATATGCAAATCAGGAAATCGCTTTAAATGTTTTTCTTGAGAACCAGTCTGCGTGGTGGGACAAAACCGATAATCAATGGGAATTTCCTGTTTTATTGAAAGTAGATGCTGGCGGTAATTTCCAACATAATTGGACTTTACCTTATGTCTCGACAGTTTACCCAGGAGTTACAATCGGTGCTGGGCAATATGTTGTTGCAGGAAACATGAGAGTCGCCATTGCAAATAAATCTATTTTAGGTGGTTTGCTTTGGGTAAAGAGAAATGATACTGGAAATGCTCAAGCAATATGGGGATATAACGATAAAATTTATGTCGGTTATGCGGGGGGTATAGTTGCGGCCTTTAACAAATCTTATGTAGGAACTTCTTATTATGGTTTAGGAGACACAAATCATCATGGATATATTTGGAGAACTGCTTTGTCGCCAACAACACAAGTTGAAGAGGTGTGGAGTGATGGCAATTTTGTTTATACTGTTCAGAGCACTACAACAAATGGTTTGAAAAAATTAAATGCAACAAATGGTGCACAAGTTTTACAGGCAAGCAATCCTGCTAATGCTTATGCAATTTTTGGTTACGGTGATTATCTTTATGTGACATATGCAGCAAATACAGCACCAAGAAAATATAACAAAACATTAAGTCAGAACACAACTTTTGACCCAGTAGCTTATGCTGCAATAGGCTATGATGTCTGGGTTGATGCTGATAGGGTTTATGTATGTTATGCTGATGGTTACGTATATGCTTACAACTCTACAACAGGAGCAACTTTATGGAGTAAACAAGGTGTGGCACAACAATGTAACGGAATTTTTGGAGATGATAATGCTGTTTATTCAGGACATAATCTTGGTTTTCTTATAAAATACAACAAAACTAATGGTGATATAATATGGAATATTACGGATTATGCACATTGGAATATTTTGAATATTTGGGTTAATGCGAATTATGTTTACGCTCTTTACTCTGATGGAAGAGTTGTTTACTTTAGCAAAACAGATGGAACTTCTGGCTTATTTAGGCATTTTGCTTATTATATTCCTGGCTCAGCACAGCAAGGAAATTCAATTTATGGAGATGATAATTATATTTATACTGCCCATAATTCAGGTTGGATTTTCAAATATGGACAAGAAACTAAAAATTTGGAATGGCATCCAGAAGCAAACTTTTGGATTAGAGATTTGGCAGACACTTGGAATGTCATAATAAAACCAACTAAACCAGTTTTTTCTGACAATGAAACCTTAGCTTTTGAATTTATGGTATTTGACAACAAGACAAATCCAGTAAACGTTAATATTGATAATTTACAAGGAACTTATTTTTACTTGAGAACACTAAGAGCTTATAATCAGTGGGAAGCTACATCTGTGAATGAATATACATTAGACCCAAGAATCAGCACAGGTTGGATTTCAAGATGGTATTGGATATATGCCAATAACTTGACATTTTCGGATTGTCCCTCCACTCATTATGATTATGGGCCATACTATTATTCAAACAGAACTGGATGGATTGTTAGTGGCCAATGGTGTCTTTACCATAACACCACTGTTCCTCCTCCTGTTTACACTACATACAATGCAACAAAACTTCCAACCTA
>Ga0207433_10001261_pt1 | contig 55082 bp, 68 predicted proteins | sample YelNatPaOPGAMG01_FD_187559 | JGI IMG/M metagenome (GOLD analysis project Ga0207433, IMG submission 187559) | Hot spring thermophilic microbial communities from Obsidian Pool, Yellowstone National Park, USA - OP-RAMG-01 (SPAdes) (version 3) | ecosystem: Environmental > Aquatic > Thermal springs...
GCCGTCAACAAGGTCTCGGACGGAATGAAGGTGAGCGTCTCGCTTCCGAGGAACGTCACCGCCATCATGCGATTCCCCGGATGCACGGTGCTTGTGGATGGCAAAAAGGAAAGAACGGATGAGGCGACGCTCAACGGCTCCGGGAAATGGACCGTAAAGGTGTTGCGTTAGGTTTCATCCTTGAATAAGTGGCAATGGAAAGGGATTGCGGCGGAGTGAAATCCGCTCAATCCCTTTCTTTTTCAACCCTGAGGGGCGCAATGGTTTCGCTTCGATCGAATCTCTTCACGGATTCGATCCTCGAACCTCGAAAAGACTAATCGGCACTCTGAACACTCGCCTTTCCGCTTGGACGGATTTCGCCGCAGAAAGGGCAATAGTTGATCAGTATGGCCGTTTCGCCCTTCGCGTCCGGCAGGACTTCGCCGATCACTCCCTCCTCCACCTCCATCACTCGGATGCCTCCTCCGTCCAACGCCTCCTGAAATGCATCGCAGCAGATATCAATTTCAACGACATCGTTACTTTGCTCCATCACACCCTCCTTCATGACATTATATTTCTCAACCCGGTTTCAGGAGATGATCCTTTGGATTTTTTCCGAATAAAATCGAATCATGTTCTCGGCTTTCTCGTTGCTGTCGCTTTCAGCGTAGATGTGAAAACATGGGTCCGATGCATCCGGCAGGATCAGCGACCAATCCTCGTTATCGTATATCTTTATTCCATCTATCAAATCCACTTTCGCTTTGTCCGAGTATTCATGCGCCAGTTCCCGCATCACGCGCCCTTTCATCTCCCATGGGCATTTCACCTCGGAACGCACGATATGCACCTCGGGCATATGGCTTATGATCTCGCTCACCCTGAGATCGGAAACGCCGAGCATTTCCAGCAATTTGCAGAATGCAAACATGGAATCGTATGCGGGAATGAACTCACCGAATATGAACCCGCCTTTTGTATCCCCGGACATATCGACCCTTGTAGCGTTCTTCTCCGTTCCCGCTGCAACGCTCATCAATGATCGGACATCCGTTTTTGTACGATGCACCCACCCACCATGCAACTCCACCATCGCCTCGATGCGACGCGGAGCGGTCACGGGCACTCCGATGCGGGCTCTGGCATGGGTGCGCGCGTACATCACGCTATAGAGCATCAGCAGTTTGTCGCCCTCGATGATTCTGCTCATATCATCAACAAGGGTGAGCCTCTCACCATCGTTTTCGAACAACACTCCCAAATCCGCAGACAATGTCTGCACAATCTGCTTAAGGTTTTCGAGGTGAGATTGCTGCTCCTGCTTGCTGTGAGGCGCCTTGGATGCGTCAGGATAGGCGTTCAACGAGATCACGTCGCATCCGAGCTTGCCCAGGAGGGTGGGAAAGATATTCGACACTCTGCCGTTTCCAAAATCCGCGACAATTTTAAGGCGTCTATCGGACACCAAATCCACGCGTATATGCCGCAGAAAATCCTCTTGATACTCTTCAATCGCTCTCCCCGCAAATTCTAGATCGCCGATCTGATCCAAGTCGGCGCGGTTGAAATCCTCGCGGAAAAAAATAGTCTCCACCTTTCTTTCCGCCGCTTTGGAGAGATAGATGCCGTTTTGATCCATGAATTCGATCAGTAATTGGCGAGGGTTGTTCGGGGAAAGCCGCACGTACATCCCACCCGCCGCCGCCGCGCCTCTTACGGTGTGACGCATAATCGGCAAAGGCATGGAACGCATATCCAAAACATTGCATCCCACCGACATGAGTCCCGAGATAAACGCCCGCTTAATCATCCGCGCGCCCAGGCCGGAATCACGCCCTGTAATCACCGTGGATCCTCTTTTCAGATAGGCTCCGTAACAGGAGCCAAGCTTTGTGGCGAAATCCGGCGTGATCTCAATATTGGCGATGCCGGTCACTCCGAGATTGCGAAACAAGGCTCCCAACCATTTCTGCCCCCATATAAGGCTCATCGTGACGATGGAACCCGCCTCGATGATTTTATCGGGCCATAATTTTATCTGCGTGCGCACCGTACTGTCCCTGTCGATACGACATCGCTCTCCAATTACGGCGCCCTCCTGAATTAGGCAGTCCTGCCCAATTATCACATGCGAACAGACCGTGCAAGCCGATAGCCGGCTGTTTTGTCCCACGTAAACGTTATCCCACAGGATGGAGCGATGCACAACCGCACCGGGTTCAATAATGCAGTTATCCCCAACAACGGTGTAAGGACCAACCAACGCGCCTGAATTAATCTTCACGTTTTTGCCGATAACGATTGGGGGCACCAGTTGAACGTTCGCGTCAATGTGAGCGCCCTCGCCGGTATGAATGTTGCCGATGGACTGCCCGCCTATTTTAACCTTCGTCTGTCCATCCAACACGGTGTATTGCGCCTCTCGATACTGATTAAGATTTCCGATGTCACACCAATAATCGGGCATCACGTACCCAAACAACGGTTTTTCCTCCCTCAGAATTTGGGGGAAGATATCCTGGCTCCAATCGTAGGATTTTCCCTCCTCCATGTAATCGAAGACGGCAGGTTCGAGGATATACATTCCCGTGTTCACCGTGTCGGAAAACACCTCCCCCCAACTCGGCTTCTCCAGAAATCTTCGAATGCGCCCTTCGTCGTCCGTGATGACGACTCCGAACTCCAAGGGATTTGGAACATGAGAAAGGACAATGGTCGCCAAGGATTGCTTTTGGCAATGGTATTCCACGGCGCGTGTGATATCTATGTCGGTCAATGCGTCTCCGCTGACAATCACAAACGAATCGTCATTGAGAAGGTGCTGTGCGTTTTTCACGCTGCCTGCGGTGCCAAGGGGAATATCCTCCACCGAATAAGAGAGGTTCACTCCCCATTCCGAACCATCCCCGAAATAGCCTTCAATCTCATCCGCCAGGTAATGCAGCGTCACGACAATGTCCGTGATTCCGTGCTCCTTCAGTAGAAGGATGATATGCTCCATGATAGGTTTGTTTAAAACGGGTGATAGAGGTTTGGGTCTGTGAGAGGTTAGCGGCCTAAGTCGGGTTCCCTCTCCTCCTGCCATGACTACTGCTTTCATAGTGGATATCTCCTGTACAGTGAGTAAATTGCGCAAATCATAATCGCTCGGCGCGTCTCATAATTATGATCATATGATTTATGCAATTACCTCATTGGATTTTTTAGGTTGCGACTTTTTCAGGACGAAGCCGGCGATTGATACGGCTCGTTTTTTTGGATTTTACGCAGCGCCGCCCCGATAATGAGAAATCCGGCTCCGATCATTGCGGTTATCGCTCCCGCGAAAGGTCCTATGTGATACGCCCCCAAAGCGAGGATCACCAAGCTAAGAAACATTTCCGCGCCGAAGATAAGGTTCTTTTCCTTCGGCGTGGGATTAAAAAGTAAAAAACCGCCGCACATCACCGCGCATATCACCACCGCCCATCCAACACTGATTGCATACAGATGCAAATCATACCCTGTGATGAGATGAGGCTTGTCGGAAATGTAGATCGCCCCCACACCTGGCAATATCACGGGAGCTTCGCGCGCCCAGGGATAAGCCGCACTCATAACGGAACAGATCACTCCGAGAAGTGTGAAGAACTCCCCGATGGAGATGATTTTAATCGAATTCTTTTTCATTGTATTCCATCCAAGTTGTGACCATTACATCCACACGGATGATATTCTACATCGGAAAGCGAAATTCCTTCATGATTTTGCCGTTTTTCGGTAGAGCGACAAAACGCTGATGCTTATTATATTTCCCATTACGCTTAAAATGAAAATATTGACCTGCACTTCCGCGATTTCCAAGGTTTTTTTGTTCACAGAAAAATTCATGTGAAATACGCCTGGAATATGGAAAAAACATGCAGATGATTGGGGATAAGGAGTGCTGGATGACAGCTAGGCTCTCAGGAGGGAAACGCTCGGGCTTTACCATCATCGAATTGTTAGTGGTGATTCTCATCCTTGCAATTCTGATGGCGATCGCTCTGCCGCTCTATTTGGGCGCTCTGGGGCAATCCGAGGTAACCACCTGCCGCACCAACATGTACTCCATTGCACAAGCGGAGGCGGCATACAGAGCTCGCGTTCCGGGGCATGTATACACGACAAACCTATCGGACCTCAAGAGCGATCTCGGTTCCAATCCGACTTGTCCGGCAGGGGGTACGTACAGTGTGACCATTTCCGACGGCAGCGAATTGGCCAACAACGGACTTCCCGTGCCGGCGGGTGGGATCATCGTAAAGTGCAGCATACCATCCCATGGAGTATTCGCTCCTGGAATTGATAAAAACTGATATTTCATACAGTATGCGTCAGGCTCCAAAGAGGGCACATCCCTATTGAAAGTATATTATTTCAATTACGCGCCAAATGGCGTAGAAAGGTAAAAAACATGTTCCGTACCATTAGAATGAAGAGCGACCGGCGCAAGGGCTTTACGCTAATTGAATTGCTTGTCGTTATCCTTATTCTGGCAATTCTCATGGCGGTCGCTCTTCCGTTGTATCTGGGAGCGGTCTCAGACTCACAAACCAAAACTTGTCGCGCAAACATGCAAACCATCGCCAATGCCGAGGCGGCGTATAAAACATCCAGTCCATCTCACACGTACACCACCAACCTTTCGGATCTGTTGCCGAACCTCGGAAGCATACCCACCTGCCCAAGTGGTGGCACGTATAGCGTGGCGATATCCAATGGAAGTCAGACATCAAACGGTGTGACGGTACCCAACGGAGGTCTCATAGTGAGTTGTAGCGTACATGGGACGTTCGCTCCAGGCATCGACAGCCAATAGAGTACCTATTTGTAACTTTCAAGGGAGGCGCGCTGCGCCCCCCTTTTTCTTTGCATTCCACACAATGGAGGAACTTTATAGCTGAAAACGGGTGGAAATTAATTCACGGGATATTATTCACAACACATAAAGGGATATAATCTACATATAGCGTCATCCGAGGCAAGGAGTTTCCTAATAATGTCGATACCGATTATTTCCTTGGAAACAATCATTTTGGTCTTCGCGATCTGTCTCTCCGTTGAATCCTCCCCCGCAATGGGGAAGGGTATTGTCGCTCCAGGTGCGAAATTGGAAAAACTCGCAGGCGGATTCGCCTTTACGGAGGGTCCGGCAAGCGATTCCAGGGGTGACATCTTTTTCACGGACCAACCTAACAATCGAATTATGGAATGGAGCGTTGACGGCAAACTCATCACATTCATGCAGCCGTGCGGTCGATCCAATGGTCTCTGCTTTGACAAGGAGGGATATCTATGGGCGTGCGCGGACGAGAAGAATCAGCTCTGGAGGATCGATCCGAACGGAAAGGTGAAGGAAATCATATCGGATTACCAAGGGAAACTCCTTAACGGACCGAACGATGTCTGGGTGCGTCCCGATGGCGGGTTGTATATCACCGATCCCTACTATCCGCGCGATTACTGGCATCGGGGGCCGATGGAATTGCCCTGCCAAGGGGTCTACTATCTTCCTCCAAAAGGCAAGGAGTTGCAGCTGGTGATTGACGATTTGCAAAAACCGAACGGCATCATCGGAACTCCTGACGGAAAGACCCTCTACGTAGCGGATATCCAAGGAGGAAAAACCTACTCCTATCGTATCCAAAAAAACGGCGATCTGACCGATAAAAAGCTCTTCTGTTCCATGGGATCGGATGGTATGACGATCGACAATGAAGGCAACATCTATCTCACGGGCAATGGCGTAACGGTTTTCGACAAGTCCGGGAAACAAATACTGCACATCCCGATTGATGAAAAATGGACTGGAAACATCTGCTTCGGCGGCAAGGATCGCCATTTACTGTTCATCACGGCAAGCACAAGTATATATGGATTGCGAATGCGAGTCCATGGGGTTGGAAGCCAGTGAAACGGTTTACATCGCAGCGGACCGGTGACCGTTATCATTTTACGCTCATTTCTTCTGAATGCCCATGACCTTTTTCACCACAGCTTTAGGAATCCGAATATTCCTGCATCCCTGGATTTCGCTGGAGCCATTTCTCCGCGTCAAGCGGGGAGCTTGCAAAGCGGTGTTTCACTTCGGGAAGACCGCCCCTCCGCGTTCCTGATCCTGTGATTCCCGCACCGCTGCGCCGGATCGCTCTTACCGTAAACCGGAGCTCTCCTAGGGTGATCCGCTCCCATCGTCCCGACAACTTCGCGGTCTATGAACGCCATTCCGCCCCCGTATGTCTCGAGCGTGCCGATATCCCCGAAAACCGACGCTCCAAACCCTTTGCCCGCACTTGGGAACCCATTACCGCTGGAAAATCGAATGCTTTGTTCGGAAAAGAGAATGCGCAATTCGGAAAAAAAGTTTCATACATTAGCATCATGCCATGCGCTTCGTCTGAAATCCTGTTTTTTATGCCGAACATATCTTGGATGTTTTAAAGTAAAATGAACAATCATGCGAACTGGTTTCATGCTTTTCAAAGAGATTACGCAACTGCGACGGATGCGCTGCGAGGGGCCGCAGGGAGCGTTCCGCTTCGCGCTAGCCCGTATGCCGCTCACGGCGACGGCTTGCTTTTCTCTCAGGAGATTTTTCCCAGCCAGTTTTTACCGGAACCGGGCGGAGTCTTGCCGCAGGGCTCCTTATCTCGCCACTCAGGCTGGGACATCCTCGGTTTTTTGCGAACACCTGAGAAATAAAATGATCCATTTTCGCTCTTTCATGAATGGAACACCCATCCCGTGACCCAACCCATGCAATTGCACCGTAATAATTGGCGAGTGACAATGGTTTTATTCGCCGCCACGGGCCTGGTGGAATCGTTGGCGTTCGGTCATCTCGGTGCGTTCACCCCTCTTTTTCTCCGTCAACTGCATGTGGCGAATGCATGGGTGCCAACATGGACGGGCATTCTCTCCGCCATCGCTTTTATCATCGGCCTTCCTCTGCTCCCCTTTTGGCCGATCCTTGCGGATCGATACGGATACAAGCTCATCATCATTCGCAGTAGCGTAATCGAGGCGCTGCTTTTCGCAATTGCCGGTTCAAGCTGGAACGTATGGGTGCTTGCTCTCGCTCGTTTCCTAAGCGGATTCGTCCTTGGAAACACCGGATTGATGATGGCGGTGCAGGCGAATATCACGCCGAGGAAGAGGCTTGGAATGGCGATCTCCATCATCAGCGCGGGGTCACCCACCGGCATCGCCATTGGCCCTTGGGCTGGCGGATGGATCGTGCTCCATTACGGTATCAGAAATCTCCTTTATCTGGATTCCCTGCTCACTCTATTGGTGATCCTGCTTCTTTCCTCCGTTCTACGCGAAGAGCCACACGAGATAAAACACGCTGAGAGAGCCAGGGACGGCATCAAAAAAGGGTTCCTTGCGATTTACCGTACGCCGATGGTTCGGGCGTTATTCATCGTCACCTTCATGATGATGTATGGTCTGAATATGGCGCAGCCCTTCATCCCGATACATATCATGGATGTGTACCGAATGCCTGATGTCGCCATGAAAATAGGCAAAATTCTTACATTGGCGGGCGCCGCGATGGCTCTGACCACCCCAATGTGGGGACCGGTCGGAGATCGCCTCGGTCACACACGGATATGGCGCGTAGGCGCTTTGTTGGGAAGCGTGGCGTTAGCGGGACAGGCGTTGTCCGGATCGCTCCTAACCATCGGCGCCAGCGCCGCCTTGCAATCCACGGCTCAGGGATGTCTAGGGGCATTGACGATGACGCAACTTGCCTTGTACTCCCCGACGGAGCAACGTTCCTCCATCCTTACGCTCAGTCTTGCGCCTATGCAATTCGCCTGGTTCCTAGGTCCGCTCACCGGAGCGTTCATCTCCCGTATTTACCCTATGTCTCCGTTTTGGCTCGGATCGTTCTCCCTGTTCCTCGCTTGGATCGCATCCGGGTTTGTGCTGAAGCACACCCAACGGGGAGGAGTCGGGTAAAATGAAGAAAATTGTCACATTGTGTCCGATAAATGTGTCTTAAATGACGGATATGAATTCCGAACAAACAGTTCAAAGGAAGGAAAGAGATAAAATGCGTGCGCTTTGCGCTAATAAAGTATTGGTGGCAATGGCATTACTCGTGGTATCCAGCCCGGTTTTCGCCATCCCTACGAATATCGAAGACTACGAATGCAGCAAACTAAAAGACTTCACCGCCACAATGACGGTGGTGAAAGTAAACGAGAATGAATTGGCGAAGATCAATCGTGACGCCATCCTCCTCTATCGGTTCAAGACGGTTAACGTGAAATACAAGGAACCGAACATGATACGAATCGAAGGGGAACGAGAGGGAACGCGAGCCACATTTGTGATGAACGGCCCCTACCAATACGTTTCCATACCCAAGCTTCACATGGTAACTCGCAGGGATTTCGGCGACGCCCCGGGCAAACGCAAGTCCTTGATGGACTTGGGCTTGATCTCCCCGTATTACATGACCTACACCAATGCAACCTTCATGCGCGTCGGAACCGTGGACGGTATTCAATGCGCGGTATTCAATATGACCTACAAGGATCGCAACGAAGATACTTCGCACCACATCGTATACATCGATCCGAAAACAAAAGTGGTATTGAGAAGGGAATCCTATAGTCAGGAAGGTCAGTTGCAGGCTATCTACTTCTACAAGAACATCAAGGAGGTGGCTCCGGGCATTTGGATGCCGACACAAGTGGTGGCTCAGACCCCGGACAGAAAAATTGCCGCTATTACGGACTATAAGAATATCAAAGTGAACACCGATCTTCCGGATAGCCTTTTCAAGTTGTAACGTTCGTCACTCCATTCAACCCTTCCCGGGAGGGGTTGAATGGATTTCCATCCTCGTTTCACGCCTCCCTCATCACTTCACAAGGAATTTGATTCATCCTTGGCGAATAGATATCCTCTCACTTTGGGATATGCTAAAATAGAGAACAATTCCATTTACCCTGGCGATTCTGTCATGCATCGCGAGGGACTTTATCGACGCCGTTTCAGGAGGCAACTATGTCCGAAGAGATTCCCCAAGAGGGTTTGCTTGCCCCGGATTTCACATTAAAGACGCAGACGGGAGAGGAAATCACCCTAAGCTCCTTCCGCAATTCAAGGGCTGTTCTGCTTTATTTCTATCCTAAGGCTGACACTCCGGGTTGCACGACCGAAGCGTGCAATTTTCGCGATTCATATGCGGCTTTTCAGGATATGGGAGTGCAAATTCTCGGCGTCAGCCCGGACACGGTGCGCAAGCAGGCGAAATTCGCCGATAAATACACCCTCCCCTTCCCCCTTTTGGCCGACGAGGATCACGCCGTAGCTGAGTTGTATGGCGTGTGGAAAGAGAAAAGCTTTATGGGAAAAAGATATATGGGAGTGGAGCGCTCCACTTTTCTCATCGACAAACAGGGAGTCATTCGCAAAATCTATCCCAAAGTCAGCGTTACAGGTCATGCGCTTGAGACGCTGGAGGCGATACGCGCAATAGTTTCAGAATAACTTATCGTCCCAGGTAGGAATGGGGGTTCTCCTTACACATAAGTCCCGTCGATTTCAACGGAAACGGACGCCCCAACTTCAAGCTCTCTCGCAGAGGCGAAGGCCGGTGATTTGCATGGAATCGATAATCCTAATGGACGAGGATGGCTTGCGAAAGATTATCGCAAGATCGTAAGCTGTGACGCGCATGGGATGGATATCTGGATAAATAAAGGGTTCGCGGAGAAGGGTTAAAATGAAAATCGGAGTGGATTACTATCCGGAGCATTGGGACGAAGAGCGATGGAGCGAGGATGCGAAACTGATGCGCGAGGCGAACATAAGTGTCATAAGACTAGCGGAGTTCGCTTGGAGCAAACTGGAACCCGAGGAGGAGAGGTATCAATTCGAGTGGCTCGACAAGGCTTTGGACACCCTCCATGCGGAGGGGATACATGCCATTCTTGGTACGCCCACTGCGGCTCCACCCGCATGGCTTCACGAGCGGTATCCGGATATCCTCCCAGCGGACACGCATAAATACCGCCTGGGATTTGGCACTCGTCTCCAACGCTGCCTAGGCAATCCCATCATGCGACGATATTCTCGAAGAATCACCGAAGCCATGGCTCGTCACTTCGCCAGTCACCCAGCCGTGATCGGATGGCAAACAGACAATGAATTCGAAGCGAACCTGTGCTATTGCGACAGTTGCGCGGAGCGTTTCCGGGAATGGCTAAAGGCTAAGTATGGAACCTTGGAAGAATTAAACCGCGCTTGGGGAACGATCTTCTGGAGCCAAGAATACAGCGGATGGTCTCAAATCCCCTTGCCTTGGCACGTCCGATGCGGAGAGAGCCATAACCCTTCTCTGAAGCTGGAGTATCGGCGGTTCGCTTCGGAAACCACCGTGGATTTCCAGCACGAACAGGTTGAAATCATACGCAAAATCTGTCCCCATCATTTCATTACGCACAATTTCATGGGATTGCACGATTCCATGGACTATTATGAACTCGGAAGAGACCTTGATTTCATCTCCTGGGACAACTATCCGGGAGGCTCGTGGATGCAGGCGGACAATTCCGTCGATATGACCCATGCGGTCATGAGAGGGATCAAACAATCGAATTTTTGGGTCATGGAGGAGCAGACGCATATCATCGGATGGGAAAAGATTTCCCGCAGACCGGCGGATGGACAAAGCCGCATGTGGGCGTGGCAGGCGGTGGCTCATGGTGCGGATACGGTGCTGTTCTTTCGATGGCGATCCTGCCTTTACGGCACGGAGCAGTATTGGCACGGCGTATTGAACCACGATGGCATCCCTCGCCGACGATACAAGGAGATTCAGAAGTTTGGCGAGGAGATGGAAAAACTGTCAGCCATATTGGACGGATCAACGGTGAGAAACGAGGTCGCAATCCTGAACTCATACGAACAGAATTGGGCTTTTCAACTTCAGCCTCAAACGGACGGATTGGATTGGTGGAGCCAAACACGATGTTATTACAACGCTTTAAAATCCTTGGGGATCGCGTGCGATATCACTCCTCTCACTGCGGATATCACCTCTTACAAGCTTTTAATTCTTCCCGCTTGGTACCTTTTAACGCGAGAGGACGCGGAGAGGATTGATGCTTTTGCAACCAATGGCGGAGTGGTTGTGATATCCCCAAGGACAGGAGTGAAGAACCATGTCAATGTTTGCCATGAGCGCCCCCTTCCCGGTTATCTTGGCGAAATAGCGGGGGTGGAGGTGGATGATTACGATCCGCTTGGCAAGGCGAAATACACCGTGATCGCAGACGGCAAAGAGCTGTCCGCCTTCACGTGGGCGGATGCGCTGACCCCCAAAGGCGCGGAAACGATCGCATTCTGGAAGCATTCCCAGTTCGAAGGAGAGCCCGCAGTAACACGAAATCGTCGTGGCAATGGGTTGGCATGGTATTTCGGGACATTTGGAGATGACGCTTTTTACGATGCACTATTACCGAAAGTTCTCGCCGATGCCGGAATATCCCATGGTACCCCCTTCCCTTCGGGAGTCGATTTCAGTTGGCGCGTTAAAGATGATGTGCGGTATCTCTTCCTAATGAATCTCAACGCCGAGGAGGTAACCATCTCATTGCCAATGCCGATGACCCCGGCGCTCGGACCATACCCAATCGATGATAGAGTGACGCTAAAGGGATATGATGTCGGTGTATATCGCGGTTAGTATTCGAACGCACTTCCAAGATCACCCCTTGGCGCAGGCTTGAACTCGCTTGCAAGCATACGCCGAATCGTCACACCTTATTGTTTGACTGGCATTGCACAATCCACGATATCTGGTGCATATGAATATATATGACACTCCAATACTGTCGATATATGTGGATATTAGCTGAATCACGCGACATCCTCTTCAGCCGGGTTCATTACAGGCATCAATGGGTCTTCATGCATTAAGCAAGGGATAACCCGAATGCGGTTCATACCAAACTGAAAAATTCGATAAATGACGGTCGTGTCGCGCATCCCATGTTTGGTTGAGCCATCGAGAGACGAACCCTTCAATTCTACAAGAATTGAAAAAACAGGTACCTTTCGCATAAATAATTCCAATAATCGGAATTCGCGAACTTTCCAACACTATTCGCAGCTTGAATTTCGCCATCCACAAACCGAATATTTGTGGTATCCTAAGTTTGAAAAGCGGTTTTTTCCCTGCCAGGATATCCATGCAACCACCATCACTGAAATGAGAAACTGAGATGCGAAAGCAATTCGCCAGATTTTGGAATACCCAGTGGATTAAAATGGCGTTGCGGTTAATCATACCGTTAACGCTGGCTTTCGCACTGCTCCAAATGGAACCGCTATTCACTTGGCTCGCAAGGGAGAGACCGGGCATCCTGCCTGTGTCCATGTTCGCACTTATCGGGGGATTGCTGGTATCGAGGATCAGACGGTGGCTGATCGTCATTCTATGCTATGGGATATGCCTGTTGGCGATGAAGGATTCATTCAAGGTGCCCTTGATTCCGGCTTTGATCGATTATCAGTTTATTGAAACGCTTTATCCGTTCATTTGGCTATTTCTCGCCGCACTCGCCGCAACCGCAGGCTCGGTTGAGGCTCTCTCGCCCGGCTCCGTTTGGGCGCGTAGGAGCTATTTTGCCGCCGCCGGGGTTTACTTTTCAGGACACGGGCTTCTATCATTGCTCTCCTATCCCAATTGGGAGGGTTTGGTGATGTTGGCGACGGGAATTGTGGCTTTTATCGGAGTCTTCCTTGCGCAACGCATCGTAGCGTCCGAAATAGCGGCAATGCCCGAAGACGAAGATATCCGAGCATTGGCGCAAATGGCTGAAAAACGCGCACGGCACCTTCAGTCCAAGGAGTGGAGAGAAAATCATTAATATTCGCTTTCCGAACTGATTTTTTTTGACGGCGCTCCTATCACCACTCCATGCGTTTGAAACGTAAATCCCCTATTTTCACGCATAAAAGCACAACCCACCAAGTGATCCCAACCGCGAAAAGGTAAGATAATATTTCGAAAAAAAGCGCAAAGGAGCTCCACAAATTCTCCATGGACCAAGGCAATATGCATCCGATTGATAGGAGAGTGACAAACCCCATCTGACACGCCATGAGGATTAATTGCCCGCCAGATGAGATTGCGGTTTTCGGTTGCGCGGAGTTAAAGTCGAAAATATGCGCATATCCCGCCACGCTGATGGCGCAAAAGCCCAATGTCCCCGCCACGATGAAAAGGATGGCATGAATGAACATGAGAATGGGAAAACCCGCCTGAATTTGCATGAGCAAACATGCCAGTATCCCGAAAGGCAGCGTAAGCAATACGGAATACGCCAATTTGGCGCGCAATATATAGCTTGTGTCGCTTGGGGCGCTCACCGCCAACCATATCGCCCGCGATTCATTTAGAAAGGAGGATGCCGTAAGCCTAAGGCTTACCGGAGCGAGAATAAACCCTATCAGGATGATATAAACATTCAATAAGATATTCGCATGGCTGTCTGTCACCATGGAGGGGTCCCAACCCGTGCGCAAATTGAAGATGTAGATGAACATGATCGCGATGGGGATGAGAAGCATCGAGAGTTGACGCATATCTCTTTTGAGGCTAAGCAGGTCCTTGAGGAATATGGCGTATACCGGACGACCGAGAAACTTTTGCAGTACTCCTTTACGTCCACGCTCCTTTATCACACGCCTTCTCGCTCCTCCATTACCCACCGCCAACTCCTGGTTTTGATGCCATCCCTCGCCGTATACCGGATCTATCACCCATGTGACCACAGCGTAAAAACAGACTGCGACGATCAGTAACCACAACAATGGAAATATTCCTCCGCCTCCTGCAACGACACTACCCGTCCAGCCCCAAGGTCCGAAATGATAAATGGAGGACTTCGTTATTTCGGCAAAACGCCCCGTAAGGTTCATCATCCTCACTCTGTCATCCATTCCTCTCGCAAAGATGCTGAAAAGCAGGTATGCGAGGGTGTAGATGGCGATACCGAGGGCGCCGAATATATCCCGGGTCTTGTTGGATGGTAGCAGTCTCATAAGCACGCACGCTGCTAGCAAACCGAGCAGAGTGGGGAAAAGTATAAATAATACAAGAGCGGGGATGATCCGAATGATGTACCATATCCCAAGCAGGTGCATCGTCTGTCCATACGCCAATATGATCGGAAAGCCTAGGAAGAAAAAGAAAACGGAGTTCGTCAGAGTGGATTCCAACGCTCGAACGAGAAAAATGGTGCGTCTGGAGACGGGAAGAGAGAAGAGAAAAGCCATCTCCTCATGATTATACAGGTTATGGATTCCGATGGATAAGGCGGATAAAGCGAGCATCCAAAAAATAAAAAAGAAGACTACGGAAGGCAGATTCATTAAAACATGACCATACGAAGGATGAAATGCGGAAGTGTAGAAGAACACCTGAAAAATCTGTGTGCCGAACAGCCAGACTATCCACATGAAAATCATCGAAAAAATGAGACTTATGACCAAACGGGTCTTTTCCCTCCTATCCCGTTTAAACAATCCGTTTCGCCATTGGGTGAAACGGTATGACATTAATATCCTAAATGTTTTCATATGGTTTATCTCTAAACAGCGTGAAGGGATTTGAATTGCAAACAGGATGATCCTCATTTGAATATACCACAAGATGTATCAGTTAGCGCCAATTACACCTTCGGTGGTAAGCTTGATAATCACCCATGTCAAGCGCTCCAGGTGCTATCGCGTAGTAACTTTGCAATCGCTTGGAAGGAGCGGAGAGAACCGAACGGGCAAAGAGATGCGTTATGGAAATGATAGTTGTAAATAAAAGGCGATCCCATTCTTCGATGAAAAAAGAAGAATTGGGATCACCTTCCTCGCTAAGCGAATGCATGGAAAACTTATCGGCTTATCTTCCGATCAGTCTCAAAGTTCGAAGGACGATGTTTTCCGAGGTAAAACCGAACTCTTGGAGTAATTTTTCCGCAGGCGCGGATGCCCCGAACCGTTCCATTGCGATCACATCACCGTCCGCCCCCACATACTTGTGCCAGCCTATGCTCGAGGCAGCCTCCACCGCAAGCTTTTTAACGCCCGCAGGAAGAATGGAGTGTCGATACTCCTCCGTTTGCATATCAAACAAGCGCCAAGAGGGCATGCTGACCGTGCGCACCTCCACATTTTTCTCCTCCAACGCCTTCTGAGCCTCGACAATCAACCCCACTTCGGAACCACACCCAATCAAGATGACATCCGGCTTTCCGCTTTTCGCCTCCTTCAGAATATAGGCGCCTTTATGCAATCCGGTTGCCGATGCATAGACCGTGCGGTCCAGATTTGGCGTTTTCTGCCGAGTTAACACAAGCGCAACAGGACCGGAGTGATATTGAATCGCAGCCTTCCATGCTTCGGCGGTCTCATTCGCATCCGAAGGGCGAATATCCAGCAGATTCGGTGTCGCGCGCAGCATGGCGAGTTGTTCGATGGGTTGATGGGTCGGTCCATCCTCTCCCAATGCGATCGTATCATGGGTGAAGACGTAAATGACGGGCAACTCCATCAAAGCTGACAGACGAAGCGATGGTTTTAAATAATCGGCGAAGTTAAAAAATGTGGCTACAAAGGGCCTTAAGCCGCCGTGGAGGGCGATCCCGTTCGCCGCAGCAGCCATGGCGTGTTCGCGAACTCCAAAATGAATGTTTCGCCCCGCATATCCCCACACACCGCCGACAGATCCCTCCATGCCCTTGGCTGTGTTTGACTCTGATTCGAAATCACCCGCTCCCTTGAGCGCCGTATTGGTGGAGGAGTTCAAATCCGCAGATCCTCCGAAAAGCGCAGGATAGTTTTTACCGATGGCGTTGATAACCTTGCCTCCGGTGGCTCGCGTAGCGGCCGAATCCTCCACTCCGAAAACAGGGATATCCTTGTCCCAACCTTCAGGAGGTGTTCCCGCATGGCTCTCCTTCCATTGTTTGGCCAAATCGGGATTGGCGATTTCCCATTCGCTAAACAAGTTTTTCCATCTCTCGTAGGTTCGAATCCCATTTGCGGCGATCTGAGCGAAATGCTCCTTCACCTCATGAGGCGCCAAAAACGCCGGCTCCTCCGGAATTCCCAAACTGCGCTTGGTCAGCAACACCTCCTCCTCGCCGAGCGGTGAGCCATGCGACGCAGCCTTCCCCTGCTTGTTCGGGGAGCCGAAGCCGATTATCGTATTCACAATAATCAAAGATGGCTTTGAAGTTTCCTGTTTGGCGACTTTCAATGCGGAGTCTATGGCATCCGTATCGTTTCCATCCGATACGGTTTGCACGTGCCATCCATAGGCTTCGAACCGTTTCCCCACATCCTCCGAGAAACTCAATGACAACACTCCATCCAAGGAGATTCCATTGCTATCGTAAAGACAGATCAGTTTACCCAGTCGAAGATGCCCCGCCAATGACGCCGCTTCGCTCGCCACGCCCTCCATCATATCTCCGTCGGATGCCAAAACATAAGTGTAATGGTTCACGATCTCCTGGTTCGGACGATTATATACGGCCGCGATGTGCGCCTCCGCCATCGCCATTCCCACCGCAGTGCTGAACCCTTGTCCCAAAGGACCAGTGGTGGTTTCGACCCCAGGCGTCAGTCCGTATTCCGGATGCCCCGGCGTTTTGCTGCCCCATTGCCTGAAATTCTTTAAATCGTCCAAGGAAAGATCGTATCCGGCGAGATGAAGCAGACTATACAACAGCATGGATCCATGCCCGCCCGATAATACAAAACGATCGCGATCCGGCCAGTGAGGATCCTTGGGATTGTACTTCAGATGCTTGGAAAAAAGTGTGTACGCCATCGGCGCCGATCCCAACGGTAAACCTGGATGACCGGAATTCGCCTTTTGGACACCATCAATGGATAATGCTCGAATGGTATTTATGCAGAGCTGATCAATCGACATGGAAACGCTCCGAAAAAGTGTATTGTCGCTCCGAGAAGCGTATTAATATTTTACCGCGCAAACCCATCAAAACATCCCATATGGGCCCGCATCCCTCGTTCGTTGACGGAATCTCACGAAGCAGGTATACTTTTTCATAATTAACAGGTCAGGCTATCTCCATATTCGCTTTCCATGACATGTTATATGCGTAAGACATGCGATTCATGCCTGATTTCATCATGGTTTCAAACACCTCCGGATGCAATTCATATAACAAAATTCGTATGTTACATGGATCAACCGATTTTTCAGTCTGTTGCCACATGCGACGCGATTTGAATTCAAGCATGCGGGTATGGGCTTTTTTGCGATACGCCGAATTGGCAAGACATTACGCGGCGATGATATGAATGCTACATCTTTAGATATGTTAGGATTATTCGGGAAAGGCGGTTACATTGGCTGACAAAGCGGAATACGTTCGAGATATGTTCGCTTCTGTCGCTTCGCGATATGATCTTTTAAATAGCATTCTTAGTTTTCGACGTCACAAAGTCTGGCGCAGAGTTGCGGTGCATGACGTCAACCTTCATCCAGGGGATATTGCATTGGACGTGTGCACAGGCACGGGCGATTTCGCCCTGGATCTGCGCAACGCCGTTGGCGAGGCGGGAAGGGTGGCGGGTATCGATTTTTGCTTGCCTATGCTGGAGATTGGAGTACGGAAAATATCGCAAAAGAGGCACGCAAACATGTGCATGATACTGGGGGATGCCTTGCGTCTCCCATTCGCGGATAACAGTTTCGATTGCGTTACGGTGGGATTTGGAATACGCAATGTTTCAGACATTCGAATGGCGTTTCAGGAAATGGCGCGCGTTGCCAAGCCCGGAGGACGAGTTGCATGTTTGGAATTCACCCCTCCAAAGAGTGGATTTTGGAAACCATTCATCCTTCTGTATGAGCGACGCATCCTTCCTATGATTGGGGGGGCGTTAAGCGATCCCGAAGCGTATACCTACCTCCCGAATTCCATAAGCGCATTTGAGACCCCTCAGCAGTTGGCTGAAATCATGGGTTCTGCCGGTTTGAAAAATATTACGGTGAAGGGGATGAATTTTGGCAGCGTGTGCCTGCATATTGGAATCAAATCATGACAAACATTCCTAATATCACAAATATCACGCAGATCACCGCTTTTCTAGATTTGATACGCCCCGATATGGAGAGAATAGAAGCGCGCATATCCGAGGAGATAACTTCCGAAGTTCGCCAGATATCCTCCTTGGCGGGTCGCGCATTGAAAGCCGGCGGCAAAAGAATCCGCCCGGCAATGGTGGCGCTTTCGGCGAAGGCGGTCAATGACACACCCGATGCGCACCGCTTGGAAAAAGTGGGGGCGGCGGCTGAGCTGGTCCATATGGCGACGCTGGTACATGATGATGTTGTGGACAACACCACAACCCGACGCGGACTGGCAACCGCCAATGCAGTGTTCGGCAACGGAGTCTCCGTGCTGTCGGGCGATTTCCTACTCGCACGAGCCATGTGCCTTCTAGTGCAGGATAACGACATCCGCATCATTCGCGCCATGACGGAGATCACCGTGGAGATGAGCGAGGGCGAGGTGCTGGAGATTCTTTCCACCGGCGATCCTTACCTTCCCTCGGAACGTTATTTTGAGATTCTTCGCAAAAAGACCGCAGTGTTTGTGGAGGGGTGTTGTCGTTGCGGAGCGATTGTCGGTGGCGCCGACACGATGATCGAGGCGGCTTTGGCTGAGTTCGGGCATCATCTGGGCATGTCATTTCAAATCGCGGACGACATGCTGGACTACACCGGCGATCCTGAAATGACCGGAAAGGAGATCGGCAGCGACCTTCGCGATGGCAGGGCCACATTGCCCTTCCTACTGGCGATGCATGACGCGGATTCTGCGGATCGTCGTCTGTTCCTGCAGGCTTTCGGGGCGGGCTCGTGCGATGAAAGCGCCATCGCTAATGTTGTAAATGCTATGAGAAGATACAATGTATTTGATCGTACTCGATCCGTTGCTCTGATGCACCGTGAACAGGCCGAATCGGCTCTGATGCAACTCCCTCCATCCCTTGCCAGAGAAGCTTTGATGCAGTTAACGGATTATGTGGTGCATCGTGATTGCTGAGAGTTTTCCCATCGGCGACTGAAATTCATCGAGGCTGGTAACAAATGAAAACCTATGTGTTCGACATGGATGGGGTCCTATTTCGCATGGATGACCCATTGCCGGGAGCGGCGGAAGCCATTTCGCTCCTTCGGAATAAAGGGTGCAATATCTATTTCCTCACCAATAACTCCTCTAAAACCCGAATGGAATACCAGGAAAAGCTTGTTCGGTTTAACATTCACGCGGAGTTAAGCGAGATCATAACCTCCGCATGGGCGACGGGAAGATATTTCGTGGAACGGAACGAAATCGGCAAACGCGTTTACGTGGTTGGCGAGGGAGGGCTAAAGGAGGAGCTCTCGGCGGTGGGAATGAGAGTAACACCTTTCCGTAATGAGACGCATTTTGATTACGTCGTGGTTGGATGGGATCGACAGTTCACATATCAAAAGATGGCGGAAGCGCATCGCGCCATAGGTGACGGAGCCGTATTTATCGCAACAAACCGAGATAGCACCTACCCCGATTCCGATGGGCGGACTTTGCCTGGCAACGGCGCGATCGTCGCAGCTATTGAAACCTGCTCTGGAATCACACCGATCACCATAGGAAAGCCGGAACCATACACTTTGGAGTTAATCCTCAGGCTATCGAACACCCCGTCACGCGAATGCATGATTATCGGGGATCGGCTGGATACTGACATCGCCCTAGGGAAGAAAGTTGGGGTGAGGACTGGAATGACATTAACCGGCGTATGTTCCAAGACTGATATTGACAATGCTCCGGCGAACATGCGTCCCGATCATATTTGGGGCAATCTACGGGAATTCGCCGATGAACTCATCAAATGAATTGTAGGAGAGCATCAAATGATCATTGCTTATTTTGATTGTTTCTCGGGCATATCCGGCGATATGACGCTTGGCGCATTAATCGCTTGCGGAGTGAATACGGACACCTTAATCTCCGAATTGGGCAAGTTAAAACTGCCCGGTTGGAGCATGCGGACGAAACAGGTGCAAAAAAGCGGTATCGGCGCCGTGAGCGTCACCGTCGAGTTAGCTGAACCGCCAAGGCATGGCAGACATCTCCCGGAAATAGAGGGAATCATCTCCCAATCCGAATTGAGCGATAGGGTTAAGTCCCAATCCCTGCAAGTGTTTCGCAGGTTGGCGGACGCAGAGGCGAACGTGCATCAAACCACGCCCGACAAAATCCATTTCCATGAAGTGGGCGCCATTGACGCCATTGTGGATATCGTGGGATCCTGCCTCGCATTGGAAATGCTTGGAGTGGACGTAATTCGATCATCCCCCTTGCCGATGGGGCGAGGGTTCATTGAATGCGCACACGGAATTATTCCGCTTCCCGCGCCCGCAGTGCTGGAGTTGGTGAAGGGATTCCCCGTCATTCACCAAGATGTGGAGGGCGAATTGGTGACTCCGACTGGAGCGGCGCTGATAACCACCTTGGCTCAGCGCGAAGTCGGATACGGTGAATTCCACGCACGACAAACCGGGTACGGCGCAGGCAAAAGGGATTTCAACGATCGACCCAACCTTTTAAGGGTGACGATAGGCGAATCCGCACCTGCGAAATTACCCACGGATAAGATCGCCTTATTGGAGACGAACATAGACGATCTTTCCCCGCAATTTTACGCACCACTGATGGAACGTCTGTTTGAAGGAGGAGCGCTGGATGTATTCCTGACCCCCGTTTACATGAAAAAGAATAGACCTGGCGTTTTGTTGAATGTCATCTGCCCGCCAGTTTTGGAGGAGAGTTGCGCGAGGATCATATTCGAGGAGAGCAGCGCCATCGGCGTTCGACGCACCCTCTTGGATCGATATTGTTTGAAACGGGATATTAGGAAAGTCTCAACTCCCTGGGGGGATGTTCGGATGAAGATCGCCTATCAGGGTGAGAAGGCGCTGAACGTCATGCCGGAATTCGAGGATGTCAGAAGGATCGCCAAGGAGAGTGGCATACCTGTGAAGACAGTGCATGAAACCGCGCTGTATCGATATCGGGAATCCGGGAACATGGAATGATTTGCACCGTTAAACAACCGATAAACGCGTGAAATACAGCTAAGCAACGTCGTTTTCAAGAACATTCGATATGTTCCTTATCCGCATGGAAGGAGACAAATCCCGACACAATCCATATTTGGATTAAAAGCGTATGTTATCTCCCGAGGTTTATGCGTATATAAGTTTAAGTTGATGTAACATGCAGTGTTCAAAAGGCGCTAAAATATTCAATCATAACGATTTGACATGCTAATCATTTATCGCCATCGTATCCTATACGATGGATAAAGAAGGAGAGCAAAGTGTTTTCTCGCTTGCGAGAAGACTTTCAGACAATATTAAATCGTGATCCGGCTGCACGCAACATCTGGGTGATCCTAACCTACCCCGGTTGGCAAGCTCTTGTGATGCATCGGATGGCGCATAAGTTATGGATCACACGCATGCCTCCGAGGGAGTTTTGGAAATATCTCGCTCGTTGCCTTTCTCAGTTCAGCAGATTCCTGACAGGAATTGAAATCCATCCGGGTGCAAAAATCGGGAGGAGATTTTTTATCGATCACGGCGCAGGCGTGGTGATCGGAGAGACCGCCGAGATAGGCGATGATGTTTTGATGTATCACGAAGTGACACTCGGAGGCACGAGCCTCGAAAAGATCAAACGTCATCCTACGATTGGAAATAATGTGCTCATCGGTATGGGGGCGAAGATTGTCGGGGCTATTACCATAGGCGACAACTGCAAGATCGGTGCGAACGCGGTGGTGAACAAAGATATTCCCGACAATTGCACCGTTGTCGGGATACCGGGGAGAATAGTGGCGCGTAATGGACGCAGAGTGATGTCCGATGCGATTGTCATGGACAACACGATCAACAAGGTGGATCCTCAGGACGAAGTGATTCGGGAGCTTAGACAGAGGGTGGAATTGCTCGAACAACAGATTGAGAAATTGGAGCAACACACCCATCCGTTCGATGACCCTAACGTCTTTCATCCTGAAACGGATTCCAGATAAGAGAAGCTCCTTCCGTTTAGGGGCGTGATTGGCGGCGGTTTTTCTTCAAGCGGAGAAAGTGAATCAATACGTGAGGATGAGGAAATCGAGTTCGTATAAATGGTCGGCTGTCACTTTTGGATTGTTATTGATTATAGGGGTCTTGACTCTCGCAGCGTTCCGACAGCAGCCAAGTAACACGCTTCCGGACGGGACCAGTATCGGGGGAATTGATATCGGCGGCAAGACTTTGGATGAGGCTATGGAACTGCTCAAACCTTGGCGCACGCTGCAAATCTCCTCGCTGCTTACTCTCAGAGTGAGACTATCTCCGACGCACGAGATGAGCTGGCAACCCACATTGTCGGATGTAGGACTGGATATAGACCTGAACTCCATGCTGACAAACGCCTTGTCCGAATCAAACAAACAGGGATTGGGCGCTAAGATAGTTGCGGTTGTCTCTCATCCCAAGCCAACCAGCATCCCGATTATCTGGACTTTTAACGAACAGAAATGTCTCCACTATCTCAAGAATCGGATACTACCCCATGTGCAAGTGGCCAGTCGAAACGCGAGATTCATTCCGGATGGCGAGAGATTCAAAATCATTCCGGACAGGTACGGCAGAACTCTGAACTTAAACACCGCAGTGGAACTCATACGGCACTCACAGGATGCGCCCGCACACGAATCGCTAGAGCTTCCGCTTACGATCACGCAACCCCATATCACTTCCAAGGATCTTCCCGAGGACCTCACGGAGCTAGGGCATTACTCCACGCATTATTATGAACCTGGCAACCGCGGAGATAACATACTGATTGCCTGCAGGAAAATAAACGGAACCTTATTGAAACCGGGGGATGTCTTCTCTTACAACAATGTTGTGGGACCGAGGGATCAGGAGGCGGGTTTCCGCATCGCTCCTGTCATCATTCGAGGCAAACTGCTACCCGGAATGGGAGGAGGGGTGTGTCAGGTCTCCAGCACGTTGTATAATGCGGCGTTGCTAAGCAATCTGCAGATCGTGGAGCGCGTTCATCACGCATTTCCAGTCCATTATCTGCCCGCAGGACGCGACGCCACCGTATCCTACGGTTCCATCGATTTGAAATTCAAGAACAACACAAAAGGTCCTTTGCTCATTTGCGCCAGCGGCGCGGACGGCAGAGTGACAATGCGAATATACGGGCGCAAACCACCCGGAATGGCTGTGAAGATTGTTCGCACCCAGGTTTCCTCATGGAAACCCCCTTTGGAAATCGTGCATTCCACCTCTTTACCACCCAACAAGACCAAGGTGGTCGACGATGGCAAATACGGACATCGTGTCACGGTTGTTCGATATGTTTACGAGTACGGCAAACTCGTAAGCAAACAAATCGTCTCACGGGATTACTATCAAGCCTTCCCGCGTGTGGTGGAGGTTGGGGTTGCTTCGCAAGCGGATAAGAAAGCCATCACTCTAACCAATCCCCCGCCAAATCCGGTTCATTAACAGGCGCAAAAAGCGCAAGGCGTCAGGTCCTTGGGCTTTTGGCTTATGCATTGCAACATCAGCTTGACTATGCCGTTGCGGGGCGAAACCAAGCGCGTTGTTTGGACCCTTTATACGCCGCCTCCATCACACTTACCCGTGTTGCCGCTTCATACGGAGTAACAAGCGTGGTTACATCCTTGCCCGCCACGGCGTCCAAAAATTGCGCGATCGGCTCAGGCAACCCCGGAGGTAGATCGGTCCATGGCGCCTGGCCGGAGGCGTTCGGCACTTTCGGACAGTTATAATAGAGTTCCCCTTTGAAGATGACGGCATGCGCTTCCGTGCCGCTAATCAGCAAGGAAACGGGGTTGTCGATATCCACCCACGCTGCGGCGAGAGTGCCGATCACCTCGTTTTTGAAGTTAAGAAGCGCCTCTCCCGTCTCATCGCAATCCCCGTAACGATGAGTCACCGCTTTGATATCGGCTGTCACCATGGAGACATCCCCTATCAACCACATCATCAAGTCGAGAGAGTGCGTTCCCATATCCCCGAAAGCTCCAACGCCCGCAATCTTTGGATCAGCCATCCAACGATATTCCCCGTCAAACCATCCGCCCAGCGAACCATTGTGAGTGTTCGACCCGCGAATGCGAGTGATTTTACCGAAATTCCCCTTGTCCACCTGATCCTTTAGGAATAGGTGCTTGGGATCGCATCGCATAAAATAGCCGGTGGTGAACTTCACCTTGGCATCCTCCATGGCTTTCGCCATCTCAAAAGCCTCCTTGGCGTTTACTCCCAAGGGTTTTTCGGCGAAGATATCCTTTCCGGCGTGCGCTGCGGCAAGGATAAGCTCCCTGTGTCGGTTTGTTTCGGAGCAGATGACCACCCCTTTGACGGATGGATCTTTCCAAATCACGTTCAAATCGGAAACAGGTTTGCTTTTCAGTTGATTTGCATATCGCTCAGCCCTCGAAGCGTCGTGGTCCCACACATACTTCACTTCCACATCCGGGCGACTAGCCAAATAACCTGCGTAGCTAGGTGTGTGAATGTGAGCGCACCCCACCAAGGCGACGACTATCTTCTGTCCATCGTTCGCAGCTTTTCCGGCCAGCGTGACGGAACTGAACGCCGCAGTGGCGGTCGCCAAGCCTGCAGCCTTGATAAAATCCCTTCGGTTGATTTGCTGTTCATAATCCCTAAGTTTCATTGTCATGCGATCTACTCCGTTTCCTTTCAAATAAGCTTTTATAGACCCAACTCACTGTATATATTATGAAACCATTCCGCAATAAAAATCTTATCCACGGGTGAAGTTTCCAAGTTCGTTTTGAACTCAAGCAATTTCTTGTCATTCAGACATGTCCCGGTAAGCTCATGAAGGAAAGCGAGGATGGCTTGTGGAATTTGCTTGTCCGCATCCCAATGATCGGAGGCGTTCCATGACAAAGAAATAAAGGCCTCCGCTACCATATCCAAGCGGTTGGAGGTACGGTTTTTTCAATATTACGGAATCATATCAACCATATTTTCGGAGAATGGAGGAGGAAACAATGGAAGGATAGCGCCGAGGAGAAAAAAAGGAGCCCGTCCAAATAAACGGACGAGCCCAAGGTTATTGTCTCTCTTCTCAACAAAAATCTAATCGCATATGCTTCGCGGCCTATCCTCGAAATCCTCCATTTGCCAGTTATCGCAATCCAAACGCATGCAGTGCATCATCTTCCTCACCGTGTCATCCTGCATCTCAACCGTCGCAACTCGTGAAAACCGACAGGAAATGCATAATGCGGGTTCTATCAAACGAACGATCTTCAAGCGAGTGTTTTCTTCGTGTTGCATAGCCCCTTCCTCTCCTTGTGATCGCCGATCCGTGTGCAATTCGGCATGGCTTGATGCACGCCTCAAATCCGTTTGGTATTCATTGAATGTCCGTCTCATCCTATTCATTCCACATTGTTCCCGAAATATAACGATTTTTTTCCCGTACTGTAAAAAAAGTTATCAACGCGGATGAGGGCTTCCATGATAACAGAGCTTTGCGGAAGAGAGGGATGAAAACAGAGGTTATCGGTTGACACCTACCAAACTCCTATGGTATTTTAGGTTTTAACAGAACGTCTCATTCAAACCTCACCCCTGTCGGGAGGTTCGTTAATCATAAGGGAGTAATAAGCACCCAATGCCAGACGAGATCATATTAACGGAAAGTAGCTACAAAAAATTACAGGCGGATGTGGAAATCCTTAAAACGGTCAAACGCGCTGAAATCGCCGAGGCGCTTCGCAAAGCCAGAGCGTACGGGGATCTCTCCGAGAATTTCGAATACCATGCTGCCCGCCGAGAACAGGGTATATTAAACGGTCGCATTGCCGAGTTGGAAAGAACCCTCGAGATCGCCAGAGTCGTGCCGGATGAGACCGTAAACGGAGACGGAATCGGGCTGGGTTCGAAGGTGGTGGTAAAGGAGGATGGCGAGGATGAGGAGTGGGAATTTACAATCGTGGATGCGATTCAAGCGGATCCAATCAAGAATTTGATTTCCGCGCAATCCCCGGTAGCCAAGGCGATGATGGGAAAGAAATCGGGCGATACGGTTACGGTTCGCACCCCTGGGGGCGACGTAGTTTACGAGATCCTAAGCGTTAAATAATCCGGGTGGGGAAATCCCTCCCGGATTACCATATTCACACTCATATGCGAAATACGCAATTAGGAGTGGAGTGAGTTTTGTTTTGACTGTTCCGCAAGGGCTCGTAAAATAACTCTGACTGGGATTCTTCCCACGTAGAGCCCATTCTCCTCGACTAACGCATCGTGGTGGCTTCGATGAATGGGTCTGAGAGCCATTTTTTGCGCCACGCTTTCGATGCTTTCGCTCTTATCCACAATCATCGGCTTTCGATCCAATGCTTTCAGAAGAACCTCGGAGGCATCGGTTTTACCGCCATCGTAATGTCTCATGACATCCTCCCTCATGAGCAGCCCCTCGATACGCCCCTCATTCAGAAGTACGACACTCTCCAAATCTGGGTTTTTTTGTATCTTGTTCAGGATCTGCTCGGATGGCGTATCCAAGGTGAAGGTGACTCCGTTTAACTTGATATCGGAAATCGCATATGAAAATGAGCTTTTACGACGATTGATTGTTTCACGCCTTTTAGAAACATACTCTCTCATCTCTCGGCGCACCCCCCTGAATCCGTCATTTGGCTTGCCAAGCAGGTACCCTTGAACCAAAGTCACCCCTTGATCCATGACGCAATCCAACTCATCGCGGGTCTCGACGCCTTCCGCAATGACCTGTGCGCCGATTCGCTCCGAAAAATCGACCACGGATCGCAATAACGACTGCCTTGCGCCGTTATTTTCAATCGAGCGTATCATCGCGCGATCTATCTTGACAAACTCGGGAAGCATATCGGCGATGCTGCGCAAACTGCTATAGCCCTCGCCAGCGTCGTCAATGGCGATTTTGAAGCCCTGCTCGCGCAGCCTTTCGATATCGTGCAACAGCTTGGGATAATCCTCCACCATTTGCCGCTCGGTAATCTCAATAACCACACGGCTAGGTGAAATCCCTCGGCTCTCCGCTTGCTCCTTCAGGGATCTTTCGGCGACTTCGAAGTAGGAGAGCCCTTCCGCATCCATGTTGATAAATAGATGGTCTCTCACTCCGGCTTTCTGAGCCTCCTCGAAACATTTCTCCTGACAGGCTATGTCAAGCCATGAGACCAACCTTGCTCGATCCGCCGCCTGATAATAGAGCCCGGGACGGTTCATAATCCCATCCTGCGGCATGCGGACCAGCGCCTCATATCCGAAAACCTTAGGCTCTTTCAGACTTGTGATCGGTTGGAACTGTATCCGGAATTTCCGTTGAACGATTGTTTCCAATAGCTGGTTTAAATTGGCGATGTTTTGCTGTAAATGTTCCACCGATCCAACTCGCTGCAGGGGTAAAACCGCAGGGATTTGGTTCGAATCCGTAATCGACGCCAAGCCGCAAACATCCTCCAACGCCCGTTGAAACAGCTTCAGCAACGCATTCACCTGCATGGCGTCAAAGGGTATTCCGCTTTTGGGCGTGAGGATGATGGAAAACAGATTGCGCTGATGCGGGATAATACGCACATCACTTGGTTCCGGCACAACGGACTTGAACGCGTTACGCATCACTTCCGAGGAACGAAAAGCGGAAAAGGTGACGACGGGAAATCGCACCATCAATACAAGCGATTCCGGCGCCATCGTTTCAAAAAGAGTGTTTACAGCTCCTGGGTCTTCGTTAAAGGATAGATGCGGGAAGGGACCATTGAGGCGATCCCGAGAATAATCCCTATCGCCATCCGGTCTCGGTAATACCGACATATCTCACTCCGATGGAGGTGAATGGCATATCCCTTTTCTGAAAAGGCAGGTGCGAAAAGACTATGCGCATCCCCTTGAAACTTTCTTTGATGCTAAGATTATCGGTATAAGTCAGGCGTTTCTGGATTCGGAACTCGAATTAATTGCTCGCCTATGAGAATAGTTGCTCGATGAACGCACCCAAACCGCCCTCCGTCTCCGGTGGCGCGATGCAATCCGCAGCTTCCTTGACGGCGGCACGGGCTTGGTACATCGCGACACCCATTCCCGCCCACTGAATCATTGGCAAATCATTCCCCCCATCTCCGAACGCGATCACCTCTTCACGCGCCACACCGAGACGATGCGCGAGATATTCCAGGGCGCTGGCTTTCGTGGCGTCGGGGTTCATAAACTCAAGATATTCCGGGTTGCTTTTGGTGATGTAGAGACGATCCCCGTATTTCTCCTTGAACTGCGGCAGTAATCTGTTCGTCTCGTCCGGAGAACTGATTAATATCAGCTTGGTTGGCGAGGTACCATACAAGGATTCGAAATCAGGCAATATCTCATACGGGGAATTGGTTTGATCGAGGTAGAGTTTCGCCCATGGGTTCATGTCCCGAATGTACAGGCGGCTGTTCAGGTAGTAATTCAAGTGATATCCGTTTTCAAGGCAAAATCGCGTTATCTCTTCGGCATATGACGCGGGCATCGTTATGTGACGCCATATCTCGTTCGTGACCGGGTCCTTGACCATCGCGCCGTTATAGGAGATGATGGGCTCTTTCAATCCTAGCTCATCCGCGAAACTCACCGTGGCTTCATGCATCCGCCCGGAGGCGATCACGCATCGAACGCCTTTATTTTGCAGCAATCGAATCCCCGCTCTGTTTCTGGAGGGGATGCGATGATGCTCATCTAGAAGCGTGCCATCAAGATCAATCGCGGCTAGCTTCCATGTATGTTGAGAGTTAACGATCATGTTGTTCTTTCGATTGGAGTTTATTTAAGAGTTGTGTTGGACTGATACCGCCGGCTGGAAATGGCAATGGCGATTTGGTTGACACACCATCGGGGCATTCATATATTACCAGACGGCTCTCCTTTCCTGGCAACTCCGGGCTTTTCCACACAATCCTCCACGGTTTTTTTGGATTATAGAGGATGCGGCGGATGGTGGGATCCACGCTTTTGTCGTCGCTGAATTCGCTGCCAACCGCGATATAATGATAAACACCGTCAAGAATATCATGGAGCAACACGCGACGATGCTCCAATGAGTCGCGATCCATGTTCGGAGGTGTTTCCGGCAAAGCCTGAACCTGCCATGATTTTGCGGGTATTCCAGCGTAATGAAGAAGATACCATCGCGCGGCCGAGGCATACGCCGGAGCTAATACGGAATAACCTGGCTTCCAATGCGAGGCGATATACTTCGCAGCCAATGACCATCTAGGCTCTCTCGCTCTTACGCCCAGACCCGATATCTCCGCCTTTCCGAGTTTAACATATCCCAGGATGCAAAACAATACGATCATCACCACGCCTAGGGGCTTGTAAAGACGCAGAAGAGAGACAAAGAAATATCCCCCAAGCAAGGACATCAACGGAAGTGCGTGGGCGAGGTATTCCGGACCGATGATGTGCGAGCGATGCGCCGTGAAGAGCACAACACCGGTGAATGTGAACAACGCCAGCAGACTGCGGTTCGCCCTGCCCTTCAGCACAATCCATAAGGTTGTCATCAATCCGGCGGCGTAGAGGAGGAAGAATATTTTGAAATCCACCCAGTACCAATAGGCGTAAGCCCATTTGGGAGCGCGCTGATAATGAACCCCGGCTATCACTACCGGCCAGACATCGTGCGCCATGCGAACATAGTGCATCAGCATCCTAAAAGAATCACCCATTAAACCGGCGGGCCAGAAAACCCAGGAGATCATCAAATACACTCCCATGGCTCCAGCGCCCCATAATATCGCCTTCCTCCATGACAACAGGCCTCGCCAGTCAATGATCATGGTTCGTCGCCTGATCGCTTCCTCCCCAATTAGAACAACCGGAATAAGTCCCAAAGCGAGAATGCATGGGAAAAAGTATTCCGAGGTCACAAACATCATCCCCACAGCCGCGCCCGTTAGGATAACCCAAGCATACCTTCCGCTGTGATAGATTAGTAGGAGCGAGTAGACCATCAATAACATCCACAGGATGATAAACGCCCAAGGCAGCATATGCGTAAAGGCGCGCACACATGCGGGAGCCCACATCACTATAAGGGCGCATGCAAGGGAGACCAGCTTGGCAGGTAAGATGTCGCCCACCACTCGAGCTTTGAATGTTAAATGCAACTCGGCTTCCGTGCGCGGGGTGAAAAGCAGCAAGCCGCAAAGATAGATAATACACACCGAAAGTGCGCCGGCAATCATCGCGGGGAATCTGAAAACGCGGTCCGACACACCGAATTTCGTTGTTAGCTCAATGAGGTCGGGAACAAAGGGAGCGTGGAAATGGCGAAGACGCATCAACCTGGCGGGGTCTTTCGGATCAGGAGTGTCCCATCTATTCACCTGAAATCCATAATGCGACGCTCCGGCGTAATCCGATTCATCCAGCCACAAATCCCCTTGAGCGTAAGGCATAACCGTTTTAATAGTCCAAAGGAAAAGTACCGTTAACAGGAGGATATCAAGAGCGACACCGAGGAGTTTGATGTTCCTAATACTATCTGATTGAATGTCCTTGTCAATCTCGGGCGGATTATCTTTGTTTTGTTGAATATCGGATTTCATATCTATCGGTAATTTTTCGTCGTTGAACCTTCTCCTCTGAACTCGCATACCTGCAGATTCGAGCGCCGCACCATAGGAACAGTGCGATTATCTCTTGAGGTTTATATTGGCGAACCGGAATCGGTATTCTTTCAGGGATTTATGGACTTCAGCGGATGAATAGTATTTTACGTCCACCCTGACTGAGGAGCCAACGCCGTTTTGGATCTGCAGTGTCGAAACATATTTCGCAAAGGCGCCTTGTCGTTGCACGGTGCAACTCAATGGGACCAAGCCCCTCCCTGACGCAATCACCATTCCGTCACCCACCAGTCCGGGTACAAAGGACTTTTCCCAAACGGTGGCGCGTACCACGGAGATCGCACGATCCCCTAACAGGGATGTTGATGATCCGAAAGCCACATTTGTCAATTGTGCGGCGGAGGTTTTACCGTGATAAAGATACTTGGATGGGAATGTCTGATCATACTTCACCACGCCTATGTTTTTCCAGGCACAGGAAGGAGGAGGATTTCCCTCCCGAAACTCAAGCATAATGGTGTGTATTTTATCCACTGCGTTGGGGGATATCCCCAACAGCGCGGGGCGGAGGATCGTGGGTTCTATGAATTGAGGCTCCCCGGTGCCGGGATAGGTATAGGCACGTAATTCCTTGATATAAACACGCACGTTTTTCAATTTTGCGCAGGGCTTCCCGTTTTTGTTTGTAACCTTGAAGGTGAAGCCAACGGACATCTCGCCGTTACGCCGAGGAATCAAAGTAACTTTCCGAAGGGTGACGATCAAACCTCCCTGTTTCTGTGTTCTATTCAGCGCGATATCTTTCACTTGCGCTCGCACAGAGGCGAGATTGAAAAGAAAGGCGCACGTCAACATAGGGATATGAATCAGCTTTAAGCGCTTCATACTGCGGATTTCAGGGATTCAAGAAATCGCCCGTGCGCATTGCGACGGGCGTTTGCCTGAGGCTCCTTCCTCGTGATGCCTATATCAATTCGGAGGCGGTGATAATGCTCTGAGCGATATCGCGCATTTTCTTGTTTTGATTACGAGCTTGGAAATGAATCCGCTTGAAGGCTTCATCCTCCTTCAAACCGTGGCGGTCCATTAGAATGCCTTTGGCGCGCTCGATGAGTTTACGCGTCTCCAGAGCCTCCTTCAGATCCTGGATCTCCTGACTTTGCGCGGACAGTTGGCGGAACCTTTTTACCGCCACCTCCAGAGCAGGCTGTAAATCCTCCTTACGAAACGGCTTCATTAAATATGCAAGGGCGCCCGCCTCGCCAGCCTGCTCCACCAACGTATCCTCGCTGTAAGCCGTGAGAAACAAGATGGCGCAGGGCTCCTCGCCAATAATAATCCGTGCCGCCTCGATGCCATCCATCTCCGGCATTCGGATATCCATGATAATGGCGTCGGGCTTATGTATACGCGCCGCTTCCACCGCTTGCACACCGTTTTCAGCTTCCGCTACGACTTGATGCCCGAGTTTCTCCAATCGTGCGCGCAAAATTGTTCGAGTCAAGGCTTCGTCTTCAGCGATTAATACGCGTAAAGCATCCATCTACCCACTCCGTTTTCTCTATGATTTAATCAACGCATCATTTGCAAAACCATCCAAAACAGCATAGCCTCTCTTCTCATCAACTTTTTAGTGAACCCCTGTTTTGTATGTACTGCAATATTATCGTAATCCTTCCAATCTGTCAAGCGAAAGTTCCAAATGCAAGATGACCATCCTGCGTTCATTCCCATACGATATTCTCGGTAAATTGATTCTTCTCATTCACCAAAATTATCTTTGGGATAATGGGCTCGTCGGATAACGCAAACGCCGCGATAATCACTTTGTCTCCGGGATTTACCAAGCGCGCGGCTGCGCCGTTCACACAGATCGTGCCGCTATGCGCCGGAGCCTCCAAAACATAGGTTTCAAATCGGGCGCCAGTATCCACATTCCACACATGCACCAACTCCCCCCGCGAGAGGTCCACGCGTTTTATCAGATCCGCATCGATGGAGATGCTGCCGTTGTAATTCACATCCGCTTCCGTAACGATCGCTCGATGTATCTTACTTTTCAAATAGTTATTGAGTCGCATGGCGTTCTCCGATTAATTCACCAATTCATCACATCCAGACAGGAGCATCGTGCCGCCCCGCGCCTGCAAAGGAAGTCCGTAAGTTCATCGTATTTTCACTTCATTTCCAACCTATATTTTACCTCTGTTTTCACAAGGTTACACGGTGAATGCCGGATGATACGCGCCAAAATCAAAAATGATAGGAACAAAAAAGGACGCGGGAGTTCCCACGAAAATGCGCAAGGAACACCCAAACGTCCTCTGTTATCAACACATGCATCCTCTGAAACAGGCAACCTGTAACAGGATGCTCTTTATCGCTTGCTGAACTGAAAACCGCGTCTCGCACGCTTGCGACCGTATTTCTTCCTCTCTTTCACGCGCGGATCGCGGGTGAGGAATCCAAGCTTTCGAAGAATCGGACGCAGATCGGGGCTAGCTTCCAATAGCGCTTTGCTAATACCATGACGGATTGCGCCCGCCTGGCCGCTGATTCCGCCGCCTTTGCATCTGGCGAAAACATCGTATCTGCCCAAGGTCTCGGTAACCTCGAAGGGTTGCTCCACCAAGCGTTTGAGCACAAGCCGACCTAGATACTTATCAGCCGGTCTGTCATTGATGGTGACATTCCCTTCACCCGGTGATATCCACACGCGCGCAATGGCGTTTTTTCTTTTCCCAGTTCCGTAGTATCGCGTTGCAGGGAGCATGTTCACTCTCCTTGTTTCATGGTAAGTCCAGTCCACTCCACAGGCTTTTGCGCCTCATGAGGATGATCGGGACCGGCGTATACTTTTAATTTCTTAATCATTGCATCGCCTAGGCGATTATGGGGCAACATTCCCCGAATAACTCTTCTCATAGCCTCTTCCGGCTTTCTGGCGAGCTCATCCCCTCGTGTGATCCATTTTAAAGCTCCAGGCCAACCGGAATGGCGATAAATGTTTTCGGACGCCTTGTTTCCGGTGAGTTTCACTTTGGCTGCATTAATGACGATCACGAAATCGCCCGTATCCAAGTGAGGCGAGAAGGTGGGCCTATGCTTGCCGCGCAGTATCTTCGCAACATCCACCGCGACACGTCCCATGGATCGGTCCGCAGCGTCCACCAGATACCAACTGCGTACTATTTGATCTTTTTTTACGGTATAGGTTTTCATCTCAATCTCCAATGTCGTTCGAGGCGTGACATCCTCAATATTTCACTTTAACCAAGCAGAGACCATGCGCGGGTGCGCAGAGACCGGCGCAACGTCTGTCCTTGCAAGCGGTGATCCTCTCGATATCCTCGGGAGCTCGTTTGCCCGCACCGACTTCCAACAAAGCCCCGACCAAATTGCGCACCATTCCGTGAAGGAATCCGTTCGCCTCGATATGGATTAGAACAAACTCACGCACGCGGCGGATATGAAATTGGCGCACCGTTCTTACGGTACCGTTGGCTTCCTTAATTGAATTCGCCCAGGAGCTAAAATCGTGCGTTCCAAGGATCGAATTCGTAACTTCACGCATTAACCCAATATCCAATGGACTGGCGAAATGAAGTGCGTATCTTCGCCATAAGGCGGTCGGTTCCGGGCGGTTGAGTATCAAATACACATACGTTCTTGACACTGCGCTGAAACGAGCGTGAAATCGTTCATCGGTCTCCTCGGCGGAGAGAACTCTTACATCCGGCTTCAAAACACTGTTCATCGCGAAAGAGATTCTTTCCACAGGTATGCGTGTATCCGCTTTGAAACTTATCACCTGCCCGACGGAATGGACCCCGCTGTCCGTTCTGCCCGCTCCGTGCACTCGCACCATGTTTTTTGTGAGCTTAAGGAGCGCCTCCTCCAAATCACCCTGCACGGTGCGCTGATTCAATTGAAGCTGAAACCCCGCAAAGTCCGTTCCGTCGTACTCAACCGTGGCTCGATAATGACGCATTTTTTATAATTTGCGGAAGGGACGCTTTACCGTTTCCTTTTAAACAGACCGCGTTGAGTCTTCACAACCGGCGCACTCTCCGGTGCGATTGGAGCGACATCCTCGCCCTCGACCAGTTCGAGAAGAACCATTGGCGCCCCGTCGCCACGCCGAGCGCGCAGTTTCACAATACGGGTATACCCGCCGGGACGGTTCTTGTATCTCGGGGCGATAACATTGAAAAGCCGTGCTGGAACATAGTCCGGATTTGCAGTCAATTTTCCATTTTCAGAGTTGATGGCGAAGGCGGACACATTGGCGTCCACGTAGCGCCGAACCTGTCGTCTGGCGTTAATATCGTTTTTCTTCGCGGTTGTAATAAGTTTCTCCGCTATGGGTTTTACATCCTTTGCGCGTGTTTCGGTTGTGATGATCTTATCGTATGCGAACAGAGAACGAACCAGCCCTTTGAGAAGAGCGCGTCGCTGATCGCTTGGCAAACCGAATTTGCGTCCCGCTACGCGGTGTCGCATGGCACTATCCTTTCTCTATCTAGGCGATTCAATGTCAAACAAACCAGGGCATTCATACTCAAATCCGAAATGCCGCCTTGATGTTTGACGAATGATGCAATCACCTTTGTTAACTACGCATTATCATTCGATACGGATCGGGATGAGGCTCTGCCTCGTTTTGCTTTCCGAGGTTCCGGGGTGGGCTCGTCGTTTCCCTCCGGCTTGTCCGGATTCTCCTCCCCCTCGGATTGTGCGGTGGTCTCGGATACGATTTCAGCCCCGATTCCGTTTGCAACCGTAGGAGCGGTCTCCTCTTCGTCGTTATCCGAGTTGGCTTCATTCTCCATCTCCTCGGGGCCGATTGCGATGACGTTTCCGCCTTTCAATTCCAGATCCAATTTCCCCAGCCTCTCGCGGACCTCCAAGAGCGATTTTTTACCGAAGTTTCTGATCTGCATTAAATCGTTCTCGGTATGCTGAGTTAATTCCCCGATTGTGAGAATATTCGCCTTTTTCAGACAATTGTAGGTTCTCACGGAGAAGTCCAGTTCCTCGATGCGCGCATCCGGCACCGGCGGTCTAACAATGGCGCCTCCTTCATCCTTTATCGGTTTCGATGCGGAATCGATATCTCTCTTGCCGACGAAATCCATAAACAGTCGGAAATAATCCAAGAGTATTTCCGCAGAGCGGCTCACAGCCAACTGCGGGGTGATTGTGCCATTGGTGACGACTTCCAGTATAAGCCGGTCGTAATCCGTTTTGAACCCCACGCGAGTGGCTTCAACGGTGTAGTTGACTTTGCGCACCGGAGTGAAACTGGCCCCTAATGGGATGACCCCGATAGGTTGCGTAACGCGACGATCCTGCTTATCCGGCAGAACATACCCCTTGCCCATCTCGACAGTCATCTCCATGTCCAGCGAGGAGTTCTCGTCCGAGATGGTCGCCAAATAGACCTCCGGGTTCACCACCATGACGTCTTCCGGACATTGCACATCCGCCCCGGTGACTCTTCCTTCGCCCTTCTTGTGGATGGAAAGCGTCTTGGGTTCGAATTTCCCCGAAGCGGACGGTTCCACTTTGACATACAGATTTTTAAGGTTCAGCAGGAGTTCCGTGGTGTCCTCCTTTACGCCCGGGATAGTCGAGAACTCATGCAACACCTTGTCTATTTTGACGAAAGTTATCGCGGCGCCTTCTATGGAAGACAACATCACCCTTCGTAGGGCATTACCCAGCGTTGAACCGTAACCACGGTCAAGAGGCTCCACAACATACTTGCCGAATGTGGAATCCTTCTCTTCCAATATTTTTATTTGTGGCAGTGTTTGATCCATATTTATCCTCTATACCGAATACGGGGGAAAAGAGATACAACCGCTTGTATCGCCCTGTCGCCCTCTTACTCTCCCTCGGGGGATTAGCGCGAATAGAACTCAACGATCAACTGTTCCTGCACGCTCGTGTCAATTTGGTCCCTAGTTGGGGGAGCCACCACTTCGCCAACCATATCATTGGAATTGAACCGAAGCCACTCAGGCAACCTTCGTGTGTGAATTTTCGCCCGCATCTCCTTGATGATATCCGTTTGGCTTTTGCTTTCATGAATCGCGATCACATCGCCCGGCTTAACTTGGTAGGATGCGATATTGGTGCGTCGATTGTTGACAGTGAAAAAGCGATGGCTCACCATTTGTCTCGCCTGTGCGCGAGAATCCGCCAAGCCAAGTCGGTAGATCACGTTGTCCAGCCTCATCTCAAGCAACTGCAACAGATTTTCGCCGGTAACCCCTTTGCGTCTTTCGGCTTCCTGCAGATAGGCGCGGAATTGACTTTCCAATACACGATAGATGCGCCGTAACTTCTGTTTTTCGCGCAACTGCACACCGTATTCCGTTAATTTCTTTTGGATTACGTTTCCGCCATGCTGTCCCGGCGGCTTACGGCGTCGTTCCTTGTCCAAGGTGCAATGCTTCTCGCATTTGACCCCCTTGAGGAAAAGCTTGTCACCCTCGCGCCTGCATTGGCGACACCGAGGATCTGAATTGATAGCCATTCTGAAAAATGCTCCTTCTGGATTCTCCAGTAAGCGACCCTTTCGGGCTGGGAGTTTACACGGCTGTGCGCTTCATCCTCCCTCGCATTTGTGTTGTGGTGTTTTTTGGAAGTTACGCTTCCAATACGTATTAAACTCTTCTGCGTTTTGGCGGTCTGCAACCGTTATGCGGGATTGGTGTGACATCCTTGATCATACTGATCTCCAACCCCACCCCTTGCAGGGAGCGGATTGCGGTCTCGCGCCCGGATCCCGGGCCCTTCACCATGACATCCACCCTGCGCAAACCGTGCTCCATCGCCTTGCGAGCTGCGGTTTCCGCCGCCAATTGCGCTGCGAATGGGGTGCCCTTTTTCGTTCCCTTGAAACCGTTTGATCCCGCGCTGGACCATGAAATCGCTTCACCTCGCACATCGGTGATGGTGACGATGGTATTGTTGAATGTCGACTGGATGTGCACCACCCCTTGCGCGATGTTTTTCTTCACTTTCGGCTTCTGGCGGGTTGCCGCGCCGGTTGTTTTTTTATTGGCCATTCCTTATCCTACTCCTGAGATTCTCTGTTCGCCCGCCCATACGCAAAGGAGGCGATCGGTCTGATAGCTACTTCTTGCCCGCCTTTTTCTTTCCGGCAATCGTTCGTTTCGGACCCTTGCGAATTCTCGCGTTGGTTTTGGTTCTCTGACCGCGTACTGGAAGACTGCGTCGATGTCTTATTCCGCGATAGCATCCGATCTCCACCAATCGGCGGATATTCAATGAGACTTCCCGTCGAAGATCACCTTCCACGCGATATTCGCGCTCCAGAATCTCTCTCAGTCGACTGGTTTCAGCCTCCGTTAAATCCCGAACACGAGTTACCGGATTGATATTCGCCTGCTCGACAATCTTCTTAGCACTCGATAATCCGATGCCGTATATGTAGCAAAGTGCGTATTCTATGCGCTTATCGCGCGGCAGGTCCACGCCCGCTATTCTTGCCAAGACATTCCCTCCGTTTAGCCACAGCCGGATGCGGCGGTTCTGATTATTACCGCAACCTGAAATCGGACAAGGATCATCCTTGTCGCTGTTTATGTTTGGGGTTTTTACAGATGACGCGAATTACCCCTTCTCTTTTAATAATCTTGCACTTGTCACAGATTTTCTTGACAGAAGCTCTCACTTTCATGAATGCATCATCCTTCCTCTGGGAGCGGCGCAATACGTTCCGCCTCGCTCAGGAGGGGCGCATTTCCTTCCCAATTCCATTTCTTTGCATGACGCGCAATCAACATCACAGGCGACAGCTCATGCTTGCTGATATCAGCGATACCGGTACATGATTCGACCTCGAGTTAAATCGTAGGGTGACAACTCCACGCGTACGCGATCCCCTGGGAGTATCCGGATAAAATTCATCCTAATCTTTCCGGATACATGGGCGATCACCTCGTGATCACTCTCCAATTTAACGCGGAACATGGCGTTGGGAAGATTTTCCGAGACGACTCCCTCAACCTCTATTCCTTTTTCCTTGGAATCATCCTCGCCCGATGGCGCTGGCTTATGAGTCTTCGGCGCAGCCGGTTTGCCGCCGCGCGGATTCCCCTTTTTAGGGGTATGACTGGACCCTTCACTCCCTGGACGTTTAGCTGGCATCTATTCCCCCCCGGTCAAAATTCTCGGGCCGTTTCTTGTCACAGCAATGGTATGCTCGAAATGCACCGAACGTTTCCGATCACGAGTTACAATGGTCCATCCATCTTCCAAGGCTTCGACAGCGCTATGACCTTCATTGATCATAGGCTCAATCGCCAAAGTCATACCTTCGCGAAGAGTCGGACCCATTCCCGGCTTGCCGTAATTTGGGATCGGCGGCTCTTCGTGCAGGCTTTTACCCACACCGTGCCCCACCAGTTCCCGCACCACGGTGTATCCATATCTCATCGCGTGTTTTTCCACCGCATGGCACACATCTCCAAGGCGCCCCCCGACTTTCGCAAACTCTATTGCTTTCATTAACGCTTCCTGACCGCATTTCAGCAGTCGAGCGTCCGCTTCGGAGACATCCCCCACCGGAAAGGTCCACGCGGCATCCGCATAAAATCCATTCAATATCACTCCAACGTCACAACTCACAAGGTCGCCTTCATGGAGGATACGTTTGCCGGGTATGCCGTGGACCACCTCTTCGTTCACTGATACGCATGTCCAGGCGGGATAGGGTGAATAACCATACGGCGCGTATCCCAAAAATGCGGACTCACCGGACGAGCTGGTGATGATATCCATCGCCACGGATTCCAAGTCGTTCGTTGTTGACTTTTCCGGAACGATCGCCTCGCCCATTGATTTAAGGCATAGATGCACCACTTTGCCCGCTTCATGAATCTTCTCTATCTCATCCGGAGTCTTTATAACAATCATGATTTACAAACGCTTACCTTTGGAACGGCAAAAAAAACGGATGTTTCGCTGGGAGCAATGGGAATCCAATTCGTGATTCTTCCATTGCCGCTTCTCTCGATAGAAATCAGGAAATGATCTTAAGCACTCGCTGATAGATTTCATCCGGCGAAGCATCCGCCGCCACAGTCTTCAGAAGCCCTCGTTCTTTGTAATAGGAAATTAATGGCGCTGTTTTGTTTTTATATTCCGTCAAGCGAGTTTTAATTGACTCCGGGGCGTCATCGGCGCGCTGGATTAGAGAGCCCCCGCAATTATCGCAGATATCTATTTTCTTCGGAGGCATGAACTCTATATGATAGGTGGCGCCGCATGACTGGCACGTTCTTCTTCCGGAAAGCCTTCGGATGAGTTCCTCATCGGATACGCTGAAATCCAATGCTCCATCCAGTTTCAAGCCAAGCTCCGCCATGATCTTTTCCAAAGCGTCCGCCTGAGCAATCGTTCGCGGAAAACCGTCCAAAAGAAATCCGTTCTTGCAATCATCCAGTCCGATACGCTCTTTGACCAGCCCGATCACGATTTCATCGGGAACCAGTTTCCCCTGGGAAAAATACGACTTTGCCTGCAATCCGAGCGGAGTCCCCGCAGCAGCCATATCCCGGAATATTCCCCCCGTGGAGATGGCCGGAATTCCAAACGCCTCCGCAATCCTAACCCCTTGCGTACCTTTCCCAGCTCCTGGTGGTCCTAAGAGTATGTATATCATGTCAATCCTCATTTCTTACAGCGTTGCATGGCAAGACAATTAAAAATGATCCGCACATGTCTTGCATTAAGTCAAACAAAAGGGAATTGCACTATCGTGCCGCTTACTGATTAATCCCGCTTGATTTGATAAATCCCTCGTAGTTGCGCATTAACAACTGCGATTCAATCGCCTGCATTGTTTCGATTGCCACACCGACTACGATCAAAAGCGATATGCCTCCCACCAAACTGAAGGAAGTGACACCGGTGATCTGCGGAGCGATGTACTGCATCAATGCCACCGCCGCGAGAAAGATAGCGCCGGCAAGCGTGATCCTGGAAACCACCCGATCCAGATAATCAAAAGTCGGCTTGCCAGGTCGAATTCCGGGGATGTAATTTCCGTAGCGTTTCAGGTTATCCGCCATGTCATGAACGTTCATGATGATGGAAGTATAGAAATAGGTGAACACGATGATTAACAGCACATACAATAACGTGCCCCACCAACTATTTCCTGGAATCATCTGAAGAGCTATGTTCTTCACGTTCGCGAACCAGCTTGTGGGCTTTATCGGAATCGCCCCGAAAATCTGAGCCGGGAACATCACCAGCGAGATGGCGAAGATGATGGGGATCACTCCTGCGGTATCCACCCGGATGGGCAGGAACGAACTTCCGCCTTGGGTCACTCTCATTCCAATAACGCGCTTCGCATGCTGGATGGGAATCTTCCTCTGTCCTCTCTCCACGAAAACGATCCCGAGAATCGTAAGAATGAAGATTACAATCAGCAGTAGCACGTTAAAAGGATTGATCAGGTTTTTCACGACGGATTCATACACCGTGCCCACTTCGAAAGGCATATAGGTCATAATACCGGCGAAAATCACCAAGGATATGCCATTTCCGACACCCTTTTCCGTTATTTGTTCGCCAATCCACATGAGGAGGCAAGTGCCCGCAGTCATGGATATCCACATCTGCAACATGCTGAAGATGGAATCATGAGCGACGGCGCCGAATGAATAGCTAAACCCGATCGCTTGCACCAAGGCAAGGCCGATTGTCATATATCGAGTGATTTTAGCTATCTGCTTTCTGCCCGCCTCCCCTTCCTTGCTTAACTCCTCAAGTTGGGGAATGGCCATGGTTAGCATCTGCATGATGATGGTAGCGTTGATGTATGGCATAACGCCCAAGGCGAATATCGACATTCGTCTTAATGCGCCGCCTGAGAATGCATCCACCAGCCCCAGTAAGCCGTTCTGACCGCCGAAAATGCGATTGACAGCCTCATGGTTCACTCCCGGAGCGGGAATATGGGCGCCAAGCACGAAAACGGCGAACATTAACAGCACATACTGGATGCGTCTTTTAAGTTCCGGGATACGGAACGCCGCCACCAGCGATTCAATCATTTCGGAAAACCTTTTTTGGATTCAGTCAATTGCTTGTCACACTGCAGTGAAAACAATCCGTATTTTGACAATTCGCAATCGCCTCAGAATGATGTACGAAATTACAAAGCGAGCCTCACATGTGTTACAACGTGATGGCTTCGCCACCGGCGGCGACTATCTTCTCCACCGCCTTCGCGCTAAACTTATGGGCCTTTACAATTAACTTTTTCGTCATGTCGCCATCCGCGAGAATTTTCAAACCCTCTTCCGCACCGCGGATCAAGCCGGATTCGGCAAGAAGTTTCGCAGTGATCTCAGTACCGTTTTCAAAGGTGTTCAAATCGCCTACGTTTACGACAGCGTATGACTTACGGTTCACACTCTTGAAGCCACGCAGTTGCGGCAACCTTCGATGCAATGGGGTTTGCCCACCTTCGAAGTTGGGGTTGATCTGACCTCTCGCTTTGTTTCCCTTGTGACCGCGTCCGCTGGTCTTGCCATGTCCGGAGCCAGGGCCTCTCCCGACTTTTTTGTTTCTATGGGTGGAACCCTCCACCGGTTTTATATCGCATATCTGCATGTATGTAGCCTCCGCTTTTTCAAGAACGTAACAGCTCAACCTTCCGCCTTTTCGCTCCAGGGAGCGACGTGAAATCCGAATTCATTCCTCCGCAGGTTGAACGTTCACCAAATGCTCGATCGCTTTAACCATTCCGCGAATCTGCGCATTATCCGGATGGACCACAGTGCGATGCATTTTGGATAATCCGAGCGCTATAGCCGTGCGCTTCTGCGGCCACGGGCAACTAATCGGGCTCTTCACCAATGTAATCTTGATTTTATTCATCAGACGCGACCTCCGATATTTCCACGCTCGTCATCCATGGACACATCTCCTGAACGGTCTTCCCTCGCAAGCGAGCGACATCCTCGGCGTTCTTGAGTTTTTTAATCGCGGAGATGGTGGCCCATGCAATATTGATGGCGTTAGCGGAGCCAAGCGACTTGCCAAGCACATCGGTGATTCCGGCGAGCTCCAATATTGTTCGAACGGAGCTCCCCGCCACAATGCCGGTACCCGGAGCGGCGGGTTTCAAGAGAACCTGCGCGGCGCCGTGGGAGGCGATGATTTCGTGCGGGATGGTGGTGCCAACCATTGGAACGGGGATTAGATTTTTCTTCGCCGACTCAACCCCTTTGCGTATGGCGTCAGGAATCGCACGGGCCTTGCCCAATCCCGCTCCGACATATCCTTTTCGGTCGCCAACGACCACGAGGGTGTTCCAACTCATGGTTCTACCGCCCTTATGGGTTTTCTGCACCTTGTTCGTTCGCACGACACGCTCTTCCAAGTTCAGAGTGTCCGCATTTATCCTAGGCATTCCTCACTCCTTCAAATAGGAGCCCCGCTTTATTCTTCAGGGGGCTCGGGACAACAACTATCCCATTTGCTTTAAAATTCAAGTCCGCCCTTGCGAGCCGCATCGGCAAGGGATTTCACCCTGCCGTGATATTTATAACCGCCGCGGTCGAATACAACCTTGACGATCCCCGCTTCGAGAGCCTTTTTGGCGATGGCTTCTCCAATGACCTCGGCGGCTTTTATGTCTCCGCCCGTCTTGCCGGTTTCTCTGTAGGAGGGTTCGACCGTGGAGGCGCTAACCAATGTGACACCTTTGTCGTCATCAATCAATTGCGCATAGATATGTTTCAGGCTTCGAAAAACATTCAGTCGCGGACGAATCGCGGTTCCATAAATCTTGCCGCGCACCCTGCGGTGCCTTTTCAATCGAAGTCGTTGTTTATCGTTCATTTTGTTTCCCCTGTCGCCGGATTTCCGACCCGACGATATTCCCGTTCTTGAACGGACACGAATTTAGATTATACCCTCAATCCACTCAAGGGTCAATAGTCATTGGGATTCGTCATAAGAGGACGCGTGGTGCGGGATCGCGCGTCCTCCGAATCTCCGTTCCGATTTATTTCTTGCCGCCTTTTCCGCCCGCCTTGCCGCTCTTGCCCGCCTTGCGACGTATCTCCTCACCGCGATATCTTATCCCTTTGCCTTTGTACGGTTCGGGTTTGCGGATGGAGCGAATCATGGCGGCGGTTTGCCCCACCAACTCCTTGTCAATTCCCTTGACGATCACAAAGGGGGTGCGGGTCGCTTGCTCCGTTCCAGCCTCGAACTCGATACCGGGACTTGGCGGTATCTCCACGCCATGGCTGTACCCAACGGTTAGCGTTACATTTTTGCCATTCAACCCGGTACGAAAACCCACACCCACCACATCCAATGTTTTGGAATAACCGTTTGTGACTCCCTCCACCATGTTGGCGATAATCGTGCGGGTCAAGCCATGCAGAGAGCGATGATCCTTGCTCTCTGAAGGACGATCCACGATAATCTGATTATCTTCAACCTTAACGATCATGTCGGGGTTGAAAGGCTTGGTGAGCGTACCTTTGGGCCCCTTGACGGTGATTGAGCCTTCGCCCACCTGCACCTCCACTTTGGGGGGCAGGGGGATGGGACGTTTCCCGATTCTGGACATTACATATCTCCTAAACGCATTCCTGCGATTCAATCTAAAAATGAACTACCAAACGTAACAGAGAACCTCTCCTCCGATACCCTTGCGTCTCGCCTCTTTATCGGTCATGACACCTTGGGATGTTGTTAGGATCGCGATCCCCAGTCCTCTTAGAACACGCGGAACGCGATCAGTTCCGGCGTAAACGCGCAGACCTGGCTTGCTCACGCGCTCAAGGTTCGTGATGACCTTCTCGCGATGCGGACCATAGTTCAAAAATATCTTGATCTGGTCCTGTTTGGGGTTGGAGATCACCTCGTAGTTCTTGATAAATCCTTCCTCTTTGAGGATTTTAACGATTTCCAGTTTCAATTTGCTGCCCGATAACTGGACGGATTCGTGATGCGCATTATTGGCGTTACGGATGCGGGTTAAAAGGTCCGCGACCGGATCGGTGGTGTATGACATTTTCGTATCTCCTTACCAACTCGACTTGGTCATGCCGGGGATTAATCCGCGATGAGCCATCTCGCGCAAGCAGATTCGGCAGATTCCAAACTTGCGAAACACGGCGCGCGGTCTACCGCACACGTTGCATCGCGTATATCCGCGCACTTTGAACTTGGGCGGACGTTTCGCTTTCTCAATCAAACATACTTTCGCCAATTTAACCTCCCGTCGGAGTCGCGGTTGGCGCGCGACTGGTAACGTTGGATTTCCTCCATATTTTAGGGATGGAGAATTTGATTGTTAGGACTGCTCGCGGCTCTTTTGATACTCCGCGATGATTTGCTGCGCTATATGCGCCGGAACCTCTTCGTAATGGGACGGCGTGATCTCGAAACTGCCACGCCCTCGCGTGATGGATCGCAGGTCAATGGCGTATCGGAGCATTTCGGATTGAGGCACTAACGCCTTCACGCATGTGCGTTTCTTGCCAATCGACTCCGTCCCGATGATCCTCCCTCTTTTACCGGAAAGATCGCTCATCACGTCACCCATCATATCCTCGGGAACGACCACGGAGACGGTGCAAATCGGTTCCAGTATCACAGGGTTCGCCTTCGCCGCGACGGAGTTGAAGCCCAGAATGCCCGCCATTTTGAACGCAGCCTCGGAGGAATCCACTTCGTGGAAGGATCCGTCGTAGCAGGTGCATTTAACATCCACGACGGGATTACCCGAAAGAATGCCGCTGGCCATCGCTTCCTGCACCCCCTTCTCCACCGCTGGAATATACTGGCGCGGGATGGCGCCGCCGACAATGGCGTCCACGAACTCAAATCCGGCGCCTCTGGGGTTAGGTTCGAGTTTCAACCAGCAGTCGCCGTACTGACCCCGTCCGCCGGTCTGTTTCTTATGCTTGCCTTGCCCTTGCGCGGTTGTTAGAATGGTTTCGCGATATGGCACTTTCAATGGCACCACTTCGACATTCGCCCCGAACTTGCGCAATTTTTCCACAACGATGTTTAGGTGCGTCTCCCCCATACCGCTGATCACCGTCTGACCGGTTCCTGGATCTCTGCGATAGGCAAAAGTCGGGTCCTCCGCCGCAACCCTTTGCAGGGCGGGTCCCATCTTATCCTCGTCCACCTTGGTCTTCGCCTTGATCGCGATCTCATAGATGGGCTTCGGGAAATCTATCGATTTCAATGTGATCGGTTTACTTGGATCGCAGAGCGTGTCACCGGTATGCGTGTTGGTTAATTTAGCCACGGCGCCGATGTCACCTGCGGATATTTCGGGAACCGCCTCCTGCGATTTGCCTTTGATGACGTAAACTTGACCGATCCGCTCCTCCTTGCCCGTATTTCCGTTCAGCACATGCGAATCGGAATGCAAGGTTCCGGAGAAGACTCTAAAATAGGTGAGTTGCCCCACGAAAGGATCCGCCAATGTTTTGAACACCAAGGCGCTAAACGGCTCGCTTTCACTCGGCTTTCGGGATATCTCCTTGCCATCCGGCGAAGTCCCGACGGCATCGCCCATCTCGGCGGGATTTGGAAACGCCTCGGTAATCAGAGACAACAGATTGTGAACTCCTTGGTTCTTGGCGGAACTGCCGCAGATCACAGGAGCCACTTTTCCGGAGTCGATGCCTGCGTGGAGTCCTTTGATAACCTCCTCATCCAATAACGATCCGGTTTCAAGGTATTTCTCAAGGAGTTCGTCATCCCCCTCCGCAGCGGATTCAATCAGCTTTTCGCGGTACTCCGCAACCGTATCGGATAGTTCCTCGGGGATTTTGGTTTCGGCGGTATCCTTTCCAACTCCGACATACGCCTTCATATGGAGAATGTCCACCACGCCAATGAACTTATCCGCCTGTCCGATCGGAATCTGGACCGGAGCGATCATCGTGCCGTACTGAGAGCGAAGCAATTCCACGACATTGAAAAAGTCCGCGTTCTCACGATCCATCTTATTAATGAAGATGACTCTCGGACAATTGCGCTCATCGGCCAACTCCCATGCGATATCGAAACCCACCTCCATGGCGGATTGCGCCGGGGTGATAATCACCGCAGCATCCACCACTCGAAGAGCGCCTCGCATCTCCCCTTGAAAGTCAAGATAGCCCGGCACGTCAAGGATGTTTATCTTCTTTCCTTGCCATTCGCAGGGAGCCAAGCCGACATTGATACTGATATGCCTCTTAATCTCCTCCGCATCGAAATCGGTGGTGGAGGTGCCGTCGTCCGGTCTGCCCATGCGGTCAATGCCGCCGCTGGTGAACAACATGGCTTCGGCCAAGGATGTTTTTCCAGAGCCCTGATGGCCGAACAATCCGATATTTCTGATAGCGTCTATTCCGTACTTTTTCACAGGCATCCCCTATGTAACTGGCGTTAACACCCGCAATGCCCTTCCATGCCGGGAGAAGGTACCGATCCGACACCGCGTGTCGAATCAGCCTATTTCTCTCGGAAAGGCATTCCGAATTCCTTCAAAAGCGCGCGCGCCTCTTCATCCGTTTTCGCGGATGTGCAGATGATGATATCCATTCCTCGCACTTTGTCGATCTTGTCGTAATCGATCTCGGGGAAAATCAACTGCTCTCGAACCCCCATTGCGAAATTGCCGCGTCCGTCGAAGGAGTTGGGGTTCAATCCCTGAAAGTCCCGAACCCGTGGCAAGGCGGTGGATATCAGTCGATCCAAAAACTCATACATCCGCTCCCCGCGCAACGTCACTCGGCATCCCACTCTGGCTCCCGCCCGAACTTTGAAGTTCGAAATCGATTTTCGACAGCGAGTAATCGCGGGTTTTTGCCCGGTGATGATGCTCATATCGCGCATGGCGTTGTCTAACAGCTTGGCGTCCCCTCCGGTCTGCCCCGCTCCGCCTACCCCCATGTTCAAAACAATCTTCTCCAACCTGGGGATCTGCATCACGTTCGAATAGTTGAAGCGTTTCTGCAATGCCGGAGAGATTTCCACTTTGTATTTGTCTTTAAAACGAGACATGACCCGTCTCCTGAATCCTCAAAATTTAAGCTGATTTAGATGGTATTCAAGGCGATGCACGAGGATAACCTGATTAGGCCATCTTCATGTCGAGTTGCATCGCCCAGTGAAATCAGCTTCCGATATAATATGGGGTGGCGATTAGTCTATGGATTGACCGCAGTCGGGATGCTTGCATACGCGATACTTGCGTCGAGCGAGCTTTCCCTCCCCTTCATGGTATGCGTACCCTACGCGGGTGGGTCTGTGACATTGCGGGCACACAAGCATCACCTTGGAAGCGTTCATGGGCGCCGGCTTTTCGATTCTGCCGCCCTCCTGGATTTGCTGCACCCCCGTTGCGCCCGCTCGGCTGCTCTGACGCGGTTTTTGATGCTTAATGATGATATTGACCCCTTCGACTATCACCTGGTTGGTTTTGGGAAAAACCTTCAGTACACGCCCGGATTTACCTCGCACGCCTCCCTGCTTGGGACCGTCCTTGCCGGAGATGACTTCCACCTCATCTCCCTTGCGGATTCTCATCTTCACAGGAGTTGCTGGATTCTTTTGCGCCATCATAGCACCTCCGGTGCGAGCGAGATAATGCGCATGAAATTCTTATCCCTAAGCTCCCTTGCCACCGGTCCGAAGACACGTGTCCCTCTCGGTTCAAGCGCATTATTAATGACAACGCAGGCGTTGTCGTCAAAGCGCAGAACGGAGCCATCCGGTCTGCGGATGGGTTGCTTGGTGCGAACCACAACACATTTCACCACGTCGCTTTTCTTCACTTGTTGACCGGGCGTGGCGGATTTCACGACCCCGACGATAATATCTCCAACGCGCGCATCCTGGCCGTTGGATCCTTTGAGTATTCGGATACACATGATCTGGCGCGCTCCGCTGTTATCCGCTGCCCTTAATCGGGTATAGGTTTGAATCATCTGGATTCTCCCTTGATAGCGATCCCTCCTCCTCGCACGCTCCAATGGATGCGCGCTCGAGGACCGCTAAGCTATTATTTCGCTTTTTCTAAAATTTGAACCACCCGCCAATGCTTCTCTTTCGAGATAGGCCTGGTTTCCATGATTTCAACCAGATCCCCCACACCGCAGGAATTGTCGGCGTCGTGCGCCTTGAATTTCGTGGTGCGGCGAATGGTTTTACCGTACAACGGATGACGCACCATCGTCTCTATGGCGACTACCACCGTCTTATCCATCTTATCGCTAATCACGCGTCCCATGCGCGTTTTGCGTCTTCCGCGAACAGGGGAGGACTGAGCGTTGTTTGTTTCTGACATCTATGCTATTCCTTTCCGACTTTGATCTCGCGCTCCTTCTGCAGGGTGAGCATACGCGCTATCTGTTTCTTAGTTTGAGATATCAAGTCGGTATTGCCCAGTTGGCGAGTGATATTCTGTCGACGCAAATCAAACAGCTTTTGCCTTTCATTGGCAAGTTCGTTCGCCAATTCCGCGTCTGAAAGGGTTCTAAGCCTGTCCAGTAAGGTCCGGCGTTTCTCCTCGGGCATCCATCTCCTCCTCTACGTTTTCCCGCATGATGAATTTTACATCAATGGGCAATTTATGACTCGCCAAACGCATCGCCTCGCGCGCCAAATCCTCGGGTATCCCCGCCATTTCAAATAATACGCGACCCGGTTTGACCACGGCGACCCATCCTTCGGGTGCTCCTTTGCCGGAACCCATGCGAGTTTCGGCCGGCTTTTTCGTGAACGGTTTGTCCGGAAATATGCGTATCCAGATTTTCCCGCCGCGTTTGACGTGCCTTGTCATTGCAATACGAGCCGCCTCTATTTGGTTCGCGGTCATCCAGCAAGACTCAAGAGCTTGGAGACCGTATTCACCAAAATTGAGTTGGTTCCCGCGCGAAGCCTTTCCGCGTCGATGTCCCCGATGCTGTTTGCGATGCATCACTCTTTTAGGCATTAACATTGGATTTATCCTCCTGGCTGTGGGTGCGCGATCCTCGAGATCTGCCCCCTCTTGTAGAGCCTTCGCCCGAGGAGCGTCTTCCCCGACCGCCTCTGCCGCGTCCGGATCTATCTCCGCGCTCGGAGCGCTCCGCGCGTTGGCTTTCCTTCCGAGGAACGATTTGATCTTCGGTCAAGCGGGTCTGCCCTGGTAGCACATCCCCCTTGTAAATCCACACCTTTATGCCGATATGTCCGTAAGTGGTCAAAGCCTCGGCAAATCCATAATCGATGTCCGCTCTCAAAGTGTGAAGCGGGATTTTCCCCTCCCTTGAGTGCTCACGTCGCGCCATTTCCGCGCCGGCAAGCCGACCTGCGCATGCGACGCGCACCCCTTTCACACCTAACTTCATGGCGCGCAAAATCGCTTGTCGCATGGCGCGCTTGTAAGCGATACGCTTTTCGATTTGCTGCGCGATCGATTCCGCCACAAGCTGCGCGTCGATGTCCGGGTGGCGAATCTCCTGAACGCTTACATAACAGGTTTTGTTCGTAAGCTTCTCCATGGAGCTCTTCACATCGTCCACGCCTTTGCCGCCTCTGCCGATAATGATGCCGGGTTTCGCGGTATGTAGAATAATCTTTACGGTGCCGCCCGGGCGCTCAATCTCAACGTGGGAAACGGACGCGTTTTTGAGATTTTTCGTCACCCATTGGCGGATGCGATAATCTTCGTAAAGGGCGTCGGCGTAACCTTTATCCAAATACCACTTGCTCTCCCAGTCGCGGATGACGCCAATTCGAAAACCGATTGGATGGATTTTTTGTCCCAAGACTTCCTCCCTATTCGCTCTTCGTCTCTTCAGACGAGTTTGTTTCGGTAACTTCCGCCGATACTTGCTCCGGCTTATCCTCATTCTCAAGCTGTGCGTTCAGCTTCGCCGCCTCGTTTTCCTGGGTGGCAAGTTGTTTTTCGGCCGGAGTGACGTTTGCCTTCATTGCGGCAGCGGTGGCTTGTGTGCGAGCGCGCCTGCCAGGGGCTTGACGCCTGATTTTGCGTGGTTTCGGTTCGACCTCCTCCAGCACAACCGTGATGTGGCACATTCTCTTCAATATTCTGTAAGCTCGGCCTTGAGCGCGAGGCTGCAATCGTTTAATACGCGGTCCCTCGTCCACAAAACAGCGCACCAGTTTCAAGTTATCCGTAACGAGGGCGGGCAAAGGCTTTCCCGACTCTGCGGAATAGGGACGGCCATTCTCCGCATTCGCCATGGCGGATCGGATCACGTCCTCGATCTTTCTCGCTGCGAAGTTCGGAACGAACTTCAACATGGCGAGAGCCTCGTAAGCGTATTTCCCGCGAATGGCGTCCATAACCAGTCGCGCCTTGCGCGGGGGCACGCGAAGATATTTCGCGGTGGCACTGGTCTGGTTGCTCTTATACGTTAACGGGCTTTTTGATTTTCCCATGATTATCTCCCATTACACCCGGCTGCCTTGAAGGCGCAAGCCGCGATTCCTTCCCTCATCGAATGTTCGTGCGACGTTCGACCTGCTGCCCCGCATGTCCGCGGAAGAGGCGGGTGACGGCAAACTCACCAAGCTTGTGACCGACCATGTTCTCCGTCACAAATACGGGAATGTGCTTGCGTCCATCGTGCACCATGAATGTGTGACCGATGAATATCGGGAAGATAGTGGAGCGGCGTGACCAAGTTTTGATGGCTCTCTTTTCGCCGGTCGCATTCATCAACTCGACTTTTTTAAGAAGCTTGGGATCCGCGTACGGCCCTTTCTTCAATGAACGACCCATGAATATTCTCCTGTCATGCGATATCGGGAGATGGATGCCCGTTGGCGGGAATCCATCCGAGTCCAATCGCTATTTCGCGCCTCTTCTGCGAACAATGTATTTGTCCGTGGATTTGTTATGTCGTGTCTTGTATCCAAGTGCGGGCTTGCCCCAAGGCGTTGCAGGACCCTTCTTGCGTCCGACTGGTGACTTCCCTTCGCCACCTCCATGGGGATGGTCCCTCGGGTTCATCACAACTCCGCGAACGTGCGGCTTCTTTCCAAGCCAACGAGACTTTCCAGCCTTGCCCCATGATTCGTTCTCATGGTCGAGGTTGCCCACCTGTCCGATAGTGGCTTTGCATTCGATCAAAACCCGACGCACCTCACCGGAGGGCAGACGAACTTGAGCGTACTTCCCCTCCTTCGCCATCAACTGGGCGCCCGCGCCCGCGCTTCGCACCAACTGTCCCCCGCACCCCGGAGTTAACTCGATATTATGAATGACGGTTCCCACAGGGATGTTCATCAGGGGCAGGCAGTTCCCGACTTTGATGTCAGCGGAGGCGCTGGATATGATATTATCCCCCACCTTCAAGCCGACAGGAGCGATGATGTATCTCTTTTCGCCGTCAGCGTATTCCACCAATGCAATGCGAGAGGTCCTATTCGGATCGTATTCTATGGTCGCCACCTTTCCGGTAACATCCACTTTGTCTCGTTTGAAATCGATGATACGATACATTCTTTTATTGCCGGCGCCCCGAAATCGCGCAGTGATCTTGCCCTGAGCGTTTCTACCGCCGGTGCTCTTCAAAGGCCGGAGGAGAGACTTCTCCGGCTTGGTCGCAGTGATCTCCTCAAAGGTCGATACCGATCGGAAGCGTCTACTGGGCGTGGTCGGTTTATATTGTCTTAGTGGCATTTTTTTCTCCGATTACATTCACCCGCTCTTCGCGAGTATTGCTTGGTACCATCCTTACAGTCCTTCGAACAAGGTGATGGATTGGCCAGGAGCCAGGGTGACAATAGCTTTCTTCCAATCGCTCGTTCGTCCCTCCGGATATTTCCCGACTCTTCTCGTTTTCCCCTTCACGTTCAAAGTATTGACCTTTTTCACTTTAACCTTGAATATTTTTTCGACCGCGTCCGCGATCTCCAGCTTGTTGGAACTCTTCGCCACACGGAAGGTGTATTTCCCCTCGTGGCTCATATCCATGCTTTTCTCGGAAAGGATGGGACGCACAATGATCTGATAGGGATCCTTCATTTGGTTAGCGCCTCCTTGATCTTATCAACGGATTCCGCCGCAAGAACCACTCGACCGGCTTGAAGGATGTCGCGAACGGAAAAGCTCGGCGCATATCTGAGAGTGACATTGGGCAGATTTCGGCAGGATTTGAGCAGAATCTCATCATATTCCGGCACAATGATCAGAACGGGAAACCGCACCGTCTTGACGCCTTCAACGAGATTTTCAATCCCTTCGTAATGTTTCACTCTCACCTCGTGGGACAATGGCAGAGAGTTCAATAATTTCACAACGCTCTTAGTCTTTATTGCATCCAGCTTCAGTTGATCGATCGCGATCATCTCCCCATCGGCGACCTTTGCGGAAAGAGCTGAACGTATCGCTCCCAGGCGCATTTTCTTCGGAAAATCCTTCCGATAACTTCGCGGATGGGGACCGAACACCACGCCGCCATGTCTCCAATGCGGGGCTCGCGTGCTCCCTTGTCGAGCGCGTCCGGTGCCCTTCTGTCTCCAAGGCTTCCTTCCACCGCCGCGAACATTGCCTCGCGTTTTTGTGGATGCTGTGCCTTGCCTCTGATTGGACTCCTCCGTCGTAACGGCTTGATGGATCAGCGAATAATTCGGTTCAACACCGAATATCTCCTCCGGGAGCGACAGAGAGCCAATCTCCTGACCTTCCTTGTTATAAAGGGTAATCTCTGGCATCTATCGTCTCCTAAATCTTTGAAATGGTGAGCAGTCCGCCGTTGGCTCCGGGGACTCCGCCTTTGATTAAGATGAGGTTCTTTTCCGGGTCAATGCGCCACACGGTCAAGCCACGTACGGAAACCTGTTTAGCGCCCATGTGCCCCGGCTTGCGAGTGCCCTTGAAGGTCCTCGCCGCATCGGTTGCACCGCTGGACTGCGGTTTTCGATGAATCATGGAACCGTGGGTCATATCCCCGCCGTGAAAATGAAATCGTTTCACGACTCCGGCGAACCCCTTGCCTTTGGAGATACCCGTCACTTTGACGATATCTCCCGTCTCGAACACATCGTCCACATGTATTGCCTGACCCATTTGCAGCCCCGAGGTGTCCTCGGTGCGGATCTCACGAAGAGTGCGACACGGTTTGACTTCGGGGTGTTTGGGGTTGGATAACCCACCCTTGAAATGTCCCAACAGTGGTTTGTTCACATGTTTGGGTCGAACCTCACCGAAGCCGACCTGGACGGCGACATACCCATCCGTCTCAACACTCTTGAGCTGCGTGACAATGCAGGGACCTGCCTCTATCACGGAGACCGGAGTGACTGACCCATCCTCGTTAAAGACCTGGGTCATACCGATCTTCCTGCCCAGTATTGTGTTTACCAAGGTTTTTCTCCTGAAAACGTCTCCCGTGCTATGCGGGAAGCATTCGGAATTTCATAATTCGAGGCTTTACTACGTCTCCACCGCCTCGCTTTGGAAACGCCCGGCTTTACCGGAAATCCTCGTTCATTCAATCGCCAGATCGAACAAAAGCTGTTACTCAAGCGTGAAAGAGGATGCTTAACAACAGATGCAAAGAGGAAACGAATGCATGTCTCTCTTTTTACAGCTTGATTTCAATATCCACTCCGCTAGGGAGATCCAACTGCATCAACGCATCAATGGTCTTCTGCCCCGGTTCGAGGATGTCTATCAACCTCTTGTGCGTTCGAATCTCAAAATGCTCCATCGATTCCTTGTCAATCGTCGTACCGCGATTGACGCAATACTTATCCGTCTCCGTCGGAAGCAATACAGGACCGGCGATTCTCGCCCCCGTTCTTCTTGCGGTTTCGACGATCTTCTCGGCGGACTGATCGAGTATCCGATGATCAAAAGCGCGCAAACGAATACGTACCTTCACGCGACGCGCAACAGCCATGAATGTTCTCCTTTAACTTCCGACAGGGAGTTGAGTGAAATCGGAAAAAGCGACTCCATTATTATACCCAACTCCTGTCCGAGTTTACCAAGGTAAAGGCAAAATTGGAATAGATTCCCAAGAGTGATTGCATTCGACGGAGTTTTCACTCAATGAGTTCTCGCCTTGAATGAGGAATAATCCCCGGCAAGGCTTGAAATGCGTACCGCAAGCGAATTGCGCCCTTACCTTTATCAAGCTATGATTTTGCTGACCACTCCGGCGCCCACGGTGTGTCCGCCCTCGCGCACCGCAAAGCGAAGACCCTCCTCCATCGCGATCGGCTGGAGCAACTCCGCCGAAATCGTGACG